>Ga0307515_10003461_pt1 | contig 33183 bp, 32 predicted proteins | sample 17_EM_MG_FD_194513 | JGI IMG/M metagenome (GOLD analysis project Ga0307515, IMG submission 194513) | Populus trichocarpa ectomycorrhiza microbial communities from riparian zone in the Pacific Northwest, United States - 17_EM | ecosystem: Host-associated > Plants > Roots > Unclassified | place... | reverse complement strand
GCCGTCCGTTGTAATAGGTGATGCACGAGGCCGCCAACAGGGCCAGCGTGGCGTATCGATGTCCGCGCAGTTGCGACAACAGGCGCCAGAGCAGCCCCAGCGAGCCCAAGGTCAACGCAGCACCGGTGAGATAGCTGGTCCACGCATGCACGCCGAACAGCTGCGCGAAGCGCAGGAAGTGGGTCTCGTTCGCCTCGACCACGCCCAGCAGCGCCTGCGCCTTGATGTCCTGCGGCAACCGCAAGAAGCGGTGGCTCCAGCGGAACGCGGTACTCGGTGCGACGTGCAGCCGCTCGGCGGCCTTGTGCACGCTGAGCCCTTCACGCAAAGCATCCGCCTGACTCAGCCACTTGGCCTTGTGGCGCAAGCGCGCCTGCGGTGTGCCGGTCAGGGCGTTGAAGGTCTTGACGCAGTCTCGGCACTTGAACCGCTGCAGCTCACTGGCTTGGCCGTTACGCACCACGCGCTTGCCTTGGCAGTGCGGGCACGTCGGTGACGCGCCCAGCCGGGCCTGCACAACTTCCACGGCCTGCACACCCTCGCCTTGCGCGCGCAAGGCCTGCTGCAGCACAGCACGCTGCGCCGGGGTCAGCCTCAAAGCCTCGGCCAGCATCCGCTTCATCTCTCGATTGCGCATCTCTTGCTCCTGAACACCCGGAAACACCCGGCTGCAGGAATCAATGCCTCAGGCACCTCGCTCACCACGTGAGCTCGTCACCAATCAATGCGCAAAGAGCCTTTCATAAACTGCCGGCGCGCCATCCGCAGGGTGCTCAGCGCGAACAGCTCGACGATCAGCGCGGTGTTCTTGGCCACTCTCACTCAGCGCACTGTCCCGAACAGCTCGACGATCAGCGCCTTCAACCACCGCATCATGGGGATCTGCTCGTGGCGCCGGCTCCAGTGCAACGACACGGAGAACTCGGGCGTGGGCAGCACGGGTTCTATCAGGCGAAAACTGTCTTTGGGCTCGAAGCTGTTGGCCACTTCGCGCGGGACGACGGCGGCCAGCTCGCTCGCCCGCACGGTGGCGGCCAACGCCAGAAAGTGTGACACCTCGAGGCGCACGCGATGTTCGACCCCCATCTTCTCCAGGATGCGGGTGGTCTGGGCGTGCGAGTGCACGGTGATGTAGTTCAAGCGGTTCAACTGCACGGCGGTCACGCGCTGGCGCGAACGACCAGCCAGCAGCGGGTGGCCTTCGCGCACTAGCAGCACGTACCGATCCGTGAACAGGTCCAGCTTCGCCGTGCCGATCACTCCGGGCAGGTAGCCGATCGCGAAATGCAGTTGGCCGCTGAGCAGCGATGCGGCGATCACGTCGGAGTTCCAGGTCCGCGTGATCACGCGCAGCGCGGGCGCTCGCTCATGCAGCGCCCCCATGAGCCTAGGCAGAAAACGTCGCTCGCCGATGTCGGTGAGGTGCAGGCGGACTTCGGCCGCCGACGTCCGGGGATCGAACGTGTCGTCGTCATTGAGGCCGAGGTCCAGTTGCGCCAGCGCCGCCTGCACGCTCGGCACCAGTCGTTCGGCCCGCTCGGTGGGCTGCATGCCAGTGGCGGACCGGATGAACAACGGGTCCCGCAGCGCGAGGCGCAACCGTGTGACGGCATGGCTCGTGGCCGGCTGCGACAGCCCGAGCAATGCCGCGGCGCGGCTGATGCTCCGCACGCGATACACGGCCTCGAAGACGCGAAGCAGGTTGAGATCGATGTCCTGACTATTCATGGCATGAATATTCGATTGTAGGTTCATGCCCTTGCGGAGGTTCGTGGGTGCACCGAAACTGCCGCCAAACCGACAGCGAGCACACATGAGCGCACCCGCCCAACCCACCGTCCGCGACGCCACGCTGCAACTGCTGCGCGACGTCGGCATCGACACCATCTTCGGCAACCCAGGTTCAACCGAGCTGCCGCTGTTCCGGGACTTTCCGCAGGACTTCAATTACGTGCTTGGGCTGCAGGAGTCGGTCGTCGTGGCCATGGCCGACGGCTATGCGCAGGCCACGCGTGGTGCGGCCATGGTCAACCTGCACTCCGCTGCCGGCGTGGGCCACGCGATGGGCAACCTGTTCACGGCGTTCAAGAACATGACGCCGCTGATCGTGACGGCCGGCCAGCAGGCGCGCTCGATCCTGCCCTATGACCCGTTCCTATTCGCGGCCCAAGCCACCGAGCTGCCCAAGCCCTACGTGAAGTGGGCTTGCGAGCCGGCGCGGGCCGAAGACGTGCCGAAGGCACTGGCGCGGGCGTACCACATCGCGATGCAGCCGCCGCGCGGCCCGGTGTTCGTGTCCATCCCCGCAGACGACTGGGATCGTCCCTCCGACTGGATCACGCCACGCCGCGTGAGCCGATCGATCGCCCCCGAGCCCGCGATGCTGGAAGCGCTGCGAGCGGCCGTCCTGGGCGCCCGCCGGCCCGCCCTGGTCGTGGGTGCCGGCGTGGACCGCGATGGCGCCGTCGACGCCGTCGTGAAGCTGGCCGAACGCATCGGCGCGGCCGTGCACGTGGCGCCGATGTCCGCCCGCTGCGGCTTTCCGGAGACCCATCCTCTATTCGCCGGCTTCCTGCCGGCGATGCGCGAGCGCATCGTCCAGCGGCTCGAAGGCCATGACCTGATCCTGGTGCTGGGGGCGCCCGCGTTCACGTACCACGTCGAAGGCCAAGGGCCGCACGTACCGGAGGGCGCAAGCTTGTGGCAGGTCGTGGACGACCCTCACATAGCGGCGTGGACCCCGGTGGGCGACACCATCGTGGCGAGCCTGGGCCTCACGCTGCAGCGCCTGCTGGACGGCAAGCTGCCGGCCGCGACGGGCCGCCCTGCGGGCCGAATGGCCGTGGCGATACCCGAGCCGGGTCTGCCGCTGTCGACCGCCTTCGTGCTCCGCACGCTGCACACCTTGCGGAAGGCGAATGACGTGGTGGTCGAGGAGGCGCCCGGTGCACGATCCACGATGCAGGACCACCTTCCGATGGATGGCGCCGACAGTTTCTACACGATGGCCAGCGGCGGCCTCGGCTGGGGTATGCCTGCGGCCGTCGGCGTTGCCCTGGGCCGGCGCCGGCTCGCACGGGGCGGTCGCGTGATCGGGCTGATCGGCGACGGTTCGAGCATGTATTCGATCCAGGCGCTCTACACCGCAGCTCAACTGAATCTGCCGATCACCTTCGTGATCCTGAACAACCGGCGCTACGCGGCGCTGCAGGACTTCGCGCCGGTCTTCGGCTATGCGCCAGGTGCCGTGCCGGCCGGCACCGAGCTGCCGGATCTGAATTTCCGTCTGCTCGCCCAGGGCCAAGGAATGGATTCGATGCGTGTGGAACGGCCGGAAGACCTGGTGCCGGTGCTGGCCTCGGCACTGGACGCCGGGCATCCCAATCTGGTCGAGGTTCTGATCGCCTGATCGTGGCGTGATGCATCACGCCTGCGTTTCGCTCGGATAGGCATCGAGAGGGCGCTCCCCGAGACTCGCACGAGAACAACCGCTGAACCGCCGCTGCGGCAGCCGCAAAACAACAGGAGACATCGATGCTCGAACCCTTGACGGACGACCTGGCGCCGCGACCACCGGCGCTGGGTCCCATCGCCCACCTGCTGCTGAACACCAGCAAGCTGTGGGCCGCGGCCGGCGGTCTGCTTTTCGTGGGGCTGGTGGCCATGTCCATCGTCTCGATCGTGGGCCGCAAGCTGTTCTCGGCGCCGGTGCCCGGCGATGTCGAGGTGCTGCAGATGGTGGCGGCCTCCGCCGGCGCGAGCTTCTTCGCGTACTGCCACATGAATCAAGGCGACGTGAAGGTCGACTTCTTCACCGCCAAGGCCGGCGAGCGGACGGTGCACCGCCTGGATGCCGCGGGCTCGTTGCTGTTCGCCCTGGTGGGTGCGCTGCTGACGTGGCGTACCGGTGCGGGCGCCTTGGCGACGATGAACGACGGCGAGACCTCCGCCATCCTCGGCTGGTCGGTGGGCCTGGCCCAGTGGGCCATGGTGCCCGGCTTCGTGCTGATGACGCTGGCCGGCCTGGCCATGACGGACTGGCACTGGCGGCAAGCGGCGGGCGCGGGGAGCGCGCCGTGAGCGGCATCGCCGCTGGCCTGCTGATCTTCGGCTTCCTGCTGTGCCTGATGGCGCTGCGGGTGCCGATCGGCATCGCCATGTTTGTCGCCGGGTCCGCAGGCTACATGGCACTGCTGGGCCACGGCGCGGACGGCACCTGGCTCAACCTGCTGAAGTCGCTGCCGTATGCGCGGCTCTCGAACTACGACCTCGTCGTGGTGCCGCTGTTCCTGCTGATGGGTCAGTTCGCCACCCACGGCGGGCTCAGCCGTGCGCTGTTTCGCTGCGTCAATGCCTTCATGGGCCACCGCCGCGGCGGCGTGGCAATGGCCACCGTGGGGGCGTGCGCGGGCTTCGGTGCCATCTGCGGTTCAAGCCTGGCCACGGCCGCGACGATGGGCCAGGTGGCACTGCCCGAGCTGCGCCGCCTGGGCTATGCCGGCAGCCTGGCCACCGGCACGCTGGCGGCCGGCGGCACGTTGGGCATCATGATCCCTCCGTCGGTGCCGCTGGTCATCTACGCCATCCTCACGCAGGAATCGATCGGCAAGCTGTTCGTCGCCGCCGTGCTGCCCGGTCTGATCGCGATGCTCGGCTACATGCTGGTCATCCAGATCACGGTGCGCCTTCGTCCCGAGATGGGGCCGGCCGGCCCGCGTGTCGCGTGGCCCGAGCGGACCAAGGCGCTGCTGCAGGTGTTGCCGGTGCTCCTGGTGTTCGTGGTCGTGATCGTCGGCATCTACGGGGGCTGGGCCAACCCGACCGAGGCGGCCGCCATCGGCGCAGCGGCTTGCGGCGCGCTGGCAGTGGTGTCCGGGGGCATGCGCTGGAAGGGCCTGCTCGACAGCGCGCTCGGCACCGCGCAAGCCACCGCGATGATCCTGCTCGTGCTGTTGGGTGCAGACATGCTGAACACGGCGCTCGCGCTGTCGCAGATGCCAGCCGAACTCGCAGCGTGGGTCAGGGGCAGCGGCCTGCCTCCCCTGCTGGTGCTGTCGGCGATCCTGCTGATCTACATCCTGCTCGGCTGCGTGATGGACTCGCTGGCCATGATCCTGCTGACGATTCCCATCTTCTACCCGATGGTGATGGGTCTGGATTTCTTCGGCATGCCCGATGCCGACAAGTCGGTGTGGTTCGGCATCCTCGCCCTGATGGTGGTGGAGATCGGCCTGGTGCATCCGCCCGTTGGCATGAACGTCTACATCATCAACCGGCTGGCCAAGGACGTGCCGCTGGTGGAAACCTTCAAGGGTGTACTGCCCTTCCTCGCCTCGGATTTCGTGCGCATCGCCGCCCTTGTGTTCTTCCCCGCCATCTCGCTGGTGCTCGTCCACCGATTCGGCACCGTCTGACACCGACCGGCGGGCGCCACGCCAACCGCACTTCCACCCCATAGGAGACAACACCGATGAAGAACTTCGCAAAGACCGGCTTGGCACTGTCGATGCTCGCGCTGTCCGCGCTGGCCGGTGCCCAAACCGTCACGCTGCGCGTGCACCACTTCCTGCCGTCCACGTCGAATGCGCAGGTGCGCCTGATCCAGCCATGGTGCGACAAGGTGGCCAAGGAGTCGGGCGACCGCCTGAAGTGCCAGATCTACCCTGCCATGCAACTCGGCGGCACGCCGGCGCAGTTGTTTGACCAGGCGCGCGACGGCGTGGCCGACATCGTATGGGCCGTGCCCACCTATGCGGCCGGGCGCTTCACGAAGTCCGAGGTGTTCGAGCTGCCTTGGATCGCGGTGACCTCGAAGGCCGGCAGCCAGGCCCTGTGGACCTACGTGGACAAGAACGCGCAGGACGAGTTCAAGGGCGTGCGCCGAATCTTCATGCATGTGCACGACGGCGCGCTGTTCCACTTCACGAGCAAGACGCCCAAGACGCTCGAGGACATGAAGGGGCTGAAGGTACGTGCCGCCACGCGCTCGAACTCGCGCATGCTCGCCGCGCTCGGCGCAACGCCGGTGCAGATGCCGCTCCCGCAGGTGCCCGAGGCGCTCTCCAAGGGAGTGGTCGACGGTGCCGCGGTCCCCTGGGAGGGCGTGCCCGCCATCAAGCTGGCCGAGATCGCGAAGTACCACCTCGACGTGCCGGCCGGCACGCCGCGCATCTCCAACACGATCTTTGTCTTCGCGATGAACCAGGGCAGGTACGACAGCCTGCCCGCCGACTTGAAAAAAGTGATCGATGCCAACAGCGGGTTGGCCACATCCGCGTGGGCCGGCGAGACCGGCTTCGACGCCGTCGTGGAACCGTTCAAGAAGGCGGCCCGGGACCAGGGCGGAGTCTTCTACACGTTGCCCGACGCCGAATACCAGCGCTGGGTGAAGGCAACCGATCCGGTGAACGACGAGTGGGTCAAGGAAGCCGCGGCCAAGGGCGCCGACGGCAAGCGCCTGCTCGAAGAAGCGCGCGCGCTGGTCAAGCAGTTCTCGAACTGATCGCGCGCAGCGCCAGCAGCAACGAGGAGCAGCGATGGGCACCCCTTTGACGGTCGAGGATTGGCGGCAGGCCGCGCGCCGGACCCTGCCGCGCTTCGTCTTCGACTACGTGGATGGCGCAGCCGAGGACGAGTGCAGCCTGCGCGCCAACCGGTCTGCCTTCGACGAGCTCGAATGGGTGCCTAGAGTGCTGCGCGACGTGTCCGACATCGACGCGACCGTCACCGTCTTCGGCCGTCGCTGGGCCGCGCCGATGGCGACCGCGCCCACTGGGCTGAATGGCTTGGTGCGTCCGGGCGGGGACATCGCGCTGGCCCGCGCTGCGCGCGACGCCGGAGTGCCATTCATCCTGTCCACCGCATCCAACGACCGCCTGGAAGCGGTGCGCGAGGCGGCGCCCGATGCCGAGCTCTGGCTTCAGCTGTACGTGATGCAGGCATCGGGCACGACCGAACAGCTGCTGGACCGTGCACGCGCGGCGAATTGCGGTGCGCTGGTGCTGACGGTGGACGTGCCGGTGAGCGGCTTGCGCGAGCGCGACCTGCGCAACGGGTTCCGTGTCCCGTTTCGCATGAGTCCCAGGCTCTTGCTGGACCTGCTCAGACATCCGGGCTGGGCGTTGCGCCAAGGGCTCGCCGGCCAGCCGCAGTTCGTCAACCTCGTTCAAAACCCTGGCCAGCCCATGTCGCCGGCGGCGCAGGCCGCGCTGCTCAAGCGCGTGATGGACCCGAGCCTGGACTGGCAATGGCTGGCCAACCTGCGCCGGCGCTGGCAGGGGCCGCTGCTGCTCAAGGGCGTGCTGCACCACGCCGACGCTCGGCACGCCGTCGAACACGGCGTCGATGGGCTGATCGTGTCCAACCACGGTGGTCGGCAGCTCGACGGTGCCATCGCGCCGCTGCGCGCGCTGCCCGCCGTGCTGGACGCCGTCGGCGGCCGCCTGCCTGTGCTGCTCGACAGCGGCGTGCGGCGAGGCGGCGACATCGCCAAGGCCCTGGCGCTGGGGGCCTCGGCCGTGCTGCTTGGAAGGCCGCTGCTGTACGGCCTGGCGGCCGCCGGCGAGGACGGTGCCGGCGCCGTCCTGTCGCAGCTTGCCGACGAACTTCACCGTGTGATGGTGCTCCTGGGAGCGCCTGACCTGCCGGCATTGCGCCAAGCAAGCCTGCAGCCCGTGTCCGCAGGGCGGATACCGATGACATCCGCCTTGCCAGGCGGTTCGCCGGCGGCAGCCCCGGCGCTGCTACACCAATGAAACCTTTTGGAGACAAGCCATGAAACCCAAGACCCTTTTCGCGATCCTGACGATGGTGCTCGCCGGCGCCGTCTCGAATGCCAGCGCGGACTCGTCGCGCGGCACGCCGTCCCCGCAGGAGAAGCGCAACGAGCAGGCAGTGCTCGACTTCTATGATGCGGCGATCAACAAGAAGGACTTCAATGCCGCGGCGAGCTTCCTGGGCGAGCGCTACATCCAGCACAACCCGACCGCCGGCGACGGGCACGAGGGCCTGAAGAAGTTCCTCGAGTTCCTCAGCGCGAAGCTGCCGAACTACAAGAGCCGCATCGTCAGCGTCTTCGTCGATGGCGACTTCGTGATCCTGCACGTGCACAACATCCGCGAGCCCAACACCCGCGGCTTCGCGATCATGGACATCTTCCGTCTCGAGAACGGGAAGATCGTCGAGCACTGGGATGTCCGGCAGGAAGTCCCGGACCCCACGACGGCGGCGAACCCGAACGGGATGTTCTAGCCCGGCTCAACTTGCGGCGACCATCGATGCTGAAGCAGCCTCGCTCACGATCAACTTCCGATGCTCGCCGCCACGGCCAAGCCGGCGTACGAGGTCAAGCGCCACATCCACGATCATGTCCTCCTGCCCGCCCACCATCTTGCGAGCACCCAGTTCGACCAGAATGTCCACTGTCTTCAGGTTGTGTTTCCTTGCCGCCGCTTCTGCGTGGCGCAGGAAGCTCGAATACACACCCGCATAACCGAGCGCAAGCGTTTCACGATCGACACGTACCGGGCGGTCCTGAAGCGGGCGCACCAGATCGTCGGCCGCATCCATCAGTTTGTAGAGGTCGGTGCCGTGTTGCCAGCCCTGCCGCTCAGCAGCGGCAATGAACACCTCCAGCGGCGCATTGCCGGCGCCAGCGCCCATGCCGGCCAAGCTCGCGTCGACCCGGTCGCAGCCCTCCTCGACGGCAACGATCGAGTTGGCAACGCCCAGGCTCAGGTTGTGATGCGCGTGAATGCCGGTCTCGGTCTCGGCCTTGAGCGCGTCCTTGAAGGCGCGGAAGCGGTCTCGAACGTCGCCCATGCCCAAGGCTCCTCCGGAGTCGACCACATACACGCAGGTAGCGCCGTAGCTCTCCATCAGCACAGCCTGTTCGGCGAGTCTTTGCGGAGGCGTCATGTGGCTCATCATCAGAAAGCCCACTGCGTCCATGCCAAGCTCGCGAGCGTATTCCAGATGCTGGCGCGACACGTCAGCCTCGGTGCAGTGCGTAGCGACCCGCACGATGCGCGCACCCGCGTCGTAGGCATTGCGCAGGTCGTGCGTGGTGCCGATGCCTGGTAGCAGCAGCGTGGCTACCTTTGCCGATTTGACCGTCTCGGCCACGGCGGAAATCCACTCGACGTCCGTGCACGCACCGAAGCCATAGTTGAAGCTGGAGCCTTCGAGGCCGTCGCCATGCGCCACCTCAATGCTGTCGACGCCGGCAGCGTCGAGCGCAGCGGAGATCGCCCTGACCTGCGCGACACTGTACTGATGACGGATTGCATGGCTGCCGTCGCGCAATGTCACGTCGCTGATATAGAGCTTTTTGGCCCGGTTCATGCTGCCTCCTTCATCCCACGCGCGACACCGCTCGCGATGCGGCGTTGCGCAATCCTGTCGCCGCATGCAAGCGCTGCGGAGGTCATGATGTCCAAGTTCCCGGCATACGACGGCAAGTAGTGCGCCGCCCCTTCCACCTCCAGGTACACCGACGTCTTCAACCCGTGACGCGCGCCCAGTTTCGGAATGTTCAAGGGCTGTTCGGGCGAGATCACGTCGAACTGCACTCGCTGCTTGAGTCGATAACCGGGCACGTAGGCCTGTACGCTCGCAACCATCTTCGCGATGCTCGCCTCCACAGCCGACTCGTCGGCCAATTCGGACAGGACGAAGACCGTGTCGCGCATGATCAAGGGCGGCTCCGCCGGGTTCAACACGATCACGGCCTTGCCACGCTCGGCGCCGCCGAGTTTCTCGATAGCCGCCCGTGTGGTCTCGGTGAATTCGTCGATGTTGGCGCGTGTCCCGGGACCGGCGCTCTTGCTGGCGATCGATGCCACGATCTCCGCGTAGTGAACTTTCGCGACTCGCGACACCGCCGCGACGATCGGGATCGTCGCCTGCCCGCCGCAGGTCACCATGTTGATGTTGCGTCCATCCTCGGCCTCAAGGTTGAGGGCCGGAATCACGTAGGGTCCCAGGGCTGCCGGTGTCAGGTCGATGACCTGCACGCCGTGTTCCTGCAGCAACGTGTCATGCCGTTGGTGGGCGCCCGCCGAGGTTGCATCGAAAACGATGTCAATGTCTGGGAACACATCGAGCTTCAGCAGGCCGTCGATGCCCTCCGCGGTTGTGGCGATGCCGAGTCGGGCCGCGCGTGCCAGTCCGTCGGAGCCCGCGTCGACACCCACCATCGCGCCCATCTCGAGATGGGCGGCATTGCGCATCACCTTGATCATCAGGTCAGTGCCGATGTTGCCGGGTCCGATGATCGCGACCTTCACTTTGTTCGTCATGTGGCGTCCTTCAGTTGGCGAGAAGCTTGGCCGTGGCTTCGATCACCTCGGCACTCGGAGGCTCAGTGCCGGTCTTGCCCGGGCTGTCTGAGACCAGTCTGCCGCCCCGTCCCCAGCGATCGGCCGGGTACTCGTCCAGCAAGACGCGCACACCGTCGATGGGCATCTCAAGGCTTTCGGCCATGGCACGCGACACGCTTTCGATCAGCTTGCGTTTTTTCTCCGCACTGCGGCCCTCGATGATCTTGATCAGTGCAATAGGCATGGCTTACTCCTTTACGTAAAAACCTGCGACGCCCACGCGCTCCATCTCGATCGAGACATACTGGCCTGGCTTGACCCATTCGGCCGGCGTTGCACCGCCGGCCATGACCACCCACCCGGCCTCCAACGGTTCGCCAGCCGCTGCCGACAGCCTTACGGCGGCAACCAACGAGCGCAACGGGTGGCCCAGGATCGCGGCCGTCGAGCCGACCTGCACGACGCGTCCGTCGACGCTCATCGTGAGACCAAGGTTGCTGAAGTCCTGCCTCGGATCACTCCACGCGCCGATCACGAAGCCACTCGACGACGCGTTGTCGGCGATCACGTCGGGCAGGCTGAACTTGAAGTCCTGGTAGCGCGAGTCGATGATCTCCAGCGCCGGGGCAACAGCCTCGACGGCTGCGAGTGCTTCTACTGCGGTGACATCGCCCGCCAACGGCCTCTTCAGGACGAAGGCGAGTTCCGGTTCGACACGCGGATGCACGAAGCGCGAGAAGCTGATCGATGCACCCTCCTCCACCCGCATGCCGCTGGACAGACGCCCCCAGATCACATCCTCGATGCCCATCTGAACCATCTTGGCGCGGCTCGTGAACCCCATCTTCACGCCGACGCGGCGCTCGCCACGCCCGATCCGACGCTGGATCGAAGCCGACTGAATGCCGTAGGCATCCGCCAACGACAACTCGCCCTTGGGGTCGATCTGCGACACCGCTTTCGCGTTGCGTGCCGCATCGTCCAACTGCCGCGCATACTCGAGGATCTGGCTCATGTCGGCTCCTGGTTCGGACGACCTTCGAACACCGCCTTGACGCAGCCAAGGCCGTTGATGCGTGCTTCAAAGACGTCGCCGGGTGCGACCGCAACCATCGGACCCAGCGCACCGGAGAGCACCAGATCGCCAGCGCGCAGCGGCTGCCCCAGCGCGGCCATCGTGCGAGCCAGCCAGACCACCGCGTTCATCGGGTTGCCGAGACAGGCGGCGCCCGCGCCGACGGACACGGGCTCGCCTCGCCGGTTCATCACCATGCCGCACAGGCGCAGGTCGAATTCCGACAGCTTGCGTGGCGAACTGCCCAGCACGTACGCAGCGGACGAGGCGTTGTCCGCGACGGTGTCGACGAACCTGATGTTCCATCCGGCAATGCGACTGCCGACGATTTCGAGCGCGGGCAGCGCATAGTCAATGGCGTTCATCACGTCCACCTGAGACGGGCACGCCATGTCCAGATCTCTACTGAAGACGAAGGCGACCTCGGCTTCGATCTTCGGCTGCTGCAGCGCCGAGAGAGGCACAGGTTCGCCATCTCCGTAACCCATGTCATCAAACAACATGCCGAAGTCCGGCTGGTCGACACCAAGTTGTGCCTGCACTGCGCGCGCCGTGAGCCCGATCTTGCAGCCTACCGTGCGGCGCCCGCTCTTGATTCGAAACTCCGTGTTGATGCGCTGGATGGCGTATGCGGCCTCCGCGTCGATCTCGGGGTAGGTCTCTCGTAACGGTGCAATGCACTCTCCGGTCAGAGCAGCGTCGCGCAAGGACTGCGCGGCAGCGGCGAGATGTTGAGGAGTCATGGTGTCCTTTTCACGAATCGTGTGATTGATGCAGGGTCGTGACCCTCGACAACGGAGATCTGAACTATGGGCATTTGTCTTCCTACAGAACTTGTGGGATGGCCACGTCGCCTTGGCCACTTCGCAAGAGCGCGTCGGCGACGAATCCCGAGCGTTTCACGTCCTCAACGAATTGCGAGATGCAGAGCGCACCCGCCTCGTGGCGCCCGCTTCGTGGCATCGCCATCGCTTGCTCGATCAACATGAAGCTCGGCTTGATCACCCGCAACGACCCTGCGCGCCCGGCATAGCGCTCGATGACCTGGCGCACACCGGCAGCGACGTCACGTTCGCCCTGCACCAGCAGATCGAATGCCTCGCGGGCCGTGGCGCTGCGTTCGAGCCGCGCGCGCTTCAGCGTGCGCGCGAGATACAGGTCGTAGGCGCTCCCTGCACCGGTACCGACGCAGATGCCGTCGCGGTCCACATCACCAGGCGTGACGAACGGAGAGTCGCTGCGCACCAGGTATGCGCCCTCGATGAGCGCGTAGGGTGACGTGAAGAAAATGTCGGCGCCCCGGACGGGATCAATGGCGAGAAACGCTACGTCCCAGGCGTCCACCTTCATTGCCTCGACGACCTGGCCGGCGGCGGCGAACTGCACGAGTTCTGTGGCGACGCCGAGCCGCTGCCCTAGTGCATGTGCGAGTTCCACCGAGACGCCACGCAATGCCCCAGTCACCTGGTCACACTGCGCCAGCACGGAGTTGCCCATGTTGATTGCCGCGCGCAGCACGCCGGTCGGCGCCAGAGCACGCAGTGCATCGTCCGCAATCGGCACGGGTATCACGCTCACGGGCGGCGCTGCAGGACTTCGAGCTGCGGCCGGTCGCCGCTGGCCTTGCCTGTGATCGGCGGCTGAGGCAGCTTGGCTTCGCCCGGCTCAACGACGAAGTCATGGGCGAGCGAATACCACGGCCCAGTCACGTCACCTGCTGGAGGCGCCGCGCCTTCTGCGTGCAGCACGTAGTGGCCCACGAGTGCTTGGGTTACACCGAACTGGACATCGGTTTCGATGTGAGGGTCATCGCCCGAATAGACCTGCGAGAACTGGGTTTTAAAGCCCGGTTTGTAGATCATGAAGTGGATGTGCGCCGGGCGCATGTTGTGGCGCCCCTGCGCACGCAGCAAAGCGCCAACAGGCCCGCCGATCGGTATCGGATACCCGGTGGGCTTGACGCTACGGAACGCCAGGTGGCCGGCAGCATCGGTCGTGAACTTGCCGCGCAGATTCATCTCCGCCTGCTCGGGATCCTGGTTCTCGTAGAGCCCCTGACCCGACGTATGCCACACGTCGACCTCCGCGCCCTCCACGGGCCGGCCCAGCGCGTCGCGCACCCACGCGTATACGAAGATCGGGATACCAGGCGTCGGGCTGCGGACGATCGACCCGCCGTTCGCAGTGCGCGGCGAATCCATGCGCCAGAACGGCCCCATCAGGTTGGCAGTCGTTTCGGACTGACCGTCGTTGCCGTTGTTGAGCAAGCAGACCAGCGACGAGACGCCGAGCGAGCCGGCCATCAGCACGACCTCGTTGTGCGATGCGGTCGTGAGCTGACCCAGCTTGGCGACGACAGCGCACACCTGGTGAAACTCCGCCTCGGTCAGTTTCGCGTCGCGCACGAAGCCGTGCAGGTGCTCGATGGCGGCTCGCATGATCTGCTTGAATCTCGGATCGTCCGCTCGCTGCAGTTCCGCAAGCGCCGCGGTCGTCACGTCGTTCTGCGTTTTGATGATCACTTTGTCGTCTCCGTGATGGGCCTGCGCTTCCTTGAATTCCCACATGATCAGCGAGCGCGGCGATACAGTCCAATACCGTTGCAGACGCGGTCAATACCTCACCGGTATGAGACGGAAACAAGGAATCACGGTATGGACCTCAGGCAGATGCGCTACTTCTTGGCCCTGGCCGAAGAGCGGAACTTCGGACGCGCGGCGGAACGATTGCACATGGCGCAGCCACCACTGACGCGGCAGATCCGCAGCATCGAGGAGGAGCTCGGCACATCGCTGTTCGTGCGCACGGCCAAAGGGGTCGACCTCACGCCGGCCGGTGAGGCGCTTCTCGAAGAGGTGCCCAACATCCTTGGGCTCGCCGAGCGTGCGGAGGAGAAGGCGCGCATGGCAGGGCATGGACTGGTCGGGCGACTCGAAGTCGGAATCTTCGGTTCCGGCATCCTGAATGTCGTGCCCCGCGTGATGTCGGCCTTCCACAAACTCCGCCCGGACATTCGGATCGTTCTGCACAACATGACCAAGGGCGAGCAGATTCAGGCACTGCGCGAGCGCCGCATCATGGTCGGCTTCGCCCGCCTCGTACCCAGCGAACCCGATCTGTCCGTGGAGGTCGTGCTGCGCGAGCCGATCCTGGTCGCGCTCTTCGAAGGTCATCCGCTTTGCGCCAAGGCCGAGATCACTGTTCGCGACCTGAACGACGAACCCATGATCCTCTACCCCAACTTCGCTCTTTCGGGGTTGGCTCAAAGCGTAGGCGAAGCGTTTCGGCGCGGCCGGGCCCGTCTGCGGATCGAGCAGGAGGTCGAAGATGCCGTGACGGCTATCGCCCTGGTGTCGAGCGGATTCGGACTGTGCGTCACGACGGAATCGGCCGCCAGCCTGCGACTGCCGGGGGTGGTGTATCGCCCATTCCGCTCAGTGCATCTGCGCGACATCGAGATGAGTTGCTTCTTCCGCCGCAACGAGGAATCGCCACTGCTGAATGCCTTCTTGGGCGTGGTTCGGCAGTACGGCGCTCAGCGGTCGAGATAGCGTCCGCGCGACCAGGCCCGCCCCATTCGCAGTCTGGGGCTCGACTCCTCGCCCCGTTTTCAGAAGGGGTAGTGACGCGGCAGGGTCTGGACCGTGATCCAGCGCAACTCCGTGAACTCGCGCACGCCGGCCATGCCGTTGAACCTGCCCCACCCGGAGGCCTTGACTCCGCCAAATGGCATTTGCGCCTCATCATGCAGGGTCGGGCCGTTGATGTGACAGATGCCGGTCTCGATTCGGGCAGCGACCTGCCACGCACGACCCACGTCGCGGCCGAAGATGGCCGCCGACAGCCCGTACTCTGTGTCATTCGCACAGGCAATTGCGGCCTCGATCCCGTTGACCCGGACCAGCGCCTTGACTGGGCCGAAGGACTCCTCCCCGTAGAGGCGCATGTCTCGCGTGACATGGTCGAGCACGGTCGCGCCCATCAGCGTCGAATCGGAGCGTCCGCCGCAGAGCAGCTTCGCACCCTTGGCAACAGCGTCATCGATCAGCGCATTGCATCGTTCGACGATGCTCGTATCCGATACCGAACCGAGCACTGTCGGGCCTTTGCGCGGATCGCCCAACGGCAACGCCTGTGCCCTGGCGGCAAACTTGCGCGCGAATTCGTCGGCGACCGCCTCATCCAGGACGATGCGCTCGGTGGACATGCAGACCTGGCCAGAGTTGGCAAACGCGCCGAACACGGCTGCGTCGACCGCGGCGTCGACATCGGCGTCGTCGAGCACGAGAAACGGCGCCTTGCCGCCAAGCTCAAGCAGCGAAGGCTTGAGGTGGTTGGCGCACGACTGGGCGACGAGACGACCGACCCGTGTCGACCCCGTGAAGTTCACGCGCTTGACGGCCGGATGTGAGATGAGCGCATCGACGATCAAGCCGGCATCGGCGGGCGCGTTGGTGACGTAGTTGATGACGCCAGGCGGAAACCCGGCATCGTTCAGCGCTTCGACAATCAGCTCGTGTGTTTTCGGGCACAGTTCCGAGCCCTTGAGAACGACGGTGTTGCCGCAGGCCAGCGGTGTCGCGATGGCACGCACGGCAAGGATGACCGGCGCGTTCCACGGAGCAATGCTGAGGACCACTCCCGCAGGCTGGCGCACACCCATCGCCAAGCTGCCCGGAACGTCCGAAGGAATCACCTCGCCGAGGATGTGGGTGACGAGCCCGGCGGCTTCGCGAAACATACCGGCCGCCAAGTGCACGTTGAACCCGGCCCATTGCGACGACGCACCAGTCTCTGCCGCGGCGGCAGCGATGATGGCTTCGCCCTTCGCCTCAAGCGCCTGCGCCGCCTTCATCAATAGCGCCCTGCGTTCGTTCGGCCCCGTGGTTCTCCAGGTCACGAACGCCACCGCCGCCGCGTCAGCGGCCTCAAGAGCATCGACTCGTGTCGCCGCGGGCGCGACGGAGGCGATGCTGTCGTCGAGCGGATTGCGTCTCTCGAATGTGAGGCCCGTGGCGGCATCTCTGGGGCGGCCCCCGATGGAAAGCTTGACGTTGAACATGCTTGTGCTCCTGGTTAAGTGAATACGAGGTCAATGTGGGCCGGCCCCGAGATAGGCACGTTGCACGGCGGGGTCAAACCTGAGTTCGGTGGCGCTTCCTTGTCCAACGATCCGGCCGCTCTCCATCAGGTAGCCGCGGTCTGCGATCGCGAGGCTGTGCTTCGCGTTCTGCTCGACGAGCAGCACGCCGACACCCATCTCCCGCACCTTGACGAGAGCCGCGAAGAGCTCCTTGAACATCAGCGGGGACAGCCCGAGAGACGGTTCGTCCAGCAGCAGGATCTTCGGGTTGGACATCAGCGCCCGCCCCATGGCCACCATTTGCTGTTCACCCCCGCTCATGGTCCGTACAAGTTGCGGCATGCGCTCGGCCAGACGAGGGAACAACGCTGTCACGCGTTTCAAGTTTTCGGATTCGAGCGCTCGCGCACGGGCGGGCAGGGCTCCGAGGCTGAGGTTCTCTGCCACCGTCAGGTCGGCAAAGACACCGCGCCCTTCGGGTACCAGCGCGACGCCGGTATCGACGATGCGGTGGCTGGCCAGCGCGGTGAGTTCGGTACGGTCCATGCGCACCGAGCCGCCTTCAAGGACCGGCACCATGCCGCCGACAGCCTTCAAGAGCGACGACTTGCCGGCACCGTTTGCCCCCAGGATCACGACGATCTCAGATGGCCTGATATCGAGAGAAATATCCGTCAGCGCACGGTGCTGCCCATAGCTGACCGAGACGTTCTTGACCTCAAGCACGGGCGCCACCTCTTCCGGCGACGCCGTTATCGTCGGAGTCGTCATCGCCCAAATACGCCTTGACCACGTGCGGGTCTGACAACACTCGTGCGGTCGATCCCTCGGCAATCTTGATGCCAGCGTTCATCACCACGCAGCGATCGCACAGTGAGTGGACCGCATCCATCACATGCTCGACCAGGAGCACGGTCAATCCTGCGTCGCGCAACTGCTTGATGAGTGCGATGCCCTGCTGCAGCTCGGTCGGATTGAGACCGGCCAGCCATTCGTCGAGCAACAGGAGCTCGGGAGCGAGCGCCATGGCACGTGCCAATTCGAGTCGCTTGGCGTCGATGTAGGTCAACTCGCCGGCCGCCATGTTCTCTCTGCGCGCCAGACCCACACGACCGAGCAGGGCGACAGATTCCGCCCGCGCAGCGTTCCCGCTCAGACCACCTGGGCGAAAGGCGAAGCCGACCTCGACGTTCTCAAGACAGGTCATCGATTCGAGCACCCGGACCAGCTGGAACGTGCGCGCCACACCAAGTCGCGCGATGCGATGGGCCGCCATGCCGTTGATCTGCCGACCCTTGAAGATCACGCGCCCACTGTCTGACGGCAAGGCACCGGAGATGAGGTTCATCGCAGTCGATTTGCCCGAGCCGTTGGGCCCGAGCAAGCCGATGATTTCGCCGCGACCGACCTCGAAGCTCAATTCGTTCACGGCGACCAACCCACCGAACGCCTTGCGCAGCGCTTCCACGCGCAACACCGGACCGTCGCTCACACGGACCTCCGGTGGCGCATGACTCGCTGTAGCAGACCGGCGATGCCGTTGGGAACGAAATAGATGATCGCCATGAATGTGACGCCCAGCAGGATGAGGAAGTAGTTCGGGAAGTTCACCGACAGCACCTCGAACAACAACACCAGCGGGACCGCACCTGCGAGAGGGCCGAAGAGACGCGTCGTTCCGCCGAGCAGCGCCATGATCAGGACCTGGAAAGAGATCTGCGGGTTGAAGGCGATCTCGGGGTCGATGTAGGTCCAACGTGGCGCCAGCACTGCGCCGGTAAGGGTCATCACGGCCGCACTGAGCACGAACAGCATCAGCTTGGTCCGGCTCGTATCGATGCCGACGTGCGTGGCGACGACTTCGTCGTCGCCGATGACGCGCAAGGCAAGGCCGAGCCGCGAACGCCGCATCAGCGCCCACACCCCGAGCACGCTGACGAGCAGCGCCAGCAACTGCCAGTAGATCTGACGCTGCGAGATGTCGATGAACACGTGGCGCCCGACATCGCGGGTGACATTCACTTCATACCACGTGACGATCTGCTTCACGAGTTCGGCAAGGCCAAAGCTGAAGATGACGAAATAGACGCCACTCAGGCGCAGAGTGGACAGGCCCACCAGCAGGGCAATGGCGACTCCGATACCCAACGCCACCAGCAGGACCCCGGCCCACGGCATGGACTCGCCAAGCACTGCAACGGTATACGCGCCGATGCCGAAGAACGCGGCCGTGGCCAGCGACACGTAGCGGGTGGGTCCGGAGAACATGGCCCACGCGGTGGCGAGCACGCCGTACTGCAGCAGGGTCACGCCCAACGACAACCAGTAGTCGCCGCCTTGGAGCAATGGAGCGGCCGTGGCGATCGCGAGTGCAGAACAAGCACCGAGGCCAGCGAGTACAACCGTCAAGCGGCTCATCGCACAGTCTTTCCAAATAGCCCGGTGGGCCTCAACAGCAGTACGAGCAGAAACAAGGTGAAGTTGGCGGCGACCGTGAGGCCGGGGTCCACGTAGCTGGCGACCAACGTTTCCACGAAGCCCAGCAGCAGCCCGGCGACCAAGCACCCCATCAGGTTGCCGGCGCCGCCCATGATCACGACGATCAGCGCCTTCATGGCAAACACGACTCCCAGAGAGGCCGAGAACGGCAAGAACATGCTGATCAGTACGCCGGAGGCGGCCAGTAAGGCGCCACCGATGCCGAACGCTATTGCCGAAGCGGCTCGCACGTCGATGCCCACCAGCGGTGCGAAGCAAGGCGAGACTGCAACGGCACGCACGGCCGTGCCCAGCCGGGTGCGCGTCAACAGCAGATACAGCACCGCTTTCATTGCAAACGCGAAGACCATCGCTACCAGGCGGTTCGCGGACACTTTGCTGCCAAGAATGTCGACCGGATAAGCCAAATAGGAGTAGCTGTACAAGTCACCACCGAAGGCGGCCACGCAGATCCCGAGCACGAGGAACGACAACCCGAAGGTGAGCAGGATCGAATCGGTCTCGAGCGCGGGACCGGCACCGGTGCGACGCACCAGCGGCATCAGCAGCAGCTGATACACGGTCCACTGCAATGCAAAGCCGACGGGCAGCGCCAGAAACAGCGTGATGATCGGCGAGAGGCCAAAGCGTGTCGCAAGCACGAACGCCCCGAATGCCGCCGCGATGAGGAACTGCCCGTAGGCGAGGTTCAGGATGCGCGCGACTCCGTATTGAACGGTGAGGCCGAGGGCGGTCAGCGCGTACAGGCCGCCCAGCGTTAGGCCGCCCACGAGTACATCAGTCAGGACCATATTTTGCGACGGTGGGGTGACGCGAGGCCTACTTCCAGGCCGGCTTCGGAATCGTCGGTGCTTTCGCTCCCTTCTTGTCCTTCGGTGCAACACCATAGAACTCGCCACCCTGCCACTGACCCACCCACCACAGGTTGGTGTACATCTGGTTGTCCATCTTGACTGGGCCGACGATCGTGTCGAAGGTTCCGGTCTTGATCTCGCGCGTGATTGCCTCGCGATCGATCTTTCCGACGCGTTCGATGGCCTGCTGCAACACCTGCAGGCTGGACCACGTCACGGCGCTGGTCCAACGGTCAGGTTCGTACCCTGCGGAAACGGTGTGACGCTTGAAGTAGTCCTGTATCGCAGGCGAGTCGAGATCCACGCCCCCCGGGCCCATCACGCCGTCGAGTGATGCGCCGTTTTTCTTCTTGTATCCAGGCAAGGCCGTGCCGACACCCGCATAGAAGACCTTGGGGTTGAAACCGAGCACCTTCGCTTGGTCGGTCAGCAGGAACGTGTCGGGCGGGTACGAGAATGCGATGAACGCATCTGGGTTCAGCGCCTTCACCTCATTGAGGATCGGCGACATGTCCTGCGTACTGGGCGGGTAGCTCTTGTCGTAGACCAGCTTGAAGCCGTGTTTCTCGACCACGTTGCGCGTGGCACGCGACAGGTCCACGCCGAAGCCATCGGCCACACTGATCATCGCGATCGTGTTGCCGATCTTGCCGGCCTTCCTCGCCTCCTCCAAGGTTGACACGAGTGCCTCGCCGTACTGCGAGCCCATGCCCAGGAAGAAGAAGACGTTCGACCAGCGCTTGGCAAATTCGGGGGCCTTGTCGGTGATCGACGCCACGGCCAGGTGCGGGTATCCGTGCCTGTTCAGCGTTGGACCAACCGCGAGGTTGTTCGCCGTGCCCCAGGGCGGCAACACGACATCGACCTTATCCTGGTTGATGAGACGCTCGGTCGCGCGAATGGCCTCTTCGGCCTGCGACTGATCGTCATATTCGACCGCCTCGATCGGCACGCGCTTGCCATAGGCCTTGAGCATCAGCCCGCCCGCCGCGTTGACCTCCTTGATCCACATCTGGTAGTTCGGCGTGGTCGAAGCCGATGCACCGGGAGCGTCGCGCCCGGTCTTGCTGACCACGTAACCGATGCGAATCGACTTGGGGGCCTCCTGGGCACGGACGTCACCAAGGGCCAGGGCGCCGAACGCAGCGATCACTGTGATGAGCAGGCGGCTTGATACCTGCCGGCGGGCTTGATCTGTCATGGTTGTCCTCCTGATGGAACATGCAGACCAAATCGTAGGAAAGCAGGGACATGGCCGCTTGCTGCAGGGCGCACTACCCAACGTCGCATTTGAGAACGGCGCCTCGGGTTTCCACCAGCCACCAAGTCGAATGTCGACAGTCTGGGCGCCCCTAGGGGCCACCACACCCCTCTGGCGCACACTTGGATGCGGCAAGCTGCTGGCGCGCGCGGTACTCGCCGGGCGGCATACCGAAGTGCGCCCGAAACACCTGCGTCAGCTGAGACGGCCGACTGAATCCGCAGTCATAGGCCACATCGGTCAGACTGCGCGAGGCGTTGCGCGGATCGTCGAGCGTCATCCGAGCGTGTGCGGCACGTTGCTTGACGATGTATCCAGCAACGCCGTCGGGCTCTTGCGCAAAGGCGTTGTAGAGGTGGCGGCGACTGCAGTTCAGCGCGCGCGCAATGGCGTCGACACTCAGACTCGGGTCGCGCAAATGGCGCGCGACGTGTCCGACGATCCGATCTCGCAAGACCTCGCGCTGGCTCAGGGCGCTGCTGCGCCCCTGCACATCGAGCAGGCTCAGATGAACGAGTTCAGTCAGGACGTTGGCCATCCCGTCCGCGGCCTTCTCGCTGAGCTTCGGCAACTCCTGGTACAGCGACAACATCGTGTCCCACGCGAGCCGGCCCACGCCTTGCTGGCCTGACAGGCGATGCATTACCAAGGACTCCAGCGATCCATCGGGCAGCGCCTCCGGCAAGCATCGCTTCGGAATCATGATGACCAGTTGCTCGACACTCACCGGATTGGTCACCGTGTAGGCGCGTGTCGTGTCGTAGACACTCCAGTCGCCAGGTGACAACCACACTTCGCGCCCTGCCTGCTGAAAGCACGCGCGGCCATGAAGCTGAGCGACGACCTTCAGATAGCCCTCGTCGGCGGCCCGGATCAGTTCGGGTGTGCGAACGACGCGGTGGCTGGTCGCCTCGAGGCGACACAACCGGAGGTAGCCAGCGCTCGTGGTAACGATGCGACCGTTGAAGTTGTCTTCGCCAAATGCCTCCGAGCGGAGGCCGCCGACGTTGCGCCAGATGGCCTCGCCCCACAAACTGAGGCGATCCTTGACGGACACCGCCTGGGTGGAAATCTCGGTAAATGGATGCATCGAACTATGGCGCCTTGCCCGTCGCAGGCCAGATCGAGGTTGATCTGACGAATGGAAATCTGAAGTGCACGATGGTGTTCAGCTAGGTTTTGAGCAAGCGGTCAAAACCGAAGGGCTCAACGCCTCGATTTGTCGCCGCTATTTTCGCTGATGCAGCCCTCAGTTGAACACCCAGCGTGTGCCGATCAGGGATATCTCCGGGATGTAGGTGATGAGAGCGAGCGCAACCAAGTACAGCCCGATGAACGGCATGATGCCGCGGTAGATCGTGGCCAGCGGCAGCTTCAGGGCGGCCTGCGCGGTGAAGATGTTGATGCCGAAGGGCGGATGGAACAGGCCGATCGCAATGTTCACGGTGAACACGATGCCGAAGTGCACAGGGTCGATGCCGGCCTGTTTGATGATCGGTACCAGCAACGGTGTCAACACGAGGATCGCCGACAGCGGATCGATGACGCAACCGACGATCAGCAGGGCGATGTTGAGAACCATCAAGATCGTCCACTTCGAGAGATGCCAAGAATCGATCATTTGCACCAGCGTCGCTGGCACCTGATTGACCGTGAGCAGCCACGAGAACACATTGGCACTCGCCACGATGATGAGAATCTGCGCCGTCAGCTTGGCCGTCGTGCCTGCGACCTCGAAGATGTCTCGCCAGGACAGTTCTGCGTAGATGAATCGGCTGACCGCGATGGAGTACACGCACGCCACAGCCGCCGCCTCGGTCGGTGAGAATGCGCCGCTGTAGATTCCGCCCAGGATGATGGCCGGTGCCCCGAGTGCCCACCCGCCGCGCCAGACGGCGGGAAGGAAGCGCTTCAAGCGGAAGACTTCGCCGACCGGAATGTTGTTGCGGTGTGCGAACCAGACCACGTACGCGGCGATGATCGACGCGATGAGCAGGCCGGGGACGACGCCGGCGGCATACAGACGAGCCACCGATTCGGAGGCTGCGGCACCGTAGACGATCATCGGGATGCTTGGTGGAATGATGATGTCGATCGCGCCGACGGCTGTGATCAATCCAGCCGAAAAGTGATCCGGATATCCGCCGCGCCTCATCGCCGGCAGCATGATCTTGCCGACCGTCGCAACGCAGGCAGCGCTCGCACCGGAGATTGCACCAAAGATGCACGAGGTGCCCACCGCCGTGACACCCAAGCTACCGCGTACACCGCCGACCCCTTCCTGGACCAGATCGACGAGCCGTCGCGCGACACTGCCACGACCCATCAGTTCGCCCGCGAACAGGAACCCCGGAACGGCCAACAGCACAAAGTTGTCGACGCTGCCGAGCATGATCTGCGGCAGCATTTGGGCCGGCACGTGCATGAAGGTTACGAGCGCTGCGATCGCCGTCGTGAGAAGGATGACGAACATCGGCACGCCGAGGACGAGCAAGGTTATGGGCAACGCTCCCATTACCAGTACAGGCATGTAGCTCACTTTGAGGACTCCAGTTCGAGTTCGCCGGGGTCGTCGCTGAATTCTTTGTTCCGCTCACTCGAACCATCGACCACGCGCCGCCACGTTAGCGCCGTGACGATCAGCATGGCCACGAAACCGACGAACACGGCCGCGTGTGGAACAACCATCGGCATGCCGATCGCGACGCTGCGCAGATCGGCTCGCCACAGTTGCTTCAACAACGCCCAGGACCCCACCGACACGACCGCACAGGCGATCAATGTCGCCACCAGGCTGAGAACGTTAAGCCAGCGTGCATGGCGCACCGACAAGGCAGACACCAGAAGATCCATGCGCAGGTGCGCGTTCTCAAGACTGACCAGGACTGCACCGAGAAAGACGCACCAGACGTTCATGTATACGGCCGCCTCTTCGGCCCAGTAGAACGGGGCGTCAAAGAAGTGCCTGGCGACCACGTTGGCGAACATCAGGCCCACGCCGGCCAGGAGCAGCAACGCGATTGCCGCCTTCACGCCCCGCGCGACACTGGCTCCGATCGTTGTATGCCCGGAGCCCGTATGGGATGCAACGGGGCCGTTCACTTGCGCTTCGCCGCGCCGAGCAACTGGTCGTAGAGCGGCTTCAGTGCCACCCTTTCCTTGACCACCTTCTCGCCCACACCACCCATGCGCTTCATCAACTCGGCCTGGTCAGCCGCCGACAAGCGAATGATCTCGCCACCATCGGTCTTCCATTGCGCGACCATCTTGTCTTCATATGCGGCGGCCCAGGTTTGAATTTCGGACTCCATCGCGCGCGCACTGTCGACGACGATGCGCTGCAGGTCGGGCGACAGCGCCGACAACCAAGCCGCGCTGACAGCCACGTAGCTGACGAGGTAGGAGTCCTCGGTCACCGTCATGGCCTTGGCAAGGTCGTTGTACTTCAGCGTGACATACACCGCAGGCACGCTGCGCGTGCCATCGATGACACCCGTCTGGAGCGCCGGAATCACCTCGGAAAGCGGCATCGGCGTCGCGGCTGCGCCCAGGGCCTGCACTGAGGCGCGTTCGACTTCGCTCGCATTGATGCGCAACTTCTGGCCCTTGAAGTCCTGCAGGACGCGAATAGGCTTGCGGGCAAGGTAGGCCGGCGTCCCCAGGACGAACGCCGAAAGCCCCTTGATGGATCGGCTCTCGCCCAACGACATCAACGCCTGCCGCACACCGGAATCCTGCAACGCGGTGATCGCCTGAGCCCGGTCGTTGAACATGGCCGGAATGCCATAGACAGCGAAGCGTGGATCGACGCCGACGAAGAAGTCGGTCGGACTGACAAATCCCTCCACTGTGCCCAGCTGAAGTCCTTCGATCATGCGTGGAATGCTGCCCAGCTGGCTAGCAGGATAGATGTCAACCTTGATCTTGCCGTTCGAAGCTTTCTCGACACGCTCCTTGTACATCTTCATCCACTCGTGCTGCGCATCGTTGACCGTGGCGGTCCCGATCTTCATCACGATGGGCTGCGCCTGCACGGCCATGGCGCTGGCCAACGAGAACGCGAGTGCCGCGCCGACACGTCGAATGCACGCGGCGAGAGTGGTCCTGAATCTCATGGGTGTCTCCTGTCATTTTTGTGGTGGATTCGTATGGCGCCGGCAATGTCGCAACGGCTCAGGGCATGAGAACACTCGAGCCGATCGTCGCGCGAGCCTCCATGTTTCGGTGCGCGCGCACGACCTCGTCGAAGCCATAGCGCTGGCCGACGCGAATCCTCACGGTGCCATCAAGCAGCGTCGAGAAGTAGTCGGAAGCCATCGCGAGCAGGTCCTCGCGACGGCTGGTGTAGTGCACGAAGCGCGGCCGCGTCAGGTACAGCGAACCCCGTTCGGCCAAGGCATTGACATCCACTGGCGGGAGCGGGCCCGACGCCGAACCGAAGCTGACGAAGGTCCCCCGCATCGCGAGCGATGCCAGAGAGTCCTGGTAGGTGTCTTGCCCCACCGAGTCATACACCACCTGGACGCCTCTTCCGGCCGTGATCTCGGCCACTCGCGGGACGATCTTTTCTCGCGTGTAGATGATCACGTCGTCGCAGCCGTGCGCCTTGGCATGCGCGGCCTTCTCGTCACTGCTCACGGTACCGATGACATGGGCACCCAGGCGCTTGGCCCACTGGCAGGCGATGCTGCCCACGCCGCCCGCGGCGGCGTGGAACAGCACGGTATCGCCCGGTTGGGTGGCATACACGTCGTTGAGCAGGAATCGTGCAGTGACGCCTTGCTGGAGCGTGGCGGCCACCACCGCGTCCTCGATGCCCTCCGGCAGCGGCACCAGTCTGTCTGCAGCCACCAGACGCGCGTGTGCATAGCTTCCGGGCGGCACCCCGGCATAGCCGACGCGATCGCCTGGCCGAATGTCGGTCACACCCGAACCGATCGATTCGACGATGCCGACTCCGGCGACGCCGAGCCCGCTCGGCAGCGGTAGCGGGTAGTGGCCCTGGCGTTGATAGATGTCCAGGTAGTTCAGTCCTATCGCCGTGTGTCGAACCAGCACCTGACCCTCACCCGGATCAGGCGTGGATACGGGTTCCCAGGTCATAACGTCCGGCGCGCCGAAGCTGTGGATGCGGATCGCGCGGTTCATGCCGCGACGGCCTCGCGCTTGTGTTCGATGATCGTCATGTCGTCTCCGCGCTTGCGACGCGCTTCGAACACATTCGATGGGCCGCTTTCGTGCCTACGATCATCGGGCGGCGGTCGCGCTGCGTCCAATACCGTTGACGTAGAACTTGATACCGGGAAGGTATGGTGTTGGGCGTCGGTGAGCAAACTCAAACCCGCGTTTCGCGTCCATACCGAACTCGCCCTCGCGCATCTGGATCCTGCAGCGCCTCCTGGCCGCACGCAGGACTTCGCTTGTCGTTGCAGCAACAGCAGCGGTGCCGCACCCTGGCCAAACTGGAATCGTTGCCGGTCTCGACGGGAAGAGAGAAGACACATCACTTGGGACATCGATTTGATAGAGGGGCGCGCCGCAATACGTCCGCGACCAGCGGACCGGCTGCCGCGAGCCGACCCTACGGATTCAAGTATCCGCATCCGACGGTCGCTGCGGTCAACGGCCACCCCGACGATCCGCGACCTCTAAGGTGCCTATCGCCGTCGGCGCGAGACGGGCGCTGAGTCGGCCTCGGTCTCAGAGTCATCGGCGGGCGCCTGACTCAAGGGCGCCAGCAACGCGTCGAGCACGTCGTAGGCCTGTTGGAGGGTCTCGACTCCCACCTGCTTCTCGATGCTGGCATAGCGCTCTTCAATCGCCGGGATCATGCGCCGCCCGAGCTGCCGGCTACGCGCGGTGACGGAGACGCGGACACGACGCTGGTCATCTGCCATTCGCTCGCGATTGACCAGCCCGGCCTCTTCCATTCGCAACAGAACGCCGACGATGCTGGGGCTGGATATCTGGCACAGTTCGCACAACTGGCGTGGCTCCAGAGGCCCTTGCGTCAACAGCGCCCGGATGATCCGCCACTGCTGCTCCGTCACGCCGTTCTCGTTCAGGATCGGCCGGAACTGCGCCATCAGCGCTTCGCGCGCCTGAAGCAGCAGCTGGGGCAGATTGCGGTGACGCAATGCGGTTGACATGCTCATTCCTTGCAGGGTTTCGTCCGAGGGATCCGTTGGCACGCGCCCATGCCGCTTTGACTCACATCATAGTGAATCTGCGGCGCGCAGCACTTCGCTGACCGCGCCGCTCCGGGTAATCCCCGAGATCGCAGCCACCGCAGACACTTGACTCACTAACATATAAGCAAAATAATCACACACATATTAGCAAGTCGACGGCTGGAAATGAGAGGCCGCTCGCCAGCCCCGATCCACGAACGGAGACAACCCCCATGCCCACTTCTCTCAGCCGCTGCGGCCGACTCGTCTGTGCCGCCCTCGCCCTCGCCTCTTCCGCGCTGTATGCACAAGAGGTGACGACGCTCAAGGTATCGCACTTCCTGCCGCCGAATTCCAACTACCAAAAAGGCGTGCTGGAGCCATGGTGCGACAAGCTCGCCAAGGACTCGGGCGGCAGGTTGAAGTGCCAGATCTACCCTGCGATGCAACTCGGCGGCACCCCGCCGCAATTGGCCGACCAGGTGAAGAATGCCGTGGCCGACATCGTGATGACCTCGCCCAGCTACTCCACGGGCCGCTTCCCGTACACCGAGGCGCTGGAGCAGCCTTTCACGCTGCCCCCCGGCGGCCTGGCCGGCAGCAAGGCGATGTGGGAGTACAGCCAGAAGTACGCCATGAAGGACTACGCCGACTTCAAGCTGCTGGCCATGTTCAGCGGCAGCGGAGTCATCATGAGCACGTCCAGCAAGCCGATCCTGACTGCCGATGGTTTCAAGGGCGTCAAGCTGCGCAGCCCTTCGCGCAGCGCCGCCAAGTTGCTGACGACGCTCGGCGGCACGCCGGTCAGCATGCCGCCGGCGCAGATCACCGAAGCGGTCTCCAAAGGCGTGGTCGACGGAGCGATGGCCACCTGGGAACTGGTGCCTGCGGTCAAGCTGCAGGAAGTGACGAAGTACCACATGCAGGCCCCGGCCAATCAGATGGCCTTCACTCAGAACCCGCTGGTGATGCTGATGAACAAGGCCAGGTACGACGGCTTGCCGGCTGACTTGAAGGCCGTGCTGGACAAGGCGAGCGGCACCTCCCTGGTGGAACGGGCCGGCTCGGCATGGGACAAGGCCATCGACGACGGCCGCAGAACAGCCAACGACGCCGGCAACAAGACGCTCACCGTGAAGCCCGAGGACTACGAGGCGATGCGCAAGGCGTCGGCCTCGGTCGAGTTGGAGTGGGCCAAGGAAGTTGCACCCAAGGGGTTGGACGGAGCGATGCTGGTCAAGGACGTTCGGGCAATCGGCTCGAAGTACATGAAGTGATCCATCCCCATTGCCTCGGAGATTCACACCATGGCTGAAGTCATAGAGCGTGCGGGCGCCACTGAGCTGGTGCGCCGGCAGGGAGCAGGGCGACTGCTCGACCGCGTGGCGACGTGGTTCGCGATGCTGGGCGGCCTGACCTTCTGTGCGCTGATCATGATGTCTATCGTGTCCCTCGTCGGGCGCAAGCTGTTCTCCGCACCTGTTCAGGGCGATGTCGAGCTGATGCAGATGGGCGCTGCCGTGGGTGCGGCCGCCTTCCTGCCGTTGTGCGAGCTGTACGATCACAACGTCAAGGTCGATGCCCTGACCGGCTGGATGAGCGATCGCAGCCGTGCGACGCTCGACACGGCGGCACACGGGCTGCTCACCGTCGCGGCGGTCCTGATTGCCTGGCGCACGACGCTGGCCGCGATCGACGGTTACTCCTCGGGCGAGGTGTCGACCTTGCTCACCGTGCCGATGTGGCAACCGGTGGCGCTGCTGGTGCCGAGCTTTGCGCTGCTGGCGCTGTGCGGGCTCTACCGCACCGCCCGGTCGCTTTGCGAAACGATGGGGCGTGCCCCATGAGCGGCATGGCGATCGGCTTGACGGTCTTCGCCTGCCTGATGTGCTTGCTCGTGTTCCGCATCCACGTCGGCATCGGCATGTTCTTCGCAGGATCGGCAGCGTTCCTGGCGATGAACCACGGCGATTCGAACGCGCTGCTGTTCACGCTCAACAATATCGCCTACGCCCGTTTGTCCAACTACGACCTGGCGGTGATCCCCCTGTTCATGCTGATGGGCCAGTTCGCCACGAACGGCGGGCTGTCCAGATCCTTGTTCCGCTGTGCTGCGGCCTTCATCGGTCACTTCCGCGGGGGGCTGGCAATGGCTGCCACGGGTGCCTGCGCTGGTTTCGGCGCCATCTGCGGCTCGTCCCTGGCCACAGCAGCAACGATGGGGCAGGTGGCGCTGCCCGAACTGCGTGCGCATGGCTACTCGGGGCGGCTGGCCACCGGCACGCTGGCCGCGGCTGGCACCTTGGGCATTCTGATCCCTCCGTCGGTGCCGCTGGTGATCTACGCCGTGCTGACGCAGGAGTCGATCGGCAAGCTCTTCGTCGCCGCGGTGATCCCTGGCCTGATCGCGACGCTGGGCTACATGGTCGTGATCCGCCTGTTCGTCACCATCAACCCTGCCGCCGGCCCCGCCGGCGAACGGGCGAGCTGGTCGCAGCGCATGGCCTCGGTGGTCGAGGTGCTGCCGGTGGTCTGCGTGTTCCTGGTCGTGATCGTCGGCATCTACGGCGGCTGGGCCAACCCGACCGAGGCGGCGTCGATCGGCGCGGCGGCCTGCGGCGTGCTCGCGGTGCTGCGCGGCGGCATGCGTTGGCCGGGGCTGCGCGCCAGCATCATCGGCACGGCCCATGCCACGGCCATGATCTACATGGTGCTGCTCGGTGCCGACGTGCTCAACGCCGGCCTGGCGATCACGCAACTGCCGGGCGAGCTGGCGAATTGGGTCAAGGGCAGCGGCCTGGCGCCGCTGCTGGTGATGGCGGCGATCCTCGTCGTCTATATCCTGCTCGGCTGCGTGATGGACTCGCTGGCGATGATTCTGCTCACGATCCCCATCTTCTACCCGGTCGTGATGGGGCTCGACTTCTACGGCATGCCGCCGGTGGACAAGTCGATCTGGTTCGGCATCCTGGCGCTGATGGTGGTCGAAATCGGCCTTGTGCACCCGCCGCTGGGCATGAATCTCTTCATCATCCAGAAGCTCGCCAAGGACACGCCTTACATCGAGACCGCCAAGGGCGTGATGCCCTTCCTCGCCTCGGACCTGCTGCGCATCGTGCTGCTGCTGCTGGTGCCGGGCATCTCGCTGTGGCTGGTGCACCTCAACGCCTGAAGGCGGGAACGGAGAACGCCTGATGATCTTCATGCTGAACCAAGCGCTGGCCCATCTGCAGGGCGCGCCACTCGCGACCAAGGCGCCCGTCGCGCACTGGGAGACATTGGCTTCGACCGCGGGTGGGCGGGCCTTTCTGCCGCCCACCCGCGGCACGGTCTATGGCACGCTGCTGAACCATCGCGACGCGCTTGCCGCACTGGGCGAGCAGGTGAACGCGGCTCCCTACAAGGCACCACCGCAGGCACCGGTCCTGTACATCAAGCCCCGCAACACAGTGGTCGGCCACCGCGTACCGGTGCGCGTGCCGGGCGGCGCCACCGAATTGGAGATCGGTGCCACGCTGGGCGTCGTGATCGGCCGCACCGCATCGCGCGTCTCCGAAGCCGAGGCGCTGGCCGTCGTGGCGGGCTACACCGTCGTCAACGACATCAGCGTGCCACACGCGTCGGTCTACCGGCCGTCGATGCGCTTCAAGTGCCACGACGGCTTCTGCCCGATGGGGCCGGCCATCGTTGCGCGGGTGCTGGTGCCCAACCCCGACGCCCTGGACATCGCGGTCGCCATCGACGGCGAGACGGTGCAGCACAGCAACACCGCCGGGCTCGTGCGACCGGTGGCACGCTTGATTGCCGACGTCACCGAGTTCATGACGCTGTTCCCCGGCGACGTGCTGACCGTCGGCGTAGCAGCCGATGCGCCCCGTGCCTGCGCCGGCCAAACGGTGACGATCACGATCGACGGCGTGGGCCAGCTCGAGAACACGCTGGTCACGGGAGCTGCCGCATGAAGCGCGCCAAGGTGGCGTATGCCGGCGCCATACACGACGCCGTCGAGCACGGTGCCGGCTTGCGGTTGGCCGATGGCCGCGTCGTGGCGGAAGAGGCCGTGGTCTGGCTGCCGCCGTTCGAGGTGGGCACGGTCATTGCACTCGGACTGAACTACGCCGATCACGTGAAGGAGCTGTCGAAGGAACTGACGCTCACGTCCAAGGACGAGCCGCTCGCGTTCCTCAAGAGCCCCGGCGCGTTGATCGGCCATCGCGGGCAGACGCGCCGCCCCGCCGGGGTGAAGTTCATGCACTACGAGTGCGAACTGGCCGTGGTCATCGGGCGCAGCGCACAGAACGTGAAGCGCGAGGACGCCATGGCCTGCGTGGCCGGCTACTGTGTCGCCAACGACTACGCGATCCGCGACTACCTGGAAAACTACTACCGCCCCAACCTGCGCGTGAAGAACCGGGACACCTGCACCGTGCTCGGCCCGTGGCTCGTCGACGCGGCCGACGTGTCCGACCCGCACCGCCTGGCGCTGCGCACACTCGTCAATGGCAAGGTCACTCAGCAGGGCAACACACGCGACATGATTGACGACATCCCGGCGCTGATCGAGTACCTCAGTTCGTTCATGACGCTCGGCGCCGGCGACGTGATCCTGACCGGCACGCCCGACGGCGTGGTCAACGTGAACGTCGGCGACGAGGTCGTCACCGAGATCGACGGCATCGGTCGCCTGGTCAACACCGTTGTCGGCGACGCTCTATTCGGCCGCTGAGCCACCAGGAGAAAGCAATGCGAGTTCAACACCTCATCAATGGCAAGGCAGTCGCAGGCCGCGACTATTTCGAAACCGTCAATCCGGCAACACAGGACGTGCTGGCCGAGGTTGCTTCAGGAACGGCGGACGACGTCAATGCAGCAGTGTCCGCCGCCAAGGCGGCCTTCCCGGCTTGGGCCGCGCGGCCGGCGACAGAGCGCGCCGCGCTGATGCGAAAGCTCGGTGATCTGATCGCCAAGCACGTGCCCGAGCTGTCGGAAATAGAGACCCGCGACTGCGGCCAGGTGATCTCGCAGACGCGCAAGAATCTGGTGCCGCGCGCGGCCGACAACTTCTACTATTTCGCCGAGATGTGCACCCGTGTCGACGGCCACACCTACCCGACGCCCACGCACCTGAACTACACGCTCTTTCACCCGGTCGGCGTGTGCGCGCTGATCAGCCCGTGGAACGTGCCGTTCATGACCGGCACCTGGAAGATCGCGCCCTGCCTGGCTTTCGGCAACACGGCCGTCTTGAAGATGAGCGAGCTGTCGCCGTTGTCGATCTCGCGCTTCGGCGAGTTGGCCACCGAAGCCGGCCTGCCGCCGGGTGTGCTCAACATCGTGCACGGCTTCGGCAAGGAGGCGGGCGAGCCGCTGTGCGCACACCCCGACGTGCGCGCGATCTCGTTCACCGGGTCCACGGCCACCGGCAACCGCATCGTGCAGTCTGCCGGGCTGAAGAAGTTCAGCATGGAACTCGGCGGCAAGAGCCCATTCGTGATCTTCGAGGACGCCGACATGGCGCGCGCGCTGGACGCGGCGGTCTTCATGATCTTCTCGAACAACGGCGAGCGCTGTACCGCCGGCTCACGCATCCTGGTGCAACAGTCGATCTACGCCGAGTTCGCGCAGAAGTTCGCCGAGCGTGCGAAGCGCATTGCCGTTGGCGACCCGATGAACGAGAACACCCTCATCGGCCCGATGATCAGCCGAGCCCACTTGGCCAAGGTGCGCAGCTACATCGAACTCGGTCCGAAGGAAGGCGCAACGCTGCTCTGCGGCGGCCTCGACGCGCCGGACCTACCTGCTTCGATTCGTCGCGGCAACTTTGTGAAGCCAACGGTCTTCGCCGATGTCGACAACCGCATGCGCATCGCGCAAGAAGAGATCTTCGGCCCCGTGGCCTGCCTGATTCCGTTCAGCGACGAA
>Ga0307515_10003460_pt1 | contig 33189 bp, 22 predicted proteins | sample 17_EM_MG_FD_194513 | JGI IMG/M metagenome (GOLD analysis project Ga0307515, IMG submission 194513) | Populus trichocarpa ectomycorrhiza microbial communities from riparian zone in the Pacific Northwest, United States - 17_EM | ecosystem: Host-associated > Plants > Roots > Unclassified | place... | reverse complement strand
AGGTGCTGACTAAGCTCTGGACACATTGCGAGGACGAAGTCCGCATGCAATCTAGATAGACATCAACCGCATCTACTGCATCACGAATCAATCAATATTCATCGTCTGCGTCATCTCTATCATCAATTAGACCCTCAAGATACCTCCGCTGTGACCCCATGACCTTGTAATTCCAACAAGGATGGGCTAGATAGGTTAAGCGGCGATAAGGTGTTAGATGAGGATAATTCTAAAATAGACGACGTGGGGTTAATTAAGGAGTAATTAGCACCTAAAATACTATAAAATGTTAATATAGAGCCTCTTTTATATAAATAAAAGGCTTTATACTGCTCAGTAATATTATAATGATATATGATATAATTGGGCATCTGGCAGAATTTTGATATTCTAAACTGTCACGTACGTTATACTTAATTGGGCATGCAGTAAGCCTAATTAGGAAGGCGGTAGGGCCCCACCATCATAACTATGCCGACCGTCATAACCCTATCACCTACATTATGACTGGTTGAAGAAAAACCACAAATACCTTCTCTTGAAAATTCGAATGACGTCATAAATAATGACCCGCGAAACGCAGTTTAACCATTGCAGATTATATAATTATAAAGAATTGTCCTTATAATTCGCATACTCAAACACCGCCTAACTTCTCGTATATGTGTTAATGCACGGTACACAGTGTGTGCAAATAGCAGACTTTGATTTGTTTTCTTTGCGTACATAAGAAACCGAAGGTTCATTTGGCTCCCTTCGAATTTTATGTCCGTCTCTATGATTATTGAAGATGTTGACTGGGTAATCATACCATCTTTGCTTTGCTAGCGCTGACAGGCTGAGATGATGTGGAATCATCCAGCCCGATTTGGAAGCGCCCTGAAGTCAGACGAGTCTGTGCAGACCCGTGCACGGGAAGATGATATACGTGTGAAGTCGCGGTCTCACGACTCTATTTCTCGCTTTTATTTTTCTTTTCCAAAATTTAGATTCAAATTTCTATTTGATATCTTCCAAACATTAACCTCGAATTTTTCGCAAACAACATTGATACAATCGAGCGCTTAGTTACCCACTGAAACATAGATGACTTTAGTCCATCCACCTCCGGCTTTTGAGTCCCTAGAGCACAGCTCACATCTTCAGCGAGACAATCTACCGGAGGACGTTCATACATGTCTTCATGAGACAGCATGTAGTACAGTCTCGTCCGTCAAAGCCAAGATTGCATCCGCCGCATCACGAAACTCCGAACTTCTAGTAACACTCGAATCCACAAGCGAAGCACCAGCTGCTTTGGGACACATCAGCACTCACATCACCATCCTCCAAAATGAAGTTTCAAAGCAGGACCAGGCCCTGCAAGAAATTATGGAGAGAGTGGCCTTGAAGTTCAAGCAACACAAGAAGTACAGGGACTCGGTTACAAAGCGGTTTACTTATCGTTTGACCAACATGAAGGCGAAGTTTGACGCCAAAGCCATGAAGGAAGAGCAGGAATATAACGGGGCGCTTGAAGCGCAGCACAAGGCTGAAGAGCGGAAAAATCTCTTACAGGATAAAGTCCACGAAGCGGTCAAAGAACGAAGCGGGCTCGAAGCAGCCGCAAAGACGCACGAAGAGACCCACAAGCAAATCGACGCTCTCTACGAGTCTATTTTCGCTGGACCTACGCCGGGTTTTCAGACTGAGGATGATCGGGAGCAGAACTACTACAATGCCCTGCGAGAACACGAAGTGGTCAAAACAGCAGTCGCTTCAAAGAAGCGTGCAGTACAACATCTGAATCGAGCCTCGTCCGCGCTGAAGCAGGCCCAAAGTCGGAACCGGAGAGCCCAGGAAGAGGCCAAGCATGGATTAGTCCTGGCTCTCAGCGGCGCATTCTCGTTTCTCAAGGAAGCAGACCACTATGCAACTCTCACATTAGTCCATGCGGACCAGGCAATGGAGGGTCTGCAGCCTCTTGACTTCAATTCTGTTGAAGCGAAAACCCTCCTACAGAGCCGAATCAAAGCCGCCTCGATAGAGCGTGGGTCGGTTTCCTCCAAACAGGCCATGCTAGAGCGCAGTGCGGAAGCTGAGCAGAAACTTTCTGAAGCGGAGGAGGCGTTGGATACGTTGGTCAACGCAGCAAAGCAGAAGGAGAGAGCCGCACGGGAAGAGGTAAGAGGTACGGCAAGAACGCTTGAGGATGCGAGACAAGCGTTGCAGCAGATCAGACAAGCAGCTTTCGAGCAGGTGGTTGGATTTGGTGCAGCTCCGCCGGCTTATCACGAGTGCTGCGATCGAGCAAAGGCATTCGAGGAGGTGTCTGATGAGGAGATAGTTGACAATGAGGATGGCGATATGCAAGCAAACGTTGAAGGCGAACAGGACGACGAAGTTCATCAAGATCGGAGTGTCAGGAACGATCTAGACTTGTCACAATCACCAACTTAATAAACCGAACCTGGGCAAGTGTCAACCTATAAAATATGTCCTATTTGGCTTCGCCAGAAGGACCGGTCTTTTTGAGCCAATTGGGCGTTCAACAGCAAGAGCAAGCAATATAAGGAAGGCATCCAGCTTTCACGACTGCAGTGGACCTTGCATATATATCCTGTCTTCGCAAATCCTCCCCAACGACGTAAATATTGAAAGAGCGGAATCCTTAATATAGTGAATACAATTGGCCAAAACTCTCAGCCCAAACCGTTGCGGTGGAGTAACAATTGAAACGAGGACGGAAAGAGCAATGCAGAGAAGCGAGGTTGAAGGGTAAACTCCTGGGTCCAGATAGCACTGCATTTTCATCGAGCTTCTGCTAGGTGAAGTCCGATCTGATGGTCGTAGACTGGTTGCAGTGGTTTTAATGAGTGGGGAGATCGTCGGCTTCTGAATGCCGGGTCGAACCAATTTTCAGATGCAGGAATACATAGCCTGACACCCTCTTGAATGTCGCCATGGCTGATTCTAGTGTATCTAATTTTCAACTATGTGCGCCTTGATCTATTCATATCTGGGGAGCTGAAATAATCTCTTCTCTTATTTTCCCTAGTAAGTAGGTCTAGCTAAAATATTTTAGGAAACGCAAATATCATTATCGTAGAGTATAGAACCTTTGCTCTAAATCTGCCTCACGAACATAATCCAAAGCCCATGAAATGGTATCGGATGGTCATCGCTTTACTTGTCCTTCCTTGGTGACCTGGAGCTAAGAAATGGGGGTCTCGGCATCTGGGTGGCGAAACTCTCTCTCGTGTTCCAGTCTTTCGTCACTCACACATGACCCTTCACATTTCCTGATTTTCAAGAACGAAGAACCCACCTTCCGACCTTCCGACCTTCCAATGACCCTCAAATGACCTTCAAATGACCTTCAAATGGCCTTCCAATGGCCTTCCAATGGCCTTCCAATGGCCTTCCAATGACCTTCCAATGGCCTTCCAATGACCTTCCAATAACCCTCCAATGGCCTTTTCAATGAACCGTCCTCTCGCTGAGGGATCCTCTACTTCGGTTCCGTTTCTTCAATCTCCGATAGCTGCCATCAGAGGTCTGCTATACGAACTACAAGATACCGGAGCTCCAAGTAAGACTGCGTATACCCTCGGCTGGGGTGCCGCCTCCAAGTTCTAGATTCTAGTTACCATGAGCTAGCTTTCGACTGTTATGCTTTTCGAGAATCTTCATCTCCGATCGATTCTCTGAATCACCGTCTCGGATACTCAGGAGTTATCTATTTCCACACTTCAAGATCTAGCTCAAATCAGCTATAAAGTTCACGTATCAGTTTTACTAAATCTACTTCTTCTTTCGGGACAACGCACAAACACAAGTACACCTTTTTTTTATATTTCAGCAAAATACTTTCAGTCTTTACGGCCTTATAAGCTCATGTTCTTTCAATATCAAAAGCGGCTAGTATAAAAGAAAAACCTTAGAACTACCGAACGCTAATACGAAATGTCATTCAGGCGCCACTCGGTAGTATTTGGCAGCAGAACAACAGCGGAAGCGGTGATAAACTGCTGCAAAATTCCAAGCACTACGAAGTAACCAAACCCACCCTCCGAACCCAAATCCCACTCAACGCGCCAACCATCCAGTCAACGGAAAACATTCAAATCGTAGCCATGCCGAGAATATGGCCATAAATGCACTTTGGATCAGAACAGTTACCACCCTTCCGGTCCTTAAAGCAACGGCCCTGGCGAGCCAGAGACCACAAGGCGTCAAACTCCGCATCCGTCAGCAGATGGTGAACATGGTTGCGAGCGCAACCCACACACTCTCCACGCAAGAAAAGCCAGTGGCACAAATTGGCCTTTTTCAATCTTTCGACTAGCGCTTTGTCAACAAGCAATGGTCGATCGTAACGCAAGCTAGCGCTGTTCGTCACCACTGGCCCTAGTCTATCCCACTGGACAGCGTTGTTCACATAAAAGCGGGTTGGTGTCGACGGCGATGATGGTGGCGAACTCGAGGTTCCGCTTGGTGGGGAATGCCTCCCCTGGCAAGTGAACACCGTTTGGAACCGTGTGATTCTCTTAAACCCCAGTGCCTTTATCGGGGGTGGGAATGGGCTTCCCTCAAGCAGAGTAATCCTCTCGGAAGCCGAATTATCTGCGACAAACTGCCCTAGGAAAGGAGCGTAACCGGAGTCGTGGCAGCAGCCAAGCACTATGTGCTTGCACTGCGAACTATCAACATAAAACTTCATACACTCTGGAAGGCAGTCAGCTGGCGTATCACACAAAGCCAACTCAAGAACTCTTACCGCGTATCTTATGATCGGCACGCTCTTTGCCCACTCCAACATCTACAAAGTCGAAAAAGGCCAAGCGACTGCTAAAGCCTGTAACAAAGGCTCTCAACTGGCCCGCGTCTTTCAGTCTGCCATCTCTTACAAGTGCAAGCGCAAGACCCTCCAGGTTAGCGAATGCTTTCACCAGGATATCCAGCTTTTCCGAGTCATTCATGATGCCTCGCAGATACTCCCGTGCTCTGGCCAATAACTCGTCGGCCGCATGCTCCCCGCCTTTCATTGCTTTGGTGATGAATCTATCTTGAAACTTGACAACTCTAGATGTTAATGGCAACCCCTCGCATGTATGCGGCGGTTACTTACGATATAACCATCTGCGTCTGCATCGATTAACACCACCGCAAATGGTCGTCGTCCCTACTACTGGTTAGCGGAATCTTTACAAACTTAGTGAAGTTTATTATCACCGATGTACTCTCCCTCTCCTTCATTTCAAACACATCCTGCTGGAGTCGTCTTCTCGCGTCTCGTTCATTCTGCAGATCCAACTCTGTTTGCTGTAACTTAGCTTCAGCCTTTTCCAATCGATGCAGAAGCTCCTGCCAAAGCCGACGTTTAGTGTATCGCGTATTTACGGACAGAGACAGTAGAAACCCTTTACTCACCTCCATCAAATCCGTTCTCTTTGTTTCAATGGCCCGGAGGTCAATAAGACGAGTCCGGAACATCTCTGCGTTTGCTTCCATCGCAAGCCATCTGCAACAGTGCAGAAGCCTCTTCTCAACAGAGTGTCACTTATAGCCTAAAACTTCACTTTGTCGATGCAGCAGCAAATTTGTTCTCCAAGAAAAGCAAATGATCATAGAAGGTGGTGTTTCTCGAAAACTGAACTCGAGCCAGATCCGCAGAACTGTGTGCTGATGTGGCAGACCTTGCTGCAAGTCTGTGCCACATGCATGATTACAGAATTTTACGTTTTTTCACTGGATGCTCCGAATTCGTCGAGCTGCCCGCTTACATGATAACGCATGAGATGAATGGCAGTAATACTCAACAGTTCTACTTCCAAAAAAAAATCCGAGATTTTTTTTTGGGAGAAAGTTATAGTTAAAAGCTCATGGTGCGGGGAGTTTCTTATAATATAAGTGTTTCAAAATCACGATTATGTGCAGCTTGAACGTAAGAGAAATGCTTGTGTGCGCTCCTAATGCCGCTTTCGGTAAGCCCGAATTTGGAATCCCTTTGCCTCAAGTACTTAGATAATTTCATCTTCAGGCCTGCCATAATCCTCACATGTTTCCTGTAACATATTTCTAAGCTTTAAAAATCATTAATCTATTCGAGATCGACGCGAGTTTCGATATGCACCCTCCAGCAAACAGCGTTTCTCCACGTATGCAAGCTGCATAACCAATCGTGGGCTGTGACGTTTTCTACGCTACTGTCCTCACAGCTCATAGCTCGAATCAATAGCCACGTTACCTTATAAAACATACATGATCAAATCCATGGCTTTATGCACCAGCTACTTTCTTTGTATTGATAGAGAAAGCGTTTCAATTCAATGGCATGCAAACGCTGGTAAAGAAATCTAGCCTTGGCATTTGGGGTTAAGGATCAGGATTTGAAAAGTAGATTGGAGAAAATTCGGAAATTTGACTTATCAAATCAAGCTTGGCATCAGTCGAGAAGATTGGTCTCGCAAGATCGTAGTACATCTGCACACGCAGGCCGATCAGAAATTTCCATTCTTATTATTTAAATCCCGCTACTTAATGCTAGCGGTAGCTTGGCTACCTCCTTATCTATTTGATCTTAAGCACTCACAATTATCAAATATGAAAGCAGACCAAATGATCCCTGGAACTCGGTACATGGAGAATAAAACATTATACAAAGGTTAAAACGAAAAAAAAAGGTAGAAACAAAGCAAATTTTAGAAGCTGTGATGTACAGGCATGAAATTGGTCATTTCCAATAATTCTCGTGGGAAACTCCCCTTTCTACCGTCCAGCCTTCTCATACCATTCTATTCCTAACCAAATCAGACGCCGCATCGATTATCAGTCACTGAAAGCCTCTTTCGTGTCTTGAACACCCTCACCATTGGTTCGTCAAGGGTGTAATTTCGTCTACAGAGGCATCGTCTGGTGCTTTCTGGAGTTTCTTGAAAGCTAACCGTGATTTTAGGCTGTTTAGCATCGACCCTCGGGCTTGTGATTGCGAAATTGACACGAAAACAAATGTAGATAGCCAAAATATAACCCTTTCAAGAATGACGAAAGGCATCGGGAAGATCTTCAGTATTAGAAGCAGACTGGAAGCTTTCCTGGTTGGAGTACAACCCCCTGCACGGTGAATGGAGCTTGTCAATAAGAACGCCTTTATCCTAAGCAGTTGATCTATACAAATCCTTAGGTAACGGAAAAAATCTACATTTTTGGAGCGTGGCCTGATCCCACATTGGTAGGCCCCACTCGATGAAGTGCGACCACCCATGCGGCAGAAATGGACGCATCACGTTTCCAATGCAGCAATGAGCATTGTTGCAAAATAGCGACGAGCCCAACGGGCAGTTTTCCGACTGGAAATAATCCTTCCCAGGTGTCAAGGCTTCCACGTGGTTATGAAACGCAGATGAGAAGGCCCTACGGTCAGGATTGCTAGTCATGGTTATCTTGCTTAGAATTGACCACGCGCTATTGAGTTCCTCAATCTCCCAAGAGCAAAGGCGGGAAAAGAAAGCACGTGTGACGCTGGATGATTCGTAAGACGCATTATCTGGAAACTCTCGCTTCATGGTGAAGAAAAGCAGGCTGAAGAGTTTCAAGCGAAGAAATGCCCGGTAGATGCGATGACATTCCGTATCAGACAGTTGAGAGGCTATCATGGAAACATGGAAACTCTGGCCTTCGACCCCGCAGATTAATCCGAGACTACGGCTAATAAGCTCCCGCGAGCGCCGCCCAGTTTCACGGACGAGCCGTAAAAGAAGCTGAAGTGTATATAGAGGGCAGGTGATGTCGACGACGATTCGCGCAGTGGTCTCGGCATCAACATAGCGTTCATAAATCTCCGAGAGACTCGAGGCTGGATCAGCCTGCTTTTGGATAATAGATAAATTCGCCTGGATGAGCTGGCTCAGCTGACGTGGCCATTGTCGGAGAAGCCCTTTGAGGATCACGTTAGGGTTACGGATGTAAACAGCTTTGGCCTGAGTAGAAGCTTGGAGGAAGGTATTTAAGGAGTATATATCCAGGAAAGCAATAACACATAATTGTATATCTAACGGTAGGTCGAAGAAGTTGAATATTGCTTTGGTGTACTCTGGTAGGGATGGGACTCCCTGAAACCACCAAGTGTCCATCGTTGGGTTTGAGGGCTTGAGTGGAGTAAGAGTAGAAAACAGAGAGGGAAGGGGGACTGAAAAATATAAATAGACTTAAAAAGTTCCCGATTTAGCATAAACTTTAGTGGCGAAAGTTACCTAGAGCTAGAGGGAACAGAGCGCAAAACATTAATATCTAGCACAATAACGTCAGCGTCGATTGCCCCTCTATCATGTTACATATCGTCTCTATTTCCATAGACAAATCACTTTTAGCTCAAACTTCCATCTCTATCATTTCCGAAACTATGCCGGTCCCAAAATCCATATCCCTAAAGCTCCTCCAAGCACAACCGAAGCCACCCATCCGCCTGCTCAAACCATAACCTCTGGCGTCAGTTTGGTACCACGCCCTTGCTCTTCCCCGTCGGGATCTGGAAACAGACCACGGGCTCCCCATGCTTGAATGGCTTGTCAACCCTGAAGTATCCCTTGCGATCAAATTGAATGATATCATCCTCTTTCAGCTCCGCTACATTACAATCCGCGAGCGCGTGAGTACGGAACTCAGTCTGTGGAGTTAGGAAATCCTCAAGCTTATCATCGCCCTCGAGCTTATCCTTAGTAATCAGGAAATCAAAGTCGACCAGATCAACCGGGGTCAAGTTCTGATCGGTTGAGAGCCATGTGACTTTCTTCGAAGTCTTTTTAACGTCACCTTGAAGGTGTAGCTCAAGTTCGACGCCTGTGACGGTTTTAAGGCCGGCAGGAGAGGGCAGAGGATTGATGGAGTTAGAGACGCTACGCACGATGGCATTGCCCCAGTTCATGAGAGTAATCTCCTCGTCTTGGGCAAAAGAGGCGGCGTCGGCTTGCTCGAGGAGGATCGAAGAGCTGTATACCACCTTCTTGGTCCCAAGTGTCTTATTTTTCGCGTGTTTATCCTTCTCTTCAGTGTAAGGTGCTGCCCTAGCTCCGGTAACAGTGACCGGCACCTTAGCGTCGGAAGCGATGGCGGTGAATCGAGCCGCGATAGGGTCAATATGTTTCTTGTTCGTTGCCCAGAAGGTTGTCCAGTCCAGGTTCACAATATTCTTTGAGGGCCCCTGCTTGAGAATAAACTCTTGCAGTGCTGGAATGGTCATGCCTCGTCTCCGAATACCACGCACGGTGGGCATTCGAGGATCGTCCCAGCCCCAGACGACGCCCGTGTCGACGATACGAGTAAGCTTCCGCTTAGAAAGCAGGGTCCTGACAAAGTTCATGCGCGCAAAGTCCCAGTTGTGAACATGACGTAGGCGCAGGGCTTTCAACATCCACTGGTACTGTGCATCGCGGTCCTTGTACTCAGTAGTGCGAAGGGCGTGTGTGACACCTTCGAGGGAGTCAATGATAGGACAGCAGAAATCGTACGTTGGATAGATCTTCCATGTTGAGCCGGTACGGTGGTGTTCCTCTGGACTGTAACGGTAGATGACAGGATCGCGCATTGCCTTGTTGGGGTTGTCTACCGAAATCTTCGCACGAATGCACCAGCGGATCCCCTCATTGGTGCCCTTCTTCATCTCTTCGAAGCGGGCAAGATTTTCTTCGACACTAGAATCACGTCGCTCGCTCGCTATGCCGTTCATTCGCTCATCTCGCATTTTCTCTTGCAGTGTATCATCGGCGTATGCGGTGCCCTCTTTCAGCATCTGTACACAGTACTCATATAGCTCCTGGAAATAATCACTAGTGTGTGATACTTTGTCCGCCTTAATTCCCATAAGTGCAAGATCCTCAACTATGGAGTCCTGGAACTCTTGCTTCTCCTTGAGAGGATTTGTATCATCGAAACGGAGGAGTAGTGTGCCTTTGTATTTTTTGTGCGCGAAGTAGTCATTTAGAAGGGCGGCCTTGGCATGGCCAATATGTAGGTAGCCTCTGTAATACAGTTAGTATCTAAGGTGCACTGCAATAAGGCAGGAGAAGGGAAAATCTCACGATGGCTCTGGTGGGAATCGTGTGACAACGCCACCTTGGACGTCCTGGAGTCCAATATCGTAGTTTGCCCCATCTCCCTTCTCCTCCTTCTCTTCTCCAGCTTTTGCAACCTTTGCTGGTCGTGTAGGAAGCACAGCTGACGCCGGATACGCTTCCTCGATGTATTTGAACCATCTTGACAAGTTGGCCATGAGGCTCTGCTTGATGTAGGCATGCGCTACCCGATTCTCTCGTAAAGTCCGCCATACTGTCGTGTCAGCATCGGTCAAGCTGTACCCCACAATGTGTGATCGGAGGGTAAGGTGCGCGTCAAGCTCGGCGAGGGGGCCCTCAATGGCTTTCAGATTGAGAGCCATCATTGAGGATACACGGTCCTGCCACTCTTTGATATGGGCGTCCATGATGAAGGATATCCGAAGCGTTTAGGATAGGGGGCAGGACTATTGTGTGTATTTATGTGTGATATGTGAGGAAAACTCTCACTTTTAGCTAGGTTACGACTGGATAGATGGTGGGGGGATGGCGGGGTGCTTGAGATAGATCATGCCGAAAAAATTAGATGAGTCAGCATTTGTTACTCAGGCATCTTTTCTTGAGTCAGGAGTCGGGAAGCCGGGGACTTCTGGAATTGCTTAATATGTGCCTTGACTACCTCAATACAATTCAAAGATGCTACAAACATACATATAAAAGAAAGAAAATTCCCAAAAGTTTCCTTCAAAATCCGTACACCAAAAGCCATCCCACAGACGTAACCACACCCTTGTCCTGATATTCCCATTTGAACTCCTCGCTGAAAAAGTATAAGCCGTCAAATGGCTACAAAGTAGGAAGAACTGGTGCTGCTTAGTTAGACAGCAACCCACCAGCTCACCTGGAACTCCTTCATCTCCTCCTAGATACAAAATTATAAAACACAATTGAAACTCATAAGAGCCTGGGCTCCCTATTCCTATGTAACCATACTTTGAAAAAAAAAACTCTTAACTTGTATGGGCTTCTACAAATAAGCCATCCAAAGCGGATCTGTTTGGCAAAGCTTCACCGGATTAACAGCGATAGCCACCAGATCCACAACCGTTTGATTTGCGGGAAGGTTGTGAACAGACGGCAAGCTCCCTAAGCTTGTCGCACGCTTCACTACAGCGTCTGAGTTCTGTTGCACTGCCTCACGTAGCGCTATCGCCCCTTCCGAAATAGGCCTATGCTGCTGTGTAAACCAGTGCGTCATCTCGTCGCGCATGAAGATGGAGAGCTGCATTTCGAGTTCGCCTTCGGGCTCGGTGAGGCAGCGGGCGATGGCCATGACGGCTGATGCAAAGATGCCTTCAGTAGCTAAGGGACCCATAAGCGTTTGGAGGTTCGGTGTTAGCCGGAAGGGTACTGGTTCAGGGTTGTGCAGAATTGGCTTGCCAACTGCCATTGCGGGGATAAGCTCAGAACCCCAAACCCGACCGGTTGCACGCGAGATGGATATTTTGTGGGGATAGCGCGTGTTCATGTGCAAAATATACGTCATGAAAGTGAGGGCGGCTAGCTGATACGAGAAAGTGCGTCGGAAGGTCCAGAAATCGGAAAAGGAAGGATAGGTAGCGCGGAAGTAATCGAGGACGACCGTTGGCGGGACATATTTTTCCTGAATAGCGGCGAATGTTTCTAGGCGAATACTGTTGGCATGCTCAATATTTTTCTGGATTGGGGTCAGCAACACGTGGTAGAAATGGGGGAGTGAGAACATCTTGTACTGGTGCAAGAGCCCGTAGTTTTTCAATGCTAAACAACACTGGTTCATCCTTGTTCACGCCATTTCGCCTGCAATAGTCTTCGAAAATGCCTTGCATATTGATGTAGGATGAGTCATCCTGAACCATGCGAACACTAGGAGTGATTGGAACTATTAAGGGGAGGTGGAACTGCAGATTCCGTCGTCGGCTTTCTTTTCGTTTAGACAAGATGCCGTTGAAAATTCTAAATAGTTGTAGGATTCTTTCTTCTCTGCGCGAGTTCCTAGCAGCGGGATATTGGACAGCAAATGAATGTACGCTGCTATCATGACCTCTGATCTTGAGCCGGCGATGACAGATGCCGATGCCGCGTACGAGGTCAACGTCAGGCAAGAAGCGCTCGATTCTAGTGAAGTCTTGATTCTTGTCCCGGTGCTGAAGATATTGCCCAGGAACTTCTACTTCATCAAATTTTAAGAATCTAAATTCGCTTAGTTGATGAGTATAAAACTCTAGCGTAGCACGTTGATTTCGGCGATCTAATCTTTCCTCGAAACGATTTCTCCAAATGCGTAGTTTTTGGATATATTCATACATAGTTGGCTTCTTATTGACGACTACTAAATATTAGCGGTGAAGAAAAATGAGGAGATCCTGTCTACCTACAGTCCATTTCGAAGGCTTTTCTAATATGAGGCGGTAGAACAGACTCGGCAAAACGTGTGATATTCGCTTCAGTTGAGGGAGGTAACCTAACTTCTTGTGCGTAGTATCCCGGTTGGCGGCCAACGTAGGACAGGCCATCATTTAGTAGAGCAACGATAAGACGGTAAGCATCCTCATCTGGCGGACACTTGAAGTTCTTCTGGATCTGGTCAAGCATTGTTTCCATAGACAAAGCAAGTAGAGGAAATGCAGTTTTGAGAATAGCAGAAATTTCCTCGACATGATCCCAAGGTCTCTTTGGAGCAGCCGGGGGAGCAGCAGCCGTGCCGTTGGGAGTGGTTTGTTCCGTCGCCTCGACTTTAGGTGTACTGTTTGGCACATTCGTCGCGCCATTTGCAGCTGCGGGCTTGGAATCGCCATTTGCAGTTCCTGGCCTCGTGCCACTAGACGCCGACCCAAGTCTAGCATCTGGAGAGCCTTGCTTCACTTGAGGTGACCCTTGACCTTGCTTGGCGCGAGCAAGTTTCTCCTTAGCTTCCTTGGCTTCGGTCTGCTTTTTGATCTGAACCATATCCTCACGTGTAGTCCTTAGATGACAGTAGAGTGCCTGTGGATATGTCTTGGCCAGCTTTCCAAGGATCTGTCGAGCAATTGGAGCTTCTGGTCTTGATAAGCTACTCAACAACTGCGGTATATAAGTAATCCAGTACCACGCGGGTGTATCTGCCTTGAACTGTTCAAAAGTCTTCGCCAAGATATGTTCTGAATTGTCGAGGCTAAGAAGCCAAAGGATGCGACCGAGCAGTTTCCTTGACTTTGCATTCTTGAATTGACTAGCTGCTTCCAGATAGCAACTGATGGCAGCTGCGGCTTTCTCAAGATTGGTAGGATCTTCTTTAAAGAGCATATCGTTGTAGCGACCCCACTCCGCCCATGCCTTAGGTAGCTTAATGTCGAAGTACAACGCGCTTCCAAAGGCGTCATTTGCGTCGTTCTTCTGTCCCAACTTGGCGAGGAACATTCCTTTGAGGGTATAAAACTCGGCCTTCTGTTGCGCACCAAAGTAATTGAGGTTGGTGTTGTTGATGACATCAAGACCGCTGTTTAGTTCGGTACGATTCTGGTAGTGGCACTTGGCTTGTTCTCGTAACTTTAGGAACGCTTCTTGGATCTCGATATTCGGGAGAGTGTATATACGACTGAGCTGAGCGATGCAGACATCTGGAAGGTTGTGCTTGCGAGCGACGTGTGCGAAGCGGTTGATAATCCAGGCTGTCTCGTGATAACCTCTATATGCGAAGGAATTCCCACTCGCGTTGCCCTGCTGCGGTGGTAGAAGATGGAGATATACGCCGTTAATGAGTTGGAAGATGTGTTGTCGCCAGGTGACAAGATCTTGCCATGCGTTGATGTCGTCCCAGAAGTTTGGCAGACGATCGCGCCAAGTGCTCAATAACAATTTCAGTTCTTGTGATTTCACGTCCAGGTTGGCCTGTGTAGTCTGTGCAAGACTGCCGCAGATGACACTCGCGTCATGCAATTCTACCAGCTGTTGAAAGTTCTGCAGAATGGGAATGTGAGCATTAGTAATACGTTTCGGTAGCTGGTGCCATTTTCGGATGGACAATTGGATGGCTTCGTCGCAAATGCGACTGAAATCTTGAGGCGATTCGGTTTTTCCATGGAGTTTGAGTAAAGACATGAAAGCCTGAAAAAATGCACGTCGTGGAGTTGGAGCATCACTGACTGCTCTGATAATCGAATCCAACTGCTCGCGTGTGTCGTTGTTGTTCCACGCCTCAAAATTCCTCCATGTTGCTTCGAGATAGAGGTCATTAAAATTTTCATGCTTTGCGAAATCGCTCAGAACCTCCCACTGCTGCAACTTCTGTGCGCAGAATACCCAATGATCTTCCCAGAGCATGTATTCCCCTTGTGAGAATGGCAGAGCCCCAGTCCGGGCCTTAATCTGTGCACCCTCGTACATTTGTTGAGCTTTGTCCCAGATGCCACTTTGTTCGTAGGATAGTGCCGCATTAGTCTCAACATACTGACATCGTCTTCGCCAAGTGCCGTAGAAAAGATCATCTTCTTGCAAGCCAGCATAGATCTCAATGAGCGCGTCAAGATTACTCTCTCTGACAGTCGCAGTATCAATAATCGGTTTGATTGCAATCTCCTCCATGTAGCACGCCGCAGTGTACCAAGCGTTGTAGGTTCTAGCCAGATACTTCATGATATGCGGAGGGAACTTGACTCGAGGCCTTGCTCGTACGATAGCCTCTAGCATCGTTGCAACGCAGTTGGGCCGCTTGTCGATTTGGCGAGTATGGAAATCTTTTGTGAGAAGAGATACCATGCCTCGTTCAAGATCATTCTGGTCATCTTTGTTGAGCGCAGACCAACATAATGGGAAGAAGGCGACCCAAATGTCATGAGCAAGGTTACTGTCTGTATGTTGAAGGTGACCAAGCGGCTCGAAGATATCCCGAATCTTGACATCGCCCAACTGGTTGCAGAATCGCTTGTGGTTGTTGATGAATGAGTCAAGCTCATCGTCAACCATTACATCAGAAATCCGTGAGTCCTTGGCGTAGGTGCCGAATATGACCGATGCTTGCATAACCTTGAAATCTTCCGGATGTAATTGAGCGGGAGCATTCATCTCGATAGAGCCGAAAAGAAGATGAATGACTTGGCTTAACCAGTAGCTGTCGGATAGTGTATCCCAGTTCTGCGACGCAAGGACGTAGCTAAGACGGCTGCTGGCAGTTCTACTAAGGCTTTTATCGAAAATGGTCATGAATCGATTGCGCATCTCCACGTCCTGTGCCCTTGTCCCAATCAGAAACGCGTGTTCCATACGCACTGTTAGCTCCGATCGAGTAATCTTCGGGTCCTCGTAGATCCGGATGACCAAGTCAAGGAACCGAGTTAGAAGTGACGTATCCGGCCGATTCTCAAATAGAAGCATTTTCGTGAGAACTGCAGTCTTTTCCTTCAAGGTAGGTACTGGCTCAGTAGAATGCAAGATCCAATCCTCGACCAGATCAAGAACTTTCATACATACTGCATTGCTCTGTGATCTTTCTACCAGAGAGGCTAAGACACTGAGATACGGCCGACGATTATCTCCAAGTTCGTTCATCCGCGCCGCTAGTATATCGATGACTTTAAGAATCAGTCCAGTTTGGATTTCAACTTCATGTGCATCAGGTGGACTGTTAGGTACATCGGGGCGCATCCCAGGAATCATTCCCGGTTGTCCAGGCATGCCGCTATAAGCTGCGAGGTGATCCTTCGCCATCTTGGTCTGGAAAGCCTTCATAATCTGTGGTATATGTTGATCTATTTCATCAGGACGTTGGCAAAGGGTCCACAGGATGTTGATAGCAGAGATATAGGAGCCATTCGAAAGCGCTTCCGTAGCTGCAGCTCCTAAGAAATTGACAAACTCTGAGGAAGGAGTGTCTTCGGTTGATCCCTCCTCATCGGTAACTGGCTCAGGCATGACATCCAAGATCCTCTTGAGTAACGGTTGTAAATTTGGCGAGCCATCTTCGTTCTCATCGGAAGCGTGTAGACAGCTCTGGACTTCCACATTCTCAAAACGGATTAGTTTCTCTAGAATTTTCTGGAGTTGAGACATGCGCTCTAAAATCCATTCGTCTGGTCTGACGTTGACGATGACTTTGACAATTTGTAAAGTATTGATCATCCTGGTATTGGACGCCTCTGGCTTTTCTTCCGGCTTGATTTCGGCCAGGAGAATTTCTTCAATTTTCTTGAATAGCACGCTATCCAAATCCAAATCACTCCAAAGCCGCGGCGAAAGAAGATCATGGAGTAACTGTACAGCTTTCTTGCAGATTTCTGTAGATTGAGCTGGCGATGGATTCGTCGTCAGGTTATTATCCTTTACCTTTGCCGTTGCTACTGGATAGCGCTCTGGTAAATATGCAATGAATTGGATAAGGTATTTGATTAGCACCATCCGAATTGCGGGGTTCGCAACAAACCCTTTTGGTAACTGACCAGGTGGAACTATCGTCCCATCTGCTCTCCGCTTAGCGACCTGTGGCGATTGCGACATTCTTTCAGGAGAAGCAGATGTTTCTTTAGCCGTCCGCTCTTCCCACTGTCGTAGGAGGCTGATTAAATTCAAAGCCATCTTTTTCGACTCGTTCGACGGGTTTGGAGGCTGAGCAATCTTTGAAAGAGAGGTAATGATAATTGAAGAGAGTGGTTCCCTTGCCTCATAGAAAAGATCGGGGTGGCGGACAAGGAAGTTAAAGATACTCATCAACTGTTGCAGATTGGAGCTCTCTTCCGAAAGAATCTTCCGAGGAATACGCGCCCACGGCGGCATCTTAGCCTCCGCTCCACCCATACGCTTTTTGAGGACTGGTGCTAAAAGCTCAAGGGCTTGCATAACCAAAGAACGGCCTTCATTCTGGTGAGCTTTAAGTAACGCCGAGTACACTTGAGTTGCAATCTTCGAAGGAGTATCGTAAACTGCAATGAAAAACGCGATGAGTACGTAAGCCGCGTATTTGTTAATGATGTCTTCGAGCTTGATGTAATTCCAGGCAAACTTGATTACATCCTTTCGTGCTTCTTGGATGAGGTTGTGATGATACTTGATGAGGAGGGTGGTCAACTGCAAGAGTTCCATCCGCGAGTGATCAACACCTAGCTGAGCTGTTTCTTCGGAGGTATCACTCAGGGCTTGGGGCCTCCATAGACGGTTGTGGATGGCCTCAGTCATGCTCTTGTCCATGAGCTTGGTGCCTCGTGCTAGGCCGAACAAGCGATCCCAGTTACGCATCACGTCCATTGCGAAGATTGGATTAACGATATATCGAAAGATGAAGGTCTTCGTCTTTTGCGAGGTGTTACGCGCGGTGTAAAGGTCAATGCACCGTGTGACGAGCGATTTCCAGTAATCGGTCGATTGGCTTGATATCATTTCCTGGTAAATGTAGTTAAAAAGTTGAGGTGATGCCTTCAGCTCTTCTGCAGTAACAGCATCGATGACATCGAAGAAGAAATCTAGGTTATTAGGCTCATGTGTAAGATAGATTGTGAAGACGTCCATAATTTGTTCGCTGGCTTGTTCGACGGCAAGACGAAGGTCTGACTCAATAACATTCTGTCTGAGTTTTGTTTCCAGAGACTTTGCAGCCTCGAACAGAGCCTTCCGCAAATATTCGTGTGAGACTAGCCACTTACCCGTTGCTGGATACTGGCACATGGTGGAGGCAATATGGATAGCGTTGATTTGTGCCTGGCAACGCTCTTTATCACTGGCATCCATCATGAAGGAGTTCAGAAAACTGGGAACGTCATTCATGACAGTTTCTCGGAGAGGCCCACTAGATGGATGACCGAGTAATTGAGCAAAGAAGCGGCCTTGTGCATGATCTTTGATGGTGGGGGCAAAGAACTCCCAAGCTTCCTTGGGATAATGGTTGAGATACCGAATAAGAGGCTCTCTGAATGGACTGTAGTGGGTTCTTCGAAGTGTTGTTTCTAGTTCTATGACTTTTTGAACCAAAGGTTTCAGAAAAGTAATGGCTGCCGGTGGTAAGAGATGAAAGATATTGAAGATGGCTGTTACCACCTTCATTTTCGGATTTTGCTCTACAAGTGTGAAAGAGATTTTCTGTAGGCTAAGAGGATCTGCAATCGTTTTCAGATGGTCAAGTAATCGAGTACCAATTTCCACCTTGAAATAATTTGTGAGAAGCTTCAAAAGTCGAGCGAGGCCGTCAAGTCCTTCAACAGAAAGCTTTCGTGGATCTTGCAGGTTTACCAGGATTGGACGAAGACCACTTTGGAGAACATCTTTCGGTAGCTTGTTAGTCGTTGTAAGAACTCCTTGAAGACCAGCATTAGCAGCCTCAACTACCTCGGGTGATTTCGAGTAGAGGGCTTTGAAAAACACAGCAATGATCCGAAGGAAGCTCTGGTTTGGCGGCGAGGTGCAAAACTCTGGGAACGTTTGTGCAGTTGATAGAAGGCGAATACAAGCAACCCGTAAATTCACAATATGTTCCGCATTTCGCTGTTCTTGGGGCTTGGAGGCGAGCCCTTCATCTTCTGCGTCGGCGAGCGCCAAAGATTCCATAAGCAATCTAGTGAGTTGCTCATTGAACTCCAAGATGCTGTGTTTTAGCTTCAAGCAGAACGTAATTGCATCAATGTAAGCGATCTGGATGCTGAACGGCAATGCTCGGAGAGGCTTCGTCCATATAGGCATAACTAGTCTGTCTTTGACAGGCATGATGAGCTCATGGATTCCAAGGCCGACAACCTCAGCTAAGACACTGAAAGCCTTCTGTGTTGCTTGTCGCACGCTCTTGCTCATGTGAGATATATCGACAACTAACTGGCCACATAGCTTGAAAAGAGCACTTTGAGGGTTTTTCATGTCTTCTTTAGAGACGGATCCGTTACACCTGCGAATCAAATTCTCCAAAAGATCTTGAGCCTGCACTCTAGTCCTCGCGGTAAGGTCCGACGGCATATCCTTCATGACGAATGTCAAGGCTCGTACAAAATCCAGCTGTCGGTCAATCATCCAGCTATTTCCAAGATCGAGCTTCTTCGTCAGGATCTCGATTCCTAGAGTGCCCCCGGATTTGACGAACCAGTCGTCGGCGTGGCAATTATGGCAGAAGGTTTTTGCTAGATGCGTGAAAAGCGCAAATTTATCGATCTTCTCTTGCGAGCCGAAAATGGCCTTCGCTGAGTGGCGAATCGTTATGACTGCCTCTTCAGCAGCTTCACGAACAGCAACGATGTCAGACGCTAAAGAGTCGCCAATTGCGTCGGCAATTATCTGGCTATCCAAGTGGACCGATCCCTCTCCAGAATTGACATCGAATGGCTTTTTCAAATGTTTTAGCTGGGCAAGGGCCCTTCCGACCTCTAGAAGAGTGAAATGCTTGCAGATGTTGGCCACAAGCACCTCTGCCTCTGCCTTCAACTCCGCTATGGATACAGCAAAGATGCATGCTTTTAGCAGCTTCTTGAGAGTCTCCTGCTCAACAGACTTCTTGACCATAGACTTCTCGCGTTCGGAAATGTTCATTAAATCTGCGCCAACGTCGTGTTTGGCAGAGTATAAGTCGTTCGCTTGAAGTCGCACTAGTTGCGCAAAGTCATCTGGGAGATTATCAAAGCCAATCATCAGCTTAGTATGAGCTGTAATTAACCTAAACGCTTGCTGTTTGTGAAAAGGATCAGACTTCTTAGCCGCGGGCAGTTTGGGTGCTTCCATGAGCTTTGCGATAGCAAGTTCGATGCCTGTAGCGGCGGGGAATGCGCGGTCTTTGGTAGATCCAATCAGACGTATGTCGATGCTGGCTTCATCGTCTGAGTACGGTTTAAAGTCTAGTTCAGGAGGACCAGTCAAGAATTTCCGGTTCCGTCCACCAAGCTTCCCGAGGATTCGCATCGTGGTGTGGGCATGGAAGTGGCTGTAAGGATTAGGCCTGAGATGCTCCCATAACGCAGCCATGAGTTCATCAATAACTGGTGCCATGATTGGATCTAGGTAATCCGCAGTTAGGTTGTCGACGCAAAGCTCTAGTGTCCGAAGACCTTGCCCAACAAGATCCGAGCCGGCACGAAGAGCGACCACAAGTGGCCTCATTAGGTAGCTAAGATGGGGAAGAAGGTTGCTCAGGCGGGCAGGGACCGTTAACGAAAGCTCCACAAACAAGTCTCGTTCCATGGGTTTCCGTGCTGCCACGAGGAGATTGTTCAATACATCTAGAAGCATCTCTAGCAGTGGTAAGATCTCTTTGTACAAGTGTTCGAATCGGCCACCGCCAATGCTCCTGAATAGCGATCTTAACAGTAAGAAATAATTCATAGGCTCCTCGGCCGTTGTAGATAGCTGGATGGATTTCGTGATGATCTTACTGACGTGCGGTAAGAGGACCTGCTCGTTCTGAGCGGAGAAGAGGGTGACGGCCATGAAGGAGAGCTTGAAGAGTCGGAGTAATATCGAAGACTTTTTTACGTCGGCTATGCCTACCTCTTCAATCCGATCCATGAGAAACTGCAGAAGCATGCCGGCAAAACTAGGTGATGTTGCCTCGCTGGCGAGAAGAAACTGCGGTACATGTAGCAGCGCCGGATGTTCGAACATCATGTCATAGAGGTGTGGTATCTCAGACTGGAAGACTTCGTGGAAGGTTGCAGGGTCAATGTGGTGAAACACTGTGGCAAATGTTTCCAACAACTCCTTCTCTTCTTTCCCGCTGGACATCATGTGCTGATTTGCAAGGAGATCTCCGGGTGATAGCTGCTGAGTTTCTGAGGATGGCTTCTCCGGGTCATAATAGCGAAATACTTGGGCACCCTCCCGAAAGAGCTTGATGAGCACCTCTACTTCCTCCGCGTTGTAACCAAAGGATACCTCATGCCAATTCGCAGGAGCATTTGCTACGTCAATCTCTTCCTTGATATCAGATGGATTGCAAACCCTGAGCTGGTAAAACAAGTTCTTTAGTCCATGAAGCAGGTTCTTGAATAGAAACTTGTTGTCAGCAATAGGATCCGAATTCCGATCACGAGGATTTGACGTTTTAATGGGAGTAGCATTGAAGATGTCAATTTCATCCCAATCAGGTCTCTGGTCTTTGTCTGCCATGTGGTCCTCCGGAACAGCGTCAATGGATGGCTGGGAATACTGGCGTGACAGCTTCCTAGCGTTTTCGTACTGGCGATTCATCGCGGCAAATTTGTCACCAATGGCGTTTAGGATCATGATGAGGAAGTACCGGGCATCTTGCTTAGGCTCAAGCTTCGCTATACATTCCGCCATATTGAGTAGTAGCTTAGCGCTCATCGTCTGGAAGCTTGTACCAGGAAATGTATCGTGCAGATTTTTTGTATAGACTTCTACAGTCCGTCGGATCTGTTCTCTAGATAGCGAGTCGCGAAGATGGTGAATCAAATCCGCAAGCATGCTGTAAGCCAGTGGTCTCATCGTCTCGTACACTGTCAGCCCATCGCCGATGAGTGTCCTCTCATCCAGAAGCTCATCAATCTTCTTCAAAAAGATCTTACGGAAGTTGAAGTTAATGATGTGCCGAATAGCCACTAGAAGTTCCTTTCGAGCACCGGATTTTTCTCTGGGACAATCCTTCAATAACCGCACCACAATATCCGGAAGAGTTGGTAAGAAGTCCGTTAGTTGCTGCGCGTACACACGGAGAAGGTATGCGAGAAAACTCATCGTCTTAACCTGTGCTGTGATGAAATCCCCAAAAGCGGCTCGATTCCGGATTTCCTTGCTTACGCCTGTGAAGATCTTTCCTTGCGCTTTTGCGTCGGCATGGGCTCTTTCCTGTGGCTTGGCTTGGAGTAGGAGAACATTTTTGATTAGAGGGACAAACAGCTTAACGTTCCTGTGGACGCAATTCCTATAGGCTTGGAACAGTGACACTACTATGATAGGGCACTCGGCAAGAACCTTGAAAGACTGCATTCCTTTCAGAAGATGCCGAGTTTGCTGCTGCTCTGAACCAATGTCTCCCGTAGGCCCCGTAGTTAATGCTGTCGCTGGAGAGCCTGGTCGCGGCGACTGCGAATACTGATTATTTGGTGTGGAAGGAATTCCATGTGCTGGCGCCGGCGCCGGGTTATCGAAGGTGTCCTGAACTGCTTGCTCCATGGTCTCAAACATTTCTTGGATAAGATCCAAGAAAGGCTGTACCCGATCCGCAAGCGCTTTGGTCTGGTGTCGCTGGAAATCCATGATCGTTTTCATGCAGAGTACCGCATTATCCTCATTTTCGATTTTCACCAGCCCCATCAACTTATCTACGATTTTCGCTGCATGGGCCTCGAGCCCTTCCGTAGGGGTCATCGGTAGTCGGTGCAGAATCTCTAACACGCAATTCCGTAATCGCTAATGAAGATTGTCAGTCAAGGCTCTACAGCCTGGCGGGGAAGGGGATGGTCTTACTTGTTCTGGAGAGTTGCTTAAGAAGACCGGGGCGCCATCTAATATCTTGAGGAATATGGGGACAAAGCTTGTAAGGAAAGCGCTGTATTGCGGGCCCTGGCAATAACTCTCGATATTATCCCGTATGTCCACGGCGATGTTGCCTTTCTGTTTAACATCTAGTAAAGAATATTAGCTAGTGCAGATAGTAGAGATGATAGACCAGAAAGGAACTCGTTAATGTCTCAAAGCATCTAAAGAATCGCCATACCTAAGCTTGGGTCCTCCAGCTTCGTCGCAAGGACATCGAAATTCCGGTCGTTAGCCATGTTTGGGGGTTAAGCAGCTTAGAGTTGCCTGGAAAGGTGGCTGATAACGCGCCCTCCCAGTCGCGCTTATTGCAAGAGTACGATATAGTATTCTGTATGGTTGTGAGGTTTGGATAATGGAGCATTGGCTTCGAAGCTTGCGGGTCGACAGACCAGACTGGAATGGAATAGGTGAAATGGATATTTCCAGAAGGAAAGAGAAGGTTTCCTAGACCTTATATGATTAAAAACATTAGTAAGGGAAGTAGATTCACTCGATGTGAGGAGTCTTGTCCACTCCAGAAGGATGGGTGTGGAGGGTGATGGTGTCGTCGCTATGCGCGACTCTCGCAAAGCATCGCGAACTTTTGAGCTCGGGGAGAGCGTTTGACCTTGAATGCTGTAATTTTTGAAAAGAATTTATTAATCGTGCGGCTATGTGTTTTCATTGGCGAATATTTGTACTAGTGCAAGGTCTCGGGTTAGCGCATGGTGCTCATGGCTCGTGCACTGTTCTAGAAGGGCTAAGTCCGACCCCATCGCCTGGACTTGCAAGGGGCGTATTCGGCCGTCACCTTGGCAAGTTTGTTACAGACTAGCAAACAAACCCCAATCCAGACATCAAGATGTGGTTCTTTTCACGTGATTTCCCAATTATGTATGGTGTATCCTTGGCATAACAAACTTTTATAGCAGACGAGCCCCTAGATAGATCAACCAACGCTTGGTACCACAACGACACCGCAACTGGTCCTGCGGCTAATTAGGATGCGCATAAACGTATCTAGCTGCGCTAGAAAGGAACCTCGAGTATGTTTTCAAAATGCTCAAAACAACTACAAGTGTCACAGCTGAAGCGACTGAGAGACCGAGATCGTAGGGCAGATGACAATTATTCGATTAGTGCCTTGCAATCACTAATGCCACAAAAGAAGGCCGTTCAGCGTCACATATTCGTATGTTAATTCCTAATTATTAGAGCCTTAGGGTTTTACCTGACACTTAGGCTTCTGTAACATAAGCTAGTGGCTAAATTTTGGGATATGGCCGGCTTGTGCACCTCGCCAAGGGTAAGAGCAGAAAAGAAGTATTCAACAATCCCGAGAATCCAATTAGTCATCCAATATTCTTATACATCTGCAACATCTAGAAGTCAAATGCCATCTAAATCCCGGTGCCTGAACGCCATCTCCCTTCTCAGCTTGTCGCACACCTAACCAACCCATCTCCTTGCACTCTTAAACATCCTGACCCACGGCCCAAACTCACCCCACTCTACCATTTTCTCGCGAGGAACCCAGCTCGCGACCTCCCTTAAGATAGTGCGTTCCGGATGTGGCATGAGCGCTAAACACCTCCCATCTGGCGTCCTGACGCCTGTGATACCCTGTGGACTACCATTCGGATTGAATGGATATTTCTCTGTTGGTGTGAGATAATTATCCACGTATCGAAGAGAAACGAGGCCTTGGCCACAAAGCGCCTCGGGGGTGGACGCAGAAATAGTCGAAGGAGGAAACGTCGCGCGGCCTTCTCCATGCGCGGTGACGATGGGAAGGGTGGAGCCGTGCATGCCATGTAAGAATACCGAAGGCGTGCGGCCAGGCGGATCTATGACCTCTACCATGCAAACACGAGCTTCATACTGCTCGCTTACGTTGCGTTCAAAGGTTGGCCAGAAGCCCGCCCCTGGTATAAGTCCTTTTAGCTTCGAGAGAAACTGGCATCCGTTACAGACACCCAAGCTGAACGTATCCTTCCGCTCAAAGAAGTCTTTGAACTCCTTACGAGCTTCAGGGTGCAGCAGAACGCACTTGGCCCAGCCTTGACCAGCACCAAGAACGTCGCCGTAGGAGAAGCCGCCGCAAGCAGCGAGACCAACGAAGGAGGCAAGGGAGACTCTCCCCGAGAGGATATCAGTCATATGAACGTCAACGGCAGAAAATCCGGCCACAGTAAAGGCAAAAGCCATTTCGGCTTGGCCGTTAACACCTTCTTCTCGAAGGATAGCGACGCGAGGTTTCGATGTAAATGCCGAGGATATAGTTGCTGTGAGGGGGAGGATGTTCTCCTTAGGATTGTATGTCAACTTGTAACGGAGACCGGGGTCGGAATTATCTTTGATATTGTTGAACTCCATATCTGCGCAGGCTGGATTATCCCGAAGTCGCTGCATTTGATGGGAGGTTTCTGCCCATCGTTGCTGAAGAACGTCTCGAGAACTACGGTATACAACCTCTAGGCCATAGCGGAATGAAATCTCCTGTTTCGACGATGCTGGTACCCTTCCAATTTTCTTAATCATGCCAGGAGGAGGCCCACAAGTAGCAAAACATCTGTGAAACTCTATTTCATCTTTCTTCCGAACTTGGAATACTGCCCCTAGTTCTTCGTTGAAAAGAGTTTCAATGATGTCTCTGGTCTCACTAGAACGGCAAATACCATCCAGCATAATTTCCAGGCCGCAACGTCCGGCAAACATCATTTCCACCAAAGTCGTAAACAAGCCTCCATCGGAGCGATCATGATATGCTAACACAATGCCTGATTCATGGAGCTGTTCGACAGCATCATAATAATCTTTGATAATATCGGGATCGCGAACGTCAGGAGCTTCGTCTCCAATTTGTTTGAACACTTGCGCCAACGCGGAACCGCCCATGGCTTTCTTTGCTTCTGCCAGATCTACGAAAAGCAGAATTGTCTCGCCGGCATCTTCGAGTCTTTCTAAGGCGGGGGTCCACGTTCGATCAATCCTTTCTACAGGGGCAAAGGCTGATATGACAAGCGATAGTGGAGCTGTCACTTCACGAGCTAATTTCGATTTGTCATCTGTCCATTTCATCTTCATGGACATGGAGTCTTTCCCAACAGGAATGCTAATACCGAGTCTAGGGCAAAGATCCATCCCAATAGCCTCCACCGCCTCATATAGGGCTGCGCCTTCTCCGGGATGACTGCTAGCTGCCATCCAATTTGCTGAGAGCCGCACCCGATTAAGTCGATTAAGAATGCTTGCAGCAGCGATGTTCATTAACGACTCTGCCACAGCCATACGCGCTGATGCTGTAGGCGAAATAAGAGCAAGCGTAGGCTTTTCACCCACGGCCATAACCTCTCCGGTCTTAATACCTGGAAGCAAGGAGGTCGCAGTGACAGACGCATCAGCGACTGGAACTTGCCATGGTCCCACCATCTGATCCCGAACTGTAAGCCCACCAACTGTCCTATCGCCAATTGTGATGAGGAATGACTTTGAGCCTACGGAAGGAAGAGTAAGTACTCTGTCCACAGCTTCTTTAAGAAGATCACTGTTAGAAGCTTTTGGTAAGTAGTTCGAAAGACTACTATCAAAAACTGGCAGCCTTAACTGCCTAGAGTCGATAATCCTTGTCATCTTGGGCGGTTTTCCGAAGAGGATAGACATAGGTAGGTCAATTGGTTTAGGAAAGTCTCGTGAATCTCTGTCCATGAGGACGAGATGTTGTTCCTGTTCAGTGGAACCTCCTGTTGCTGTTCCCACTACAGAGTATCCGCAGCGCTCCCTCCTGCAGATGCGCTTGAACAGATCGAGTGCCTCCGGTGCTACTGCTAAGACGTACCGTTCTTGCGCTTCACAGCACCAGATTTGCAGTGGACTCATACTCTTATCTGCATTGTCGACTTCTCGAAGTTCGAACTTGGCACCAAGACCAGCGTCGTGAACAAGCTCTGGGAGAGCGTTCGATAATCCTCCAGCGCCAACGTCATGGATTAATAGGATTGGATTCTGACTGCCCATAGAAGTGCAAGTATTGATGACTTCTTGTGCTCTTCTCTGAACTTCTGCATTTCCTCTCTGTACACTGGCAAAGTCAAGGTCGACGGATCCCTCTCCTGGCTGAATACTTGAGGCAGCACCGCCACCCAGACCAATCAACATGGCGGGGCCACCGATGACAATAAGATATGCTCCGGGGTGGACGAGACCCTTCTCTTTGAGCGCATGCTGAGGTCGGGTCTAAGGAATTAGCAGATACCTCTACAACGGAAAAGAGGGAAAACCTACCGTCCCGACACCTCCAACCAGAATTATTGGTTTGCAGTACCCTCTAATTTCAACCTCTTTCTCGGAGGTGGAGACCTTCGTAAGGAGGGTTCTGAAATAACCTGTGGTGCAAGGACGTCCAAACTCATTGTTGAACGCAGCACCTCCAATAGGGGCCTCGATCATAATATCTAGACTGCTTGCAATATGTGCTGGTTTGCCTACGTCCTTCATTTCCCATGGCTGTTCGCATCCTGGAATAAGGAGGTCAGAGACACTGAAACCGGCCAACCCAGCTTTTGGTTTTGAACCTCGCCCGACTGCTCCCTCGTCCCTTATTTCACCGCCTTGACCCGTTGCCGCTCCTGGGTACGGAGACACGGCAGTTGGATGGTTATGAGTCTCCACCTTCGCTAGAATATGCACAGTTTCCTTTGTCTGGTTCCACTCTCCCGAAATGTGATTTGGAGCCCAGAAACTAGCTTCTTCTCCTTCAAGCACGGCCGCGTTGTCACTGTACGCACTAACCACATACTTTGGATGCTTATGATGTGTGTTCCGAATCATTTCGAATAACGTTCGGGACTTTCGCATGCCATCAATTGTCCAATCCGCGTTAAACTGCTTGTGCCTGCAATGTTCAGAATTCACCTGTGCGAACATGAACAGCTCCACGTCTACTGGTCCCCTCTTCAACTGCTGAGTGTATGCATCCACCAAATATTCGATTTCCGACGCATCTAATGCTAGACCTAAAGTTCTGTTGGCCTTTTGTAAAGCGGCTTGCGGTGTACTGTCGGCTGATTCAAGTGATACGCTGGTCGCTGGTGCGGGGTCGTGTTCGGCAAATATCAAGTTCAGATTTGGAGGGAATCGATTGATTGTCTGCGTCATACAGTCATGAAGGGAGTCTGGTCTTGGGATAAAATCGGTATCCAGAGGCCTTTCAAAAGTTGCGGCAATAGCCATTCCTCGCTCAATGCGCTTGACGCAACCTCGTAAGGTGCATACATGTGCTATGCTTGTCGCCTGAGAGCTCCACGGCGATGTTGTACCTGGTCGTGGGCATACGTAGAATATTGCTGTATTCGGATCCCTTGGGTTGCCACTGCGAACCACGGCGTCGAGTAAGGTCTGGTATACTCTATCATCACTGCTGGGCGCATCACCATACTGCAGAAGCTGTCCAAGGATCCGGAACTCGTCATCTTCAAGTGCTTTGTGTGGATTGATGAAGTGTAGCCATATTGCCCTCACTTTGATTGCTCCGATACTTTGAGCTAGTCTAGCTAGTCGAAAATCGGAGAAGGCGGAGGAGCCAGGAATAACGAGATAGGGATCCCGACTTGCCGCCATAGCTTCGAATAGCGCTTCTTCGGATTTCAGGTTTCGGGTTGCGGATGCGTCTGGTGTAATATAGCAAGCCTGGAAAACGGAAAGAATGTGTTTGTGTGAGCTAGAGTAGCCGACAGAAGTTAATTGTTGGGCATCAGAAACTCTGCACGGAGAGCGAGGGCGTATACGAGTTGGGGCGAGTGCAGCCGCATGGAGTAGGCTCACAGAAATGGTGGGGTTTTGAGATTTTCTGTCGAACGAGGGGCGCCGAATGGTGGCGCACATCCGCGCCACACATTTCAGCCCCCGCCACACCAGCCTATTGGCCCGTTTACTAAAAGTAAGTTGTTCATCTTCGGTATATTCTCTCTGGACATATATCTAAGTACTCTCACTCATTCCAATCCACTCAACTAACATCCATTGCATCGCCCCCTCCTTCTAATGCCTGCTGGGCGTCACTGTTCATGATATTCCCGGTTGGGCTTTCGGGGCCATCATCTGCAGAGCCCTCGCCCTCCATACCGCCACCATCTCCTTCGATACCCTGACCTTCGTCATCATCGTCATCAAAGAATCCATCTTCTTCAGACCAATCCAGGTCGTTTTCGAGCTCTTCGGAGAGATCAGTGTCCCCCACAGCCATCAACTCGGCAGCCTCTTCTTTTGACACTCTTGTCCCGTATCTGCGCTTGCCTGTAGCTACTCTGTTTGCCATATGGGCTGGTTGTCTGGCCAAGTCACGAACTTGAGCCATGATTCTGTACTCCTTTGGTGTGATGTCCAGGTCGCGCCTGAGTTGCACTTCCCTGGTCTCCCATATGTTATCATCGTTGATTATCTCCGGCCATTTGAGGATCCTTTGATAGATGCTATTATCAGGCGTGCCTCCTTCTAAGATGGTGGTGATTTTGTCTCTCATAATCACTCTGGCCTTTGCCCAAGTTCCCGCATGATGCCAACCATGAGCTCTAGCCTGTAACAGGCTTAAGAAGGAATTCAGAACCTTAGAGATTGGACAGAACACTTACATCGCATGTAGTCCTGATATCACTAATATCAAGGACTTGGCGGATCACGGGATCAGTGATATCGCAAGCTTGCCACACCTTTCCGTCTCGTGAGACCGTTTGTCCGTCGAATATGTGTCCTCGTCCACCTGCTGTTCTGCTTCCCGCACCGTTCCCGGTTGTATTCTCATTCTGTGTTCCATATGCATTTGTTTCATTCTTTTCTCTCCGGAATGTTTGGAACATCATCGATTGATAGTGGCGGTACTTGGGATCCGAACGCGGATCTACGCCGAATTTGATGAAGCAATCTCTCCACGGCCCAGAATTGAATCCATATGCAACATAACCATAGGCCACCCTAATTTTTTCAAATCTGTCTCGACCGAGAATGTTTAGAAGGACACGTCTTGTCATTATGGGACGTTTCTCGAATTCGGCCCGAACATCACGGATGGCCGCTTGAATATCCGGCCTTAAGCTCTCTTCGGATGGCAGGGGAAGCGTAAGTGACGCTGGCACAGATTCAATGTCGAATTCCACAAAATGGCCATTGGGGGTCTTTGGCATCATATTCGCAATTTGTAACTGGCCTGAGGCATCCGTGGTAAACTGAACACCCGGATTCTGACGGTAACTATTTTTCTAGGATTAGTCGACGGATTCGAATAATCTTGGCTAACCCACGCATAATTGAGAGACATAGCCGACTGGCTAAATACTGCTGCTGGTCCTATGTCGGGGTACAAATGAATTCCCGAGGTTGTATTCAGCTTGAATGCTTTCAGCTTCTCGTCTGGGTATTTTGTTAGAGCTAGTATATGCCTAAGACACTAATCAAAAGTCTTACATTCAAGCGGCATTATGCATTCTCTAATACTATCCATAAGAGGGTTGCGGGTCGTAGCGTATTGAAAGTCGGGCAAGCCTAAAATGTCAGGCTGCATTCATAATACAACGACAAGGTTTACAATTCTTACCGCGGAATCGATGAGTTTCCTGAACGACACCAGAAGGCTCAATACCGTATTCGGTAGCATTGTCTCGCAAGCAACGAAGCACGGTTTTGGCCTCAACGAATGGCATGTTCGGGTTCAATGGAACTCGTTCGACAGAAGCTCCATTTTGCTGAACTTCAGATCCAGAGAGAAACGGCCCATTTGAGCCCCGTTTACGCTTGCGGCCTGTTCTTTTGGGCACTGTGACTTTGAGTAACAAATTGCTTGTTTTGACCGTACTGGACATGACTGGTTTGGCCAAGGCATCGTCAGGCCGCAGAGAAACTCCGATGGTTTTGGTGAAGTCCTTCAGTCCCAAAAACTATGGGACCCGTTAGCATTAGATCATGAATATTTTTATGCAATGAACTCACTTTGCTGAGTTTGACTTCTCCACCCAAAGATTTAATACCCTTATCGACATTTTTCACGATGCACGGATGCTCCACGATTGTGATGAGTTGAGACGGTACATGGAGCCATGGCGAAGTTTCCGCCCCATTGGGTGCTGCTGCAGACTGATTTCTCTGCTCGTGCGTGAGGGCTGTAGGCTGCGGCGAGGCCATAAAGGCGATGCAATTATTATAGCACGTGAATGCAAGTGATGCGGTGGCCGAACGTAGGGATTTATCAGGAGATTTGGGAGCTTTTGGAACTTTATTTGGCTAGCGAGAGTGTGTAGATATCGTTGGTCACTAACAACTATGTATAGCACTTATTTTTAAAAAGCGATACAGTATAACCCTGTCGCCATGCTGTAATTCCCGCAGGCTTCTAGTCTCTTGTATCGGGGGTTACTGGGCTGTCTGAAAGAGGAGAGGGCTCCTGCCAATCCCAAACTTCACCCACCGCTGCCCCTAAGCGTTCTGGCTGGCACCAGAGCACCACCACCAACACCTTCTCCAACCCCGCGACCGTGCGCTCTCTCGCTAAGGGAAATGGTTGCTCAACCTCCTCAGAAGCCGTCACTCGCATCCCTCTAGATTGTCTCGTACTGCACACCAGCATTACTCTGTTGCCAGACCTCTTTCGCACCTCCATGCTGAGCTAGATCCGTTCATCATTGTCTCTTTTCTTTCGCCATCCACGTGCGCCGAGCTCTGTCTTCCCAGCCTACCGTATCACAGCAACCGTTGCTCTTAGCCTTAAACAACCATAACTCCTCCCCGAGCCCCGGCCTTTTCGATGTCTGCCTGAGTCGGCCTCACTCCCTACACCCTACGATACACTTTGTGAAGGCGATAGCTCCTTCTAGGATTGTCTCTCTTAGGCAGCCCGGCTTCGCTGCGGAGTCCCTTTGAGGGGGAAGCCCTTCTCGAACCGTGTCACTGGAGACATTCGCACCATATAAGGTGCATTCGCGCAGGTCGTAGTTATGAAAGGTTTCAGGCAGAGAGTTGTAAGCGTTCTTGAACACCTCCCGACCCGTCGACCCCTCTATTGGCGCTGTCCATTCGGCTACAGCTTTGGCTGAGCGGAAGCTAACATACTCAGCACGAGCAGCTCTCGCGGGCTAAAGACAACAAATCATCGAAAAAGAAAGATTCGACTTCTGGGACATCTTCGCCCTCCCATGGTGGCTCGTCCACTCATTCTCCATCAGGCTCGGCCCATGCTACTCCAACGTCATCTACAACACAGCTGATAGATTCACGCAATAAACCGCTTCCGGCTGGAGACAATGGTGCAGGCGTCACACCTAACTCGGTGCAGGCTGCGCAACCGGGCCTACCCAATGCATTGGCTGCTGGACCGCAGTTCTTAGCTGGACAGCAAGGCATGATGAGTCTTGGTGGTGCGGGAAGTCCCAGTGGAGCAGGCCCAGGCACACCCCATCGAGCAAACCAGCCTCTTGCGCCCAGTGTTGTTATAAGTCCGAGCGCACCGGTGAGTAGAATTTCATCTGTTTCAGGGCAAAAGAAAGCTCGCATTTCTTTGCGCCGTGTCTTGGTGTGTGAAATAAACGGGGTTTGTACCAGGACAATAGATCATATTCGCTAATTATAGGCGGCTCAAACAGCATGTTCCTCCACCAGGAGCCGCGGAAACAATGCCAGGCGATCTTCTACCTCCTAAGGCCGGGCAAAAGTCTTTGCTATTCGACCGTCTCCAGACCACACCCAAGGATGTCGCGGAAGGCATCAGAACACCCAAAAGACAACACTCTTCCAGATTTGATATCTCAGACCAGAGACAGCGAGAGCTGGAGAAGCTCCCTGGTTTTCATGAAGTTCCTCCAAACAAGCGCGAAGAGCTGTTCATGCAGAAAATTGATCAATGTAATATCATATTCGATTTTAACGATGCTAGCGGCGATATGAAGTCCAAAGAGATCAAGCGGTTAGCCTTGCATGAGCTGCTGGACTATGTTGCGAATAATCGACAGGTCATCACCGACCGGATGTACCCGCGTGTGGTCGAGATGTTCAGCAAGAATCTGTTTCGACCAATTCCTCCACCTATGAATCCGCAAGGGGAAGCCTTTGATCCTGAAGAAGATGAACCGGTCCTTGAAGTTGCTTGGCCACATATCCAAGTTGTGTATGAATTCTTCCTTCGCTTTATCGAGAGCCAAGACTTCAACACAAATATTGCAAAGCAATACATCGATCACAGCTTTGTGCTCCAAGTAAGTGTGCAAAATTAATGACGCCAAATTTTATTGCTAAACGTATTATAGCTCCTGGAATTGTTCGATTCGGAAGACCCTCGCGAACGGGATTTTCTCAAGACAACGCTTCACCGAATATACGGCAAGTTCCTCAATCTCAGGTCGTTCATTCGGCGTTCGATGAACAACGTCTTCTTCCAGTTTATCTATGAAACCGAGCGCTTTAATGGAATCGCGGAGCTTCTAGAAATTCTTGGATCAATCATCAACGGATTTGCTCTTCCACTAAAAGAGGAGCATAAGCTCTTCTTAACGCGCGTTCTTATCCCACTTCATAAGGTGAAGAGTCTCAGCATGTACCACCCTCAATTGGCGTATTGTATAGTACAATTTTTGGAAAAAGATGCGGCGTTGACTGAAGAGGTTTAATCCCCTTATCCTTACACTTAGAACATTGCTGACTCTCGAAAGGTTGTCTTGGGTCTTCT
>Ga0307515_10003459_pt1 | contig 33208 bp, 34 predicted proteins | sample 17_EM_MG_FD_194513 | JGI IMG/M metagenome (GOLD analysis project Ga0307515, IMG submission 194513) | Populus trichocarpa ectomycorrhiza microbial communities from riparian zone in the Pacific Northwest, United States - 17_EM | ecosystem: Host-associated > Plants > Roots > Unclassified | place... | reverse complement strand
CGGGGCTGGCGGTGCTGCTGTGGCGGGGGGGCTGGACGGTGCCGGCCTGGCTCCTCGCCGCCTGGGCCGTGGTCGCGGTCGTCGACATGGTCGTGGTGCAGCTGCGCCGGCGGGCCCGCAAGCGCGCGGAGGGCGACCAGGACCACTCGCTTTTCGAGTGAGCCCGGCCGCTACGGTAGGGCCGTGCCGATCCTCGGGCCCGACGACGCCCTGACCCCGCCGCCGCGCCGGGTGCTCGTCGCCGGCACCTCCGGCTCGGGCAAGACCACCGTCGCCGCGCGGCTCGCCACCGCCCTGGGCGTGCCGCACATCGAGATCGACGGCCTGTTCCACGGCCCGGAGTGGGTGCCGCGGCCGAGCTTCGAGGCCGACGTGCGCCGCTTCGCCGCCACCGGTGGCTGGGTCACCGAATGGCAGTACGCCGCGGTCCGCGACCACCTCGCCGACCGCGCCGACCTGCTGGTCTGGCTCGACCTGCCGCGCGCCCTGGTGATGCGCCAGGTGGTCCGGCGCACCGTGTTGCGGCGGCTGCGCCGCGAGCAGCTCTGGAACGGCAACCGCGAGCCGCCGTTCCGGACCGTCCTGACCGATCGCGAGCACATAGTGCGCTGGGCGTGGAACACCCACCAGGTCAGCGCCGAACGGGTTGTCGAGCTGGCCGCCCGCCGCCCCGAGTTGCGCATTGTGCGGCTGCGCAGCCGCACGGAGGTCACCCGCTGGGTCGCCGGCCGGTAGCGCCGGCCGTCAGCGGGCGGGCGAGCGGGGCCAGAGCGGCTCCTCGGCCAGCTTCTCCGTCTCGCCCAGCACGCGCAGCACGTTGCGGCCGGTGAGCTTCTCCAGATCCGGCTCCGACCAGCCGCGCCGCGCCAGCTCCGCCAGCAGCCGCGGGTAGCCGGACACGTCCTCCAGGCCGGCCGGCAGGACGTCGGTGCCGTCGTAGTCGCCGCCCAGGCCGATGTGCTCGACGCCGGCCGTCTCGCGGGCGTGCTCCACGTGGTCGGCCACCTGGGCGATCGTGGCCGCCGGGCGCGGGTTGGCCGCCAGCCACGGGGCGAGCGCCGGATGGCTGCCGGCCGGCGGGTTGGCCGCCGCGGCCGTCGCCGCCGATTCGCCGGGCCACGGGGCCCGCGGCCACACGTCCGGGATCGGGGCGAGGCCCAGGCGCCGGCATTCCTGCGAGGACGCCGCCGCCCAGGCCACCACCTCGGCCGACACGAACGGCGGCACGAACGTCACCTGGACCACGCCGCCATTGTCGCGCAGCCGGGCCAGCACGTCGTCGGGGACGTTGCGCGGGTGGTCGGTCAGCGCCCGGGTGGAGGAGTGGCTGAAGATCACCGGGGCGACCGCGACGTCCAGGGCCGCGTGCATGGTCACCGGGGCGACGTGCGACAGATCCACCAGCACGGCGATGCGCTGCATTTCGCGTACGATCGCCCGCCCCACGTCGTTGAGGCCGGCGACGGCCGGCTCCTCGGCCGCGCTGTCGGCCCACGAGGTGTTGTTGTTGTGGGTCAGGGTCACATATCGCACGCCGAGCCGGGCGAACGCGCGCAGCACCCCCAGCGACGTGGCCAGGCTGTGCCCGCCCTCGATGCCGATCAGCGAGGCGATCCGCCCGGCCGCGAGCTCTCGGGAGACGTCCTCGGCGCTGTACGCGATGGCCAGGTCGCCCGGGTAGGCCGCGGCCATCCGGTAGACGGCGTCGACCTGCTCCATCGTCGCGACGACGGCGTCCGGCTCGCTCAGATCCGACGGCACGAACACCGACCAGAACTGGGCGCCCACGCCGCCGGCCCGCAGCCGGGGAATGTCGGTGTGCACATCGGCCAGGCCGGTGTCCAGGCCGCCCACGCTGTAGCCGTACCGGGCGCGCAGGGCCATGGGCAGGTCGTTGTGCCCGTCGAAGACCGGCATGGCGCTCAGCACCCGGGAAACGTCAGCGGACATGCGCATCACTCCTTCGCTGCCGGGGCAGCCGTCGGGGGCCGGTCGGATCTGATTCTGCCCAAGCGCGCGGTTTCCGGCTGTCCGGCCGTTCACAGGGACGCTCGTCGGCGCCCCGATCGACCGTTTCGCCGCTCATGTCCGCCGAACGGACGACCGCAACCCGCTGGCACCCCGACGGGCACGAAGCGTGCACCGCCGGCCCCGGAATCTCTTCCGCATGCCCGGCCGATCCGACGGCCGGACAACTCGGGGGAGAACAAACCTTGCGGCGTACGAGCGTTCGAAAGTCCGTGACTGTCCTGGCCACCCTGCTCACCGGCACCGGTTCGGCGCTCGTCGCGCCGTTGGCGGCGGCCGCGGCGAGCGGCCCGGAGCTGAAGCTGGCCGCTGTCGACGACAGCTACACCTCCAGCGGCCGGCGCGGCACGAACTTCGGCCAGGAGGACAAGCTGGTCATCGGCCGGCTCGACGGGGACACCAAGGTCTCGTTCGTCAAGTTCGTCGTCCCGGCCGGCGTCCGCGTCACGGGCTCGCGGCTGCGGCTGACCACGGTCGGCGACGTCAGCGGCACGATCAGCGTCCGCCGGGTCGCCGACAACGCCTGGACCGAGGGCGCGCTGACCTCGGCGAACGCGCCGGCCCTCGGGGCGGCCCTGGCGTCGGCCGGCGCGGCGGCGGACAGCGCGGAGCTGAGCTTCGACCTCGGCGCCGCGATCACCGGACCGGGCGCGTACTCGTTCGCGGTCCAGTCGTCGTCGACGGGTGCGGTGAGCCGGATCCGCGCTTCCGAGGGCAAGTGGGGCGCCCCCGAGCTGACCGTCAGCACGGCCACCGCCGCGGCACCGACCCCGGCCGGCACCGACACGGACGTCTCCCCGCCGGTGCCCGCGTCGACCCCGCCCGCCCCCGCACCGACCGCTCCCGCGCCCACGACTCCCGCGCCCACGACTCCGGCGCCTACCGCCCCGCCCGCTTCCGGTGACTGTGTTACCGGTGCGCTGCTTGTGCCGTCCTGTGGCGTGCTGTGGGGCGCCGCGGCCGGTGGCTTCACCGACGCGCCGCGCGACCAGGCGCTGCTGGACTGGGAGAAGCTCAGCGGCCGCACCGCGAGCATCTTCCACGCGTACCACAAGGGTGACGAGCCGTTCCCGACCAAGTCGGAGATCGCCATGACCCGCGACGCCAAGCACCAGCGCGTGCTGCTGCTGAACTGGAAGATCGCGTACGGCTCGACCTGGGCCAAGGTCGCCGCCGGTGACCAGGACAAGCGGATCGACGCGTTCGCCGCCCGGGTCAAGGCCACGTACGCCGAGAAGTTCTTCCTGGTCCTCAACCACGAGCCGGAGAACGACGTGATCGCGCGGGCCGGCTCCGGGATGACCGCCAAGGACTTCGCCGCGATGTACCGGCACACCATCCTGCGCCTGCGGGCCAAGGGCGTCACCAACGTGATCAACGTGCTGGCCTACATGGGCAACGAGAAGTGGATGTCGCAGTCCTGGTGGAACGACCTGTACCCGGGCGACGACGTGGTCGACTGGATGGGCCTCGACTCGTACGTGAGCGCCGAGAAGGGCACCTACCACTACGGCGCGTTCGCCGACCTGCTGGACCGCAAGGGCAACACCGGCCCCGCCTTCTACGACTGGGCGGTCGGCAAGCACCCGGGCAAGCCGATGATGATCGCCGAGTGGGGCGCCTACCACCGGGTCGGCCACGCGGTCGACAAGGCCGCCCAGTTCAACAGCGTCCTGCCCGAGCTGGCCAAGCGCCCGCAGATCAAGGCGATCGTCTACTTCGACACGGCGCACGACGATCAGGGTGACCGCGACATCAGCATCAACAGCATGGCGTCGAGCCTCGCCGCGTTCCGCAAGCTGGCCGCCAACCCGATCTTCGACGTCCGGATCAACTGACGTCGAACGGACTCACTAGCTCTTCAACGGACTCACGAGCCGCCCGGCGGGCCTGCCGGGCGGCTCGTGCCGTCGTTAGGCTGCCTTGTATGGAGGTTCTGCTGATTGCTGCCACGCTCGCCACGGGGCTGGCGGCGGGGCTGTTCTATGCGTACTCGGTGTCGGTGATGCCGGCCCTGCGCGGCGCGGACGCCGCGGTCTTCGTCCAGGTGATGCAGCGGATCAACATCGCCATCCAGAACGGCTGGTTCTTCGCCAGCTTCATCGGCGCGGCCGTGCTCGGCGTCGCCGCGGTGATCGTCGCCCTGGCCGGCGACGCCCGCCCGGTGCTGCTGGTCGCGGTGCTCGCCGGCGCGCTGCTCTATCTGGCCCAGCTCGCGGTCACCGCCCGGATCAACATCCCGCTGAACAACGCCCTGGACGCCGCGGGCTCCGCCGATCCGGCCGCGGCCCGCTCGGCGTTCGAGGCCCGCTGGGTCCGGTGGAACCACGCCCGCACCTGGCTCTGCACGGCCTCGCTGGGCTCCTACTGCTGGGCCCTCATCCTGGTCTGACGGCGCGCCGCCCGGTGTCCGGTGAACGCCCGGATCAGCAGGCCCAGCCCCGCGGCGCTCGGGAACGTCATCGCCATCGCCACGTAGTGATACCGGTCGTGCAGGGCCATCTCGAGCGCGAGGGCGCCGAGGAAGAGCGCGAGACCGCCGATCGTACGGGCGACAGTCTGGCCCGGCGTGGCCGGTTCGGCCGTCCGGGGCGGCGTGGCGGGCCGGCCGGCGACCAGCAGGTCGTGTTCGGCCACGGTGCCGATCGCGTGCCGACGGCCCGGCTCGGTTGCGTAGGTGTGGATCGCGGACAGCACGAATTCGTCGTCCGTGCCCTCGATGGTGACCTCGTCGCGGGCCCGCACCCACCCGGTGGAGGTGACGAGGTCGGGCCGGGCGTAGCCGAGCTTGATCTTCCACCGCTCGTCGCCACGGCCGGGCCGCTCCGCGACCAGGGCGTCCCAGGGGATCACCAGTGCGCCGGACGACTTGTCGCCGTGGATCCCGTCCGGCCGCAGGGTCAGGCCGTGACCCCGCCAGGCGAGCGGCGCGTTCGTGGCCAGCAACCAACCCAGGAGGAGGATGGCGGCCACCCCGGTCCAGAAGACGTCGCCGTGCGCCGCGGACCAAACAGTGAAGCCGGCGGCGAAGACGAACAGCTGCAGGGCCGCCAGCATCATCAACACCCCGTTGGCGAGCCGGGGCGTACGGAAGCTGCGGTCCTGCTCGTCGATTTCGAAGGCCGCGGGGGGACGCCGGTTGTGCCGCCAGCCGTCGACCATCGCGACCACCAGCAGTGGGATGCCGATCGCGGCGCAGGCCACGAAGACCGGCACGGGCGCGATCGGGGCGGCCACGATCTGGGCGACCGCGAGGACGACCCCGCCGACGACCAGGCCACGGCGATGCCGGACCACGATCTTGCTCATCGGGCGAGGGTAAGCGACCAGGCCCGCCTGTTGATCACCGAGCCTCGACATCGGGGGAAGAATGGGCGGTTTGTGCCCAGACCGCCGATGACGTGGGCCGGGCCATATGGAGTTCATTTTGGGTTTGCGGCGCGAAGGCCTTTGTTTGCGTAACGTTAACCGCCGGTCGCCGCGCAAGCGGCACCACGCGGGGCGAGGTCAAGACGCCCCGGGAGTGCGGCCTCCACGGCCGATGTCTGCGAAAGGAGGCCCGACCATGGCGAAGAAGTCGAAGAAGGACAAGAAGAAGGACAAGAAGTCCAAGAAGAAGTGAAACCGACGCGCGCCTCAGGGCGCGGCTGACGCGGCAGGGCGGCCCTGCGACGGGCTGCCCCGTGCTGCGTCTCAGGGGTTCGCGTCGAGGTAGGCCTTGGCCATTCGCTTCGGCACCCGGGACAGCCACGCGTCCCGCAGCAGGTCGTGCAGTTCCTCCGGCTCGATCACGCCGAGCCGCACCAGGACGGCCGGATAGCCGGCGAAGTGCGGCGTGCTGAAGTACACCGCCGGGTCGTCCGCGACCAGCGCCTCCGCCACGCCGACGTCGGCCACGCGTACGCCGAGAATGTCGCCCGTCGGCGCGTCAGCGCCCAGCGCGTCGAGGTCCGCCTGGCGCAACGGGCGCTCCCAGGCCAGGGGTTTGTCCCGCGTGCGCCACTCGCGCGGCGAGCGCTCGACCGTCTCGGGCAGCGCCGCCGCGACCACACGGACGTCTTCCCAGGTCGCCATCCGCCCATCATGCCTGCCGCTGTCACGGTTCGCGGGCGAGCAGGCGGTTCAACTCGCGCAGGTCCAGCACGTCCACCCCGCGTGGCTGGTAGCCGTCGTGGAAGGCCACCTGCTGCTCCGCCGACAGGCACGGCACCCGGCGGCCGTCGATGACGCCCGTCGTGAAGCACTCCTTCGGATAGTGGAAGGACCCGCCGTCGAGGTCGGCCTGGCGGGCGGCGCCGTCCTCGTCGAACACGATCGGGTGCAGGTCCACCCGGCCGCCGCCGGGCTCGGCGACCTCCACCCGGACCGGGCGCCAGTCCGTCTCCACCAGGTAGCCGAGCGCGGCGAGCGCCTCCAGGGCGGCGCTTTCCTGGTCGGCCGGCAGCGCCAGGTCGAGGTCGCGATGCGCGCGCGTTTGCCGACCGACTAGCGCGTCGACACCCCATCCACCCCCGATCCAGTACGGGCATCCGGCGCCGGCCAGCACGTCGAGCACCGCGTACACCCGCGGGATGGTCATCGTGGTCATGCGCCCGGTTATACCTTGCGGTAGCGGGACTCGACGATGGCGAACAGGCCGTATGCGGCGATCCCGGCCGCCGTCAGGGCCAGCAGCCACGGGCCGTAGCTCTGAGCGGCCAGGGTGTGCAGGGTGGCGTCCAGGCCGCGGGCCTGGTCCGGGTCGTACTGGATCGCCGCGGTCAGCAGCAGGACCCCCGCGATCCCGTACGCCAGGCCCTTGGCGGTGTATCCGGCGACGCCGAGCCGGCGGCTGATCCGGCGCATCTGCGCGGTCATCTGTCCGGTCTTCAGGTGCTTCTCGAACTTCCGGGTCACGCCGTAGATCAGCAGGCCGACCCCGATCGCGGCGACCGCGAGCCCGGCGAGCCCGACAGTGACCCGGCCGGCGCTCGAGACCATCAGGTCCTCGCTGGCCTTCTGCTGGCTGTCGGCGCTGGACGAGCCCTTGCCCCGGAGCACCTTCACGCCGGTCCACCCGAAGTAGAGGTAGAACGCGGCGCGGCCGGCCGAGACGATCCGCTCGTAGGCGCGGTGCCGGCCGTGTTCGTCGCGGTGCCCGATGGCCGCCTCGAAGATCTGCCAGATCGTCATGGCGGCCAGGCCGATCACGATCGCCACGATGAGCAGCGTGCCGAACGGCTGCTTGGCAAGGGTCTGCAGGGCGCCGGACTGGTCGCCGTCGGTGGCCGAGCCGCCGAACGCGATCTGCACGATGAGCCAGGCGAAGAGCAGATGGATGATGCCGTAACCGATGAGGCCGCCGCGGGTGAGGCGGTCCAGCCAGGTGCTGTCGGCGGCGCGGGACGCCGCGCCGTGTGCCTGCTTGGGGAGGGAGGGCATGCGTCTGCATTGACCCAAAGCGGCTGGCCCGAAACGCCCACCGGACGCCGCCGCGCAGGAATCTCTCAGCGGTCCACCAGATCTTGTTCAGTTCGGCCGGACACAATCGGGGCCAGGGCGCGGACGGCCCTTGCGGCGAGAACGTGGGTATTCGAGTGGTGTCTGCTGGTTCGTCAATACGCCGGCTAGCGGACCTGCTCCGCCGGTGTTTGACGGCGCTGCGGAGCGTCCCGTTGCGGGTGAAGCTGGTCGCGGCCGTTCTCGCCTTGGTGGCGGCCGCCCTGCTGGTCATTTCCGCCGGGAGTTCCTACCTTCTCCGGACCTACCTCACCGGTCGGATCGACGACCAACTGACCAGCTATCTGAGCAGCATTCAGGACTCCGTTCCGGCGCCCGCCGCGGGCGGGCTGCCGTCGGATTACCTGCTGGCGGCCACGAATCCGGCGCTCGCCACGGTCAGCGTCTATCACGACCAACGATTCGCCGACGCCGACCTGCCCGGGGGGATCGACAGCCAATCCTGGTACGAGTCGCGGGCCGGCGACGGCCCGTTCACCGCCTACTCCAGCAGCAAGAGCCTGCGGTGGCGGGTGGTGATCGGCGAGCCCGCGCCGAACCATTATGTCGCCGTCGCGCAGAGCCTTTCCGATGTCGATTACGCCGTCGGGCGCCTCGTCCGGATCGATGCGTACGCCGGTGTCGCGGTGTTGATTCTGCTGGCCACCGCGGGTGCGGCGATCGTGCGCAGCAGTCTTCGGCCGCTCAACGAGATCGAGCGGACCGCGGCGGCGATCGCGGCGGGCGATCTGGCGCAGCGGGTGCCGGACCCGGAGCCGGGGGTGCCCGTCGCGAAGTCGGAACTCGGCCGGCTGTCCCGGGCGCTCAACGCGATGCTGGCGCAGATCGAGTCGGCGTTCGCCTCGCGCGCGGCCTCCGAGTCGGCGGCGCGGGACGCCGCGCTCGACGCGCAGCAGTCGGAGACCCGGGCCCGGCGTTCGGAGGAGCGGATGCGCCAGTTCATCGCCGACGCGTCCCACGAACTGCGCACCCCGCTGACCACGATCCGCGGATTCGCCGAGCTCTACCGGCAGAGCATCATCGCCCCCTCCGAGCAGCACGGCCGCATCGTCCGCCGGATCGAGGACGAGGCGGCGCGGATGGGGCTGCTTGTCGAAGATCTGTTGCTGCTCGCCCGGCTCGACGAGGAACGACCACTCGCCCTCGCCCCGGTCGACCTGCGAGTCCTCGCGGCGGACACCCTGCACGCCGCGCGGGTCTCCGCGCCGGAGCGGGACATCCGGATGGAGGTGGCGCCCGGCACGGGCCCGCTGATCGTGGAGGGCGACGACGCGCGACTGCGCCAGGTCCTCGGCAACCTGCTCAGCAACGCCGTGAACCACACTCCGGCGTCGGCGGCGGTGTCGCTGCTGCTGAGGTCGCACGGGACCACGGCCACCATCGAGGTGCGCGACACCGGGCCGGGGCTCGCGCCCGAGCAGGCGGAGCGGGTCTTCCGGCGGTTCTATCAGGCCGACCCCGCGCGCACCCGGCGGGACGGATCCACCAGTACCGGCCTCGGGCTGGCGATCGTCGCCGCCCTCGTCGCCGCCCACGCGGGCACGGTGGAGGTCGACAGCGAGCCCGGCAGCGGCTCGACGTTCCGGGTCCGGCTTCCGCTCGCGGCCCCGCAGGTCGTGTCCGCCCAGCAGTGAGGCTTTCCTTTCGGTCACCGGTCCGGGAAGGTGTGGGGTATGGGAGAGGTACTGCCGATGCCGACCTTCGGTGATCTGTTCACCGATGTGCGCGGCGACGACCGGACGATGCGGGTCAGCTATCACCAGGACCAGGGCGTCGTGGTCGTGTCGTTGTGGTTCGGCCCGATCTGCCGGGGCTCGTTCCGGATGGCCGCGGGCGACGTACGCAAGCTGATGTCGACCCTCACCGAGATCGACCTGGTGACGGCTCCGGCCGGGACCGGCGACGATTCCGAGGCAGTGCTGGGCGCTCCCGAACGGCCGCAGCCGGCCCCCGAGGAGACCGGCGACATCAGCGCAAGTGCGAACCGGAGCGCCCTGCTGCCGGTGATCCGGGTCGCGTAGGCGCCCGACCTGCCGGCCCGGGCCCGGCTCAGGCGAAGTCGCGGCGCTTCAGCTTGGCCCGGCGGCCGTCCGGGTGGTGCCAGACGATGCCCTCGTACTGGGGGTGGGCCAGCAGCCAGTCACGGAGCCCGTCGAGGTCACGCGGCGCGTCCAGCTTCTCGGCGCCGTCGTGCGGGACGAGCTCGTGGCCCGGCACCGCCTCGGGGTTCCCGTTGACCTTCGGGCCGATCAGCTCGTAGGTCCCGGGCTGCCGCTGCTCGCTCGAGCCGGCGAGGGCTTCGGCATGGTATTTCGCGTACGCCGACTGGGCGATCGGTTCCCAGCCCACGGTCTTGCCGGTGACCTCGTCCGTCATCACCGGGCGGTAGCCGGGCGGCCGCACCCGGGCGGGTCGGACCTCGCGCCGGGCCCACCAGACGCCGTCCTCGTCGAGCAGCACGCAAGTGCCGTCGTACTTGCGCGTCGGCGTCCCCTCGCCGTCCAGGACCCACTGACAGGCGGGCTCGGCCTCGGGCAGGATGTGCTTGCGGTCGTCCGGATCGCGGCGGAACAGCGTCGGAATCTTGTTCATGCGGCCATGGTCCCAACGCGGCAAAATGGATTTCCGACCCACCCGGAGAACAGCTTCGTCATCCGGCATCCGGACTTTTGACCAGGATGCAGAACGGATGGCCCGACGGGTCCGCGAGGACGTAGAGCGGCTCGCCCGCCTCGTCCGTGCGGTCCAGCAGCAGCTGCGCTCCGAGCGATTCGGCCCGCTCCCGGTGCCGCTGTAACTCCTCGACGCTGGGGACCGTGAAGTCGACGTGCATCTGCATCGGCACGTCGTGGCCCGGCCAGGTCGTCCGTTCCAGGCGCTCGACCTGCTGAAACGCCAGTTTGCGGGCACCGGCGGAGTCCACCAGGACGAGCCAGCCGGCGTCGTCGTCGGCACCGTCCGCGGGCGGTTCGTCGCCGGGCCGGTACCGCAGGCCGAGCAGCAGCCGGTAGAACTCGGCAAGCGCCCGGGCGTCGGTGGTATCGATGGCGGTGTGTAGGAGCCGGGGATAGTCAGCCAAGGTCGCCTCCAAAATTTCGCCCCATCTTTGCACGCACCGCGCGGCCGCACGGACCCGCAGCTGGGCGGCCCGGCGGCGATCGTGGCCCGCGTGCGCAGTACCCCGTGCGTAGAACTCGTACGCAACTGCGTTCTTGTTCCTGGCAGTCGACCGCACCAGGGTCGACGTTGGTCGGACGTTGTTTTGCTGATGCGAGTCAGGGCGAGGGCGAGGTAAATGAACGCGGTAACCACGAAGGCGGTGCCCCCGGATCCCACCGGTGCCGCCACACCTGTCGAGTTCGCGGGTCGCTTGCGTGCGCTGATGCACACGCGCAGACGTTCCTTGGACAGCGTGGCCCGGTGCAGCCGGGACGCCGGAACACCCATCTCCCGAGCGACGGTCCACAATCTGATCACCGCCGGGGGCACCCCTCGGCAGGAGACCGTCCTGGGATTCCTGCGCGGATGCGGGGTGCCGCCCCGGGAGCAGATCCGCTGGCTGATCACCTTCAACCAGGTGTACGCGGACGGCCGCCGCTAGCCGGCCAGCTCTGTCAGGCTCCGCCGGCGGATCCCTACCAGCAGCTCGTCGACGGCGGCCCGGTCCGGCTCGGCGGGCAGCCCGGTGGCTGCGGCGGCGTCGTCAAGGCGGTGCAGCAGCTCATCGGCCCAGGCCGTCACGTCGGCCCAGGGGACCGCGCCGTTCTTGATCGCGAGCAGCCGGTCCCGGTGTGCGCTGACATCGACCAGGACCTCGCCGGTGGCCAGCACGTGGGCCCCGGCGAGCAGCAGCCGGATCATGTGCATGGCCTGCTTGTGGTTGATCTCGCCGGTCGCCACGTGGCGGGAGTCGACCCGGCGCAGCTGATCCCGGGCGTAGCGGCCGTAACTGTCGGCGACCCGCGCCGACAGGAACGCCCCGCGCGCCGCCACCAGCTGCTCGCCGTCGCTGGTGATCGGGTCGACCAGCGGCGACCACAACACCTCCAGCACGGTCGGGTTTCCGGTCAACGCCAGCGTGCAGAACCGTTCGACCTCCCAGGAGAACTGCTCCGCGGCCGGACCGTCGAGATGCGTGGGCGGCTTGACCAACGGCCAGAAAGCCGTCGCGGGGGCCGCGTAGACACCCCGCCGGTCATGATCCGAGCCGGGCCCGGCCAGGCCATAGGCCCGGGACCCCACCAAACCCGACAAGATCGTGTACGAGCCCACATAGTCGATCACGCCGCAGCACACTACCCGCGAGGATGATGGTTCGATGCGGATCAAGGTGGGCGACGTCGCGCTGTACTTCGACGTCGAAGGGGCCGCGCTGGTAGCGAATGGCGACACCATGCTCGAGCGGACAACCATGTTGCTGCTGCACGGCGGACCGGGCGCGGACCACAGTCTGTTCAAACCGGAGTTCTCCGCGCTCACCGACCTGGCCCAGATCGTCTACCTGGACCAGCGAGGCTCCGGACGCTCGGACAGCGGCTCACCGGCCGGCTGGACGTGGCAACAATGGGCGGACGACGTCGCGGCCTTCTGCCGTACGCTCGAGATCTCCCGCCCTGTGCTCGTCGGCACCTCCAGCGGAGCGCTCGTCGCCATGACGTGCGCCGCCCGGTATCCCGAGTTGGTCGCCGGGCTCGTGCTCGACAGCCCGCTCGGAGTTCCGACGTCGCTGGCGGAGACTCTCGCGGTGTTCGAACGGAGAGGCGGGGCGGTCGCGCGGGAAGCGGCCCGCCGGTATCTCACCGGTGACACCAGCGACGAGGCGGCGGACGCGTGGAAGCTGTACGCCCTGCCTCTGTACGGCGACGGCGCGGCACAGGCCGATATGGAGCGACGGCGCGCTCGGGCGCGGCTGAACGAGGATGTGCTCACCCATTTCCGGTCCGGCGCGTGCGGGTCGGCGGATCCCAGCGGCCTGCTGCCGGCCATCACGTGTCCCACGCTGATCCTTGCCGGGCAGGACGATCCTGTGGTGCCGGTCGCGGCCGCCCGGCGACTCGCGGCGTCGTTCCCGGATGGCTTGGTGTCGCTGGAAGTTCTCGACGGGGTCGGGCACGGCACCTTCCGGCAGGCTTCCCGGCAGGCATTCACGCACGTGCGCCATTTCATCTCCCGCACTCGATGAGGGCGCCGGCGTGACCGGTCGATTCGCGGCGTCAGCGCAGCCGCCGCCGCTCCTTGCGGCGGGCGGCGTCCAGCGCCGGAACGGCCGCGAAGAGCAACGGGGCCGGAACCCGGCCCGCGTGCGGGGTCAGGTCGAACCACGACAGGCGCGCTCCGGCGAACCGGCCACGCGATGACCGGTGCACCTGTGCCGCCTTGGCATGATCGGCAACTTGGATGTCGGCCAGGGGAGCCCGACGCCACGGCTGGCGGAGACTTCCGATCTCGGTTCCGTTCTCGTGGATCACCAACCGGCAGCGCCAGATCCCGGAGCGGTTCAGGAGCCGCCCGAGTTGCCGATCGCCGCTGTCGGAGACGGTGGTGTCGCCGGCGCGGTCGATATCGATGACGAGCCGCACCTCACCGCCGGCGATCACCAGGCTGCGGGTGCGCGTCGACGTGTCGGCGGGGACCACGGTCGCGACCGGCCGCTGGGCGGTGTCACGCACCTCGTAGGAGATCGGCCTGCGGTAGGACCAGCGGGTCTCGACCAACCCATACCAAGCACCGGCGGGGACCGGGAGACGGCCCGCCATGGTGGCAACGAACACGCTGATCGGGTCGTCGGGCATCGGCTCGGCCACGATCCGAGCCTAGTCGAGCGGGACAACCGGTCAGGCCGGCTCCCAGTACACCTCCACCCGCCAACCGTCCGGGTCGAGACACTTGAACGAGACCAGATCCGGTTCGTCGTCCCGCTCGACGACTGGCACGCCGTCGCGTTCCATCCGGTCGCGCAAGGCCCGGACCGACTCCGCGTCGGCCATGGCGAACCCGAAATGCAGAAAGCCCGCCGGTGCGGCGGCCTCGGTAGCCGGGTGCAACGCCAGATCGAACCGGTCGGCGTTGCGCACGATCATGGTGCCGTCCGAGTAGGACTGCGCGGTGGCCGGATCGAACCCGAAATACGTCGCGTAGAAGCGCAGGCTGCGTTCGTAGTCGCGGACGGGCAGCCCAAGATGACGAAGGTGCACGGGATACGAGGGTTGCCTCGTCGCGGTCGCGCTGTCAACCCCGCAGCCGCAACCCAGTCGGTGGACAGCGAACGACACAATTCCCACCATGATCAACCGACGACTGGCCCTCTACGCCGCGATGACTGGGGTGGGGCTGGGATCGGCTCGGGCGTGTGCGCGTGGATAGGGTGCGCGCGTGCGTGCGCTGAGCGAACTCGTCGAGACCGATGATCCGGCCTGGCCCGAGATCGAGGCTGCGGTGGCAGCCGCGTCGTACTCGATCGAGGTGCTGGACGCCGATCCGGGGCGGGCCGACGACGAACTTGTGAAATTGCAGGTGACAACGAGATCGTGGCTGGGGGCAGTGGTCCACCGCGTGGGTGCCGACCGGCGGCAAGCCGACGATTCGCTATTTCGCACCGGATACGTTGCGCTGGGACGACTGTGAGATGGGCTACGGTCACTGGCTCGCTGCGATGATCGGCGGTGGTCTTACCGGCTTCTACGAGACATTGCGCTGGCACGGATGGGCAGAAGATATCGCCGGCTACCGTCTCGACCAGGCCGTCAGCCTTTGGCCCCCGCCATGGACGAAGGAAGGCAAGGACCTGAACGCGGTCGCTCGTCGCCCGGTACCCATGTCCGAAGTAATGTCCATGATCGGCGTCGGATAGCCCAGCTCCACCGCGTCACCGGTTCATGCAACGACCGCTCACCCCGGGCCGCGCCGAACCCGTGCCCTGTTTGCCAACGCGCGCCGGACCCCGCCGGCCTAGCTCAAGGCGGCGCCTACGGACTGCGGTCGAGCGGTCTTCCGATCTGATTGTTCTCGCTGAGTTGGTCGTCATTCACGCACACCCGATTCGGCTGGTGCATCTTCGGCTGTCACGAGCCGCCGCAATTCGTCTTGCAGGTCCTCGATAGCTACCCGCGCCCGACTCAATTCGGCTCTGTCGGGTTGGGAGGGAAAGCCGTCCTCTTCGGCGACAACGGTCTCTATCGCCTCGATGGCCTGCCAGGCAGACACCCAACGATCCCTCAACTGCTCCTCGGCATAGAGCAATACCCTTGCCTGAAGTCGTGACTCGGACTGCAAGTCCGGCGTCGGCTTGTATTGTCCCCGTGCACCATTCTCCACGTGAACGATGAGCCTGTCGCGATCCTCGGCGTATTCCATGATGTCAAGGTAGAGCTGGAAATGGAGGTCTCGCGTCTTGTCGGCGCGCTGCCGCCTCCACTCGTCGTCCTGTCGACGAACGAGTCTCTGCCATTGGACCGTTTCGCGTGCGGTGGAATTTCGCTGCGTAAGCCACGTTCCAGACAAGGCACCCGCGACACCCAAGGCGCCTGAAGCCAGAGGAATCCACCACGCTGCGTCCGCCACGCCCTACATGATGCCCCACCTGCCGTTGGCCAGCTTCGCCGGAGACCTGGGCACATGCTTTCCGACCAGACGATACCGGCGTGCCTTACCAGCACCCGGTTCGGCAACGTAAAGGAACAGGTGGCACGGCCCGAGTCGCAGGTTGTCAGGGACGTCCAGAATGGGTCGGTGATCAGAATCCGGGCCCACCGCTTCGTTGTCCCGCTGGTCTTCGCGGCGTTGCTCGTCGGCTGCGCTCGACCGGCGAGCTCGCTAACGTCGGAGCCGCCCGGGTTCGCGGCGGACCCGGTGCCCTCTCGGCCCGGGCACGCAACCCCGTCGGCGACCACCGCGGCGTGCCCGCCCGAGGGTGTCCGGCTCGAGGTAGGCGAGGGGGACGCCGCGATGGGACTGCGGGTGCTCGGCATTACGTTGGTCAACTGCGGGCCACGGACCTACCGGCTGAACGGCTATCCGGCTGTGCGGTCCCTCGACGACGACCGAGCGGCGCTGAAAGTCCGGGTCCTGCACGGCGTTCAGGAGATCGTCGGCTCGGCCATGCCGTGGGACGGCCCGCCGAAGCCGGTGATCCTGAAGCCGGGACAGCAGGCCGGCGCGGCCGTGGCCTGGCGCAACACCTACGACGACATCCGCGAGCCACCGGTGACGGTGCGGTTCCTCGACATCGCCCCGCTGGCCGGTCGCCCGTCCCAGATCATCGCTCCGAACGGCGGTCTCGACCTCGGCAGCACCGGCCGGATGGCAGTCAGCGCGTGGAGCCCGCTTCCAGACAGCGACTCCACGGCGTCCCCATCCGGCCGGCCTGTCCCCGGCGCGTCCGCCTCGAAGCCGGTGGAAACCGGCGGCCCGCTGCCCTAACGCGTCCGCAGAGCGCGAGGCACTTGGCCGCGATCGGCGACGAGGAGAACGGCCCGGACCTTCGGATTCGGCCCGGGCCGCTGCCGGCTCACCCGCCGCCGATGTTGTGTGCCAGTGCCGGCGCTGCGGAAGCGGCGACGGCGGCTAGGGTGAAGGCCAGGGTCACGGCGATGTGCCGTAGCGTTCTCATCTCGAATCACCCCCGTTTCGTTGCGTGCTCGTGGTCCGGGTGGCCAGGACCGTCAGTTCGGCGAGTGGAACGGCGCGGCGAGCGCGTAGATCGCCCCGGCGACCGTCGCCGCGGAGACCACGGCCAGGAAGACCCTTGGCCACATCCGGGTCCGGACGTACTTCGCCATAGTTGCCACCTCCCTCCGTTCCGTGGGCTGCCAGCACGACGGCGGCCAGCAGCCAGGCGGCGCCGATCAACATCAGGACGTCGCCGATGCTCAACACCATGTGCAGCCCGGGCACCGCGATGACGTCGGCGAAGGGCTTGAGCAACGTGTCCGGTCCGAGCCACCGGTGCCCTACCGACGGCGCGCCCACCGCCAGGTCGGACAGGCCGGCCCGCCGCGCGGCGGGCACCGAGAACGGCATGCCGCCGTTGAGCGCGACGGTCAGCGAGTTGAGCGTGCAGCCCACCGCGAACACTGCCAGGCCGGCCCGCGCGGATCGTCGCAGCGACCCGAGGTTGACGGCGACGAACACGGCCGCGCACGCCCACGTGGCGAGCACCGGCCACAGCCCGGCCAGCGGCGCCAGGAACGGCGCAGCCCAAGCCGGATCGGACGATCGCAGCAACTGGACCCCGGCGGCCAGCCAGATCAGCCAGACCCGGCGGAGCCGTAGCGCCAGTAGGCCGCGGAGGGTGCCCCGCCGTGCCGCGAGCACGAGGGCCGCGGCAACCAGCGGCAGGGCCATCAGGAACAGCATGCGCGGACCGGGCACGCCCCCTCCCGATCAACCGGCGCTGGGATAGGGCGCGGCAAGCGCGTACACCGCCAAGGCCGCGGCGACCGCGGTAGAGATCGCCAGGATCACGCGGCCCCACAAAGACCTAGTCACAACCGAACACCTCCCCCGTGATTTCCGTGTGGCCTGGAGGATCGATCGACCACCTATCGACGACGGTACTCACGCAGGGCCGGCCGTCAGTCAGCCACGCGACTGTCTTGGCGGGCAGCTGAACGGAGGGCTGACTGATAGGTTCGCGCGAATGTACAACTCGAAAAGCGGGCGCCTGGGGGTTGGCCTCCTCGTGGCTGCCGCCGCGCTGCTCCTGGTCCCCGCGCAGGCCGCCGTGGCATCGTCCACGATCACCGCGGTGACCGCGGGCGGATTCACCCTGACCCCTCACCAGAACAACACCTCGAACGGCACGATCATCGACTCGACGCTTACCAGTAAGCGCACGTCGCTGACCGCGGCTCTGGGTACGGAAATCACGCACGCGGAGGCCGGGCTGTGCTACCCGACACCGTTCAATCCCGGCGTGAGCGCCAACGGGTACTGCTGGACCGACCCCGAGGACATCACCGGCAATACCCATTGGGAGCCGCAAGGGTTCGCGGTGCCGCACGACTCGTCCCGCGACGGGCAGTGGGGCGGCGCCCGCTGGGAGCTCGTCGCCTGGCACCACGGCCCCAGCGACGAGGAGATCCGGCTGCGGTTCGTCAACCGCTCCGACGCGCTGCATTACGTCGATGTCGCCCTCGTCGTCTTTGGCCAGGGCGGCTCGGTGGTGCGACGGGGCGGCCACGCCGACGGCGTCGCCTGGTACGGCAACAAGATCTACATCGGCTACGGCCACGTGCTCGACATCGCCGACCTCGGCGACCTCACGGCCTACACGGGGATTGCGGACTACAACTACGTCCTGCCGGTCCGCTACACCTACATGACGACGACCGCGGTCAACGGGTCCGGGGCCTGCGTACCCGACAGCGGCAACACGCCGTGCCTCAACGGCCTGAGCTTCGACCGCGCCCGCAGCGGCCTGATCAGCAACGAGTACGACGCCAGCACGTCCAACGGCCGGCTCGTCGCCTGGAACCTCAACCTGACGACCGGCCTTCCGACCGGCTCGGCCAGCGGAGCCTGGACCACGCCGGTCTGGGGCATGCAGGGCGTCACCGAGGCGCAGGGCGCCTTCTTCGTCAGCGGGCTGTGCCCGTCCAGCTACAACAACAGCTACCGGCAGCCGGCCTGCGTGCACACGGGCAGCATCGGCGGGGGGACGCACGTGCTCTCCGAGGTGCCCGACATGACGGAGGGCATCGACTGGGACTCCTCGACGGGGCGGATCCGGGGCGTGAACGAAGTGGAGCAGTACGACCGAGCGCTCCCGCAGCGGCTGGTGTTCGACTTCCTGCCGGTCGCGTCGGCCATCACGGTCGGCCGCTTCCGCAACATCAACAGCAACATGTGCATGCTGCCGTACGCCGCCAGCCTCAACGACGGCGCGTACCTCGTGCAGGCCGCCTGTGACGGCAAGTCGGCGCAGAACTGGTACTGGGACGGCAACCAGATGCGCAGCTTCGTGAGCAACAGCTGCATCACCGCGCAGGGCACCGCCGTCAACAGCCACATCATCGAGAAGGCCTGCAACGGCAGCGCGTCGCAGTCCTTCACCCGGGAGACCGGCAACGGCGGCGCGATGCTGCGCAACGCCGCCAGCGGGTTGTGCATGGTGCCGTACGCCGGAAGCAAGTCCTCCGGCGCCGACATCATGCTGGGCAACTGCGACGCCGGCAGCCTCGCCTACGCCTGGGGCGGCTACACCCCCTGACGGAGCGGGCCCCGATCACGTACGCCGACTTCGCCGCCCAGACCGCAACGGGCCCCGCATCCTGGCTGGATGCGGGGCCCGCATTCGGCGTACGTCGAACCTCAGCTGGCCGTCAGGTCATAAACCGTGCTGCCGCCGACCGTCTGAGCCGTGTAGTTGGCCGCCACCCAGGTCGCGATCTGCGCGGCATCGCTGCTGTTTCCGCCCGCTCCGCCACCGCCGCCCATGCCGCCGCCCGAGATGAAGTAGTGGATCTGGCCCGCGGCCACATACGCCTGGAACTGGGCCAGGGTGGGGGAGGGGTCGCTGCCGTTCCAGCCGCCCAGGGCGATCACCGAGGTGCCGCTGGCGAGCTCCAGGCTGGCCGCCGAGGTGGCACCGCTGATCGCCGCCGACCACTTCGTCGTGCTGGCCTTGAGCAGCGCGGTCAGGTCACTGTTGGACGAGCCCTGCCCGCCAGCTCCACCACCACCAGTACGAGTCTGGCCGGGCTGCGTACCCATGCCCCCGCCGCCGCCCATCGTCGCCGCCGCGGCCGGGCCGGACGACGGGATGCTGCCGCTGTGGGTCTGCGCGGCCGTGGCCGTCGCCCACGCCGCGCTGCCCGCACCGGCCGACAGCACCGCCGCGAGGACCGCCACCACCGCGAGCTTGCGCAGCCGGACCGTCGGCACCAGCAGCGCGAGCGCGGCGACCAGGCCGACCGCGAGCGACGCCCAGCCCAGGATCGGCAGCCAGTCGGTCCGGCCGAGCAGCACGTACCCCCAGGTCGCCGTCGCCAGGACCATCGTGGCCAGCACCGCGCGGGCCCACAGCGCCGAGCGGTACAGCCACAGCACCCGGGCGCCGATGCCGACCATCGCGGCGATCGCGGGGGCCAGCGCGACCGTGTAGTACGGGTGGATCGTGCCGCTCATGTACGAGAACGTGGCGCCCGTGACCAGCAGCCAGCCGCCCCACAGCAGCGCGGCCGCGCGGGCCCGGTCGGTGCGTGGCGCCGCCCAGGTCGCGGCCAGCACCGCCACCAGGGCGATCAGCGCCGCCGGCAGCAGCCAGGAGATCTCGGTGCCCATCGCGCTGCCGAAGAGCCGGCCGATGCCGGTGGCGCCGCCGAACGAGGTGTTCTGCGAACCGCCGCCACCGCCGCCGTTGCCCTCGCCGCCGAGGATGCGGCCGAGGCCGTTGTAGCCGATCGCGAGTTCCCACAGCGTGTTGTTCGTCGATCCCGCGATGTAGGGGCGCGACGACGCGGGCCACAGCGAGACCAGCGCGACGTACCAGCCGGCCGAGACCAGCAGCGCGGCGCCCGCGATCAGCAGGTCGCGGATCCGCTTGCCCAGGCCGGTCGGCGCCGCGACGAGGTAGACCAGCGCGAACGCCGGCAGCACCAGGAACGCCTGCATCATCTTGGTGAGGAAGCCGAAGCCGAGCAGCACCCCGGTCAGCGCCAGCCACCGCCAGGACGCCTTTTCCACAGCCCGGATCGTGGTGTACGCCCCGGCCGTCATCAGCAGCACCAGCAACGCGTCGGGGTTGTTGAAGCGGAACATCAGCACCGCGACCGGGGTGAGCGCCAGCGCCGCCCCGGCCAGCAGTGCGGCGGCCGGGCCGAACCAGCGCTTGACGCTCGCGTACAGCAGGGCGACCGAGGCGACGCCCATCAGCGCCTGCGGGGCCAGGATCGACCAGCTGTTCACGCCGAAGATCCGCGCCGACAGGCCCATCACCCACATCGCCGCGGGCGGTTTGTCGACGGTGATCGCGTTGCCGGCGTCCAGCGAGCCGAACAGCCACGCCTTCCAGCTCTGCGCGCCGGCCTGCGCGGCGGCGGCGTAGAAGCTGTTGCCCCAGCCGGACGCGGACAGGTTCCACAGGTAGAGCAGCGCGGTCGCGGCGAGCAGCGCGATCAGCGCCGGACGGGCCCAGGCCGGGTCGCCGGGTTTGCCGCGCCCGAGATTGCGGCGGGTGTGTCGGGCTGGCGGCCGCATCTCGGGCGCGGCAGGCGCGGTGCGCGGCGGGTCCATCATCGTCGTCATGACCCACACCTTCGGCGGGGTGGCTACGGCAGCCCTGTGACCGTTCTGTGCCGCCTCTGTGAGACCGAGGTCACGGCCGCACGTGGATTTTCGGGGCCGCCGGGCGCAGCGAACCGGCCAGCACCTCGCCCGCCCGGTCCAGCTCGACGGTCGCGCCGACCAGCGGCCTCGGGTCGACCGCGCCGCTGGCGTACAGATCGATGGTGCCGGCCAGACCGCCCGACGCACTCAGAATGCCCACCGCGGTCACGTCCTTGAGCACCAGTTGCCGGCTGTCCACCAGGCTGGGGCGGCCGGCGAGCCCGATGTAAACCACCCGGCGGCCGGGCTCGACCAGCTCCGCGGCCAGGCCGGGCAGCTCGGCCGCGTTGGAGGCGTCGATGACCGCGTCCCAGCGCAGCGCGGGCAGGTCGGCCGCCGTCCACGCGGTCAGCCCGAGCGACCGGGCGAACCGCACGCTCTGGCCCAGCAGGTGCACCTCGGCGCCCTGCGCGCGGGCGATCAGCGCGGCGAGCAGCCCGATCGTGCCGGGCCCGAGCACCAGCAGGCGCTCACCGGGGGCGAGATTCGCCGCGCGCACCGCCCGGAGCGCGTTTCCACCCGGTTCGACCAGCGCGCCGAGCGTCGCATCCACGGCGTCGGGCAGGGGTAGCAGAGCCTTTTCCGGTACGGGCAACCGCTCGGCCAGCGCCCCCGGCCACCCGTTGCGGATGCCGATCTCGAACCGCTCCGCGCACAGGTGCTGGCGGCCGGCGAGGCACCGTTGGCAGTGGCCGCAGCCGAGCATCGTGTCCCCGGTCACCCGCCGGCCCAGCCAGGACGGGTCCACGCCCGGCCCGAGCCCGGTCACCGTGCCGCACCACTCGTGACCGATCCGGATCGGATACTCGGCCTGGCCGGTGTGCAGGTACGACATCTCGCCGGAGAAGAACTCCACGTCGGTGCCGCAGACCCCGGCCCGTTCCACCTCGACGACGACCTGCCCGTCCTTGGCGATCGGCTCGTCGACCTCTTGGACGCCGCCCTGTCCCGGGCCGGTGATCACGAACGCGCGCATGCCCTCATCAAACACGGTCGGCCCGCTCGGCGGCCGCCACCCGGGGGTCCGCCACGGTACGGTTCCGGTTGAACATTCACGTAATAAGGGAGAATCCCCGTGAACATAGTGCTCTGGATCGCCGCCGGCCTGCTCGCGCTGGTCTTCCTCGCGTCCGGCGGGATGAAGGCGCTGCGGCCCAAGGAGACGCTGGCCGCCAACATGGGATGGGTCGAGGACTTCTCGGCCGGCGCCGTCAAGACGATCGGCGTACTGGAGATCCTCGCCGCGATCGGCCTGATCCTGCCCGCGGCGCTGGACATCGCACCGATCCTGACCCCGCTCGCCGCGACCGGCCTGGTGCTGACGATGATCGGCGCGATCGTCGTGCACGCCCGCCGCAAGGAGAACCAGCCGTTGCCGATCAACGTGGTTCTGCTGTTGCTGTCCGCGTTCGTCGCCTGGGGCCGGTTCGGGCCGTACAGCTTCTGAACGTCAGCCCCGCGCCAGCCGTGATTCACGGCGGGTGGCCGCGTTTCGTGCCACGATGGCATCGAGAGTCCGGGTTCAGGCGGGAGTTCAGAGAGCAATGAGCGAACACGTTTCCGACAGCGCCGAGTGGCAGGCCGTGCAGGGACACGCCGAGAAGTTCACGGGTGTGCACCTGCGCGACCTGTTCGACAGCGATCCGCGGCGCGGCGAGCGTCTCAGCGCGCAGGTGGCCGACCTCTACGTCGACTACAGCAAGAACCTGGTGACTGACGAGGTGCTCAGCGCCCTGATCGCGCTCGCCGAGCGGGCCGGCCTGCGGGAGCGCACCGCCGCCATGTTCGCCGGCGAGCACATCAACTCGACCGAGGACCGCGCGGTGCTGCACACCGCGCTGCGGCTGCCGCGCGACGCCACCCTGGTGGTGGACGGCCAGGACGTGGTGGCCGAGGTGCACGAGGTCCTCGACCGGATGGGCGCGTTCAGCACCCGGGTCCGCTCCGGCGAGTGGAAGGGCGCCACGGGCGAGAAGATCAAGACCGTCGTCAACATCGGGATCGGCGGCTCCGACCTCGGGCCGGTGATGGCGTACGAGACGCTGAAGGCGTACAAGGCCGCCGACATCGAGTGCCGGTTCGTCTCCAACATCGACCCGACGGACCTGTACCAGAAGACGCACGACCTCGACCCGGCCAGCACCCTGTTCGTGGTGGTGTCGAAGACGTTCACCACCCAGGAGACGCTGACCAACGCGACCGAGGCCCGCAACTGGCTGCTGGCCGGCCTCGGCGGCGACCCGGCCGCGGTGGCCAAGCACTTCGTCGCGGTGAGCACGAACGCGCAGCGGGTGGCCGACTTCGGCATCGACACCGCCAACATGTTCGGCTTCTGGGACTGGGTCGGCGGCCGGTATTCGCTGCCCTCCGCGGTCGGCCTGGCCGTGATGATCGCCATCGGCCCCGAGCAGTTCGCCGAGATGCTGGCCGGCTACCACGCGGTCGACGAGCACTTCCGCAGCACCCCGATCGAGCAGAACGTGCCGGCGCTGCTCGGCCTGCTCGGCGTCTGGTACGACACGTTCCTCGGCGCCCAGTCGCACGCGGTGCTGCCCTACTCGCAGTATCTGCACCGCTTCGCGGCCTACCTGCAGCAGCTGACCATGGAGAGCAACGGCAAGTCGGTACGCCTCGACGGCAGCCCGGTCGACTACCAGACCGGCGAGGTGTTCTGGGGCGAGCCCGGCACCAACGGCCAGCACGCCTTCTACCAGCTGATCCACCAGGGCACCAAGCTGATCCCGGCCGACTTCATCGGCTTCAGCGAGCCCAACCACGACATCGGCGCGATGCACGACCTGTTCATGTCGAACTTCTTCGCCCAGACCGGCGCGCTGGCCTTCGGCCGCACCGCCGAGCAGGTCGCCGCCGAGGGCGTGCCGGAGCAACTGGTGCCGCACAAGGTGATGCAGGGCAACCACCCGACCACCACGATCATCGCGCCGAAGCTCACCCCGTCGGTGCTCGGCCAGCTGATCGCCCTGTACGAGCACATCGTGTTCACCCAGGGCACGGTCTGGCAGATCAACTCGTTCGACCAGTGGGGCGTGGAGCTCGGCAAGGTGATGGCCAACCAGCTGGCGCCGCTGCTCACCGCGACCGACGCGCCCGCAGCGGAGCAGGACTCGTCGACCAACACGCTGATCGCGCGGTACCGCGCCGAGCGCGGCCGCTAGCCGCCGTCCGACAAATCCGATAAGTCCGACAAGTAGGGGCGGACCGTCCCTACTTGTCGGACCCCCGTCGTAGGCTGCCGCCGTGCACCTTTCCTCCGCGGACGCTCTGTCCCTGCGCATGACCAGCCTGCTGCTTCGACCGCACCCGCGCGGCAATCCCAGCGACGTCGCCGGTGTCGTGCAGTGGTTCGGGGCCATGCAGGCGCAAGACCTGGCCAGCGGCCTGTGGTCGTTCGGCGCGCGGCTGAGCGGGCACACCGTCGCCGACGTCAACGCGGCCCTCGAGCGCCGCGAGGCAGTCCGCACCTGGCCGATGCGCGGCACGGTGCACTTCGTGCCGCCGGCCGACGCGCACTGGATGCTCGAGCTGATGGGGGCGCGGCCCCTCGCCGGCGCGGCCGCCCGCCGCGCCACCATCGGCCTCGACGAGGCCACCGCCGACCGTGGCGTCGAGGTGCTCGCCGCCGCCCTGGCCGGCGGCGGGCGGCTCACCCGCGCCGAGTGCATCGCCGAGCTGGCCGAGCAGGGCATCAGCGGCGCGAGCCAGCTCGGCTACCACCTGCTCTGGTACGCGAGCCAGCGCGGCGTGACCTGCATCGCCCCGCACGTTGGGAACGAGCAGACTTTCGTGCTGCTCGACGAGTGGGTGCCCGGGCCCAACCGGCCCGACCGCGAGGAGGCCCTGGGTCTGATCGCGCTGCGTTACTTCCGCAGCCACGGCCCGACCACCCGCAAGGACTTCGCCGGCTGGACCGGGCTCACCATGGCCGACGCCCGGGCCGGCATCGCGGCGGCCGGCGCCGAGCTGACCACGGTCGACGTCGACGGCGTCGAGATGATCGCCGACCCCGCCCTGCTCGACGCCCACCCCGCGCGGGCCGACGACTGGTGGACGCTGCCCGGCTTCGACGAATACCTGCTGGGCTTCAAGGACCGGTCGATGATGCTCGACGACGCCCACAAACAGGCGATCATCCCGGGCGGCAACGGGATCTTCCAGTCCACCATCGTGCGGGCCGGCCGGGTGGTCGGCACCTGGAAACGCAGCCTCGGCCGCAAGGCCGTGACCGTCGACGCGTTCCCGCTGGTCCCGCTGCGCCCGGCCGACCGTAGGAAGGCCGAGCTGGCCTTCACCCGCTACAGCGAGTTCGTCGGCCTGCCCGTGCTGGTCCGCTGGGCCGGGCCGTGACCGCGCCGGGTCACGGCAGCAGCTTGTCCAGAGCCGGCGGCCCGGTGAAGATGCCGTCCTCGCGGCCGAGGGTGGCCAGCCGCTCCAGCGACGAGCGGTTGATGTCGCTGGGCCAGTTCGGCAGGATCATCGACGCGCGCACGGAGTCGCTGATCTTGGTGTAGGTGCCGACGGTGTTGCGGACCTCGTCGGGATGCCCGGCGGCGTAGGCGAGCGACTCGTTGATCGCCGACTTGAAGCGGTTGACCAGTCCGGGATCCGTGTCGAGGGTCGCCGTGCCGGTGAAGTACATGGCCACCGTCATGTCCGGCGCCGTGTCCACCAGGTTCGAGGTCAGCACCTGGGCGCCCAGCGTGATCGCCTCGGTGAGCTGGGGCTCGACCACCCAGGCCGCGTCCACCTGATGGGCCTGCAGCGCGCCCGGGATCGTCGGGAACGGCATCGCCTGGAAGAGCACGTTCTTCGGGTTCCCGCCGGCCTTGCGGATCGACTGCCGGATGGTGGTGTCGCCCAGGCTCTTCAGGGCGTTGACCGCCACCCGCTTGCCGGAGAGCTGCGCCGCGGTGCGGATCGGGCTGCCGTCGGGCACCACGATGGCGGAGAAGTCGCGCCCGGCCCGCCCGTTGGAGGCCACGCCGTTCGCGATCGCCTTCAGCGGGGTGCCGTTCACCTCGGCCGCCATCAGCGAGGTCACGTTGCTGAAGCCGAACTGATAGGTGCCGGCGAGCACGTTCTTGACGATCGCCGGGCCGCCCTGCTCGGGGACCAGGGTGAGGTCGATGCCCCGGCTGCGGAAGAAGCCCTTCTGCTTGCCGAGGTAGGCCGGGGCGACATCGATGATGGGGATCACGCCGAGGCTGACCTTGGTCAACTCGCCCGACTTATCGGACTTGCCGCCCGTTCCGGAACAGGCCGTCGCGGCGAACAGAGTCACCGCAACCACGACGGCGACGACGATCCGACGCATGAAAGTTCTCCTGAGGACTGCGACGCGGAGTAGGGCCGCGGTGACAGTACTCGGGAATCAGCCGGTGCGCGGGGGGCGAAACGGTCAGAGATCAAAGTCGAAGGGCCGACGCTCGCCGCCACCCGGCGGTGCCCCGATCGAGCCGGGATCTAGCTTTATCGATCACTAACTGTTAAGAATGTATATCAATTCTTCTGCAGGTCAGTGGGGCTGGAGGTTGCTGCCATGGGAGTTCGGCGCTGGGTGACGGCCGGGGCGGTGGGTGCGGCGATGACCGTCGCGCTCGCCGTCGGGTTCGCGGGCAACGGCATGGCGGCGGTGAACGCGCCGAGCCTCGCCGCGCTGGCCTGCTCGGCGACCACCTGGGCGGAGGGCAACACCTATCAGGTGGGCGCGCAGGTCACCTACAACGGGCATCTATATCAGGCGTTGGTGACCCACACCGCGTATGTCGGCGCGGGCTGGAACCCGGCCGCGACGCCGTCGCTGTGGAAGGACCTGGGCGCGTGTACCGGCGGCACGACGACGCCGCCGACCACCCCGCCGACCACACCCCCGACCACGCCTCCGACGACGCCCCCGACCACGCCGCCCACCACTCCGCCGACGACGACCCCGCCCGGCGGGACGTGCGCGGTGAAGTCCCGGCCGGCCGGGAAGGTGCTGCAGGGCTACTGGGAGAACTGGGACGGCGCCTCGAACGGCGTACACCCGGGGCTGGGGTGGATCCCGATCACCGACAGCCGGCTCGCGCAGCACGGCTACAACGTGATCAACGCCGCGTTCCCGGTGATCCGCTCCGACGGCACGGTGCTCTGGGCCGACGGCATGGACGCGGGCGTCAAGGTCGCCACACCCGCCGAGATGTGCGCCGCCAAGGCGTCCGGCGCCACGATCCTGATGTCCATCGGCGGGGCCGCGGCCGGCATCGATCTGAGCTCCAGCGCCGTCGCCGACAGGTTCGTCGCCACCATCGTGCCGATCCTGAAGCAGTACAACTTCGACGGCATCGACATCGACATCGAGACCGGCCTGACCGGCAGCGGCTCGATCGGCACGCTGTCCACCTCGCAGGCCAACCTGATCCGGATCATCGACGGCGTGCTCGCCCAGATGCCGGCCAACTTCGGCCTCACGATGGCCCCGGAGACCGCGTACGTCACCGGCGGCAGCGTCGTCTACGGCTCGATCTGGGGTGCCTACCTGCCGATCATCAAGAAGTACGCGGACAACGGCCGGCTGTGGTGGCTGAACATGCAGTACTACAACGGCAGCATGTACGGCTGCGCGGGCGACTCGTACTCGGCGGGCACCGTGCAGGGCTTCGTGACCCAGACCCAGTGCCTGAACAACGGCCTGACCATCCAGGGCACGACGATCCGCGTCCCGTACGACAAGCAGGTCCCGGGTCTGCCGGCCCAGTCCGGCGCCGGCGGTGGCTACATGACCCCGTCGCTGGTCTCCCAGGCCTACTCGAGCGTGAGCGGGATCAAGGGCCTGATGACCTGGTCGGCCAACTGGGACGGCTCCAAGGGCTGGAGCTTCGGCGACAATGTGAAGTCCCTGCAGGGTCGCTGAGAACCCGGATAAAAGCCCCCACCCTCGGGTGGGGGCTTTTATCAACAGCTGATTTGTTAACAACCCTTGCTAAGAGATGTTCACGAACGTCAATCTATGTGGACCGCCACTGAAGTAGTAGCTGGGGAGTGAAATCATGAAACGTTTCACGGCCGTCCTCGTCCTCGTCCTCATCGGTGCTCTCCTGCGGCCCATGGCCGCGCAGGCCCAGACCGCCACGCTGGCCGCCGGCATCTGCTCGGTCTACTGCGACACCCGTGACCCGTCGCTGTCCAAGCAGGACACCTTCCCGGTCGGTGACAAGATCCAGAACGGCCGGCGGATCTCCCTGCACCTGTCCGACGCCGACGCGATGGCCTGGGGCAGCATCGACAACGGCACCTCCGGCGACTCCGTCTGGCTGGACCGCACCTTCGACGGCGGCAGCACCTGGGACGGCCTGCTCGGCAAGGCCTACATCCCCGGCGGGTGGACCGGCACCCGCACGCTGATGTACAACCTCGCGGACCCCGCGCACCACACCCGCGGCATGATCCGTGCCTGCGGCGACGCGGCCGGCGTCCAGTGCACCGACTGGGTGCACCTGCAGGCCTGCGACGTGATCTGCGACGGCGCCGACGCCTCGACCGCGATCGGCGACACCCAACCGGTCGGGGCCACCACGCTCAGCGGCCGCACCATCGCCCTACATCTGGACACCCGCGGCATGGCGTGGGCGACGATCGCCGGCGGCGCGGCCGGCGACGAGGTCTGGCTGGACCGGTCCTGGAACGAGGGCTCGAGCTGGCCCGGCGGCTCGTCGCTGGGCCGGACCGGCACCCCGGCCGGGTCGAGCGGCACCCGCACGGTGATGTTCGCCTCCCGCGACGTCAAGGCCCTGCTGTACGGCGGGGCGCTGCGCGCCTGCGGCCGGGCGGTGACCGGCAACAACGGCAGTTGCACCGCCTGGGCCCGCCCCGCCAACGACCGGGCGGCCGCCGCGGCCGACGCGCTGATGTGGGCGTACCAGCCGGACACCGCGTGGTGGCTGTCGAGCTGGTGGAACTCCGCGGTCGCGGTCACCACCCTGATGGACTGGATGAAGCGCACCGGCCGCACCGACTACCGGTGGATCGTCGACCGCACCTTCACCGTCAACAAGGTCGCGTTCCCGGCCGGGCAGAAGAGCAGTGACGCGATCGAGGGCGACTTCATCAGCCGGGCGATCGACGACGCGGCCTGGTGGGGGATCGCCTGGGTGCAGGCGTACGACCTGACCGGCGACCCGAAGTACCTGACCGAGGCAACGATCATCGCGAACTACGTCAACGGGTTCTGGGACACCTCCACCTGCGGCGGGGGAGTCTGGTGGGACCGCGAGCGGACGTACAAGAACGCGGTGACGGTTGGCCTTTATATCCGGCTCGCGGCGAGCCTGCACAACCGGATGAGCGGCGACACCACCTGGCTGAACCGGGCTGTGACCGGCTGGAACTGGTTCGCCAACAGCGGCCTGATCAACTCGTCGGGGCTGGTCAACGACGGCCTGACCGGCGGTTGCGCGAACAACGGGCAGACCGTCTACACCTACAACCAGGGGCTGGCGATCGGCGCGGCGGTCGAGGTCTACCGGGCGACCGGCAACGCGTCCGTGCTGGCCGCCGCGCAACGGCTGGCCGACTCGGCGATGACGAGCAGCGTGCTCACCAGGAACGGGATCCTCACCGAGAGCTGCGACGCGGTGGACCGCACCTGCGACGACAACGGCAAGCAGTTCAAGGGCGTCTTCATGCGGTACCTGATGGACCTCGCCGACCTCACGGGCGTGGCGCGCTACCGCACCTACGCCCGGACGCAGGCGGACAGCGTCTGGAACGCGGACCGCGACTCGCTCAACCGGATCGGCGAGCGCTGGTCGGGCGCCACGTCGACCGCGTACCCGAACGCGCGGGATTGGCGTACCCAAGCCTCGGGGTTGGGGGCCCTGTTGGCCGCGACTCCTTGACTATGAAATAGTTGACGAGTCAAAGGTGTTGTTGCGGGTAGTCCGGGACCTACCGGCCCCGACCAAGGCTCAGGAGCGGTCATGCAGTTCGGCATCTTCACCGTCGGCGACGTCACCACCGACCCCACCACCGGGCGGACGCTGAGCGAGCACGAGCGGATCAAGGCGATGGTGACGATCGCCAAGAAGGCCGAGGAGGTCGGCCTGGACGTCTTCGCCACCGGTGAGCACCACAACGAGCCGTTCGTGCCGTCCTCGCCCACGACGATGCTCGGCTTCATCGCGGCCCAGACCGAGAAGCTGCTGCTCAGCACGTCCACCACGCTGATCACGACGAACGACCCGGTGAAGATCGCCGAGGACTTCGCGATGCTGCAGCACCTCGCCGACGGCCGCGTCGACCTGATGATGGGCCGGGGCAACACCGGCCCGGTCTACCCGTGGTTCGGCAAGGACATCCGCGCCGGCATCCCGCTCGCGATCGAGAACTACGCCCTGCTGCGCCGGCTCTGGCGCGAGCACAGCGTCGACTGGCAGGGCAAATACCGCACCCCGCTGCAGTCGTTCACCTCGACGCCGCGCCCGCTCGACGACGTCCCGCCGTTCGTCTGGCACGGCTCGATCCGCAGCCCGGAGATCGCCGAGCAGGCCGCCTTCTACGGCGACGGCTTCTTCGCCAACCACATCTTCTGGCCGGCCTCGCACACCCAGCGGATGGTCTCCCTCTACCGCGAGCGTTTCGCCCACTACGGCCACGGCGACCCCGACCAGGCGATCGTCGGCCTGGGCGGCCAGGTCTTCATGCGCCGCAACAGCCAGGACGCGGTGAACGAGTTCCGGCCGTACTTCGACAACGCCCCGGTCTACGGCCACGGCCCGACGATGGAGGACTTCACCAAGGAGACCCCGCTGACCGTCGGCAGCCCGCAGCAGGTGATCGAGCGCACCCTCGGCTTCCGCGACTACGTCGGCGACTACCAGCGCCAGCTCTTCCTGCTGGACCACGCCGGCCTGCCGCTGAAGACGGTGCTGGAGCAGCTCGACCTGCTCGGCGAGGAGGTCGTGCCGGTGCTGCGCAAGGAGTTCGCGGCGCTGAAGCCGGCGCACGTCCCCGAGGCCCCGACCCACGCGTCCCTGCTGGCGGCGGCCCGCGAACAGGCGGTGGCGGCATGAAGCAGCGCACCCTCGCCGTCGTCAGCGCGGGCCTGAGCCAGCCGTCGTCGACCCGCCTGCTCGCGGACCAGCTGTCCGCGGCGGCGGTGTCCGCGGCCGCGAGGCTCGGCGTGCGCCTCGAGGTCCGCGTGATCGAGCTGCGCGACCTCGCCCACGACATCGCCAACCACCTGCTGACCGGCTTCCCGCCGGCCGCCCTGAAAGAAGCCCTCGAGACGGTCGAGGGCGCCGACGCGCTGATCGCGGTAAGCCCGATCTTCAACGCCAGCTACAGCGGCCTGTTCAAGTCGTTCTTCGACGTCGTCGACAAGGACGCCCTGGCCGACAAGCCGGTGCTGATCGGCGCGACGGCCGGCACGGCCCGGCACTCGCTGGCCCTCGAGCACGCGCTCCGGCCGATGTTCGGCTACCTGCGCGCGGTAACGGTCCCGACCGCCGTCTTCGCGGCGTCCGACGACTGGGGCGGCGACCAGGCCGAGGGCGCACTGCGCGTCCGCATCGACCGTGCCGTGGCCGAACTGGCCCGCGAGATCGAGCGCCGCGAGCCGGTCCAGGTCGCCGACCCGTTCGAGCTGACGACGTCCTTCGCGGACCTGCTGGCCAACACCTGAACCGATTTTTTCGTACGGGCACAGCAAGTGCTCGTGGCGCACGCGGCGGCCCGATTGCAACACCGGGCCGCCGCGCCGCCGCCGGGCTGTAACCACGGGTCGGCCTTACCCCATGCGGGTGATCGGGCGAGCGGCACGCTGCCACGATCAAACTCCCCGCTGGGTCTGCCTTGTCCCGCGCGAGTGATCGGGGAGCGGCGGACTGCCACGATCAAATTCCTCGTCGGCCGGCGTCGCCGCGGGCGGGTGACCGGCGGACCGGCGGGCTGCCACGATGAACTCCCCGCTGGGTCTGCCTCGCCCCACGCGGATGACCGGGGGAGCGGCGGGCTGTCACAATGGACTTCCTGCCAGGAAAGGTGAGTGTGTGGTGGCCGGAGTGGACCTGATCGTGACGGCGCTGACAGCGGGTGCCGCCGCGGGGATCACCGACACGGCTAGCAGCGCGATCCGGGACGCATACGCCGCGCTCTCCCAGCTCGTGCGGCGCCGGCTGACCGACCGCGGCGGGCAAGCGGTCGCTCTGGACGCCGAGGAGACCGATCCGGCGGTGTGGGAGACACGGCTGCGCGCGGAGTTGACCGGCACCGGCGTCGACCACGACGATCAGGTGCTGGCCGCCGCCCAGGAGTTGCTCGCCCGGCTGGAGGCGCCCGCCACCCGATACCGCGTCGACCTGCGGGACGCCAAGGGTGTGCAGGTCGGCGACCACAACACCCAGACCAACCACTTCTGACCCGGTCCGACCGTGGCCCCGGAGGATGCCGGCCCGACCTGGGCCGATGCCCGTGGCGCCCAGGGCGTGCTGGTCGGCGCGGGTGGCCGGCAGACCAACTTTTTCGGCGACCACGCGACGGTTCTGGACATCGCGGCGGTGCCGGGTCCTGAGCAGGTCGAAGCGGCACAGCTGTGGCGACTGCCGCATCTGCGTTCGCCGGCGTTCGTCGGCCGGGAGGAGATCCTGGACCGGCTGCACGAGACGTTCGCCGGGCAAAGCTCGGGTCTGGCCGGGCAATGCGTCGCGGGACTCGGCGGCGTCGGCAAGAGCGAAGTGGCGGCGCAATACGCCTGGACTTATCGCCATGAATACCCACGCGGAGTGTGGTGGATCGCCGCGGACGACACCACGGCGCTTTCCGCCGGGCTGGCGGCGCTGGCCCGCAACGTCTGCCCGGCGTGGCGGATGCTGCCCGACGAGCCCGCCGCCGAGTGGGCGCTGACCTGGCTGCGGCACTGGCCAGGCTGGTTGCTGGTGCTCGACGACGTGCCGGTCCCGCAGGGACCCGGGTTCTCCGCGCCGTCCGTAGGACCAGGTGCCGGTGGTGGTGGGGTCCCGCAGGGACCCGGGTTCTCCGCGCCGTCCGTAGGACCAGGTGCCGGTCGCAGCAGAGCGACGGGTGCGCTCACCGAGGTGCTCGCCGAGCTGGGCGGTGCGACCGGCGGCCATGTGCTGATGACGAGCCGCCGCGACGTGGCCTGGGACGATCTCGGTCTGACGCTGCTGCGGCTCGGCCCGCTGGATCCGGACGCGGCCGTGCGCCTGCTCCTCGCCAGGACCGGCCAGCACGACGAGCCGGCCGCCGAGGGCATCGCGGCCGAGTTGGGCCGTTTGCCACTGGCGCTGGAGCAGGCCGCGGCGTACGTCAAGCATCACGTGATCGCCCTGGATCGCTACCT
>Ga0307515_10003458_pt1 | contig 33210 bp, 29 predicted proteins | sample 17_EM_MG_FD_194513 | JGI IMG/M metagenome (GOLD analysis project Ga0307515, IMG submission 194513) | Populus trichocarpa ectomycorrhiza microbial communities from riparian zone in the Pacific Northwest, United States - 17_EM | ecosystem: Host-associated > Plants > Roots > Unclassified | place... | reverse complement strand
CGCCTGAAACCCACAATCCGCTCAAAACTTTCTCAAGAAACTTCAGAGCGAGTTCGTCGGTCGCCAGCAGCGCCGCCGCCCTCGTTGGTGAGCGGTTTATAAGCCCCACACACAAAACAAGTCAACACAGCAATTCCAAAAAAATGAAGTTTCTTATAAGTCGCTGAATTTAAACGCTAATTTCAACAATCACCCAAAAACAGCCAACCAGACCGTCACATTCGCCAAAACCACACGGGAAAATCTTGTCCAAATGGTCAAAATCAACGAGGCGTGGAAACGCCATGGGAAAGCCCCTAGAGGGCCTTCACGCTATGGCTGACCTTGAACTTGCGCTTCTCCAGTTCCGGGAAGAAATCGGCTGCCGTGAAATACTCCTCCGGCGCCCATACCCCGGCGCGTTTCGGGTTCTTCAGCACCAACTGGGCCGCGATCGAGGCACTCATCGACGTGCCGGCATCGACATAAGGCGCATACATCTCGTCAGGCGTGACAATCACCTGATAGCGAACCTCGACACGCTTGCCATCCTTCATGCCCTGCCCGATCGCAAAGTGGATTTCCGAACTTTCCTGCTGCGGAATGCGATCCTGGTTGCGGGCGATATTGCGCTGGATCATGGCGTTCAGGACATCCAGTGGCTTCACCGAGACGCCGCCGACCTCGACCGGATCATTGAAATCGCCGAAACCGGCCTTGACCAGACCGACCCAAGCCTCGTGCTCGCGGTGCGGCAAATGCAGCTTCCAGGTGAACTCGCGAATGCCCTTGTCGCGTATACCGTCGGCGAGCGGCACGGTCAGTTGTTCGGAATGCGGCGAATACATGAATTCGCAGCGGCCCCAGGGTTCGGGCAGGCCGATGACCTCCCGACCGGTCATCGGCGCGCATTCGACATGTTTGCCATCGAGGAACTGCGTGCTCGGATGGGCGTATTCGGCCAGCACCGTCGAGACGCTATAGGGCGGCATCAGGATCGGGTTCTCGTCGCCCACGAGTTCGGCCGCCCAATAGAGGTTGATCTTCTCGATCGTGTCGAGTTCGTCGGCTACCGCACGGCAAATCACGTTCGACATGCCCGGATCGGCACCGACGCCGACGACGGCTGTCACACCCGCAGCCCTGAAGCGCTCATGTTCGGCGATCTGCTTGACCGTGAAGGTACCGAGTCCGCCGAGGTCCATATAGGCGACTTTGGCCGACAGCGCCGCCTCGAAGATGCTCATCTGAAAACCGAGCAATGTCGGCACGCAGTTGATGCAGAGATCGGCACCGCTGATGGCCGCGCTCAACTGAGCCGGATCGGTGACATTGAGGTCAAACAAATCGAGCCGCGGATCGCTAAGGTCGGCGACGAGGCTCTCCATGCGCTGCCGTGAGGTGTCGCAGATGCGGATCGATGTAATGGGCACAATGGTCCGGTCGGAAACAAGATCGCGGACGATCCCTGCGCCCATCAGGCCGGCACCACCGAGAATGGAGATTTTCATGTGTTTTGTCTTTCTTCGAGAACTTTGGATAACCGGATGATCAGACGTGCTTTCGCCCCCCCTCCTCGTAAAACCAGCTGTCGGGATAGGGATACCACCACTCGTGGATGACCGGCTTGTGATCAATGATCACCATCTTCGATCGGCGAAAGGCATCGAGCCCCTGCCGGCCAAGTTCGCGGCCCATGCCGGACGCCTTCCAGCCGCCGAACGGCAGGGCATCATTGTCGATCATCGGATTGTTGACCCAGACCATGCCGGCTTCAAGCCGTTCGGCCGCCTCCATCGCTTCTTCCAGACTGGTGGTGAAGACGGAAGCGCCAAGACCGAAGGGGCTGTCATTGGCAAGGCGCACCGCCTCATCGAAATCGGCGACGCGTGCGACGGCGGCGACCGGGCCGAAACATTCCTCCTGCATGATCGCCATGTCAGGCGTGCAGCCGGTGAGGATCGTCGGTTCATAGAACCAGCCGACCGGCTCGCTGTCCGGAATTTTCCCGCCGAGCACGACGGTGGCGCCCTTGGCCCTGGCATCCTCGACAAGCCGAATGACTTTTTTGCGCGCGACTTCGCTCACCAGTGGCCCGATCTCCGCCCTGCTCAGGCCATTGCCGACGCGCAGGCGGCGAGCCTCGGTTGCAAATTTCTCGATGAAAGCATCGTGGACGCTGTCGACCACGAAAAAGCGTTCGGCCGAGGTGCAGACCTGCCCGGACAGGTGAAAGGCCGCCGTAACCGCACCGGCCGCGGCAAAATCCAGCGGCGCATGGGCCGTGATGATCATCGGATCGCTGCCACCGGCCTCGATCACCGCCGGCTTCATCTGTCCCGCAGCGGCGGATGCCACGGCCCGGCCGGCGCCGACGGAGCCGGTAAAGGCAATGGCATGCGTCAGCGGCGAGGCGATCAGCGCCTGGGCCACCTCAGCACCGCCCGGAACGCAGGCGATGAGCCCCTCCGGCAGAGCCTCGAAAACCTGCATGAATTCCAGTGTGGAGAGGGTCGTCGCCAAGGCCGGCTTGATGATGCAGGCATTGCCTGCGGCAAGCGAAGCCGCCACCGTCCAGCACATCAAAAGGATCGGGAAATTGAACGGCATGATGTGCACGCTGGTGCCAAGCGCTTCATAGCGCGCATACTGGAACGAACCGGCCTGCGTCGTGCCAGCCACCTTGCCGGCCTCGTCACGGGCCATTTCGGCGAAGTAGCGAAAGGCACCCGCACAATTGGCGACCTCGCCGATCGCTTCCGGATAGGGCTTGCCCATCTCGCGCGACATCAGTTCGGCACAAACCCGCATGTCGGTCGCCTCTATGCGGTTTGCGATCCGGTGCAGGATCGTGGCGCGGCTCTTGGCGTCGAGGCGTTTCCAGGATGTTTGGGCCGTCTTGGCCGCGAGCAGGACGCCATCCAGCTCGGCAACCGTCGTTTCCGCAAACGTGCCCTCGGTGCCCAGTGTCGCAGGGTTGATCACCGTGTGGCGTTCACCCCTGGCGGGAAGATAGACCGGGTGCCGGTAGAAGACGGGCTCGGCTGGATTGAACATGGTGGTTTTCCTGTTAACGCATTTGCCTTCGTGAAGCGCCCCCTCACCCTGCCCTCTCCCCAGTGGGGAGAGGAGGTACAGAGGTTGCCGCTGCCTCTTCTCCCCAGCGGGGAGAAGGTGCCCGGAGGCCGGATGAGGGGGCCGCCGCACACGACACAACCTTCAAAAAATCCTCAGCGGATCATGTAAACTTTCTTGATCGTCTCATGCACGGTGCAGACGCCCTTCCAATCCTGCGGAAAGAAGGCCGCCGTATCCGGCGTAATCTCGATCACCTCGCCGCTTTCGTGCACATAGGTGCTGCGCCCTTCGAGGAAGTGGCAGAATTCGTCGCGCGTCACGTGGCATTCCCACTTGCCCGGCGTGCAGATCCACAACCCGCATTCCGACTGGCCGTCGGGTCCCTTGTGGATCAGCTTGCCGGAAACCTTCGATTCCCCCTCGATCATGGTGGGGATGGTGCCCCAGTCCTTGAGGTCGGTTTCGTCGAGCGGCTTGCGCATCAGCGGCGTGGCGGTCATGGCGTGTTTCCTTTCGTTTTTTCTTCAGCCAGCGTTCGTCTTCTCAAGAAAGAGCCGAGCACTGCGACAGTCATTTCAAGTTCAGTGGCTCAGACCAGCATGTAGATATTGCGCATCGTCTCGATGACATGGCACTCGCCGGTCCAGCCGCCCGGGAACATCACCACCGTGCCGGCTTCGACCTCGATCACCTCGCCCTCGTCCGAGCGGTAGACCGCCCGGCCGGCAACGAAATGGCAGAATTCGTCGCGTGGTATCGACAGCCGCCAGCGGCCGGGCGTGCAGACCCAGATACCGGATTCCGGTTGGTTGTTCGGTCCCTTGTGCACCAGGCGGCCGGTTGATTTCGATTGCCCCTCGACACTGTCGGGCTGCGTGCCCCAGTCGACGAGATCGTCGTAGGTGGTGGCGTTGTGGATGTGGGGTGCAGAGGATGGCTTGAGGTCAGCCATGAAGATGCCCCCCTCTGTCGGCGACGCCGACATCTCCCCCACAAGGGGGGAGATTGACCGCATGTATCGTGCCCGCCTCACATTGAAGTCGGCGAGGGAAAGGAATGATCTCCCCCCTGGTGGGGGAGATGTCACGCAGTGACAGAGGGGGGTACCCGCCCACCGTCAGGATGTGTCCTGCCTCACCCATCGAACTTCCCCGTCTCTGCCAGCTTGTCGAGAATGCCGGCGGCCTTCTGCGGGCCGTTCTGCGACTGCATATGGGCGCTGGTGGCCGCCAGTTTCGCCTTCATCGCCGGATCGCTGACGCAGGCCTCGAGTTTTGCCACAAGTTCGTCGTCCGTCCAGTCGTAGCGCGGCATCTTGAAGCCGTGTCCGGTCTCGTCCACCCGGGTCGCATTGTCATGTCCGTCCCAGACATAGGGCATGATGATCGCCGGCTTGCCGAAATAGAGGCACTCGGTGAAGGAGTTGTTGCCTCCGTGATGGATGGCTGCATCGATCTGCGGAACGACGGAGGGCTGCGGGAACCAGCTTTCGATGATTATATTGCCCGGCAGGTCGGTATACAGCTCCTTATAGTCTCCGACATTGACCAGCGCGCGATAGGGCAGCTTTCCAATTGTCTCGATCAGCCGCTTCAACAGATCTGTATCGCCAGCACCGAGACTGCCGAACGATATATAAAGAAGCGGCTTGTCATTATTCTCGGAGAAGACAGGAACCTCATAGGGCTTTTCCTTGCGCACGCAGCCTTCGAGATACTGGAACTGTTTCGGATCGAGCGGATGCTCGCGGTCGAACTTCACGGCCTCCGGATAAAGCAGCAGATTCATGAAGGGCGAAGCCTCGAAGAACTGGCCGATCGGATAGGCTTCCTCCCCCGTCGAGGCGAGAAACCCGTTGAAGTCGTCATGGATCGGCTTGATCACCGTATTGAACTTGTCGCGATAGGCGGCGTGGCCTTCCAGATCGTCCTGGCGGCAGCCAGACAGATGCGGCGGAATCTTCGGATCCTCAATCTCGTTTTCCGAGCAGGAGATGATCCGCACCCAGGGTTTGCCGAATTGCTTGATCGCCGGAAACAGGATGACGTTGTCGACGCAGATCAGATCGGGCTTTATCTTCGCCAATACGCCGGGCAGATCCTTCTGCGCCCACTTGGCGCTGTCGACGATCGCCTCCCAGCAATCCCGGACGTAATTGTCGATCTGGTCATAGGGGCTCTTGCGGAAATTCGGGATATGCCCGTTGATGAAATCCTCCCAGAACTTCGCCATCTGTTCCGGCGGCATCGGCGCCGAAAGATTGACCGGGTAGGCCTCGAAACCATAGCCCTTGTAGACATCGACAAAGCCCGGATCGGAGAGGAAGACAGCCTTGTGCCCGAGTGCTTCGACCGCCTGGGCGATACCGACGGAATTCAGCGCCGGACCGAAGGCGGCTTCGGGAAAGAATGCAATTGTCTTGGACATGGAGTTCCCTTCTTCTTGTCTTATTCTTGAAACAGACGGCAGGCTGCCGCATCGAAACCAAGCGAAACGCCTGCCCCGGTGCGCGCAGCTGCTTCATCGGGCCCGGTTGCCGCCACACGGACCTGAAGCGGCGCTGGTGACAGCGCCGTTTTGACGTAAAGCTGGCGATCCAGCCCGTGATAGGCGACGTCCACGACCGTTCCCGAAACGCCGGTGCCGGCGGGATCAAGCCGGATGTTTTCCGGCCGCACGGCAAGAACAGCCGGCGCATTGCGCTTCAATCCATCGACATCGCAGGCCAGCGCCTGCCCGCCTGCGCGAAACAGCGCGTCCGCGCCGATCTCTCCGTCGATGAAATTCATCATGCCGATGAAGCCGGCGACGAAACGGTTGGCCGGTCGCTCGTAGATCTCCTGCGGCGTGCCACATTGCAGGATATTGCCGTCGCGAAGCACTGCGATGCGATCGGCCATGACCAGGGCTTCTTCCTGATCATGCGTGACGATGATAAAGGTGATGCCGACCTCGTTCTGCAGGCGCTTCAGCTCCAGCTGCATTTTTTCACGCAGCTTCTTGTCGAGCGCGCCGAGTGGTTCGTCGAGCAGCAGTACCTTGGGCCGCTTGATCAGCGCCCGCGCCAGCGCCACGCGCTGCTTCTGGCCGCCGGAAAGTTCTGATGGCTTGCGGCCGGCGAGCGCCGTCAGGTCCGTCGTCTTCAGCATGCCGTCGACCCGTGTCGCGATCTCACCCCGCGGCAAGCCTTCCATTTCTAGGCCATAGGCGAGGTTCCGCCAGACGGTCATATGGGGAAACAGGGCATAGGACTGGAACATCAGATTGAGCGGTCGCTTCTCCGGCGCATCTCTGGTGATGTCGCGCTCACCGAGACGGATTACGCCGTTGTCGGGCACCTCAAAACCAGCGATCATTCTCAAAAGCGTGGTCTTGCCGCAGCCCGACGGCCCCAGCAGCGCAAAGAACTCGTTTTCCCTGATGTCGAGCGAGATGCCATTGACGGCAACCGTCTTGCCGAAGTGCTTGACGACCGTATCGACCGACAGAACGGGTTTGGGCATGCGTTCGTTCATCGGGTCATCTGCTCTTTGTTCAGCCATTGCGAAATGAGAAGCACGGTCGCACTGACGCCCATGACGAGCGTGGCAAGCGCATTGATTTCCGGTGTCACGCCGAAACGGATCATCGAATAGATCTGCATTGGCAGCGTGATCGAGGCGCGACCGGCACCGGCGGTGAAAAAGGCGATGATGAATTCATCGACGGACAGGGTGAAGGCGAGCAGCGCTCCAGCGATGATGGCCGGCAACAGCACCGGAAACGTCACGCGCCAGAAGGTCGTGAAGCTCGATGCGCCGAGATCGCGGGAGGCCTCGACAATCGAGAAATCGAAATTCTTCAGCCGCGCACGCACGACCGAGCAGACGAAAGCAAGGTCGAAAATGACATGGCTGATGATGATCGTGTGCAGGCCCATGGTGACGTTCAGCCGCGAAAACAGCGTCAGAAGCGCGACGGCCAGCACGATGTCCGGAATGACCATGGGCGAAAAGGCGAGCGCCTCAAGCGGCGTCGAACGGCGCTTGCGTGTCTCCATGCCGATCGCCAGCATGGTGCCGAGAACCGTGGCGATCAGCGTCGCGACAACTGCGACGACCAGCGTGTTCCAGGCCGCATGCAGAATGTCCGAATTGCCCGCGAGCGCCACGTACCAGCGCAGCGAAAAGCCCGACCAGCTTGTCGGAAGGCCGCTTTCATTGAACGATAACAGAACAAGAACAGCGATCGGCAGATAGAGAAAGCCGAAAACGAGAACGAGGATCATCCGCCCGGTTAGCTTGATGCGCAGCGCGTCAGCCATGTCTTGCCTCCGCCGTTTCACCGCTGAAGCGCGCCGAGGCTCGCGCCTGCAGTAGAAGCAGCGCAACCATGACCGCGATCAGAACCATGCCGAGGGCAGCCCCGAAGGGCCAATCGTTCGCGGTCAGGAACTGATCATAGACGAGATTGCCGATCATCTGGAACCGTCCGCCGCCCAGCAGCGCAGGCGTCACGAAGTTGCCGATCGACAGCACGAAGATGAAGACGCCGCCGGCGGCAACACCCGGCATGGTCAGCGGCAGGGTGACGCGCCAAAAGGTGCGCACACGCCCAGCCCCGAGATCGCGCGATGCCTCTACCAGTTCGCCGTTGAGACGGGACAGGCTGGAATAGATCGCGAGGATGACGAAGGGCAGATAGTTGTAGACAAGCCCGACGATGACGGCCCCCTCGCTATAGAGCAGCGACAGCGGTTCGCCATCATAGCCCAGCCATCGCAGCAGATTGTTGATCAGCCCTTCTCGGTTGAGCAAGACGATCCAGGCATAGGTACGGATCAGGTAGTTGCTCCAGAACGGCAGGACGGCGAAGAACAGAAGGATCGGCTGCAGGCGTTTCGGCGCAAGGCAGATGGCATAGGCTGCAGGATAGGCGATCAGGATGGCGAACAGCGTCGCAAGGCCGGCGATCCGCACCGAAGTCAGGAAGATTTTCGCGTAGAGCGGATCGAAGACACGGACAAAGTTTTCCGATGTCAGCGTGTATTCCACCCCGCCGTAAAGCCCGCGCGTCAGGAACGCATAGGCAAACACAATCAGGCACGGCACGATCATGAACAGACCGAGCCAGGCAATCGCGGGAAATGCCATCAGATTGGAACGTGCCGTCTGCGAGAACAAGAAATGGACTCCGGGGGGGGTGATGCTCCCTCTTCTCCCCAGCGGGGAGAAGTGCCGAGCGAATGCGAGGCGATGAGGGGGCCGCAAGTTCAGAATTTGCCGGACCGCCCCCTCATCCGCCCTTCGGGCACCTTCTCCCCGCTGGGGAGAAGACAGCATTGACTCAATTCGCCGCCTTTATCTCGCTCACGGCCTTCGAATAGTCGCGCTGCGCCTCGCCGAGATCCTGCAATTCCTCGTAGCCGATGAGTTCGGCTGGCGTCATGCCCATGTTGGGGTATTGCTTGATCAGCGCCGGATCGAGGCTTTCCATGGCCGGCTTGTTCGGCACCTTGTAGAAGATGTTGGATGCTGCCCAGGCATGGTTCTTGGCTTCGAGGATGTAGTTGACGAACTTCAGCGCCGCCTCCTTCTTCTCCGAATTCTTCATGATCACCATGGTGTCGACCCAGAGGTCCGAGCCTTCCTTCGGCACCACGAACTTGATCTTGTTGTTCTCGGCGATGCCGTAATTGCACCAGCCGTCCCAGGCCTGCACCAGCGAGGCTTCGCCCGAAACAAGCTTCGAATAGAAGGTCGTGTCGTCATAGGCGAGCAGCGTCTTCTTCGCCTCGATCAAGGCCGTCTTGGCCTCCTCGATCTTGGCCGGGTCTTTTTCGTTGACCGAATAACCCTTGTAGAGGAGACCGGCACCCATCAGCCAGCGGTCGGTCGCCAGCATCGTCACCTTGCCCTTGAGATCATCCGGCGGGGAAAGCAGGCTCGCCCAGCTGTCCGGTGTGCCCTTGACGAGGTCGGACCGATAGCAAAGCCCGGTCGTGCCCCAGGCATAGGGCACCGCATAGGTATTGCCCGGATCATAGGCGAGTTTGCGGGCTTCCGGGTAGAGATTGGCAAGGTTCGGAACGGTCGCATCGCTGAGCGGCTCGAGCAGGCCTTGCCCGTTCAGAATATGGGCGAATGGCGAGGACACGAAGACGACGTCGAAACCCTTGCCCTGGCTTGCCATCAGCTTGCCCATGATTTCTTCGTTGGTGGCGTGGTTGACCACCTCAATGGTCAGGCCCGTCGCCGCCTTGAAGGTCTCGGCAATATCCGGCGCCATGTATCCAGCCCAGTTGGAAATCACCAGATCGGCAGACAGCGCCGTACCGGCCGTCAGCAGCATGGCGCCGGCGGCCAGGCTGGCAATCTTCGTGGATGCGCGCAGTTCTCCAGAAATTCTCACGGCAGTCTCCCGTTTGCTGGCACAGCCGAGAATCAGATCACCTGATATCGCCGCTGCGCAAATCCATCGTCCCGGTCGGCGCCCGCTGGCGCATGTCCCGAGGTTTCAACATCTGTTCCCAAGCGGCACGCCGGTTATCCGATCTTTGGCTCGCTGTTGGCCGGCAGTATTATTTATAAAAAAAATACGTCAATAAGAAATCGTACATGTCATCGATATTTTCCGCATGCTCTTGCACCGACCCTTCGAAACAGGCAGCATGCAGGCTGTGAAACCCGCTTTGAACCGGAAATGCCATGGATGCAGAGACGAAAAAAGTGAAGCATCGCCATGTCGAACTGGCGCAAAAAATACTGGACGTTGTCACCGAGCGGGGAATGATCCGCGGCGAACGCCTGCCGGAACAGGCGCTTGCGTCGCGCTGCAACGTCTCCAGAACCCCCATTCGCAAGGCACTTCAGATCCTCGCAGACCGCCTGATCGTCGCGGCCGAGCCGGAGGGCGGCTATCTGCTGGCCATCGATCCCGCCTCCTTTCCGGGGCTCGAGGACGAACAGCAGCCAGCCGAGGAAACCGAGCTCTACAACGCCATCCTGCGCGACCTTTCGGCCGGACGGATCGCGGATTCACAGACCGTCGCCAGTCTTCAGCGCCGCTATGATGCCTCCCGCAGCGCGGTACAAAACGCCCTGATAAAACTTTCCGAAGACAATCTCGCCGAACGGGCGCCGGGACAGCAATGGCTGATCAAGCAGTTCGCCATCGGCGGTGACGCGGTGGCGAAGAGCTTCGAATACCGCCTGTCCTGCGAGCCGTTGGCGCTGACCCTGCCGGGTTTTCGCCGCGACGGCCCGGCGATCACCTCGCTGCGCCACTCGATGGATATTCTGCGCGGCATGACCGAAACCGGCTTCGACCAGAAGCTGTTCGAGCGCACCGATTTCGATTTCCACATGCTGATCGCCCGCTCCTGCGGCAATCCCTTCATGTCGGAAGCGCTTGTCAGCCATCATCGCCGCCGGCGATCGAGCCAGCCGCCGGTTCACGTCAACGCCTTTCGCCTGATGCAATCGAACACCGAGCACATGCAGATCCTGGAACAGATCGAACGCGGGCATATGGACCTTGCGAGCGATCTGATGCGCGTGCATATCCAGCTTTCCCATTCCCAGCGGCCGCGCCTTGCCGGCCGCGGCGTTCCGCCGGTCTTCCGGGTCGTGGGTTAAACCATTGGATATTGCATGACACAGCCGAAGGTGATCGCATTTTTTCCGGAAGCAAGTTTTGGCGCGGCGCTCAACTGCGTCGGTATCGCGCAGCAACTGCGCAGCCTGGGCGCCCGGCCGGTTTTTATCTGTCATCCCGGTTTTCGCGGCGTCTTTGCCGAATACGGCTTTCCCGAATATCCGCTGCCGTCCCTCGGCGCTGGCGGCCAGACCGACTGGACCGATTTCATCAACCGGCACCAGGATGCCTTCCGACAGACGCCGCTCGAACAGATCAGGAGCTATGTGGGGCCGACCTGGGATGCGATCGTCGATACCGCCATTGCAGCGGAAGAGCCGTTGCGGCAATTGCTGGCGCAGTTGAAACCGGCGGTCATCGTGCTCGACAATGTCGTGATGTTTCCGGCCATCACCAATGCCGGCGTGCCCTGGGTGCGGATCATTTCCTGCGCCGAGACGGAACTGCCCGATTTGGCTGTTCCGCCCTATCTCTCTGGCTGCGGCGGAAAACCTGGGCCGGACTGGACGCTGTTTGCGGAGAGGTACCACAAGGCCGTGGCGCCCGCGCACCGGCGGATGAATGGCTTTCTCGCCGAGTGTGGTTTGAAGCCCCGGCCGCCCGGCGAATTTCTCGAAAACTCACCCTTTCTCAACCTGCTGCTTTCGCCGGACGCCGTGCGCTTTGAGCGCCAAATCCCGCTCGACCCCAAAACCCATGTCTACCTGAATGGCTGCGTGCGGCAGGAGGCGCCTTACGCCCTCCCCGCCTTCGCCGCCCATCGCGATGCCCCGCTGATCCTCGTCAGCTTCGGAAGCCTCGGGGCGATGGACGTTGCGATGATCCAGCGGATGATCGGGGTTTTCGAGACCATGCCCTACCGCTTCATCGTCAATGTCGGCCCCTGGCGCGACGACTATGCCCGCGTGCCCGACAATGTCTTTCTCGAAAGCTGGTTTCCGCAGCCCTCGGTCGTCGCACAGGCGAGCCTGTTTATCCATCACGGCGGCAATAACAGCTTCTGCGAGGCGCTGTACTACGGCGTTCCCTCCCTGATCATGTCCTATTGCTGGGACGGCCACGACAATGCCCGCCGGGCGCAGGATGTCGGCGTCGGCCGGCGCATCGACCGATACCAGTGGACGGATACGGAACTCGCCGACGCAATTACTGCCCTGCTGGATGATGTCGCCATGCACAACCGGCTCGAAGCCAATTCGAAAGCCATGAAACAATCCAATGGCGCGGCCGTTGCGGCAAGGGCCATTCTTGATCTCGCCTGAAAGGAACGCCACATGCAGGACAAGCTCTATATCGACGGCGCATGGGTTTTCCCGATAAGAAGCGGCACGCTCGACGTCATCGATCCGGCGACCGAACAGGTGATCCACAAGGCGCCGGCCGGGACGGCGGAGGATATCGACCTTGCGGTGAAGGCAGCACGCCGCGCTTTCGACCACGGCTCATGGCCAAAGATGTCCGGCAGCGAACGGGCGAAAATCCTGCGTACAATCGCCGGCATAATCACGGAGAAGCGGGAGTTCCTGGCGAGGCTCGAGGTTGCCGACAATGGCAAGCCGCTGCCGGAGGCGCTCTGGGATATCGACGACGTCGCCGGCTGTTTCAACTTCTATGCCGGTCTGGCCGAAGATCTCGACGCCAATCCGGAGGAAAGCCTTCCGCTCGGCGAACCGCGTTTCTCGGCCAAGGTGGTGCGCGAACCGCTCGGCGTCGTCGGCGCGATCACGCCGTGGAACTATCCGCTGCTGATGGTCTCGTGGAAGGTGGCGCCCGCCTTGGCCGCCGGCTGCACGATCGTGCTGAAACCATCGGAACTGACGCCGCTGACGGCGCTTGAACTCGGCGTCATCTCGGGCGAAGCCGGCCTGCCTGCCGGCGTGCTCAACATCGTCACCGGCACCGGCCCGGAGGCCGGCCAGCCGCTCACCGAACATCCGCTCGTCGACAAGCTGGCCTTCACCGGCTCGGTGGCGACCGGCCGAAAGGTGATGATTTCAGGGGCGCAGGACATCAAGAATGTCAGCCTCGAACTGGGCGGCAAATCGCCCTTCGTGATCTTTGCCGACAGCGAGATCGAAAAGGCCGTCGAATGGATCCTGTTCGGCATCTTCTGGAACCAGGGCCAGGTCTGCTCGGCCACCTCGCGCGTGCTGATCGAGGAGAGCGCCTTTGACGCCGTTCTGGCGCGCCTGTGCGATGAGGCCGCCAAAATCACCATCGGCAACGGTCTGGACGAGGGCACCCTGCTTGGGCCGATCGTCTCGAGGGGCCAGTATGACAAGATTCTAGCCGCCATTGATCGCGGCAAAGCCGAAGGCGCGACGGTCGCCTATGGCGGGTCCCGCGCACCGGGTTTCGACCGCGGCTATTTCCTGCAGCCGACCGTTCTGACCGACATGGCCGAGGACAGCTTCGTCTGGACGGAGGAAATTTTCGGGCCGGTCGTCTGCGTCAAGCCGTTCAGGGACGAGGCGGAGGCGATCCGCATGGCAAATGACAGCCGCTTCGGCCTTGCCGCCGCCGTGATGTCCGCTGATCTCGACCGGGCCGAGCGCATCGCCCGCGCCTTTCGCGCTGGTATCGTCTGGATCAACTGCTCGCAGCCGACCTTCACCGAAGCCCCCTGGGGCGGCTACAAACAATCCGGCATCGGCCGCGAACTCGGCCGCTGGGGATTGGCCAATTATCTGGAGACCAAGCAGATCACGCGGTTCAACAGCGACGAGCCGTGGGGATGGTACATCAAGGGGTGAGCCGCTGCCGGGGCAATCCTAGCGGTTGTTTTTCAAAGAACACGCCAAGGCGTCCGCACCGGCGACCCGGTTCGGTTCAAATCTTTCAGTTGGAGAGCTCACGCAGATGCGGGGCCTCTGTAAAGTTTAAATATATGGCTCCGCATCTGCGTGGCCTTCGGCGTTTTCGGGGTTTCCGGCCCCTTGAAAGGCCTGCGCTGCCTCGCTGCACAGGAGAACTTCCCCCTGCTTGCATGGCGGACCCAAACCGGGCTCTTGGAAGCCCAGGGGAGACATATGAGGTAGAAGACCCACCCCCAGCAGACATCACCCCGGCACAAGCCGCACGTTACGGCTCCGCGCACGAGGCGCCGGCTCCCACCTGCCCGCGACCGTCTCGCGAAACACTCCGGCGATGGGAACAGGGGCATTATGCGGCAGGGTTTTACGGCGGGGAAAATGGGGATGATATTTTTGCGTTTTAGGGATCGGCGGAGGCGTTTTGGGGCGGCTGGAGCCGGGCGGCTTATGGACCGGCCACTATACCCCCTCTGTCGGCGACGCCGACATCTCCCCCGCAAGGGGCGGGCTATCGCATATGGGTTTTCGGCTATCTCCCTCTTCTCCCCTGCGGGGAGAAGGTGGCGCAGCGCGCCGGATGAGGGGGCGGGGGCCGGAGGCCACCTCTATCTGGCTCCGGCCTCGCCGTCGCCCCCCTCATCGCCTCGCATCCGCTCTGCACTTCTCCCCGCTGGGGAGAAGAGGGAGATCGTTGCGGGCTCTCGCGTCCCTATGTAATTGCCTTACCCGCAAGGGGGAGATGTGACGAAGTCACAGAGGGTACGGCCACACTCCCTATAGTCCACTGAACTGAAACCTAAGACAGCGGCTTGAACGTCCACTTCACCACATAGGCGCCGCTGCCCTTCCGCTTGGACTTCATTTTAACCTGCACAGGTCCGCCGAGTTCCGCCTCCGCATCCTCGAAAGCCTGCCGCGCCTGCGCCATCGCCTGATGATAGGCGCTGTTGTCGCGTTTCGGGCTATCGGCCATCGCCCGGAGAAGGGCGATGGTATCGATCTTGTCTTCGGGCATCGTTGTCGCTCCGTTTCGGTCTTGCATGACGCAAGACTGCTCTGCTGAACACTGGGAGCCATACAACAGGCGGAGCCGAATTCTCAATCCCGATGCGGGGCTAGGTGCGGAGGCGATTTTGCACGCATATCAGGCATTCGATGGTATTCGGGCAATCACCTTGATCTCGAAATCGAAGCCGGCCAGCCAGTTTACACCGATTGCCGTCCAGTTCGGGTAAGGGGGTTTGCCGAAAATCTGCTGTTTGACGGCCATGATGGTTCCAAACTGGTTTTCAGGATCGGTATGGAAGGTCGTCACATCAACGATATCGTCGAACGTGCAGTTCGCAGCCTCCAGTGTCGCCTTGAGATTTGCGAAGGCCAGTTGGACCTGCCGCTCGAAATCCGGCTCCGCCGTGCCATCGGACCGGCTGCCGACCTGCCCGGAGACGAACAGAAGATCACCGGAGCGGATCGCGGCGGAATAACCGTGTTCCTCGTAAAGAGCATGCCGGTCTGCAGGAAAGATTGCTTCGCGCTGGGCCATTGTCGATCTCACTTGATTGGAATTGGTGACAACTATCCGACGACACAGATGTTGCTTCACAGCCTGCCATCGCATCTGGTATACGGTAGGTATGTGAATACGCGATATACGCACCGTATGTCAAATTAATATACGGCACGTATGTGAAATTGTGAGGCTTGGATGGCGAAACGACGGATCGACACCATGGAGGAGAACCGATCCAAACTGATCGCTGCCGCCCGAAGGGCCTTTGCGGGAAAAGGCTATGCCGCAGCCTCCATGGACGACTTGACCGCCGACGCCGGACTGACGCGCGGCGCTCTCTACCATAACTTCGGAGACAAGCGCGGGCTGCTGGCAGCCGTCGTCCACCAGATGGATTCCGACATGGCGGCGCGAGCACAAGTGATCGGCGCCAAGGCGGGTAATGACTGGCAGGCCCTTTTGGCCGAAGGTGCTGCCTATATCGAAATGGCGCTTGACCCGGAGGTACAACGCATTGTCCTGCTCGATGGGCCAGCCGTGCTGGGGGATCCCTCGCAATGGCCAAGCCAGGGGAGTTGCCTACAGGCGACAAAGCAGACCGTAGAACGCCTCATAGCCAAGGGGACACTCAAACCCGTCGATCCGGAAGCCGCAGCCCGGCTTCTTTGCGGCGCCGCACTAAATGCTGCCCTATGGATCGCAGCCAGCGACACGCCGGAGGAGGTACTACCCAAAGCCATCGAGGCATTCAGTTGCCTGGCCTCGGGTTTCCTCGCGAAGGCGAAATAGAGAAACGGCGTAGTCGTCCCCTACTCCGCCGCTTCCGCCCTTGCCATCGGCACATAGTTCAAAATCGGCCCCAGCCAGCGCTCGACCTCAGCGATCGGCATGGTCTTTCGCGCGGCATAATCCTCGACCTGATCGCGCTCCACCTTGGCCACGCCGAAATAATAGGCTTCGGGGTGGCCGATATAGAGGCCGGAGACGGAGGAGCCGGGCCACATGGCATAGCTTTCCGTGAGCGTCACGCCGATCTCCTTTTCGGCATCCAGCAGGCGGAAGAGTGTTGCCTTCTCGGTGTGATCCGGCTGCGCCGGGTAACCGGGCGCAGGGCGGATGCCGGCATAGGGCTCGGATGCGAGCGCATCCGGTGCGAAAGCCTCGTCCGGCGCGTAGCCCCAGAGTTCCTTGCGCACATATTCGTGCAAACGCTCGGCAAAGGCCTCGGCGAAGCGGTCGGCAAGCGCCTTCACCATGATCGAGGAATAGTCGTCATTGGCGCGCTCGAAGCGTTCGGCGATCGCCACTTCCTCGATGCCGGCGGTGACGACGAAGCCGCCGATATAATCCTCTCTGCCCGTGTCGATCGGAGCAACGAAATCCGACAGCGCGACATTCGGGCGGCCATCGCGCTTGCTCATCTGCTGGCGCAGCGTGAAGAAGGTGGCGAGATCGGCTGTGCGCGTGTCGTCCGTAAACAGACGGATATCGTCGCCGACGGCACCGGCCGGCCAGAAGCCGACGACGGCCTTGGGGGCGAACCATTTTTCCGCAATCACCTTGGCAAGCATGGCTTGCGCATCGGCAAACAGCGCGCGGGCGGCCTCGCCCTGGCGCTCATCGTCGAGGATTTTCGGATAGACCCCCTTCATTTCCCAGGTCTGGAAGAACGGCGTCCAGTCGATATAGCGCGCCAACTCTTCGAGATCCCAGCCCTGGAAGACGCGGGTGCCGAGGAAAGATGGCGTCCTGGGCTCGTAAGCCTGCCAATCGACCTTCTGGGCATTGGCGCGCGCCTTTGCGAGCGGCAGGCGCTGTTTTTCCAGCTCGTTTTTCGCGTGCGCCGCCGCGACCTTTTTATACTCGGCCTGCACGGTCTCGACATAGCCGACCTTCGTTTCTGGCGAAAGCAGGCTGGAGACGACGCCAACGGCGCGGCTGGCATCGGTGACATAGATCGTCTGGCCGGCATTGTAGCGCGGATCGATCTTGACGGCCGTATGCACCCGGCTGGTGGTGGCGCCGCCGATCAGCAGCGGAATGTCGAAACCCTCGCGTTCCATTTCGGCAGCGACATGCACCATCTCGTCGAGTGAAGGCGTGATCAGGCCGGAAAGCCCGATGATATCGACCTTTTGCTCTCGGGCGACCTGCAAAATCTTTGCGGCCGGAACCATGACGCCGAGATCGATGATCTCGTAATCGTTGCAGGCGAGCACGACGCCGACGATGTTCTTGCCGATATCGTGCACATCGCCCTTCACGGTCGCCATCAGCACCTTGCCGGCGCTTTTGCGTTCGCCAAGACCGCCACCGGCCAGCCGCTCGGCCTCCATATGCGGCAAGAGAACGGCCACCGCCTGCTTCATCACGCGCGCGGATTTCACAACCTGCGGCAGGAACATCTTGCCGGCGCCGAAGAGGTCGCCGACGACATTCATGCCGGCCATCAGCGGCCCTTCGATGACATGCAGAGGACGCTCGGCATTCAGCCGGGCCTCATCCGTATCGGCCTCGATGAATTCGGTGATGCCGTTGACCAGCGCGTGCTCCAGCCGCTTTTCGACCCGCCAGTCGCGCCATTTCAAATCGCGCTCCTTGGCTTCCTTGCCGGCTACGCCCTTGAAGCGTTCGGCCAGTTCCAGCAGCCGCTCCGTCGCGTCGGCGCGGCGGTTGAGGACGACGTCCTCGCAGGCTTCCTTCAGCTCCGGCTCGATCTGGTCGTAGACAGCCAGTTGGCCGGCATTGACGATGCCCATATCCATCCCCGCCTGGATGGCGTGATAGAGGAAGACGGCGTGCATCGCCTCGCGCACCGGCTCGTTGCCACGGAAGGAGAAGGACAGGTTGGAGACGCCGCCGGAGATATGCACATGCGGCAGGGTCTGGATGATCTCGCGCGTCGCCTCGATGAAATCGACGCCGTAATTATTGTGTTCCTCAATGCCCGTTGCCACGGCAAAGACGTTCGGATCGAAGATGATATCCTCCGGCGCAAAGCCCGCTTCTTCCGTCAGCAACTTATAAGCGCGCGTACAGATCTCGACCTTGCGTGTTTGCGTATCGGCCTGGCCCTGTTCGTCGAAGGCCATGACGACGACGGCGGCGCCATAGGCGCGGCAGAGTTTCGCGTGGTGCAGGAAGGCCGCCTCGCCCTCCTTCATCGAGATCGAATTGACCAGCGGCTTGCCCTGCACGCATTTCAGCCCGGCCTCGATGATCTCCCATTTGGACGAATCGATCATGACAGGCACCCGGGCGATATCCGGCTCGGCGGCGATCAGGTTCAAAAACTCGACCATCGCCTGCTTCGAATCGATCAACCCCTCGTCCATGTTGATGTCGATGATCTGGGCGCCGTTTGTCACCTGATCGCGGGCCACGTCGAGTGCTGCGGCGTAATCGCCTGCAGTAATCAGCTTGCGGAACTTGGCGGAGCCCGTGACATTGGTGCGCTCACCGACATTGACGAAGGGGATGTCCTTGCTGAGCGTGTAGGGCTCCAACCCGGACAGCTTCATCAGCCGCGGCACTTCCGGAATGGCGCGCGGCGGGTGTTTCGCCACGGCCTGCGCTATCGCGCGGATATGCGCCGGCGTCGAGCCGCAGCAGCCGCCGACGATATTGACGAGGCCGTCGCGCGCGAAAGCCTCGATCTGCGCGGCCATCTCGTCCGGGCTTTCATCATACTGGCCGAATTCGTTGGGCAGACCGGCATTCGGATAGGCGCAGACAAACGTATCGGCAACGCTGGAGATTTCTGCCAGATGCGCGCGCATGGCGTTGGCGCCGAGCGCGCAGTTGAGCCCGATCGTGAACGGGTCGGCATGGCGCACCGAATGCCAGAAGGCCGTCGGCGTCTGGCCGGACAGGGTGCGGCCGGAGAGATCGGTGATCGTGCCTGATATCATTACCGGCAGGCGAATGCCCATCTCGTCGAAAATCTCCTCCGTCGCGAAGATCGCCGCCTTGGCGTTCAGCGTGTCGAAGATGGTCTCGATCAGGATGATATCGGCACCGCCGTCGATCAGGCCGCGCAGCTGTTCGCCATAGGCGATGCGTAGGTCGTCAAACGAGGTGGCGCGAAAGCCGGGATTGTTAACATCAGGCGAGATGGAGGCCGTGCGGTTGGTCGGGCCGAGCGCACCGGCGACAAAGCGGCGTTTGCCATCGACCTGCTGTGCGCGAAGGCCGGCGCGGCGCGCGAGACGCGCACCATCTCGGTTGAGCTCATAGACCATGGCTTCCATGCCGTAATCGGCCTGGGCGATGGAGGTCGAGGAAAAGGTGTTGGTCTCGAGAATATCGGCGCCGGCGATGGCGTAATTGTAGTGGATTTCCTCGATCGCGCCGGGCTGGGTCAGCGTCAGAAGATCGTTATTGCCCTGCAGGTGGCAATCGCAGGCCTGGAAGCGATCACCGCGGAAATGATCCTCGCCCAGACCAAGCTGCTGGATCTCGGTTCCCATGGCGCCGTCCATGATCAGGATGCGCTCGCTGGCCGCTGCCTTTAGCGCGGCCGTAACCTCGGATCCATCGGGTTTCGCGGAAACGGCGCCGAAAAGGGCATCAATGGCGGACATGGGAGATCTCCCGTTCTGAAAACGACAAAAGCAATCATTTTACTCAATCACATAAAGATATGTTTATGTCAACATACGATGTGCAAAGGGTGTTTTGGCCGCCCGAACGCATAACGGCCCGCCCTGTTCAGGGCGAGCCGTCGGCGATTGGAAAAGCGGAAGGAACGAATCAGAGCCGTTTCAGGCAATCGTCCAGTTCATAGATGGCGCAGAGGATATGATAGAAACTGCTGGCCGGCGCAGGTTCTTCAATGAAGACGCCGTCTTCGGTCTGCTTGTCGCGCCAAAGGCCGCGCATGGGCGTGTCGAGAAACCGTGTGAGCGCTGCAGCAGCGCGTTCGGCGGAGCGAATGTAGCGCTGCCGCTCCTCGCCTTCGCTCAATGCGGCAAACCGTATCGCGGCCTTCAGCCATTCCGTCTGCGGCCAGAGACGCGCGATCGGGTCGGCGACGGAAAAATCATCCAGCAAGGTCATGATCGCGACGTCGCGCACCGGGCTCAGGCCATATTGCTCGCCGATGTTGAACAGCCGGCGCGCCTTGACGATGGCATCGGCATTGCCGCGCCGTTCGCCCCAGCGCAGAAGCAGCCAGGCCCATTCGAACTGGTGGCCCGGTTCGACGATGCGGCCCTTGTCGCCGGGGAAAGGCGCCCAGTCGGCATCGAAGAATTCGCGCAACGCGCCGGTTTCCCGGTCGATGAAATAATCCATGCACAAAGCCGCGATCTCGTCGGCAAGGTTCGTCCAGGCGACCTGATCGAACCCCTCCACGGTCTCGCTCGCAAGGCAGGCCTCGAACAGGTGCATGTGCGGGTTGGAGCACAAGGGCAGCCGCGGCGGATTGTCTTCCTCGAAGCCCAAGAGCGGATGCTTGCAATGCGCCTCTAGCCGGCCGCGCAAGGCATTGCTGCGCTCCTCCATTTCGGCGCTGCGCTCCGGAAACACCTGCGCCAGATAGGCGAAGGCAAGCAGCGCAAAGGCCTGGTTGTAAAGATCGAAGGACGGATCGATGAGCTTGCCGTCGGCATCCGCCAGCGCGCCATAGAAGCCGCTCGGCTGCAGATAGACACGGTCGAAATAGGCAAGACCGTTCTCTGCAACCGCCTGCCAATCGCCGCTCCAGCCGCGGCGCCCGGCCTCGGCAAAACAATAGACCTGCCGTGGCTGCACACGGGAACGGCGGTTTGCCCGCGTCGGCTGCCCCTGCATGTCGATCGTCTCGACAAGACCGCCGCCCGGCCCGTCAAAGCCGCGGTCGCGCCAGAGCGGCAAGGCAGCAGTGTTCAACCATTCGTTCAGATCGCGGGAAAAGGCATGAATATCCATCTGTCGCGTATCTCCTGGAAACTATCAATCGGCAAGTTTCAGCGTGGCGAGATCCTTGCCGAGAATATTCGCCAGTGCTTCGACCACCATATCGTGATCGGTGCGCTGCGGCAGGCCCGAAACGGTGACAGCACCTATGCAGCCAGTGCCCTTGACATTGATCGGAAAGCTGCCGCCATGCGGGGCGTAGTCCGTATCCGGCAGGCCGAACTTGGCCTGAAGATTGGTCTCCTGCTTTGCGAGCGCGAGCCCCGTGGCGTAGCTGCTCTTGAAAAAGCGGAGGACGCAGTTGCGCTTGCGGCGCACCCATTGCGGATTGTCCGGCGTCGCGCCTTCAAGGGCCGCATAGAAGACGGGCATGGAAAACAGCGTGATATCGATGACAACGCCAAGCTGGCGCCTTTTTGCCGTGTCGTACAGGAGAGAGCCTAGCGCCCAGCCCGTCTCGAGGCTGAAGCTGTCGAACTGCAACTCCTTTTCCTGGAGCGCGATCCGGCTCAGATCGTCGTCAATACTCATGCCGTCCACTCCTTGCTATCAGTCCTTCCAGAGCCAGGCGGCACCGCGCACGCCGGAACTGTCGCCATGCACCGCCTTGCGGATCGGCGTCTCGAAACTGTCGCCGAAAATGTACTTCTCTATGCGTTCAGGCAGTTCGCCATAGATCTCGTCGACATTCGACATGCCGCCACCCAGCACGAAGACATCCGGATCAACGACATTGGTCAGAAGCGCCAGGCTGCGCGCCAGCCGGTCGACGAAGCGATCATAGACGCCGATCGCAATCGCATCGCCGCGACGTTTGTCGTCGATGATGTCGCGCCCGCGTCGATCCTGCCCCGTCGTCGTGCGATAATCGAGCTCGACACCGGTGCCGCAGGCATACATATCGAGGCAGCCATGTTTGCCGCACCAGCATTTATGGCCGGGATATTCGTCCGCCGTCATCCAGGGCAAGGGATAATGGCCGATCTCCGCAGCAACGCCCTGATAGCCGGCATGCACCTTGCTGCCGATCGCCAGTCCGCCGCCGTGGCCGGTGCCGACGATGATGCCGAAGACAACCTGCTCGCCCTTGCCGGCACCATCGACCGCCTCGGACACAGCAAGACAATTGGCGTCATTGGCGAGCCGAACCGGACGGCCAAGCGCCGCCTCCAGATCGCGGCCGAGCGGGCGTCCGTTGAGAAGCACCGCATTGGAATTGCGCACGATGCCGGTGCGCGGATTGGGGCTTCCCGGGATGCCGATGCCGATCGATCCGGTCTCGCCGGCACTCTGTTCGGCCGCGGCAACCAGGTCCTGGACGGCGGAAACACAGGCATCATAGCCGCTCGTGGGGGTCGGGATGCGATGCCGGGCACGGGTCGTGCCATCGCGATCAAGCGCGATGACTTCCATTTTCGTACCGCCCCAATCAATTCCAATGAACATGGCTGGATAAAGTCTCTGTGGAATCTGCCGCAAAAGATGGCGGAAAATGTCCGCAACCTTCATTCGCACCCTGCTTAGCATCGTCAAAGCGTCCGGCGCCAGCCCCTGCGCCGCAAGTCGATGGCGAAACGAGGCGATGGGGCCCAAACCCATTCCGGTGTGACATCGAAAACGCAGAAGCCCGGCTGTGGGAACAGCCGGGCTTCTGGAATGACGACGATCGGCAGGGATCAATCGCAGATCTTGATCTTCTTGAAGTAGAGGTTGCCCCACTGGTCCCACTTCTTGATCTTCTTGATGTAGCAGACCGGCTCGTAGCCGTAGTCGTTTTCATAGCCGTAGTCGTTGTTGTAGTGGTGCTTCTTCTTGTGACCGTAATTGTGGTGGCCGTAGTCATTGTCGTAGCCGCCGACATTGATGTAGCCATCGCCGAAGCCGAGCGAGAAACCGCCGGCCTGGGATGGAGCGGCGAAGGAAACGGCGGCAGTAACGGCAATGACGGCAGACAGAATGAACTTGCGCATGCGGGTCTCTCCTTGGTTCGGGTTGCTGTTGAGGTCGTCTCATCCAGTGACCCGACAATGCCATGGCCGCTCCGGCTGCGCTGTACCGGATGGAACAGGGCTTCCTTCTCGTCGAAAGATTCCGAAATGGCGTCCCGCATGGCGCTCTGAAGGCGCAAAAACACTTGGCTTACGCCCAAGCCTTTTGTATGGGTTCTAGCCAAGTGGTTCCGTAGCTCAGCAGGATAGAGCACCAGATTCCTAATCTGGGGGTCACGCGTTCGAATCGCGTCGGGATCACCATTTTGCGAAAAACTCGGAGTTGGCGGTTATTAGCGCGCACTACGCCTGAGCTACAGCGATCTCAATGCGCGCGGAACCACGGCCACATGGCGCACTGAACTCCATGAATGATCTGTTGCGCAATACACACCAGTGTGTAAAATCGTGTGCATGCGGAGTGGCGCGATCATTGCTGAATTGATGAAGGATGGTTGGCACGAGGTCGCACGCAAGGGCAGCCACGTTCAATTCAAGCACCCGACAAAATCGGGTCGCGTTACCGTCCCTCACCCGAAGAGAGACATTCCTGCAGGCACGCTCAAAAGCATCGAAAAGCAATCCGGCTTGAAACTGAGATAAAAGATATGCGCAATTACATCGGACTGATTCACAAGGAAGCCAAAAGCGATTACGGCGTTTCCTTTCCCGATTTTCCGGGCGTTGTAACCGCCGGTTCAAGCCTTGATGAAGCGCGGTCGATGGCTGAGGAAGCCCTGACCTTTCATATCGATGGTCTAGTCGATGATGGCGAAGCTATTCCCGAGCCTTCAACCCTGGAAGATGTCATGGCCGATCCGGACAACAGGGACGGCGTGGCGATCCTCGTCGCCCTGAAGACCAAAGCCAAGAAAGCAGTGCGCGTGAACGTCACTCTTCCGGAGGACATGCTGCAGCAAATCGACGCGTTTGCAGAGGCCAACGGACTGACCCGCTCGGGCTTTCTGGCGAGAGCCGCGAAACGCGAGATCGAATTGGCTGCGGCCTGATCAAACGGCTGCATTTTCTTTGCTCTTAACGGCGAAACGAGCCCGCGATATCACTTTACAGGGATCGATGACGTGATTTCGCCCGAGACGCCGGTTGGCAGGCCGAGTGCGCCGGAATGGGACATGGCGAAGTGCAGGCTGAGGATCACCATCAGCGATACGGCCAGAACGGCAAGGGTAATTCCGCTTTCTGTTTTCATTGTCCCACTCTTCCAGCAAACTGTGCGTGCCTTAAATGCTGGGGATGAGACTATTGTGCGGCGCAGCGAATGCTGTTCCACCGGGAACACAAAACATGGTAAATGCCCGGTTAATTCAAAGCCTGGAAGGCTTCTCGAAGCCTGAGTATTGCCGGCGCTGACATCCACGGACATCCTATCCGACGACGGCTGCGAGCGCGGATCCGCCCAGGACTGTCGCGAATATAGCCAGTGCGACGGCGGCAAGCCTGCCGACACGATCCGTGGTGAGGAGACGCGGCGCCGAGCGGGCCAAGCCCACGCCGAAGGCGATCCAGCAGACCGCGACGAAGCAGACGAGTCCGGCGAAAGATACAAGAAACGGAACCAGCGCCGGCAGCCCGATCCCTTGCGGAAAGATGACGAGCGCGAAAATCAACGCCTTGGGATTGAGAAGCGTGGTGACGAAGACCCTGGCGGGGCCAATCTGCGCGCCTTGTTCCACGGGCATGGCGGCATTGCGCCAGAGGCCGAGCGCCGACCACAGGAGGTAAAGACAGGCGGCAATCCGCAGGGTGAAGCCGACGGCAGGCGCAGTGCCCACCATGGGGGCGACGATCAGGATGATGACGAGAATCGACAGGAGATAACCGCAACATTCGGCGGGCACCAAAGCCAGCGAACGGCGCAGGCCGGCGGTGGCACCGGCCGCTGCCAAAAGCGTGTTGGTTGGGCCAGGCACGATCAGCAAGGTCAGGACGGACAGGATGAAGGAAGATGTGTCGCTCATGCGCCTCAGTTTCCCTAGTCTGGTCAGCCGCGTTTTGATCCTGATCAACAACGAAGACGATCGCCGGTACCGTACCGCTGCAGGGGAGCAAATGCTTGCCGCATCGGTGTTTCCGCTGTAGGGCTCGCCAACACAGAAAGCAACATGCGAACCTCCTGATGACATCTGGCAACGGCACGAATTTGCGGCGTATCACGATCCTTGGATCGACGGGTTCGATCGGTAGCAACACGCTCGATGTCGTGCGGCATCTTGGCGGGCGCGATGTGTTCGAGGTCATGGCGCTGACGGGCAACGGCAACATCGCACTGCTGGCCGAGCAGGCCCGCGCCACCGGCGCCAGGCTCGCCGTGACCGCCGACGACAATCATTACACCAGCCTGAAGGACGCGCTTGCCGGAACAGGTATCGCTGTTGCATCCGGCCGCAGCGGCCTGATCGAGGCGGCGGAGATGGATGCCGGCTGGGTGATGGCGGCGATCGTCGGCAATGCCGGGCTTGCGCCGACATTGGCCGCAGCACGACGCGGCGCCGACATCGCGCTGGCCAACAAGGAATGCCTGGTTTCCGCCGGTCCGCTGTTCATCGAGGCCGTGCGACGCGGCGGCGGGCAGTTGCTGCCTGTCGACAGCGAGCACAATGCCATTTTCCAGGTGCTGGAAGAACACCAGCGACACGCTGTCGAGCGCATCATCCTGACAGCATCCGGCGGGCCATTCCGTCAGTCGACGCTTGCGGAGATGGAGAAGGTGACGGCCGATACCGCACGCGCGCACCCCAACTGGTCGATGGGCCTGAAGATCTCGATCGACAGCGCCTCGATGTTCAACAAGGCGCTGGAGATGATCGAGGCGAAACATCTCTTCGACCTTGAGCCGCAACAGATCGAGGTGATCGTGCATCCGCAATCGGTGATCCATTCAATGGTCGCCTATAGCGACGGCTCGGTGCTGGCGCAGCTCGGCTGCCCCGACATGCGCACGGCAATCGGCTACGCCCTCTCGCATCCACGCCGCTGCAGCCTGCCGGTCGAACGGCTGGATTTTGCGAAGCTCTCGCGCCTGGATTTCGAGGCTCCGGACGAAGTCCGCTTCCCGGCGCTCAGGCTGGCCCGCCTTGCCATGCAGCGCGGCGGCGCCCAGGGCGCGGTTCTGAACGGCGCCAAGGAAGTGGCGCTGGAAGCCTTCATCGAAGGCCGCACGGGTTTTCTGAAGATGGCAGACATCGTAGAGACGGCGATGGACGCATTGTCCGGCCTGCCGGACCCGTCCTCCATGGAAGATGTGTTCGCCGCCGACGAAAAAGCCCGGCAACTGGCTGCCGGGCTGATCTGAAATCCATCGGTCGTCTTGGTCTTACGCGACAGCCCTTGCCAGCGCGCAACGGGACCAGAGCTGGTGGAGTGCGCTGACGAGGTGGTCTATATCCGCGTTCGAATGCAGCGGTGTCGGCGTGATGCGCAGGCGCTCGGTCTTTTTCGGAACCGTCGGATAGTTGATCGGCTGAACATAGACGCCGCAATTGTCGAGCAGAAGATCCGAGATCCATTTGCACTTGGAGGCATCGCCGACCAGCACCGGAACGATGTGGCTCGGATTGTTCATGTGCGGAATGCCGTTCTTGTCGAGCAAGTTGCGCAGCCGGCGCACCCGCTCCTGATGGGCGAAGCGTTCGATCTGGCTTTCCTTCAGATGCCGGATCGAGGCAACCGCACCGGCAGCCAGCGCCGGTGGCAGAGCCGTCGTGAAGATGAAGCCCGAGGCAAACGAGCGGATGAAATCGCACAGCGCGGTGGAGGCCGCGATATAGCCGCCCATGACGCCGAACGCCTTGCCGAGCGTACCTTCGATCACGGTGAGCCGGTGCATCAGGCCTTCGCGCTCGGCAATGCCGCCGCCGCGCGGGCCGTACATGCCGACCGCATGGACCTCGTCGAGATAGGTCATCGCGCCGTATTTCTCGGCAACGTCGCAGATTTCCTTGATCGGCGCGATATCGCCGTCCATCGAATAAACCGATTCGAAGGCGACGAGTTTGGGCGCACGCGGATCTGCGGCAGCGAGCTTGGCTTCGAGATCGGCGACGGAATTGTGCTTGAAGATTACCCGTTCGCATTTCGAGTGGCGGATGCCCTCAATCATCGAGGCATGGTTACCGGCGTCGGAGAACACGATCATGCCGGGGATCTTCGAACAGAGCGTTCCAAGCGCCGCCCAGTTGGACACGTAGCCGGAGGTGAAGAGCAGCGCCGCTTCCTTACCGTGCAGATCGGCAAGCTCGCGCTCGAGCAGGACGTGGTGATGGTTGGTGCCAGAGATATTCCGGGTGCCTCCCGCACCCGCGCCACACTGGTCGATGGCGTTCTTCATCGCCTCGATCACCTTGGGATGCTGTCCCATGCCGAGATAATCGTTCGAACACCAGACGGTGACGTCCTGCTTCTCGCCAGCCGCATTGTACCGCGTCGCCTTGGGGAAGTTGCCGCGCTGGCGCTCAAGATCCGCGAACACGCGGTAGCGGCCTTCCTGATGCAGGCCGGCCAGCTCGCTTTTGAAGAAACTTTCGAAATCCATCATCGTCTCCAGAACCCTGCCACCCTTTTTGATTCAAAGCCGCCCAGCGTCAACCCTCGGTGAGGGAAAGCAGGCAGACTGCGGCAAAAGGCCCATAGTTTTGAACTATTCCAAAAAATGCTTACCAAATCTAATGCCAATCAACATTGATATGAGTCAAGCCCGCATCAAAAGGACGGGTCACCCCGCCCTTCTATTCTGCCCCTGTTCGGGCAATCGGCTCAATCGACAGCATCATGCTGCGGCAACGGCGCGCTTGGCCATGACCTTCACCAGATTGGCCCGATAATCGGCCGTCGCATGAATGTCGGCCATCAGGTTCGAAGGATCGACGGCAACACCGGCAACCGCATCGGGCGACCAATGTCCGGACAGGGCCTGCTCCAGCCCGGCATGACGGAAAACGCCGTCCGACCCCGCCCCGGTCACCGCCACCCGAACGCCACCGGCACCCTTTGCCACAAAGACGCCGGTCATGGCGTAGCGCGAGGCCGGATTGGGGAATTTGGCGTAACCGGCCTTTTCCGGGGCCTCGAACGTGACAGCCGTGACGATTTCATCGTCCGCCAATGCGGTTTCGAACAATCCGGTGAAAAAATCCGCGGCAGCGATCTCCCGCCTGTCCGTGACGATGACCGCATCCAGGGCCAAGAGCGCCGAGGGATAGTCCGCCGCCGGATCGTTGTTGGCGATCGAGCCACCGATCGTGCCCATGTGGCGCACATGCGGATCACCGATATGGCTGGCGAGATGGCAGATCGCCGGACAGACAGCGTGGAGGGCCGCAGACGCGGCGACATCGTAATGGGTCGTGCCCGCCCCGATGCGGACGGTTCGACCGCTGACGGTTATGCCGTTCATGGCGGCGACGTGCCTCAGATCGACGAGATCGGACGGTGCCGCCAGCCTCTGTTTCATGGTGGCGATCAGGGTCATGCCACCGGACAGGTATTTGGTTTCCTCGGCAGACGATTTCAGCGTCAGGGCATCCTGGACCGAAGACGCACGATGGTAGTTTGTCGCGTACATAGCTTTTTTTCCTCCGGTTCAGTGGGCGGCGTTCACAGCAAGCCAGACCTTCTGCGGCGTGGCGGGCATGCTCAGGTCGTTGTTGCCGATGGCATCGGTGATGGCGTTGATCAGCGCCGGAGGGGAACCGATGGCACCCGCCTCGCCGCAGCCCTTGATGCCAAGCGGATTGGAGGGACAGGGTGTGGTCTGGTGCGAGACCTGGAAGGACGGCAGGTCATCGGCGCGCGGCATGGCATAATCCATGTAGCTTGCGGTGATCAGCTGGCCGTTGGCCGGATCGTAGTGCACGGCCTCAAGAAGCGCCTGGCCGATCCCTTGCGCGATCCCGCCATGCACCTGCCCCTCGACGATCATCGGATTGATGATGTTGCCGAAATCATCCGCGGCCACGAACTGGACGATCTGGGTCTTGCCGGTTTCCGGATCGACCTCGACCTCGCAGATGTAGCAGCCGGCCGGGAAGGTGAAGTTGGACGGATCATAGAAGGCCGTTTCCTTCAGACCCGGCTCCATACCCGACGGCAGGTTGTGGGCCGTGTAGGCGGCAAGCGCCACCTGGAACCACGGCAGCGTCTTGTCCGTCCCAGCGACCTTCAGTTCGCCATTTTCGATGACGATATCGCTCTCGTCGGCCTCCATCAGATGGGCGGCGATCTTCTTTGCCTTGGCCTCAACCTTGTCGAGCGCCTTGACGATGGCCGACATGCCGACGGCGCCGGAACGCGAGCCATAGGTTCCCATGCCCATCTGCACCTTGTCGGTATCGCCATGGACGATGTTCACACTGTCCATCGACACGCCGAACCGGTCGGCGATCAACTGCGCAAACGTGGTCTCGTGGCCCTGGCCGTGGCTGTGCGACCCGGTCAGCACCTCGATCGTGCCGACGGCGTTGACCCGCACTTCGGCCGATTCCCAAAGGCCAACGCCGGCCCCGAGCGACCCGACCGCGGCCGACGGCGCGATGCCACAGGCCTCGATGTAGCAGCTCATGCCAATGCCGCGTTTCATGCCGCGGGCAGCGGCGGCCGCTTTGCGTGCCGGGAAACCGGCATAGTCGGAGGCCGTAAGTGCCGCATTCAACGAGGCTTCGAAATCGCCTGTATCATAATTCATGATCACGGGCGTCTGGTGGGGGAAGGACCGGATGAAATTCTTCCGGCGCAGTTCGGCTGGCGCGATGCCGAGTTCGCGCGCCGCCGTTTCCATGGTGCGTTCCATCACATAGGTCGCCTCCGGCCGGCCGGCGCCGCGGTAGGCATCGACGGGCGCGGTATTGGTATAGACCGCGCGCACATTGGCGTGGATCGCCGGGATATCGTATTGGCCCGACAGCAGGGTGGCGTAGAGATAGGTCGGCGTCGCCGAGGAAAACAGCGACATGTAGGCGCCGAGATTGGCGATCGTATCGACCTTGAGGCCGATGATCTTGTGATCGGCGTCGAAGGCCATCTTGACCGTCGTCTCATGATCGCGGCCATGCGCGTCTGTCAGGAAAGCTTCCGTGCGATCGGACGTCCACTTGACGGGAACGCCGGTTTTCTTCGAGGCCCAGAGACAGACTATCTCTTCCGGATAGATATAGATCTTCGAGCCGAAGCCGCCGCCGACATCAGGCGCGATGACACGCAGCTTGTTTTCCGGCGCCACATTGTAGAAGGCGCTCATGACGAGGCGTGCCACATGCGGGTTCTGGCTCGTCGTGTAGCAGGTATAGTGATCTTCGGCCTCGTCATAGATGCCCAGCGTCGCGCGCGGCTCCATCGGATTGGGCGAGAGGCGATTGTTGACGATCTTCATTTCCGTGACATGCGCCGCCCGCGCGATCGCCGCATCGGTCGAATCGGCGTCGCCAAGCTGCCAGTCGAAGATGAGATTGTTCGCGGCTTCCGGATGAATTTGCGGCTGGCCGGTCTCAAGCGCTTTGGACGCCTGTATCACGGCGGGCAGGACATCGTACTCGACAACCACGGCTTCCGCTGCGTCCCGCGCCTCGGCGAGGCTGTCGGCAACGACGATGGCGATGGCATCGCCGACGTAACGCACGGTTTCATGGGCAAGCGGCCGCCAGGCACCCATCTTCATCGGCGAGCCATCCTTGGAATGGATCATCCATCCGCAGATGAGATTGCCGATGCCATCAGCCTGGAGTTCCTTGCCGCCAAGAATGCCGATAATGCCGGGCATGGCCGCCGCCGCCGATGTATCGATCGACAGGATCCTGGCATGCGCATGGGCGCTGCGGACGAAGAAGGCATGTTTCATGCCCGGAACCGTCATATCGTCCGTGTAGCGGCCCTTGCCGGTGAGAAATCGCTTGTCTTCCTTGCGCACCACGCGCGCACCAATGCCCTCAAGACCCATGATAATCTCCTCCCGAGATCGAATATCCAGCGAATAGGCAGTAGGCAGCTCAATGACCTGTTGGCCAATTCCTGCATCATCGCCTTACTCTGCCGCTTCCTTTGCGCTGCCCATTTCTGCGGCGGCGGCAAGGACAGATTTGACGATGTTGTGATAGCCGGTGCATCGACAGATATTGCCTTCCAGCTCGGCGCGAACGGTGGCCTCATCGAGGTTAGGACCATGGCGGCGGATCATATCGACGCTGGTCATCACCATGCCCGGCGTGCAGAATCCGCATTGCAGCCCGTGATTGGCCTTGAACGCAGCCTGCACAGGATGCAATTCGCCGCCGCTGGCCAGCCCCTCGATCGTGACGATCTCCGAACCCGCCGCCTGCGCGGCGAGGATGGAGCAGCTTTTTACCGAGCGCCCATCCATGTGGACGACACAGGCGCCACATTGCGACGTATCACATCCGACATGGGTTCCCGTTAGCCCAAGATTTTCGCGAATGAAATGCACGAGCAAGGTGCGATCGTCGCACTCGCTACCGACCTGCCGGCCGTTGACCGTCATCTTAACTTTAGCCATCTCGCTCCTCCGAGGTTGGTCTTCCCAACATGAGAGCGGCATCCAGGCAGGCAACTCGTTCCTGCAAGAGAAACCGCGTCAACACTTCATGCCAGAGCTGCAGGCCCACTCCTCCCGAGCGGTGCAGTTGGCGGTATCATTTGTTTTTTTTGGAAGGGCCGCAACTCTTACTTTCAAATTGCGCTCAAAATTTTCCGTGAAGCCTGTGCCTTTAGGAACAGCGCCTTCAGCTTCCATTCAGCATGGATGTCATTATCTTGCGACCCGATGGATTACGCTGCATTTCTGTGGACTTTCACGGGCAGCCGATTATCCTTCGAAGTTGCAAGTTCAACGGGGGGAGGACTGCATCGTCCGTCTTCAATCCTGGAAGAAAAACCGGCGAAGCGTCCTTTGAGGCCCAGCGTCTACATCTGGAGAGAGAAATGAAGAAAACTATCGCGCTCATTCTGGTGGCTCTTGCCGCCGCAAGCTGCACGCAGACGGAAAAGGGTGCGGGCATCGGCGCCGTATCCGGCGCCATCATTGGCGGGGCAATCACCGGCGACGTTCGCGGCGCAGCTGTCGGCGCAGCCATCGGCGGCGTTTCGGGCGCCGTGATCGGCAATGTCTCCGAGCAGCCAGGCCAGTGCTACTACCGCGACCGCTACGGCCGCCGCTACGTGGACGATTGCCCGCGCGGCTGATCGACGGACGCAGCGCATGCCCTGCACACCAGGACATCTATCCGTCACAATGCGCTGACCAATGAGAAAAATACATCTGGCCTCGGAGAAATCCGGGGCTTTTTGGTATCAGCATCGGCGCAAATCGGCTCTGTGAAGCAAAATTTGCCTTTGATGCTTCATGCGAGCGGCATTGCTGTGTAGTGTCATCGTTAACGAATGGAAAATCTTGACATGCGATTGTGTCCGCCTGCCGTACAACAGGCCGGTGTCACGAGTAGCCTGAAGAGCGGAATGCGGAAACGAATGCGTCTGCCGAGATCAAGTCTTGCGTATCGGAAGGCCGGCACTGCCCTCGCGGTTGCCGCAATGGCTTTGTGCGGCCCGCTGTCAGCAACGCAGGCACACGCCTTCAAGATTTTCGGCATGAGCTTTTTCGAAGATGAGGAAGCGGCCGAGGTCATCGACCCGGTGAACTACACGCTGACGCTGAATGGCGGCGGCGAAGATGAAGAACTGCGCGAGACACTGGAAAACAGTTCGCGCCTTTTCCAGGATAAGGACAAGCCGGTCTCCGGCGATCTCGGCCTTGCCATCAAGGCGCGCGACGACCGCGACCGCCTGCTCGCAGCCCTCTACGAAAAGGCGCGTTATGGCGGCACTGTCGATGTCCGCGTCAACGGCCAGAATGTCGATGACCTGCCGCCGGACCCGGTGTTCCCCGATGGTGCAGCGATCCCTGTCGAAATCATGGTGACGCCGGGGCCGGCCTTTACGCTGGGCACCGTGCGCTTCGAGGGGGACGCGGCCGGCCGCAACCCTGCAGAATACGATCTGCCCCCGGGGGCGCGCGCCGATTCGACGCTGATCATCAAGGCCGGCGAGAAGATCGTCGTCGATCTCAAGGAAGAAGGCCGGCCACTGGCCGAACTCACGGAGCGCAGCGTCGTAGCCGATCACAAGACCTCGACCGTGGATGTCGTCATTGCGGCCAAGGGCGGGCCGGTGGCAAATGTCGGCGATGTCGATGTCACCGGCACAAAGACCGTCGATCCGGGTTTCGTCGCCGACTATTCACGCCTCAATGCCGGCAAGCCCTATTCGCCGGAGGATCTCAGAAAGG
>Ga0307515_10003457_pt1 | contig 33218 bp, 14 predicted proteins | sample 17_EM_MG_FD_194513 | JGI IMG/M metagenome (GOLD analysis project Ga0307515, IMG submission 194513) | Populus trichocarpa ectomycorrhiza microbial communities from riparian zone in the Pacific Northwest, United States - 17_EM | ecosystem: Host-associated > Plants > Roots > Unclassified | place... | reverse complement strand
TAACCTATATATAATTAATCTAAATATAAAGGAATTATATATAGGTTAAACCGAAAATATAATTCTACTCTTAATAAATAAAACTAAATAAATATTATTTAACAAAATTAACTACATTTTTATGGGGTCTTAAAAAATTAAAGTCGTTATCTGCCAACAGTATTCGCATCCTGTTATTTTAGCAGTAACTATGAAAGTTACCATAAAGTTTCTGCGGATTATTAAAAAGGTTTCAATAAAATTGTTATAAAAAAAACATATTAAATATGTTGGTAACTGGAAAATATTCAACAATAAAGTTTAGCTGAAGATTATTTGAATTAATAAGAACAGTAACTAATATTTATGTTACGGATATGATGAATATAATTTTCATCATAACAAAATATTAAATCAGATGAATAATTTAATTACTTAACCACTCTTTAAGACGAGGAGAATATAAATAAAATGTTACTAACAAATAGTTTTATATTTTTTTTTACTTTTTTAAATAATAAAAATAAATTAAATTCCTAAACTTAAAGAAAGTAAATGAAAACAATTCGGTTAATAATAAAAAAAATGAAATACATTCTTAAGCTACATAAAATTGAGAGAAAAAGAAAGGGTTTTCATTTAAATTGATGACTAGATTAATCTCGTATACTAGTCCTAGAAAAAAATAATTTATTTCGTTTTTATTATTAATAAACTTATTTCTTATGTAGATATAAAAAATTTAATGTAACTCTTATTTCTACTTGTTATGAATGGCATGTTTCACTCCCTTGTTTGGATAAACTAATGGCATAATGGAGAAGAACGAAGGGACGAACACTTATTGCCCTTTAACAATTTCTGCTAATTTACTATAAGATTTTTATGTTTTAAAAATAATTTTTTAAAAATTTAAATATTTTTATTTATTTTAAATTAATATTTTTTGATATTTTTAAATTATTTTAATGTACTGATATTAAAAATAATTTTTTAAAAATAAAAAAAAATAATTTTAATATATTTTTAAATAAACAACAAGCATACTCCTAAAATCACCTAAAACTTCAAATGATTTATTGGGCTTTCCAAGATTGACAATGCACCAAGCCATTCTCGGTGGGTTGTGATATGTAAAATCATTGTATTGATAGTGCTAGTTTTAGGTTGAAAAGTATTATATAATAATATAAATTATATTCTAAAACCTTATTTAATAATTTAAGTTTTTGAATTGAATTAGTTTTTTGATATCTCGAGTTCGAATTTCACCATTCTTATTTATTTAATAAAAAAAATTAAATATAAAATAATATAGGTATATGTAAATTTCAAGTTTAAAGGATTTTCACTTGAGAGAGTATATTAAAAATAATATAAATTATATTTTATGATATTTTATCTAATAGTTTAAATTATTAAATCTACTTTAAATTATTAGATTGAACTAATAAAAAATTATAAATTATTTGTTTAATGATTGATGAGCAAAGCCATTTTCAACTTTTCCCTCTGCTTTCCCATCAACTTTTCCCTTTGCTTTCCCATCGCTTTCCCTTCCTACAAAGACCAAGAAAATAACTTATAGCTACTTTTACAATGTGTTAGTTTTGATGTTTATTTTTATAAGTGTTATTTATTTAAAAATATATTAAAATAATTTGTATTTTTATTTTTTTAAATTTATTTTTTATATCAATATATTAAAATATTCTAAAAATACTAAAAAAATTTAATTTAAAATAAAAAAATAAAAAATTTAATTTTTTTTTTATATTTTTAAAATGTAAAAACCAACTCTAAAATCACTTTCAATACAGATGGCAGATGAGCTGTGGTTAAACTCTTGAAAAAGCTATATATTTTTCCCTCTTTGCATTGCCTTCCTTTTCCCTTTAAACAAAGACCAAGAAAATAACATAGAAGTCTAGTCTTCCTTTCCAGCTAACAAACACTTGTACACACTACACAGACAAGAACTCAGTCGACCAAAGATACTAGCTAATTCATATATTCACAACCTTTCCCACAGCAGAAGAGCAGAGTTTTCAGATCCCATTATATGGGCTCCTCTCTTACAAAATATAAACAGCAAGTTGATCAAAAACTGATGTTTCATTTGCTGGGGGCGGTCTCAACTGAGCAGGTTCATGTTTGATCAGTTTGGTTCCTACTGAACTCAAGCTTAGCTTCAAACTGAAGTTCTTGTCCTGGTTTGGTGAGCTTCCTGTCTTTCACTCTCTAGTTTTCTTGAGTTTTCGGCTTAATCATGTCATCTGTTGATAGCTCTAGAGATGCATTAACCATTCAACAAATTATCGCCTCAATTCCGGCTTTGATTGATCTTGTTTCCGTTGCCAAGTCATCAATTCCTTTGCCCCTAAAATTAAATACCGATAACACAATCACCACCACCACTCTTGAGGCTGCCGCTGTCACCACCACCACCAGCAACGTTAATGACAACAATATTAGCAGTATCACCACCACTTCCATATCCACACCAGGAAACAGTAATAATACTGCAGCTGCCACAGAAACCGCCACCTCCCCCTCCACCTCCACCTCCACCTCTGGCCCGGCTCCTTCTCTGGCCTCTATCCTTGACTCCGGCTCCGGCTCCACCATCACCACCACAACTACTGAAGGCGGCAGCAACAGCGACGGCAACACCACAACCAGCAATTATGCTAATATCGAGGACGTGATCAGTGATGGGAGCTGTTGTATGTTGGGATTTTCCAGCAATAATCCAAGTGATGAGAATAAGAAGAAAGACAAGAACATCACGGCCGATGTTGGCAATGATGGCAGTGTGAATCCTGAAGGTGAAAGCAACCAAAAACTGCATAATCAGTTGGAGAAATTGACCAGAGATTTATATTATGTTCAAAGCGCCTGTGACAAACTCAAACATCTAGAACTACATGTTGGTAACCAATTCAAGAGTCTTCAAAGACAAGGTGTATTCCTACAGAGTGTCTTAAGGAATTTAGAACGAGTACGAAATGGCACCACCAGTAATCATGCCATCCTAACCAAGCAAATGCAACTTAACATTAAGTTAATTGCTGGGATGGTAATGGAGTTGAAGTATCACATACCGTCACCATACAAGCTGAATTTGGCCAATGAAGTACTCAAGTCGCAAAATGTTAGTGGGGGAGATTCCCTGAATTTGATCGATGAGATTCTTAAAATACGCGGTAACAAAGCATTTGAAGGGTGTTCATCTTTTGTAGATTTTAAAGAGAGATATAGCAGTCTTGATTTAAGAGATAAGCTTTGTTTGTTGTGTTTCTCGGTGTTTCCGGAGAATTCTGTTGTCAAGAAGAGATTGCTGATGTATTGGTGGGTTGGAGAGGGTTTCATAGACCCAAAAGTTGATGCTGACAAGCCTGAGGAAGTTGCTGATGGCATTTTGAAGAAATTCTTGGAGAAAGGGTTTGTTGAGCCTGAGATCAAGAAACGTAGACTGGTTGGGTTCAGGATGCACTCATTGATTCGTTATGCGGTTATTTTTGTAGCTGAAAAAGTGGGGTTCTTCCATTTTGATTCAATGGGGAATCCCACGGGGAACTTTTCAACTAGTCAGAGGGCTTGTTTGATCAAAACTGGAGAGAAATATTCTCGGCAGGCGTTGCTTGATTTGGAGTCGAAACCAGAGACACTGCACGCTTTGTTCAATGTCAACGATCCTTATCCAGATTTAAACACAGAATGGTTCTCCAGGATGAGAAACATTAATGTTCTTTGCTTGGGAAGGTGGGAGAACTCATCTAAGAAGAACAATGAAGCAGAGAACAATGAAGCAGAGGAGACCAGGCATGATGTTGAAGTGGAGAGCACCGAATTCTTGAAGGGGCTGAGGCAGCAGCATCATGTTGAAGTGGAGAGCACCGAATTCTTGAAGGGGTTGAGGAACATGAAGCATCTGAAGTTTCTCAGTCTTCAAGGAATCTCTAGGATCAACGAGCTTCCTGAAACCATCCAGAAGCTTGTCAATCTAAAGATTTTGGATCTTAATTCTTGCCACAATCTGGAGGCAATTCCAGAGAATATTGTGTCACTCCAGAAGCTGACACACTTGGACATTTCTGAGTGCTACATGCTGGATTACATGCCCAAGGGGCTTGGGTCACTTACTGAACTCCAAGTCCTTAAGGGGTTTGTAATTAGTAATCTGAAAATAAAAAATGCAGGAACTCTTGATGATTTAAGAGGATTGCCAAAGTTGAGGAAACTGAGCATCTATACAACTAAGAAAGATTTCCCTAGAGTTAAAGACCTGAAAGCGCTAAGGCATATCACAGCGCTTCAGAAGCTAACAATTGAATGGGGAGGGAAATCCGGAGTCAAAAAAGAGGAAATTAGAAATGACTCAAGAGGACTGACAAGGAGCAATGCCTTTAGACGAGAGAACATCCCTGCAGCGATTCCTGACCTTCCTGAACATTTGGTGAAGCTGGATCTTCAGTGTTACCCTGAGACTAAGGCTCCTGAGTGGCTGTTACCTCTCAGACTGAAAAATCTTCAGAAACTCTACATCAGAGGTGGGCATCTCAGTGCTCTGGGTCAAGCTCAGGGTGGAAATCACAAGTGGAATGTCAAGATACTGCGTCTCAAATTTTTGAAAGAACTAAAGATGGATTGGAGAGTACTGCATGATGCATTTCCGCATTTGATTTACTTGGAGAAATTTAAATGTCCTAAACTGACTTTCTTCCCTTGTGATGGCACCGGAGTGTGGCTGGACAGAGAAAAGCTAGCAAACCAGACGTTGGAAGAATTAGAATTGACATGGTCTTTCCTTTCCAAAAGTTCTACTTGAGTTCAAAGTATGTTCTAGATTTCAGGCAGGTATTTTTAATTTCGATTCTGTTCTTCATTTCATTACATCTGCAGGGTTGTTTTCTGTATGTAAAAGAAAGAGAGTCTGAGTATATTTGAGCTCCAAAAATATCATTTCTGATATGAACTGTCATGGAACTCTGAATGCTTGAATTTTGATGCACTCAATGATCATAGGATTTGATGTTCTACTTATTTACCAGCATTTGGGGGACCAAGTTAGCAGGGAAACTAGAGGGATGATTTATTTTAGCCGTGAGGCCTCCAATTCTCACGAACTGACCATGCCATTGCTAGGAGCTAGCAAGGGGGATGGATTCGGCGGCATTTTCAAATGGGATGTGTATGGATCTAGAAATTCCTTCATGTAAATTACTGCTCCTGAATGCTTATCACTGCTTCATAATTTCATTGTTTATCGATACTGTAGGATATCTAACAGATAGGGTGGTTTCTTATGCCCACAAGACCAGTCCAGAAAAGAATTCGCAGCACCTAACATGTAGAATTAAGCTGTCTCAAAACATGCAGGCCATTAAACATCAGGGTATGAATTGATAATTTGTTTGGAGTTCTGTCTGCACTTGGATGATGAAATTCATGTGAAATATGTACTTAATTCCATCGTGAATGGTAGAAGAACTAATACTTAATTATTCTGTCCCTATCGACTTTGTGCTGGCTTCAATTAAAGAATTTCCACTTGATATTTAACAAGAATTATATCTAGATGTATGAATTTTCTGTGATTATAATGCTGTACTAACTCTTACAGAGACATAATCGACCATAAACTAATGACAAAACTCATAATGCCAGACTGAATTAGTATTATTTGATATTAGGCCTGCCAGGAGGATGCATTGTGGCTAAGCCGGAGCCTTAGGTTGACTTCAGAAAGTCTTGGTCTTTCTATATTCTTGTTTTGAGTTATATTAAACCGAGATTTTAATATCTAAAGATTTGATGGTTTTCATAGTAATGCAGAGCTATTATAGAGAAAATAATTTTGGAAAATTTCTGTAAAAATTTAATTGCAATCCAACAATCAGAATCATAAGTAATGACTCTTTTGATTCATGGTCTGGCGTGACCAGATCTTCTCTTAAACCTAAACTTGTCCCATTAGTCTATAAATATATTTGTAGACCATCCACTTAATTTGTTTGGAGCACATACTTATTTAATTATGTCATATACACAAGTGACTACTAGATTTTTCTCTGTTTAGTTTGGAGCAGATCCTTAAAAATACCAGATTTCTCTCTGTTTTATTTATTTATTTGGAAGGCCTGATTAACAAGAGAGAACTTCGAAGAGAGGATAAACTGCAATAGATGATTATCCCACATCTGATGTTGATTCTGGTAGCTACTGGCTGTTTTACCTTGCTTGTATAAAATTGTTGTAGGATTTTTTATAACGATGATAATATCCCATGTCGGCTAAGAGTTAAGAGCCTTGACAACTTGTATGCTCCAAGTTTCACCTCTACTCGAGATGCTTTTCTCAGAACAAAATTCACCTCAAGGCCATCAGCCCTAACATGAGACAATACCTCCGAAGAAGCAGATTTGGGCAACATCTTCACATAACAAAATCATTCAGTGATCCAACTACAAATCAATGTCTTCCGCTATGCGGATTTGGTGCAAGTAGAAAGAAGCCAAACGAGCAGCTAGTAGGAATATTCAGCTAATATTGCAACTGAACACAGAAACAAATGCAGAGAAGAGAGACTTTTCATTCAAAATTCAGAAATAGAAACATGACAATGTAAGATCAAAGACAAAGGAGGTGAAAACCATAGACAACTCTCGAAGGGAAAAAAGTAATAATAGAGCAAAACAAGCATTAAACATTCGAATTGTTGTCAGTTGATAACTGTGGATGAACTGTCACAGTATGACAATTAGGCACAGGTGCCTCTTCCATTTTTTCTTTCATAATTTCCCCAAGCACTCTTGCTGCTAATGGAAGGCCAGAACACTTTCTTATGATCTCCTTTTTTAGATCCTCCAATTCCACATTTGGGGGATTGAATAGTGTCCCATCTTGCTCAACAGCATCTTTGAAAATAAGCCAGCATTTCTCTTTATCTGCAAGAGGCAGAACGGGATGTACATTTTCCTCCCCGACCATCTTCTTTGCCAAGTCCTTATTCCTACTCGTGACAATAACTGTTCCTCCATAGCCTTTCGGCAATCCATACGCAAGGCTTTGCTCCCATTTAACCTTACCAGGTAAAGGAGAATACAGGTTTTCAAACCACGTATCTCCTTCCTGAGCATCATCGAGGACAATCATATACTTCTTGCCCATCAGTTGCACATGAAGTGCACAGATCAGAGCTGAAAGGCCGCTGTTAGAAACGGATTGGATGGTATTTTCTTCAACTCCAAGTGAAAGCAGTATTCTTTCCACAAGAGCTATCTTGGCATCTTTGTTCCCATCAGGCTTTTTCGACATGCTTACCAAAATCCTAGGAACAAAGTGCTTCTTCACTTCTTCTCTCTTTATAATTTCTTGGCATAGTGTGGTTTTTCCGGCACCAGCCATCCCTGTGATTCCGACAGCACTGAACTTTTCTTTACTTCTTTCGTAAACAAGCAGTTTCACCAGTGACGTTATTTCATCATCGAAGCCATGAACCACCAGCGGACTTACAGATTGATGACTCTGGCGGCCAGTGTCTCTAACATTTGATGAGTTCCCCTGATCATCCCGTTGTGGACTAAAGTTTCCATTTGAGGAAATTGTAATAGAGTCTTTCGATTTAAGCTCCTCCTTGATTTCTTTCAAAGTATTCCTGATTCTCCACAGGGAAATTATTCCTTCACGAGATAAGAATGATGCTGCCTGACATTCCACCAAAATGTTGTTGAGGCGGTAGAGCTTTTCCCTGAGTGATGGCTTCTCTTTAGCAGGTGAGTTCTCAATATTTCGTCGAATCAGTTTCTCCAGTTCCTGAAGATCTCTTTTCCAGCTAACTTTGGAAGATTGAAGACCACCACTAAATTGATTCAGCAAATAACTTCCAACTTCATCATCCATATCAGAAATACTCTCTCAATCTTTGCTTGCCAAGATTGCAATAAATTCAAGACTTGGTGCGACGAAAAAGAACTGATGAAATGCCTTGGTTTTTTAATGAGAAGATGATGTCAAAGAAGATACAAGGAAGATGAATTGCAGAGACATTTTTTGGAGTTCATTGACTTAGCGAAGTCTTCCTTGTTGGGTTTATTTTATTTTATTGTCATTTGTTTTTTACCAATAATGCTGTAGAAAAATAATTCAATTAAAAGTTGTGGGTCCTAAACTACTATTTTCGTATGATTTAGAGCATTTGATACTGTATAGTAGTTACTATTTTTTAAAATATTTTTTATTTAAAAATATATTAAAATAATATTTTATTATTATTTTTTAAATTTATTTTTAATATAACATATCAAAACAATTTTAAAATAGTAAAAAATAAATAAACTTTAAATTTGGCCGCAATGAAAACTTCCTCTTGAAGGTAAGCTAACAGGAGAGCATGTATGACCTTTCACAGCTTCACTTGCTTTAAGTTAATTCTATTATAACGATAAACCCACACCAGATGTCACTGAGCTTCAATTAGAGGTTCCATCCAGATTTGATTAATCACAGGAGGTTTGCTTAATATTAAATGGATAATTAATAATTTTTTAAATATTTTTAAATAATTTTGACAATCTCTTTTGACAATTGCAAGCATTCCCTTCTTATTTTTTTATTAGTAATTCTTTAAAATCATTAGCTTTTCTTCAAATTATTCCTTATTATTTTCAAAATATACAATTGTCGAGATTAAATCCATCTCTAAGCAGATCATTTATCTATAAACTAAGATAAGATTTTAAATTAGTTTTTAATGCAACATAAGGAAATGCATGTGTTATGAATGTTTTTTTTAAATATCATGCATTTTTTTTCTTAATTTGGAAACAAAAAAATGTTATCAATGCTTAATAAAATAAATTAAAAGCTAAATGAAATAATAAATAAAAACAAGTTATTAGTGCTAATTAAATAACTAATAAAAGTAAAAGATAGATGCAACCGCAAATATTTTACATGGTTATTCAGTTTATTTTACATGTTTTAATTTATTTTATGTTAGAGATTAATTATCATTGCTAATAACAAATGATTTTCATTTTTATAAGTGTGTCATTATAATAAAACTCATTTATATAAGAAATAAAAAGAAGAAAAAATTAAATAGAAAAAAAAATTTAATATTTAAATAGAAAAAAATAAAAAAATACATAGAGACCGGGTGTTGTTAGGCTTGGCGCACACACTTAGCCAACCATCAAAGAGTTCACGCTCGTGCACCTGACTATATTTTTTAAACAGACAACAAGTCACATACAACAAGTCGTCTTCTGAGTTATTGCTCGGTCACTCTTGATAATTGAAAATTAGAATTCTAAGTTTTGAAAACCTCAAAACTCATTTTTTTTAACTTGTTTTTAACTAAAAACACCTTAAAAAATCAAAGAGAACTCAATAAACTAATTTCCAACCCTTCAATCACTCCAAAAAAAAATAAGAATCAACTAAATAAAGAAACTAAACGAATCTTAATCAACTTTTTTCAAAATGTTTATAAGGAAACATAGCCTCCAGTTAACTTTTCTTGAAAAGACAAATTTATTGACACAAAACTTGTCCTTTTTGGTAGTCAAATATAGTCATCCGAGCATTCAATCTTTCTTTAAATTTTTTTAATGATTTTCTTTCTCCTCTTTCAATATACAAGATTGCAACGTTAAAAAAAATAAAATTTCATTCTAAAACATGAGTTGCAAAGTTCAAAGGTTGGAAAAACTATAACTTCAGAGATTATATTGAAGTTTTCCATGAAAAAATAGTAACAAGGTCCGTTAGAATGAAATTGCGAAGTTCAAAGGTTGGAAGACCAAACAAACTTGATTATGCATATATATAAACATGCCATCCATATCCATGGTGTTCAGGCCATGGAATGAATTGATAATATGCTTGGAGCTCTGTCTACACCTGGAAGATGGCATTCATGTGAAAAATGTACTGATTTTGGCCTGTAGAATCATGATTTAAACCGATGACAATTAAAAATTGACTTCCCATTTAACACGAAGTCTGATGCGAGAGTTCATTAATTCTGTCCATTCACATTGATGAAGGAAGAATATTATAATTCCAAATTGTTTGCTTTTAATATATTTATAAAGTTTTTAAACCATCTACCAGAAAATAATTAATTTAATTATGCTTTTTGACCAAGGTGAACATTTGGTTGGTACTTATCAATGTTGGATACACTGTGGAATACATCAACACAAGGATTCTTAATCTTTAATAAGTAGTGGTCGGGTAGAAGAGTGAAGAGCTCGTTTGTTTTTATATTTTAAAAGTAATTATAACATTATAAAATAAAAAAATATAATTAATTTAATATATTTTTAAATAAAAAATATTTTAAAAAATAATTTTCACCACTCTATCGAGCATCTCCTGAATCTTCACAATTAACCCCTGTCGTTTACCTTTTCATACAGTGGACCAATCCACCTGACGATTTCAAGTTCTAGGGCATTATTTTAATCTACAATAGCTGATCCATGATCTTATTCTAAGCGGCCTTGGCCCATGTTGGAAACAATTGTGACAACTCCAATCATAACATGAATCCTTCATCTGCTTTCTTCAACTCCTGTAGTCTTCTCTGTAAATTCTCCCTTCTCTGAGCTTCAATCACTGGTTTTTATACCAAATTCTGTTGGACTGTCGAACATAACGGTGCATGCTTTCAACTCATTAACAAGCTGCATAGACTTTATTGATGGACCAAGCAGAGGGATAGGTCCAGTCTATTGTAAATACAGGATCAGACCCACGTCTCATGCCATCGCCCTCGTGCTGCCAAACTAATCATGGATAGGACCATTCTACTATAACAACAATTAAGCCTCAAGTCAACCGTTTTTAAAGTGCATTTTTAAAAAAATATATATATAAAATATTTTTTTATTTTTAAAAATTTATTTTTAATATTAATATACATCTTTTCTCTTTTACGTTCACGACGATTTGATCTCGGTTGCTTATACTAGAATTGATAGGCATTATCACAGTTTAACATCAGAGACTCTCTGCTAGTTATCTTAACTTGAAGGCAAACAACCTACCTCTGGTTCTTCTGGCCTAGACTAGATAATTTATAGTATATGCTAGTCCTTGTCCGATTTACAGAAGAAAACATCATTCGAGTCTAACCATTGCACTCAGCCGTATGCCCGAGTAAAACAAGACGACAACTACCTATTAACTATATTAAATTACAGGCAATAAAAGCCTATAACATGCTCCAAATACAAGCAGCTTTCAAGTTCGAAGCACATGAATAGCTTATTTCTTCGACAAAGATACCATAATCTTAAAGAAAGCTACGTGTCTTGTACGTTGTTTCTTCTCTCATATCCCCACAAACACATGCATTTCATCTATACAACAGCTGCTGCTACTTTAATTTATTTCCCTCCAAATTCTTTACTGGCTCTTTGTTTTCTTTTTTAATTATCCATGACAGGCTTTCCCCTATGCGTTGACCAAAAAATATGCAATTCATTTCTTGCTTTTTTCCATGTAATAATTCATTATCTTGGTAAGTCCCTCTCTTTTCCACCAAGCAAGGGACACAACCAAACTCAACCCTACAAACAACAAATACAAACAAATGTGGCAAGCAACATTCAAAGCTCTGTCCTGTCCTTCATGGTCCCATTCCATTAATACCCTTCTCATTCCATCCCAAAATTCTATAGAAAGCAAAAAAAATAAAATTCAGAAGATAGTCTCATTGCAAGTAATGAATTTCTTCTTCTTCTTTTGGTATACAACCAACTGAGCTTGCAATAAATTTCTATAGCTCGAAATCATAGCTCTTTCTTTTCTTTTCTTTTGGCTTTTATCTTTTTTTGGGTTTCTATTATGGTGGTGACATTGATGATGTTAAGATATGGACCAATTGCAGAGTCCCAATAATATTAGAACTGAGAAAAACTGAACAAAATATTGCCATCATTTGCCGCTGTAGCCATTCAATTTTCGCCGCTTGATCTCCGGCACTGTACTGCCATTAGTGATGGTGGTGGTGCTGGTGATGATGCTCGTGGTCTCATTTTCTGATTTTGTAAAATGCCTGTCTAGCACGCTCAATGGGGTTCTTGTCCAGGACATTGTATCTAACATTGACTCGTACCATTCCATCTCCACCATTTCTTGCAGTGCATTAAAGCATTCTAGCAGCTTCTCCTAAACAATGCATGATTAGTCATTAATTAATTGCCATCAATGCTAAGCCAGAGAATATATATATATATATATATATAACAAACAAACCAAAAAAATGAAATTTTGGGGTGTTGGTTAATCCTTGCTTACTTCATTTACAAATTCACATGAGTAGATTGAGCACTTGAAACAAGGGAATTGCAATGGGAATCGTTCATTGGATGCTACAAGAAGGGCTGATGCTGCAATAATAGATGGCTTGAACTCAAGAAACTTAATTTCTGCAACAAAAAACATACATAGAATTGAATGCTAATAAAAAAAAAGTTGAATATGATTAGAGAAAAGTTTTTGAGATAAATGGGTGCTTACCATTTTGAGCTTTAAAAATAATCTCTGTAGCTCTGTCTTTGAGAGGTTGTGAGGATGATGGATCTTTGAGTTCAAATAAAGAAACAAAGAAATGCACAAAAGAGAAAGGTGTAATCGATCTCATTCTCCAGTTCAAGGCATCAAGAACGAGAAGTTCCATGCGATTAATTGTTTGTGTGTCAAAGATGAAACCAGCTTCCGCTTCCTGTTTCATTGTTTAAACTATGCACGTAAGTTTCCATGGCCAACTTTGAATTGCATAGTCGGCTAATATATGGGGAAATATGGGGGCTTATTACCTGAGAATTGGAGATGGAGAAGTGTTTATTCTTCATCTTTGCAGCTAGAGAAAGGCAAGAGATTACTAGAAGTCTAAGAATCCATGGCTTCCCTTGCTTCAAAGAACCAAGAATTTCAGCAAGAATAAATCAAGAATCCGAGCAAAATAGCAAGAGACGTACACTTTATATTTTAATTCGTTTCCATACCGGAATTTCTTGCCTGGAAATGAATCGATCCATGTAATTTACTGCAAGGTAGGGAATGAAGAGGTCATAGTTGCAAGAATATTGTGCCTGCCAAAAGCTAAGACAGCATTATTACAACACAAAACCCAATATCAACAAAGGAGGTTATACACATAAGTTAGTGTTGTGTTTATCACCTGTAAAATGCGAGAAATGGCTTCTTCACGAAAGGAAACGTAGAAGTCAGAGGTTTTCAAGCAGTGTAGGAAATTTCTTGAAGGCATGTGATCAGATTCAGAGACAAAGAGATCTGGGATTGTATCAGATACGTATTCTTTCAAGCTTGTCAAAGGGTTTTCAAGATCAAACTCCATTTTTCACCTTTTGTTTTGTGTCTGTGTGTCTTTGTTTGTATGAAAGTGTGTTTTCGTAAGAAAAAGAGACAGAAAGAGAGTCAATAAGAGAAGAGAGGGAGTGTGAGAAAAGTGAGCCAAAGAAGGTGAGTAGCAATAATGATAGAAAGAGAAGCTTCGCTTTCTGTGTTTGAAATGAAAATAAAAGAAACACTCTTCCACTTCACTTCTCGGTTTACAGCTCCTCTTCCATTAACTTTCTCATTACTCAATTTCATGTTACCCAAAATTATCATTTTTTATATAAAAAAATATAATAAAATACAAAAGTAATAATATAAAAACAAAAAGAGGTTGAAAAATTAAAAAAAAATATAGGTGGACAAACGACTTGGTTGACAAGAACAGACCGAAGAAGGATTTAAATGCATAAATAAGAGACGAAGCGGTCAAATTGGATCTTTAACAATATTAGAAACTCAATTGCACCTTTGAAGTGCTTAAATGTGAAACACAATGCAAATTCAAAGTTAACTTAAGTGGATATTAGAGGAATTTGCATAAAAGTTAAGTCTGAAGACTTAATTAAATTTTTAATAGGCTGATTTAATTTAATCATGAGCCTAATTAAGGATTTAATTAAGTTTAAGAATTAATTTGGGTCAAAATTAAAAGAATTAATTAAGTGTAAGGACTTAATTAGACTTTTAATTGGTCACGTTAATTTTTATTAAGGATTTAATTGGTAAAAAAATTAAGTTTGAAAACCTAATTTAGACTTATCTAAGAAGACTGGAATTTTTAAGTACCAAATTTAACTTTACAAGCTTAATCGAATGATATCATGGGTCAAATTATAAGAAAATCAAAGTTTATAGGTCAATTAAAAGCTAAATTAAAGAAATTAAATATCAAGGATCTTTTTGCAGAAGGCGCGCAACATTGGGGGTTGTATTGAACTTTTTCAGGGAGTAAATTGAAGAAAATCAAATATTAAAGCTTAATCAGGGGCTAAATTGAACAAATTAAAAACCAGTGACGACTTTAAAAAAGGCGTCAGACTTAAAGGGTGTCAATTGATGTTTGATAGGGGCCTAATTGCATAAAATTAATCAATTTTGTCTCAATTAAAGACATTTGAGCTTAAATTGAAAGACCAGGGACTAAATTGGAGATCGCTCGATCCCAATTACTAAAACCCTAATTTAAAGGTTTAAAGATAACAACATCATTTTGGTTAGGGTCCTCCCATTTTAACTGATCGTGAAGCACTTTTTTGGGCAATAATCGTGTCAACTCCAACCACCACCAGACGAATAACGACCACCATTCAAGTATCATTTTAAAATTATTTATAGATCTTTCATACGTCTTTCCCAACCATTTCATTTAATATTTTGGATGTGAACTTACATCGTAAGATAGTAACCCAATATTAAACATACCTACTTTCTTATAAAAATTCAAAAAAATACAAAAAAAATCCAAATTTTCTTATTTAAAAAAATAAAAAGAATACGTTTTTATTTGTGTGCATACGACCAAATGCTAAAAACTTTCATGCATATTTTATAAAAAATAAAATTTGCATTTTTATCATACTTTGAAAAATACAAAAATTAATTTATAGGTATCATAACAAGTTTGTGATTATTCATTAAAATTTGATCAAAATTTCAGAAACACCATAAAAATCAATTTGTTTAATTAATATTTGGGGTATAAATTTTACAATGTAATGCAAATTCTCATAATTAAATTAAATGCATTAACAAAAAAATATTAGGAATTAATTATAGAGTTTAATATTTGAAGGTATAAATTTACGTTGTAAAGTATATCCCCAAGTATTAAAGTTACAAAATAAAAATAAATAAACTATTAAAATTTAGGCTTTAAAATGATTAAGATTTAGCCTAATAAGGCTGAGACCTTTTTACTAAGAGGGATTTGTCTTGAGCCCACTAAGATAGAAACCTCCTTACTGAGGAGGATCTACCTCAAATCCATAAGATAATGACCTCATTACTGAGAATGATTTTTTTTTAACTTTAGATAAACCAACAAATAGAAACATGATTTAGAAAAAAAAAAAACAATAAATCAACAATGCACCTTACCATAGGTATGGTGCACTGAGGATGATGTGTTTGCCCCATGAACAACTAGTTCTTTTATCCAGACTCTTGTAGACTTGTAGGTTTTCTAATAACCGTAATACTAGATGACGACTCCTAAACCCTTCAAATCATAATTTCATGATTAATCCCAACACAACCAAAACTCCTTTTGATCCAGGAGGAAGATCTACCATTTAACATTGTGCACACCACGACAAACTTATATGTGTCCTGGTTGCGCCCCTCTTTGGTGTTGTTGGGAAAGAAAACAATAACATTCATCAAATAGATGTCTATTGAAAATAAACTTTAAAATACTTTATATGTTTATCGCAACCAATTAAAAAATAAAAGAATTTTAGGTGTAATTAAAGAAATTTTTTTTCCAAAAGGTCTGTTAATTTTGTATAAAAAACTTGAAAAGTAATTCCTTGAACCAAAATTACTAATGTTGTAGTATATGGCTCATAGGCATATGTTAAAGCGGAGTAAAAGGAGTACTATTGGAAATTAATAATACCTTTTATACATCTAGAGTTTACTATAAATACATATTATCTAACCTTAATTTGATATATAGAGAAATATAGCTCATCGCTCCTGTGAATGTAGACACATTATCGAACTACATGAAATTTGTGTTTTCTTTCTTATTTTCTCTTTTTTGCAATATTCATCTTCATTATTGCAAGTTTCATAACAATTGGTATCAGAGTCTGGTTACGATATTAAAGATTTCTTTTGCAAAATTTGACATGGTCATGTTTTATGGATCTAGTAATTTCAGATTTTGACAAAGAAGGGTGAAGGATTTGTTTGTGCATAAAGGCATGGTGAAGGCGTTATACAGAAAACAACCAGAACGATTGGTAGGAGCTAGAAGTGAGGGCTGTGGCAACTATTACGATTTTTCTAGATGATGACGTGATGTATCACGTCATGGATGAGGAATCACTGGTGGCAGTTTAGGTAAAACTAGAAAGTCAATATATGTTGAAGTCATTGATGAACAAATTTTATCTTAAGCAGAAATTGTTTGGTCTTAAAATGTCAGAGCGCACAAGTCTGAATTGGCATATCAATGTGTTCAATCAGATTGTCAGTGATTTTAAGCGAATTACTGTGAAGTCCAACGACGAAGACAAGGCATTGATTTTATTACATTCCCTACTTACTTCTCTTACTTAAGAAAATTTAGTTACAACTCTTATGTGGGGGGAAGAAACTCTCATATCAAAAGAGATCACAAGTGCCCTATTAAGCTTTAATATGAGAAAGAAAGTTGGTGATGAAAATTCACTAGGTAAAAGGCTAGTGGTGAGGAGTAATCAGGAGTGTGGGAGAAACAAGTTCCGGAACGAATTGAGAAACAACAAAGCTCTATCTAAATCTAGAAAGAGGAAGGATATACAATGTTATAAGTGTTGAAAAATAGGGTACTTAAATGAAAATTTCTAGAGAAAAAGAAGGGGGATACAAAGAATAAATAGGGTTCATCAAAGTCTGTGAATGTAGTGGAAGAAGACTCACCTGATCAAAAGCAGAAATGTGTGATTGGCTTCGTCCTGACCTTCAATAAATAGTAGTAGAGAACGGTGACAGAGATATACTTTCTATTTCATCCAGTTCAAATCATCTCATAAATTCTTGGATATTGGATTTGGCATGCTCTTATCACATGATACCTAATAAAATTGTTTAAACATTTACAGGTTAATTAATTTTAGCTATGTTCTTATAGGTAATGATGATCCATGCAAAGTTGTTAGAATAGGGAATGTCAAAATTAAAATGTTTGATGGTGCTGTTAGTACATTGTGTAATGTTAAACATATACTAGATTTGAGGAAGAATCTGATTTCATTAGACACTTTAGACTATAATGGATTCAGTTTCAAGTCATCATTACCTATAATAGCTAGCTATTGTGGCTGGTTGGTTGTCATGTCATGTAATGTCATAGTTGTTATATGTTATGCACTCTACTGGTGAGAATGATTGTGATGAGTAGCGTTGCAGAAAAAATTATGTGCATGAAAAGTTTATGTATGGATCATGAAAACTTGAAACAAATACATAAAAGGATGTGTGAGGATAAGATTGTATAAACTAGATCCAATGTTTATGTTTAGTCTGTGCCGAGCTGAAATTCTTGCCTAAATGAGTGGATTTTTTTTCTTAAATTTTTTGTGTATATATATGTTGCTTACAAAGGTGTGATTCAAACCACCTTGAAATTATGCATTTGGTTTGCGAAAGTGCTGCTTTTGTGTTTTCCAGTAAAAAAAACGGTAAAACGACAAAATAATATTGTTGGATGCTTGATAGTTTCGTTGAACATCCAGCTGTTTGCATTATAATCTAATTAAATCAATGCTAATTTAACCAGAAAGGTAAATGATCTGCTGCAGAAGTAAGCGTGGTCCCTAAATAGAAATTGATTGGGCATAGATATTAGAGACTATAAAGACAGTTGTGGTTAATATTATTCCTTTGATCCAGGACAAGCACTGCTAGCTAGCTTTTAGAGGAATTGTCAGCCCTAAATATATTATTGCTACTCTTATGTATCAAATTAATATTATTTATCGAAATTCTTAAACACTTTTTTTCTTACAACGAAAGGGATCTACTCCAGTTTGTGAGTGAATTGAGACACAATTTCTTTTTTAAAGGCATGCCTATATATTAATATAATGCACTAGAAAAAATAAAGAAACTCTCTACGTGTTGGAAATCAGAAAGGAACGAGTTGAGTAGCCATGTATCAGATAAGGATGCAACAGAGACCCATCATATTCGAGATCTTTGGCTAATTAACGTGCTGGGCCATCAGATCACCTGTCTTGCCCGTGTAACATACTTCTGCATGTCACTCACGTGTGTGTGATAAATGTACAAGCTATTTGTTTTTCCTTGGAATTACTTTTCCTTCAAGTAATGGATTAGAAGACAAGTGATGATCTTTCATGAGCAATTTCTCAACACGATATTCCAGGTACATATCATATCTTCAGCAGAGCCCCACCACTACAGCACCGTCGCAGTTTCACAGAAATTTCCTGATTCAAAAGGGAAGCTTTTTATTGTTAGAAGAAACAAAAATCATGGGGTTTGATTTCCTTACCATCCATTCTTTTTAGTTTGGATCATTTGAAGACAAATCAAAGATTAAGGTACTCTTTTTTTCAATGATATAGCAAGGCATAAACCTAAGTACAACCAATAAATGTTACTTCCAGATAACAACACAAATGTAGACGGACATTCATAAATGACAAATCGTGAAAGACAAATAGAATATCATGCAACTGCACAATCAACCACAGAGGTCATTCCAAGAGAAGATGTTAAAAATTTTACAGCAGAATTCTTACATTTAGAAGATAAGATTATTGTTAATAATCTTTCCTTGTCATGGCTGAAAGACAGCTTGGTTTCATGTCATAGTGTTTAATGAGAGGTAAGCTGTACACACAGGCCGAGTTCCTCTTTTCTTTTCTTCATTTTATCATGCAATGAAATCAATCACTAACCTAACTTAAAATTATTAGAAAATAATATAAATTATTTCTTAAAACTTTATTTAATAACTTAACCTTTTACATTAAAATAGTTTTTTTGATATAATATCATAGCATTGATAATCAAGCAATTTATAGTTCGAATCTCATTATCACTAAAAAGCTTTTACTTAAAAATAATATGTTAGAAAATAATATAAATTATATCTTTAAACTTTATTTAATAATTTAAATTTTTGAATTAAATTAGTTTTTTTTTTTGTTAAAAAATACTTGTGCTATAATGTTTTATCCTTGCATACTAGATTTCTTCAATTCATAGTAAAAGGGAATACTTTGTAACTCAGAAGATGGTATTTGCAAATAAATTCTATAGTAGACTTAAGAGCTATACTTCTCTAATTATTAAATTAAATTACACGGAAAAGAGGTAGACTAACTCTCCATTTAATTAGCATTTTATAGCGATTACCTCCACTTGTTCTTCATTAGAGTAGATCGCAGGGATATATAAGCCAGTCCCTATCAATAGTGATAGGACACTGTCTCAGTAAATTCTGCATTTACTTTTCGTTGATCCAGTGAAGAAATTCAACGTGTGATGGACAGAGGAACAACACACACGAGGTGCCTGATTTATTTGAAATGGTATTAACGCTGTGGTGCAGGCCAGAACAGAGATAAATTCAATCGTAAAAAAAATGTGTGTGATGCGAGATTTTTTTTATGATGATAAAAAATCTAGAATGCGTATTAAAATTTAAGTCATTGTATTTAATAAAATTAATTGATAATAGCATGCACTAATAAATGTTTAAAAAAGATGTCAACCGTTAACAAAAATTAATGTAGAATTTTAAGGGATGGATACAAGTAAAGAAACATGATGTTAGCATCCATCATGTCATTTAATATTTTTATTTAATTATATGTAAATAAGTTTTTTTTTTAAAAATAAGAATTGGATTGATAACCTTATGTCATGGTCCCTTAATTGCCTGGATCTCAAACCCAATTGTGTTAGAGTTGGTTCGGTATGACCAATTTGACTAAGGGATCTAATCACGACCAGGTCGTCTCGTTTAAAATTCAATTTGGCTTTCAAAATTTTGTTTGGATGTTATCTTTTCAACCCTCGCCTAACTCAATCAAGCTCAAGCATGAAATAATAAAATATCCAAGGAAAAAAATTACAAGAAAAAAAAAAGAGTTTAAATAGCGAAATGAAAACAATGCCATATTGGATTAACCCTAACAACCCGGTCTAACCTGCTAAATGTGCAGTCATGGTCATGACATGACCATGATGAGCTTACCCGGTTTAGCCGACCTTCATTTCCTTTCTTCCAATTGGACTTGCATTGGGTTCAATTATGAAAAAGTTTGGGACTAAACTACAAAGCCACAAAAAATTGGACTAAACTAGGACCAAATGAAAAAAAACAAAAAAACCTTTAACTTCCCTTCCCTTACTTTCTCCTGTGTTGAGACTTAATTGTTTAAATGGGATGAAGTTTAGGACCAAATTAAAGAGCTATGAAATAATCAGGGGCCAGATTAAAAAAATTAATAATTATCAAAGAATCAGAAACTAAATTAAAAAAATATATATGAGGGATCAAAAACAAAAATGGGCTGGAAAAAAAGTTACCATGATTGTCAATAGTAATGTGTTTTTATTGGTTGCGACAATTATCCGAATTCATTTTTATAAATAAAATAAAATAAATAAAAAAGGATGGAAGAGTGAAAATGATAGGCAAGAAAAAAAAGAAGACTAAGTTGTTGGGAATAAAATAATATAATAAATAAAAAATAATAAAATATGATAGGAATCAATATTTATAGAAAAAAGAGATTTTGAAATCAATAAGAATATTAGATTATGTTTAAAATGGAAATGTTATGCTTTAGCCCCATCTAATAATGAAAGTTTTGACTTTTTAGGATTCTCATAAGAAAGAAAAAATATGGTAGTTATTATAAAAATAAAAATACTATGTGCATTTAAAAAATAATCATTAAATAATAAATAATATAGGATACCAAAAAAATGGGTGAGAAGCATTTTACATGAAGGGAACAGATTGAAAGAGAACTTCTATACTGCTAAGTCCATGATGAAACCTCTCGGTCTAGAATACTAGAAAATTAATATGTGTCCAAACTTTTGCATGTTGTACTACCTTGAAAATGTTGAGCTGACCGAGTGCAAGACATATAACTAGGCATTCTCGTTATAAACCCAGAAGCGATAGGGAAAAAACTCTTGTAACACATAAAAAACTTAGATACTTCTTAATCACACCTACACTGCAAAAGTTATTCATGTCACCAAAAACTGTTGAGTACATGACATGGCACCAATCACATGATGTGATGGATGGAGTGATGGTGCATCCTTCTAATGATTAAGCATGAAAACACTTTAACAGTGTGTATCCTCACTTTTCAACTAAACCAGGGAACATGCGTCTTGGGTTATGTATAGACAGATTTAATTCATTCGGGTCATTTGCTGCTCCTTCGACCCACCTGGATTTCGATCCGAATTTGTGGATGGAGACAGGATTGTCTGGTGGACCCAATAGAAATCGGGTGTACGGACTCTCCAATACTATAACCAAGAACTTGTGGACGACCCATAATGTCTCAACTGTTGGGAGCTCGCAATTCGGATTATGAAAAATATGAGCGACTCTCTAAGGATTATGAACAACTCTGTCAAATGGTCATAGATATGATTACAAATAGGTGGTACATGTGCACCTCCTTTTTAGCCATATGGTCATAGGAACGACCAGTCTCCTCCTCCTCCTCCTCATTCAACGCCACCATAGATTTTTTTAAGTATATATATATATATATATATATATATATATATATATTACGAACGGAGTTACCGACGAATACAATCCGTCGGTATATTTCAAAGAGTTGGAAAACAATTACTGCATATACCACTTCAACTGTTACATCATCGAGGAAATAATTCCGTAGGTATTTTATAGAGGGTTGGAATAAAATTACTTCAAATGTCACTGCCAATCGCCAACAGAATTATTCCTTCGGTATATTTCAATGGATAAATTGTTTTTTTTACGCATATTTTTCATCTGTGAAATTACATCATTGGGTTTTTTTTTACCAATAAAAATAAAATTACTGATAAAAAGTTTACCGATCAATGGTTTTTGTCCGTGAATAGTGAGTAAAATTATCCCCAATAAAATGATAAAATAAATACCAATAAAAAATTTTATTGGTAAAAGTGTTAAATATAATAGTATTTCCTTTTGTAATTTTATCCTTTTTATATTTAGATTTAAGATTACTGAGATGTCCCATCCAACAAATATTATGCCCCCTCTTAAATCATAAGCCGATTATCATTTGGAGTCCTCATGATAAGACATTCATTCATCAATGTGCTCAAGCAAGATTAAACTGTATCGTGTGTGCATGTCAAATGCAAGCTACTTAGCTACAAGGACAGCTATATTTAAGTATTTTGAATCATGATAGATAGAAAATTTAGTTAATTTTTTTTAAAAAAAATGTATTAAAATAATATTTTTTATTTATTTTTTAAAAATTATTTTTAACATTAATATATTAAAACAATATAAAAATAAAAAATAATAATTTTAAACAAAAATAAATTTTAAATATTAATAAAACACAATTTGAATCGTGTCCCATACAAGACCTTAATAGTTAATACATTAATCAAATATAAAGGGAAAATGCTAGCTATAGATGTCCTCTGGTGCACCAATTTTAAGTGTTGCAGGAAATTCCATTGTTAAGGACAAAGACAGCCACGAGACTTAAATTTAATAGCTAAAAGTATACATGGGAGTATTTGATTACTGTTCATATTTTAAAAAAAAAATTAACAAAGGAAATTGACGAAACATATCTTCTTATACTTTCTGTTTTTATCATGCATGAATGCATTTCAAAATTATTTTATATAAATTATGTCTTTGAATTTCATTTAATAATTTAAAATTGAGATATTTTTTTTTTTAAATGTTAAAGTTTTAATAATCAAACTATTACAAGTTTAAATCTCATTAATTATTAATTATTGTATATCACTTCTTTAAAGAATTTTCATTTGAATTTATTAAATTTTTTTTCAAATGTATACCAACAAAACTAAAATCAAACCTGAGATAATTTCAAAATGATCTTCATTCATAATGTTTTAAGAAAATTGGTTTATAAATCCTATATGCATATGGTGAGTGATTATCAATTGAGATAATCATTGTAGAATTTGAAAGAACTTTTTTAAAGATAGGATTTGAAGTGAACTTAAAAGAAAAGAAATCATCTCAATCTAATAATTTAAGTTATTAGATGAGGTATTAAGATATGATTTATATTATTATCTAACACACCCTCTCAAGTGAAAACCTTTTGAACTTGAAATTTACATAGACTTACATTACCTTGTACTTAATTTTTATCAAATAAATAAGGATGGTGAAATTCAAATTCGTGACCGCTTGGTCATCAAGGCTCTGATATCATTTTAAAGAATTATTTCAGTCTAATAGCTTAAGTTATTAGATGAGGTATCAAGATATTATTTATATTATTTTTTAATATATAAAATAAAGAAACATTTAAAAAATATTAAAAATATTAAAAAAAAAATTATAATTAGACAGTCTCGGCGCTTCCTTTTTGCTCATTCCCGCTTTGTGGTAAGTGCCTTCAGGCCTCTTTTATCATTGTAGTCTTCAATCATTATTGTACCATGCTCAAAGCAATCGGGTATACGGACTCTCCAATACTATAACCAAGAACTTGCGGACGGCCCGTAATGTCTCAACTGTTGGGAGCTCGCAATTCGGATTATGAAAAATATGAGCGACTCTCTAAGGATTATGAACAACTCTGTCAAATGGTCATAGATATGATTACAAATGGGTGGTACATGTGCACCTCCTTTTTAGCCATATGGTCATAGGAACGACTAGTCTCCTCCTCCTCCTCCTCATTCAACGCCACCATAGATTTTTTTAAGTGTGTCTATATATATATATATATATATTACGAACGGAGTTACCGACGAATACAATCCATCGGTATATTCCAAAGAGTTGGAAAACAATTACTGCATATAGCACTTCAACTGTTACACCATCGAGGAAATAATTCCGTAGGTATTTTATAGAGGGTTAGAATAAAATTACTTCAAATGTCACTGCCAATCGCCAACAGAATTATTCCTTCGGTATATTCCAATGGATAAATTGTTTTTTTTTACGCATATTTTTCATCTGTGAAATTACATCATTAGGTTTTTTTTACCAATAAAAATGAAATTACTGATAAAAAGTTTACCGATTGATGGTTTTTGTCCGTGAATAGTGAGTAAAATTATCCCCAATAAAATGGTAAAATAAATACCAATAAAAAATTTTATTGGTAAAAGTGTTAAATATAATAGTATTTCGTTTTGTAATTTTATCCTTTTTATATTTAGATTTAAGATTACTGAGATGTCCCATCCAACAAATATTATGCCCCCTCTTAAACCATAAGCTGATTATCATTTGTAGTCCTCATGATAAGACATTCATTCATCAATGTACTCAAGCAAGATTAAACTGTATCGTGTGTGCATGTCAAATGCAAGCTACTTAGCTACAAGGACAGCTATATTTAAGTATTTAGAATCATGATAGATAGAAAATTTAGTTAAATTTTTTTTTTTAGAAATGTATTAAAATAATATTTTTTCTTTATTTTTTAAAAATTATTTTTAACATTAATATATTAAAACAATATAAAAATAAAAAATAATAATTTTAAACAAAAATAAATTTTAAATATTAATGAAACACAATTTAAATCGCGTCCCATACAAGACCTTAATAGTTAATACATTAATCAAATATAAAGGGAAAATGCTAGCTATAGATGTCCTCTGGTGCACCAATTTTAAGTGTTGCAGGAAATTCCATTGTTAAGGACAAAGACAGCCACGAGACTTAAATTTAATAGCTAAAAGTATACATGGGAGTATTTGATTACTGTTCATATTTTAAAAAAAAAATTAACAAAGGAAATTGACGAAACATATCTTCTTATACTTTCTGTTTTTATCATGCATGAATGCATTTCAAAATTATTTTATATAAATTATGTCTTTGAATTTCATTTAATAATTTAAAATTGAGATATTTTTTTTTTTAAATGTTAAAGTTTTAATAATCAAACTATTACAAGTTTAAATCTCATTAATTATTAATTATTGTATATCACTTCTTTAAAGAATTTTCATTTGAATTTATTAAATTTTTTTTCAAATGTATACCAACAAAACTAAAATCAAACCTGAGATAATTTCAAAATGATCTTCATTCATAATGTTTTAAGAAAATTGGTTTATAAATCCTATATGCATATGGTGAGTGATTATCAATTGAGATAATCATTGTAGAATTTTAAAGAACTTTTTTAAAGATGGGATTTGAAGTGAACTTAAAAGAAAAGAAATCATCTTAATCTAATAATTTAAGTTATTAAATGAGGTATTAAGATATGATTTATATTATTATCTAACATACCCTCTCAAGTGAAAACCTTTTGGACTTGAAATTTATATAGACTCACATTACTTTATACTTAATTTTTATCAAATAATTAAGAATGGTGAAATTCGAACTCGTGACCGCTTGGTCATCAAGGCTCTGATACCATTTTAAAGAATTATTTCAGTCCAATAGGTTAAGCGATTAGATGAGGTACCAAGATATTATTTATATTATTTTTTAATATATAAAATAAAAAAACATTTAAAAAACATTAAAAATATTAAAAAAAAAAAAACTTTATAATTAGACAGTCTCGGCGCTTCCTTTTTGCTCATTCCCGCTTTGTGGTAAGTGCCTTCAGGCCTCTTTTATCATTGTAGTCTTCAATCATTATTGTACCATGCTCAAAGCAGCTTTGTATTCATCTTTAGGACATGCAGAGCATATAAAATTACAATTACAAATAAAGATGAACAAATTTATTAGTAGCATAGTATTTTAAAAATATATTTTACTTGAATATATATTAAAATATTTTTTTTATTTTTAAAATCAATATATTAAAATCAAACATTAATTTAATATTTTTTTAAAATAAAATATATTTTTAAAACGTATTCAAAAATAAAAATTATGACACTCGAACGTTTAAATTTTGAATCTCCTCTTGCCTTAAAATCAATCCATTTAATACTCAAATCATCTAATTTCTCTTGGCGCACTTGAAATCCATATCATTTACTGAAATTATTGATTGTACTTTCAAATAACGGTGAACCAACAAAAGTTCTAATGATTTAAATGATTGCATATCGTTAAAAAAATGTTATAAATGATCATCATTCGGGATCTATTTTATATTTTAAAATACTAGCATGCTCTTATACGTTATAATAAATTAACATTGAATATAATTTAATATAATTTAAAGATGACATGAGAGAGAAATTAAATATAATTTAAAAAATAACTTTGAATGAAAATTTTATGTGATATATTTAACTTTGAATGAAAATTTATTATTAATTGTTTTTGTTTTGATCAAATGTAAGATGGTATTATAAAATTTAAATTAAGATATATATTGCATATATATTTTTTGTTGAACTCAAAATAAAATAAAAAATAATTATGATATCTAATCGATATATTTTAAGGCCCTTTAAATTATTTAATAGATTATTTTAATATAGAGATTAAATTGTGTTTCATTTGCTTTCTTACTATTTTTCAGTCAATTCCTTTCTAATTAAAAATATCAAATTATGTGATATAGTTTGTAGTTTTTTTTTAAGAAAACAAAAACACTAGCATTATCCAAATAATTGGATAAGTGCAATATAAAAAGAATTTAGTAGAATATTAAATGCATTGAGACGCATACACTAAGAACAACATCGATAGAGTTATTAATTACATTAATTATCATAAGTCATCATGTAATAAATTATATTTATTAGCATAATACACAAAGTTGTATACATTATTGTTCCAAATATTATTATAAGAAAAATTAAAAAAATTACAAACAATGAATGATAAAAAAAAGGGCTATTTTGCGAAGCGGTGTAGATGAAAAGACTAAATCTCCAACAATTATTTTTTTAGTTGTGAAAAAGCAATGAATTTTTTGTTACTGATTCACTCCACAATTCTTTTAGTTTTGAGCAAATCCAGTACAATATTTATAAAAATCTCTGCAAAAATGAATTAGCTTTTTTAAATTATATACAAATATCTCTTTAATATTCAAAATATCATTCTAAAATACGGGCTGGTTCTCTTAAAACAAAGGCATGCACGGGTTGAACAGTAAAGCACATGCTGATATATATCAGCCCCCGTGCTTTGATCACTGGATCAACATTTCAAAACCAAGAGAATGCGCATGAAGACCAAAGAAATGAGCTTTCAACACAATCAATCAATGGCTAAAACACATACAGGTGCTCATACCAGCCATTCCCTGATCATTTTGGCCCAAGATCTTAATCTATTCACTATAGATGAGACCCATAAGATCGTTCAGGAGATTAACATCCTTTATGTTGGAAAGGAAAAATCGCTTAGACGAACATGGCTTCAAAAATACCGTCCACAAACAATGATTTCGCTATTCAAAGGGCCATGCTGACTGATTTACTAGACACCAAGTGATTTAGACCCTAGATGCTCGTATGCGACAATAATACAAGAGATCATCAATTTCTATAAATGTATGATAACCAAGTAAAGTAGGATTTTATGAGCAAAGACATAGAAGATAGGAACAGAGAATAATCCAAAAATAGCTCTGATCTTGACCCAACTTAATTTAGCCCAGAGAATGTACCTTTTGTTACATTTTACCCTTTCTTCCTTCTTTAATTTCCCATGTATATATTGAGTGTCTTTCTTCTTTGTGCCCCCAATGATTCTCTCCTGCTCATTGGTGCAAGAGAAAGCCCTAAAGCTGGTAAAAATCCCCGTTTTTACACTCGTTGGGAAACCAAAAAACTTTTGCTTTTCCTTTTCTGTCTCTCAGGCTTCTCCACCCCTCTCTTTCCATATGCAAAGTTAACTTTCATATATTCTAGTATTTGTGTCCAACAACATGTGCATGTCATTACTTGCCATGATTTTAGAGAAAAGCATAGCTCGTTTGGGTGTTTTATGGTGTTGTTTTCAGAGAAACAGAGAGATTAGGTGAAGCTTAGATGGGAGAGACATTCATGTGAGAGTATGAGTGAATGGTTGCACGCCATTCACCCCATGCAGATAGCAGCATCATTATTAACGTTCTTACAGTCAAAGCAAAGCCCTGTTCATCCGGTCTATATATGTTTGGGACAAAATCATGGAATTGCCACCACTATTTATGCTCTTTTGGCTAGTTATGGATGGCATATAGTGCTTGCTATGTAGGAGAACCGTTGACTTGTATTCTACTAGCTTGTAAATTCATGATTTTGCATACAAAAGCACCTCAAGCACGAGTATAAAAGTCGACGGATATTGTTTTATACGATGCTATAATACCAGATTAATTAACTAGTGAAATCAAGTTATTTTAATCAAATCAATTTATAAGACAAATTACTCAAGGGGAGGAATAGAGGAAGAGTTACAAGTTGATTCAGTGTATTTTGGATTTTGTTGTGGATCACAAAAACAATTTGAAGAGGCGATTCTCTCACGGGAAACTATGCTGCAGGCTCATTTTAAAAATACATAAATTAACTTTAAAATTATCTTATAGATAAATTTATTTTATTCTCCCATATATATTTCTTCAAATAAATGTATTTATATTTTTATTATTTTCGTCTCTTCTGTAATGTAATACAAATCAATCACAATCTTATTTTGAGAAACTATATATGACCATGCATATGTTTTTACAGGATTAGACTAGTGCCGGGATGACTTGGCAGATTTTCATTGGTCAAACCTGACCCTTTCCAACTCTCATCTACAATCGCCAACACAAAGTTCTCGATCAGAAAGTTTTGAACCTTAACATAAGCTTCAAATTTCCTAGCTATCTTTTTGTATCATGAAAATTGCCCAACAGAAGATTCTAAACTAGACCAAACCTTTACTTAGACTGCCGGACTGGGCTTCAGGCCCATCTCAGCATTCAAATGTGGTGCTATAAGGGACCAAAGCAGACCACTTGTCTATGTAGTTCTTTTGTTCTTTTGTTCTTTTTTTTTGTTCATGAGGTGCTAATCATCAGAGATACATGAGCTGAGAAAAGGAAGAAGAAGAAGAAGAAGAAGAAAGGCAAGTTTTTTATGCTACAGGGAATCATAGATGTCTGAAAAGAGACTAAGTTATCAAATTATTATGTCTTTTTATTTTTGATAGTTTTCTTAATTGGATCTGACTCGATGTAGTTTTACAAGGCCAATCCAAGTTATTAAAAACCCGATCAAATCATCGATCATCTAAGTTTTACTACAAATAAGATATAACTCAGAATTTAAATCATGAATTAATCATATGAAATCATGCCAAGATAAATAACTATAAAAGGGAGCGGTCTTTCCATTCATCATGAGGACAATGATTGTTTTGTTCGAATAAAATAAACCTTACAAAAAATAAAAACAGCTAGAACATCCACACCTCAGCTGACAGTTGGATCACTTGATGACTATTCAGGAAAAAAGCCAGCATCAAGCTACCAGAGTAGTGAAATGATAAAAATAAACAGACTACTTCCAAATGATTTTCAATCTTATACTGCACAAGCCAAAAGAAAAGAGTTAGTAGAGGCTGGTGCAAGGAGGAATGCACCGCACCCTCCTCCACTCAGTCAAACATGAATGGGATGGGTGTGCATTCTTCTCTTCTGCACACAAAAATCACAAACAGCAGTAATTTAAGTAGGATGCCGCTCATTCCAAATCATTTACTGTGTTAACAAAAGAAAAGCAACAAAAATGATAATAATTACAAGCCAAATTCTTTATAGCTCTTTATCACCAAATTTACATAACCAGGCGCCATGGCTGGTAAAAAAAAGGGATATGTTTTGATAGCATAGGACGTAAAAACAAAATTTAGATGTTTTCTGTTTTGTAGATTTTGTCAGAATTCATTCTCCTTGGGTATGTGTCGGATGCGGTCCTTTTCAAATCTCCCCCGCCCTGAATTACCATACCCGGATGCCCTTGAACTATACCCGAACTTGCATTACGAACTCCATAATAAACCTGTTGATTCATACCATCTGGAACCACTCTTGTTGTAGCATCATACCGATCCTTTGTTGCAACGGGCCTCATTGCCACGCCACTATACACTTGACCCGTACCTGGAACAGCTTGGTGGTACCCAATCGGCATTTGCTCCGTTGGGATCGGATATTGTTGAGCATATGGAGCCCGCATTTGAATGGGATGAACCGGAACGTTCCGTGGTGAAATCGTACCTGGAACATAATAAACCGGCATTTGCTGTACTGGACTACCCTGATAAAGAGAATCCGGAATATAATGCATGACTGGATTGCTTGGATTGCTTGGATATCCAGGTGATTGGGTGATTGGTGGTGTCTCAATCGGGTCACAATAACCCTCAACTGGATTCCGCTTCACACGTACCGTTACTGGCTCTAGGTCATCGGGTTCGGTCTTAACGGGTGGAAGATCCGGAATTGAAGGCACAGCAGGCATAACTGATGAAGCTGAGCAATATGGGTAAGAAACAACCGGGGCAGGAGAATCTGGATCAGAAGCTGAAACATTATCGTTCATAACGAATCTGGACTTCAGTTTGGGTTCACGAGGAATGTTGCCCTCATCTGAATTCTCCAAACCGAATAGATAATCGGGTACTTCAGAAACAATTGAAGAAGCCTCAGACCTTCCACGTTCAAGCCTGCTAGAGCCCGAATTAAGAGCATCAAAAAACCAGTTTTCCCGGTTTGTTGATCCATCAAGAAGTGAACTAATACTACTTGATCTTGACTCATCTATTGCAGAGAACAGAAATAGCCTAAGCCGAGCCGAACGTGGATTTTGATTATGTAAAATACGATCATATTCATCCATCATGTTCTCAACATCCTCATCAGTAGTAACAGTTATCAAAGCATCAAGATCTTCATTCGGTAGTTGATACTTGACACTCAAGTTACCAATTCCTGAAACAAATAATATTATAAACGAATTGGATCAGTGATATAGAACTGAATATTTATTTCATTAATCCTTTCTAATATAAAAAAAAAAATGAGTACTCAATTTTAATTTGAAGCACCTGACAATTTTGATAATTTAGTGATGAGAGTAGAGAAAGTTGTAGAGCGGTGGACAGCAACTATGCGAGTGTCACCGCCAACATATCGGAGCTGATTGTCATGTGGGCGGGGGAGAATTTTCCCTCCGAAGCTGCACATGAAGCGCACACGTGGATCATGCGACACGTGGTAACCGGGCCGAGGAGAAGAGACTACAGAATCTGGAGCGCCTGAGTCCAGTTCTGATGGATGGAGTGATGACATGCCTGATGAATAATATTACAATGAATTTGCTAGAAAAAACAAGAAGCCTGTGATGTAGTAAATGTAAAAGAAAGACAATGTTGTGCTGCTTTGAATTTATTTAGGATGATTGTAGGATGACATGGACGGGGACCGACTTACTACTTACTTTATATGATCATGATTTGGGATTTATTTTTTCTTTTAATAGTTGAAAACAAACATCTTGATGATGATGTTCCTACCTTGTAAGGAAAGAGGCTTCATCAGTTGATGGGATTTGATCATACATTTGCATTTCTTAATTTTGATGGTCGAGTGGTGGTGGGAGTTTGGGCGGTGAGATTATTTCTCCATTTGTTATTTCTTGCATAAAGTTTTGTCAAACAATAGTGCAAAGGAATCTCTCATATGCGGTGGTTTTTGTCAAGATTCATACATCAGAAGTTGGCATTGCCAAAGTAGGTATTGGTCAATACTACAATCAAGCAATGGACAATTTCCTAATCCAATTCACTTTGATATCATCACAATGATATCATTCATTAATTAGTATTTGATTAATAGCCATTCCTCTTAAGTCCATGATTGGGTTCCAGGTAGGTGATGGCAGTAACATTCGATTTTGGATCGATTCTTGGCTAGGTATTCCAACCCCTCTTCAGAACTTCTTTCCTAAATTATATAATCTCTCTCCAGCAATCAATAAGTCTTGCAGATGTGTATAGCCCGGCTGATAATTTAGTTAGTCTATCTTGAAGGAGAAATCTCTGGTCCCATAAGCTTTGTATGTAGAAAAGTTTAATTGTAGAGGTGGAGTGTGATTTAGTTTTCTATTTAGATGAAGATAGAAAGGTATGCAAATTCGATAATTCTGACATTTATTCAGGTTTCTAATTCCTAGATAGCCTATTTGCCTTTCGGGGCTCCTTCCTTTTTTGTTTTGCTCTAGAAAAGTTTTGCTTCTTCAAAAATTAACGTGTTCATGTGGCTCCTGCTTAATGGCAGTCTCAGCACTAAGGGTTTTATAATTGAGAGGGGGATTATTAAATATAATGATGCTCTTTGTCTTTTTTATTGTAAGGAAATTGAGATTATAAATCATCTATTTCATCATTGTACTTTTACATAGAATTTTTTTAGGTTGATTCATATATTAGTTCAGGTGTTTAAGTTGTTTACGTAGGGATCCTAATTAGAATCTTCAGGAATGGTTCAGGTCAATCAGAGGCAACTTTCAACGTTAGGCTATTACTTTTCTCTGCAAAGACTTTTACTGATTTATCTGAATAACTCGCAATCGACCCATATTCAAGTTCAAGACTCGTAACTGGAATGTAAGTTCTTACCTTACCTTTTACTGCTCGGCTTTTTGGTCTGATCTATTTAAAACTTCTAAATGTATCCTAGACTAATTAGTTTGATCTTTCATTTATTTGCTGCTTTTCATAGTTGCCCTCTTGTAAACTCTTTTTATTCGGTCACTATCTATTTAATGGTGCTATTTTATATATAAATTCTACTCGATTACTATATATTTATATATAAAAAAAAGTATTTGATTATTATAGCAACTCCATCATGAGCTCTAATCAGAAATAAATAATCCAGGAAGTAGTTTGCTTCTCTCCATTAGTATAATAAAAGGGGCCGGGAGTTAGCAGGTCCATGTGGGGGTGATGTACTCAGCATTTTATTCTAAACTGGCAT
>Ga0307515_10003456_pt1 | contig 33224 bp, 30 predicted proteins | sample 17_EM_MG_FD_194513 | JGI IMG/M metagenome (GOLD analysis project Ga0307515, IMG submission 194513) | Populus trichocarpa ectomycorrhiza microbial communities from riparian zone in the Pacific Northwest, United States - 17_EM | ecosystem: Host-associated > Plants > Roots > Unclassified | place... | reverse complement strand
TCCGAAACTCATGGCTGGCCATGGCGACGAACTGGCTCTGCAGCGCATTGACTTGCTGCTCTCGTTTCAATGCCTCGGCGAGCTTTCGTGACACCTCTTCAAGCTCAACCGTTCTTTGTCGCAGAGCTTCCGCTTTTTTGCGTGCCGTGATGTCCCTTGCGGAGCCAATCAGGCCAACGATGTCGCCGCGATTGTTACGCAGCGGTATTTTGCTCGAGGAAAGCCATTTTTCGTTCCGATTAGGGTCGATGATGGCCTCTTCCTCGTCGATCATGGCCTCGCCGCTGAGGACGATCTCGCGTTCACTTTGATGGAACCGCGCCGCCGTGGCAGGGGCATGCAGGTCGAAGTCCGTCAATCCGATCATTTCGCTTGACTTGTTGCGCCCGCTGTCTCGCGCGAGGGCAAGGTTCGCCACGACAAAGCGGCTCTCAGTGTCCTTTACCCAGAGGTAGTCGGGGACCTGATCGATGAGGGCTTGCAGCGAGATGAGTTCGTTCGTCACGGTGGAGGGGGAATTGATATCGCCGGCAACGGTGTGTCTGGAAATCCAGCCCCCGTGTGCTTGCGGGTGATGGCATATTTGCAGCACTCTCCCGTTAGACAGCGTGATGATGAATTGCGTCTCGAGCCGCTCTGTTGGGCCAGCGTGAGATGGAAGAAGACAGGCTCGGGCATCAGCCTCGCGAACGCATGCGGGCGCCAACAGGTCGAGCAATTCCTGCGACCGAAATCCAACAATTGCGATGGGAAACGCTATTCCGTAGGCCGCTGAAAACGCCTCGTTGGCGTAAACGAGTACACCGGCGCTATCGAATATCGTGACACCTGCCGAGTCGTGATCCAATGCCGCGGCGAGATCATCATGTTTTCCGACGAGGCTGTCCTTGAAACATTTACTGTTTCGACCGCTGGCGCCGTGCGCTGCCTCTGGCAGGTTATCATGCTTGCGTTTTGTCAAGATCTGGCTAGTCATTTTCTATCGGCCACGTGAACGAGTATGAGCGTAGTTGCCATTAGTATTAGAAAACGTCTAAACATGCGTAAATTGATCCAGCGATGAGCGATATTTATCGGAGTTCAGCGGGCAATTTCATTCTGTCTGTCCTCAGCTGCCAAAAGGGTTCGTTCGCGGACCGACAGCCGCAGGCAGAGTTCTCACTTGTTGGGCGGAGATGGATCAGCCCGCGGCGCTAACTCTCTGTGGCGTCATGCCCTCGTCGTCCAGACAAACGCGGTTTCGGCCGCCGGCCTTTGCGCGGTAAAGCGCACGGTCGGCGTTGGAGAACATCATATCGAACGAACCGTCATTTTCACCGACCAGTGCGACCCCGATTGATACGGTCGCATGAAACGTGCCGGCTGAGCAAACGATCGGCTGTTGCTCGACTGCATGTCTGACGCGTTCGCAGGCAGCCATGGCTTCCGGGCTGTTCATGTTGGGGAAAAGGAGAGCAAATTCTTCGCCGCCAACGCGAGCAAAGGTCGCCTCCCCGAACTGTCCCGTCGAAACGAGATTCTGGATTGCTTGTGAGAGCGTCCTCAGGGCTGCATCGCCCGCGGCATGCCCGTGGGTGTCGTTCACGCGCTTGAAGTGGTCAATGTCCAGGACGGCGACGGAAAACGGCAAGGCTTCCGCTCGGGCAGCGGCGAACAAGCCGTTCGCGACCGAAAAGGCGTGACGGCGGTTGTAGGCGCCTGTGAGCTCGTCGGTGATCGTCAGACGGTGCAACGCGTTTTGGATTGCTTTCAGATCCGTGATGTCCTGCAGAAGAAGCTGAACAACCGGATTGCCGTCCCAGGGCAGAGCTCCCGCGATGAGCTTGATCGTCCGCACTGTTCCCTGCGGCGTGCGGATGTCGGCTTCGGTCGGGTTGGCACCGATACTGCCTTGAAATGCCTTGTCCATTTGCAACGCGGCTTCATCGACGTGGGTCTGGAGAAAGTCGAGGAAGTGCCTGCCAATCAGCTGGTCCTGGGGGACTTGCAGGAGCCGGCACGCTTCCTGATTGCCGAAGATGACCCCCTGCTGAGTATGAATAAGCAATCCCATGGGCATGAGGTCCAACATCATCCCCATGCGGGCCTGCGTATCCACGAGCGTCTGTTTGGTTAGCTCGGCCGCTGCGACCGATTCATGGTCTTCATCCAGAAACATGTTGCGTTCTTCTCACTTCCGTTTCCGTAAGTTTTCCGTCGGAGTTGCAAAGTTGTGGCAAACTCTATCCGGGATCAAAATTCTTCCCATGAGCTGCCGGCCGCCGCGGATTTAGCGGGAAAGGCCGACGCAAGTTTCGAGGTCAACTGACGCGCGGGGGAAACGACAGGCCTTGCCGCGCTTTCACTGTGATGTCGGGCCGTGGCCGAGACAACGTGTCCGGTAAACGCCGCTGGCGCCGCGCCGATGTTGAATTGCTTGACCAGTTGGAAGAGACTGTCGGCCTCCCTGGCAAGGCTATGGGCTGCCGCCGTCGACTCCTCGACCATAGCGGCATTTTGCTGCGTACCCTGGTCCATCGTGTTGACCGCCTTGTTGATCTCCTTCAAGCCCGTCGCCTGCTCCTTCGAGCTCTCGACGATGGCGACGATATTATTGTTGACTTGCCGGACCTGGCTGACGATTTCCACGAGCGCCTTGCCCGTCTCGCCGACGAGAGCGACCCCGTTCCTCACATGCAGGTTGGAGGCAGTGATGAGCACCTTGATTTCTTTTGCTGCTTTTGCAGATCGCTGCGCAAGTTCGCGCACCTCCTGGGCCACGACGGCAAAACCCTTGCCTGCTTCGCCCGCGCGCGCCGCCTCGACACCCGCATTGAGCGCGAGCAGATTGGTCTGGAAGGCAATCTCGTCGATCACGCCGATAATATTGCCGATCTCGGCGGAGGAAGACTCGATCTTACCCATTGCATCAACGGCATTTTGAACCACAACGCCGGAGCGCTCGGCGTTCTCACGTGTTTCCTTGACCAACTCGCCGGCTTCCTGGGCGCGGTTGCTGGAATCGGTGACCGTCGTGGTGATTTCCTCCAGAGCGGCCGCGGTCTCCTCGACGGAAGCTGCCTGCTGTTCGGTTCGCCTCGACAGATCGTCTGACGCCGAGCGAATTTGCTGGGATCCGGCGGCAATGCCGGTCGCATTCTCCGCCACGCCCTGTATAGCCGTGCGGAGCTTTTGCACGGCGGCATTGAAATCGACCCGGAGCTTTTCCAGCGTCGAGATGAACGGCACGGCAATTTCCTTCGTCAGATCGCCGGCGGACAGGGCCTGAAGGGATTCCGCCAATTGATCGACATTGGCCACACGGCTCGTGACGTCGGTCGCGAATTTCACGACCTTGAACACCTTGCCGTTCATGTCGAAGATCGGATTGTACGACGCCTGGATGTATATCTTCTTGCCGCCCTTGCCGATGCGCATGAATTCGTCGGCCACGAATTCGCCACCTGACAGGCGCTGCCAGAAGCGTCGATACTCATCGCTGCTCGTGTAAGCGTTGTCGCAGAACATCGAATGGTGCCTGCCCTTGATTTCGGAGAGATCGTAGCCAAGGGTGACGAGAAAGTTCTGGTTGGCCGTGAGGATTTCCCCTGAGGGCGTGAACTCGATGACCGCCTGAGCGCGCGACAATGCATCGAGCTTGCCGGAGTCTTCGGCGCTCTTCAGCTTTTGCTCGGTGATGTCGGTTGCGAGTTTGATGACCTTATAAGGTTTGCCACCACGAAAAACAGGATTGTAGGAGGCTTCGATCCATATCTGCTTGCCGCCCTTGCCGATGCGCATGTACTGTCGGCGGTCGAACTCGCCTCGACCGAGCTTCGCCCAAAACTCGCGATAGTCCGGGGCGGCGGCTTCGGTCGGGTCGACGAACATCCTGTGATGCTGGCCGATGATCTCCGAGAGATCATAGCCGAGCGCCTTGCAGAAATTTGCGTTGGCGGTCAGAATCTTGCCGGTCAGGTCGAATTCGATCACGGCTTGAGATCGATTTATCGCGGCCAATATGGCTTTTGCGTCCAGACCCAGACCGAATGCGATGCCCTTCATGCTATTCCCCAACTTATGATTACCGAACGGCTGCCCCAGCCGGTGCTCACCGCGAGCAATTCAAGAGTAAAATCCACCAAATTGATTAAGCGTCCTTTAACCTCGCGATTATCTCGAAAAACTGCATGATATTGACGAGATTCAAGGAAATATGTGAATGAATTCAGTCTCCTATAGCAAGCAAAAGCATCTAGGCCGCCAGAGCAGATCACCGGTCATCGGGGGATTTCCGCAGATTTGACCAATATCCGGCTGTCTTCTCAAGGAAGAAAAGTCCGGAATTCGTTTACCGTTTGTTAATGATGACGCGGAAAAAGCTGCAACAAATCCCGGCTTTGAACTGGGTCTCACTTCGCGAATAAATGGCAGCGCATGAGGTGAATGTTGTCGACAGACAAGTTGATGCTGTGAGGCAGCGATTTCTTCGCCAACCAGGGCGCCGTATCAGCCGGCCCAAGTTGCACGAGGCCGATCCAACTCTGCCGACAAAGCCGGAGGATCGTTTAGGGTCAGGACCTATTAAATTCATGCAGCCAATGGCTTCAAACAGAATTGCATGAATTTGATAGGTCCTGACCCTACTGGGCGATCCCCTCGTCATATTAGCGGATACTTTACAAAAGTGTGATCTTCTGAGCGTTCATCTGGAGCGTCAAATTGAAGAAATACGTTGTTTTCAGTGCCTTTGTGCTCCTTGCCGCGTGTACGGGGAAATTGAACGCCGAGACGCTCAATTTGCTCATCTGGGAAAAATACATCTCTCCGAAAGTCCTGGAGCGCTGGACAGCTGAGACCGGCATCGCCGTCCGGCAGATTTTTTTCGACAATGGTGACGACCGCGATCGTCTTCTGGCCGATCCGAACAGCGATATCGACCTCGCAATCCTGAACGAGAACGTCACCAGCCTCTACTCGCGAAATGGCAAGCTGATGGAGGTGTCGGATCAGACGGTTCCCTCGGCGAAAAATTCGATCCCAAGGTGGCGGGAACGCTGCGCCGGATACGCACTTCCCTATTTTTGGGGCACGCTCGGTATCGTTTACCGCTCGGACAAAGTAACAACGGCGCCCACATCCTGGAACGATCTGCTGAAGCCGGAAGGAGAACTGTCTGGCCATATTGCCATGCAGACGGGCTATGACGACCTGTTGACGCCTGCATTGATTCTGACTGGCAGCAAGGTGAGCACGGAGGATGCCTCCGAGCTGAAAACGGCTTTCGAAATCCTCAAGGCGCAGGCGCCCGCGGTGAAGACCTATGATTATGTCATCACCTCTGCCCAGAATGCGATTTATGGCAAAGAGATCTATATGGCGCTCGCCTATAGCGGCGACCAATTCGTGCTGAGCGACACGACATCCCTTCCGTGGAAATACGTCCTGCCGAAGGAAGGCAGTGTGCTCTGGGTGGATTGTCTGGCCGCGAGCGCCAATTCCAAGCGACGCGATAGTGCCATGCGGTTCCTCAACTTCATCAACCAGCCGGATGTGGCCGCGGAAAATGCCATCTACCTATCGCTCCCGACCACAAACGCGGCGGCGATTCCGTTGCTTCCAGCGAAAATGCGAAATGATCCTCAGATATTCCCCCCAGCCGACGTGGTGGAGGCAAGCCAATTTTACACGGAATATCCCGCAGCCATCGTTCAGTTGCGAAAAAGAATCGTGAGCACGGTCACCGGTATCCATGACGCTCAGTAAACGCGCGCTCATCATTATTCTGCCAGTGATTCTGCTGAGCAATATTCTAATCGCTCTGTCGATATACTGGATTGAGCACCGCAATATCGAACAGGCCGAAATTGTGCGTCTATCGCATCAGATGGACCGGCTCAAATCTCTGTTCGATGAGGAAATTGACTTCACTCGCAATCTCGCTTTCCTGATGCAGACCGGCGATGCGACCCGCGCATTCGTGCGCGAGACCGATGAGAATTTCCGCACCACTGCCATTGGCGTGAAGGTGCAGGACGGCATTGAATTCTTCTCTGGCCATTCAAACCGCTTCGTTTCCTTCGCCATTCTCGAAAGCGACTTGAATGTAGAGTACTATTTCGAAAAGAGCGACGATCCTTTCGCGTCCATCCACGCCGCCCAGCTCGAGACGGCAAAGCGCCTGATGAGCGGCTCGGAATTGATGTCAGACGAGTTCGTGACGGACGACGGCCAACCGCTGCTCGTCCATTCGAGGCTCATTGACCGCACGACCTTTTCCCAACCGCTCGCAACGCAGAAGGCGTCGGCGCTTATCGTACAAGCGTCAGTGCGCCCGCGCGACTTCATGAAAATGAAAGCTGATCTGGAGCTCGAGTTTGATGCCCCGGTGGTCATCGGTGCGGAAATCCCAGTCGAGCAAGGCGTACTGCCGACTATTCGCACCTTGTTGCCAAATCTTAAAGTAGGCCTCGGCCTCACCGAGCGCCATATAGCAGAGCGGGTTCGCTTGCTGAAGATGATCTTGGCGGCAGGCTGCCTTGCGCTGAGCTTTGTCTTGGTCGGCCTCTTGCTATTCCTAATCCGACGCACCGTCACTGGGCCGGTCTCGTTCCTGGATCGCCAAGTGATCGACGTGCTTTCGGGGCGACGGCAAAATCTCGACAGGATGAAGAGTGGAGGCGAGATCGATCGACTGTCCGTCAATATCAAGACATTGCATGATCAGGTCTTGGCCACCTTGGATAGGGTACAGGCCGGGTCGTGGACAGACGTACTCACGGGTATCTCGAACCGCTTGCATTTCTCGCTTGTTGGCGAGCAAATGCTCGAGACTGCGCAGGCTTCCGGAGGCAAGCTCAGCCTACTCTTCATCGATCTCGACAACTTCAAATTCGTCAACGATACCTTTGGCCATGCGACCGGCGACGCAGTGCTCCAGCGGTTCACGACAATCTGCGCGTCGATCCTAGCACCGTTCCAGATCGAACCCGCCGAAAGACGCCCGCTCCTCGCGCGCCTCTCCGGCGACGAATTCGCCATTTTGCTCTGGGAGAGGCAAGAAGATGCCGCGGCGTCGGAGATTTCCGCCCGCTTGATCGAGACGTTCGGAGAAGGATTGACGGTAGAAGATGAAACCTATCCCGTGACCGCCAGTATTGGTATCGCTTGCTTCCCGGCCGACGCCAATTCCTTCGCACAGCTCGTCTCCTGCGCCGACAAGGCCATGTATCACGCCAAGGCGCGAGGCAAGAACGGCACCGCCCGCTATTCCCGCGAATTCGCGGACGGTGACGAGCGGATCCAAAGGATAAAATCCGAACTTCATCGGCTCGATCCCGACGAGGAATTTTCTCTCGTCTACATGCCGATTGTCGCCCGCAACGGCGCAGTCGAAAAATGTGAAGCGTTGCTGCGTTGGAGTTCGCCGACGCTGGGACCGGTGTCCCCCGGAGAATTCATTCCCATCGCGGAATCGAATGCACTCTTCTCAAAAATCGACAGATGGGTGCTGCGCAAGGCAATCGGTGACCTTTGTGCCCTTCAAGAGGTCTTCGGCGAGCAAATGGTGCTCAGCATCAACATTTCCACAGCGGAGCTAAGCTCGAGTACGATCATTCGCGACAGCGTCGAAGCGCTAGAGCATCACGGTGTGCCTGCCTCCTCGGTGGAAATAGAGCTAACCGAAACATTCGCCGCCAGGATTCCGGCCATCGCCAAGCGTGTCGTCGAAGGTTTGAAGGAAGCTGGATTCAAAATCTCGCTCGACGACTTCGGCGCAGGCTACACCTCCCTGAAACACATCCTTGAGTTCCCGTTGGATACGGTGAAGCTCGATCGCGAACTTGTCATGAAAATTCGCGAACCGCGCGGCCTGGAAATGCTGACTGCGATAATCGGCATGTGTCATTCGCAAAGATGTCTCGTGGTCGCCGAGGGAGTGGAAGACAATGCAACGCAGGCGGCCCTGGCGCTTGCAGGCTGCGATCTGTTCCAAGGTTTCGGAATCCATAAGCCCGCTTCACTTCACGAGCTTCGCTCAGTGAAACCAAGTGGGGCATCGGTAACACAATCATCGACCCTGTCGGCCCGTGCATAAGGCAGCCGCCATTGCGCCAAATAACCCGATTTCGCTGTTCGACGATCTCTCAGGGACGCTCGAGAAGCTCGGCTGGTATGCGACCTGGCAAATTGCATATCGGCAGGTCCTTCGGAGTTGCCGACATCCGAAACCCTCACGATCCGCTTTTCATCGCGGCCCGCAAAGTGTCGTTCATGCGGTCCTGCCAGCCTGGGCCCGCTTCCTGAAAATATGCGAGCACATCGCTGTCGATTTTTAGCGAGACAAGCTCTCTGGTGTTCGGCAGCGTCCGGCGCTCGATGGCGGGCGCCGCCGCTGTCTTTTTTGCTGGCTTGAACAGTGCTTCAGCGGCATCCATAGCGCTGACTGGTCTGCGGGGCGGGTTGGCCATGGCGTCACCTTGTGGTTCTGGGGGGTGAAAAAAGGTTGCGGTCATCGGTGATGAGTTCGGGTGATCCAGTTCTATCAGAGCGCATGGGCGACGTCTGCGGTGCGTCCGGAAAATCTCCCTGGCAACATATCCATCGGTCGAAAACGCACAAAACGCTTTCTTGGCTCCGGAAAGGCTGCTATTTTCCAGACAACATCGGCAAAGTCGGGCTCCGATGTCTGAGAGAATGGCCTTGATAGCCAACCGCTCCCGCCAGAGGGAGCGCCATGCCGAACACGATGTTTTTGGTCGAAGACGAGCCCCCGGTATCACCTGTGCTTGAGGGCACCCTCGGTGAGATGGGCTACGATGTCATCGCCGTGATCACCGACATCAAGCTGGATAACGACCCGAACGGCTGGCATGCGGGCCATCAAGCGAGAGAATTGGAGCCTGCCCTGCCCGTTCTCCATATGAGCGCCGACAGCGCCGAGGATTGGCCACGCATGGCCGTTCCCGCTCATCGAGGCTTCCCAGCGCATGGAGGCGTTTCGAATGCCAAGATATTTCTTCAACGTCGTTATTGGCGCCGAGACCATATCCGATCTTGAAGGCACCGATCTTCCAGACCTGGATGCCGCCAGGGACGAAGCCCTGAAGGACGCCCGGTCCCTGATGAGTGCGGCGGTTCTCGAGGGCTTGGATATTTCCGGCCGGTCGATCCATATCTGTGGCGAGGCGGGCGATGTCGTTCTCAAGGTTGCCTTTGCCGATGCGATCATTCGGAGGGCGTGAGCGGTCCGATCAGGCGATCATACTCGGCTTCCGGTACGCCGTAGCTGCCGCCGGCGATATCCAGCAATCTCGACCTGTCGAGTATCCTGATATTGCCCCGCCTTGCCCTGATCGCCTTGATGCCCTCGAGTATGTGGATCTCATTGGTGACCCCCGAGCGACGGACGCCGAGCATGAGGGCGAGGAATTCATGGGTCAGGGCGAGGTCGTCTTCATTCAGCCGGTCGTGGCACATGAGCAGCCAGCGCGCGAGGCGTTCGTTGACGCTGTAACGGGCATTGGCCAGGGCCGAGTGCGCCAGTTGCAATTCGCTGCAATGGGTGTAGCGCAGAAAGAGGTCCCGGGCGGCGCGGTCGTTGTCGACGACATCCAGAAATACGTCCGTCGGAATGCGGAATCCCTCGCCGGCAACCTGCATGAACGTTCGTGTCGGCGTGGTGTCCGTTTGGAGCAGCAGATGCGTTCCGCTCATACCTTCAAATCCGACGTGACCGACTTCGATGCTTTCATTGTCAGCGCTGGAAGCCACGACCGACCCCAGGCCGCTTTCCATGAAATAGATGTGCGCGGGCCTTTCGCGGCCCTCGACCAAAACATATCGAAGGGGAAGTTGAACCGCCTCGAGATGACCCCCGAACATCTGGAACGACGATGCCGACAACGCTCGAAGCAATCTGTTTTTCACGGTGGTTTGAGAGGGTGACTGCATAGCGTTCTCCTTCCGGGGAAGGAGCCCGATCTCATACCCGAGGCCGATAAAAGAGCGAAGGTAATAGAGAGCTTATGCTACAAAGCCGTGCGGTACGCCATGATCCACAGTCGTATTGTGCGCTTTCGACACTTCTGGCAGCCTGGCCAGTAAATCCACCATATCACGCGCTCGGGGTTTGCCCTAGGGAATACGCGGCGCCGGCCGATATGGCGAATTCGGCGATGAGTTCGGTAGCTCTCGGTCCCGTCGATGCGGAAATCGACATTGTGGAACAGAGCCAGCGCGTCGGCGTTTCCTTGGTCACAACCGGAGGATTTGTCATGCCCAACATTCCCAATCCCAATTCCATCCCCGCCGTGCTGCCGAGCGACTTCGTGAAGGACGACATCCCGGCCGAGACCGATGATCTTCAACTAGGGCACAGGAATCCCGAGAACCCGGATTCCGATCCGGTCTCCAAGCCTCGCCGAACCGTTGGCCCCGAGAACGATCCGTACGGCGGACGCCAGTGATGACACCAGAGCGGAATCTGTCGTAGCACTCCGAACCAATCAAGTGGGATGCGCGCTATTGGCGCGTTCCCCTTTTGCGGAGTAACTCCCATCCGCACCATTGAGCCGGCCGCAAGGCCGGTTTTTTCTTAATTGATGGCCCAACGAACGAATTCTCGTAACTCGGAGGCAACCCTCGAGACCCGGAACCCACCGCCCTCCGATTTATCTGTCGCGGCTCCAACAAAATATAAGCAAAAATTAAGGCCTTGCAGAACATAAATGGAACATATAGTGTTTGTTCCAGATTTGTTTCACGATTCTGCCGGGGTTTGAACATGCTAACCAGAAAACAGCAGGAATTGCTTCTCTTCATCCACGAGCGGATGAAGGAGTCGGGGATTCCACCGTCCTTCGACGAGATGAAGGATGCGCTCGATCTCGCATCTAAATCCGGCATCCACAGGCTCATCACGGCGCTGGAGGAACGCGGCTTCATCCGGCGCCTGCCGAACCGAGCGCGCGCGCTCGAAGTGATCAAGCTTCCGGAAGCCTATTCGCCCAGCGTCAAGCCAACCGCCAGGGGTTTTTCGCCCAGCGTCATCGAAGGTTCGCTCGGCAAGGCGCCCGCGCCTTCGCAGCCCCGGCCCGCCAATGACGACGTGCTTGATTCGGTGTCGATCCCTGTCATGGGGCGCATCGCGGCAGGCGTGCCGATCTCGGCGATCCAGAACACGACGCACGAGATCGCCGTGCCCGCCGGCATGATCGGCAGCGGCGACCACTATGCGCTGGAGGTCAAGGGCGACTCGATGATCGAGGCCGGGATTCTCGATGGCGATACGGTCGTGATCCGCACCAGTTCGACAGCCAGTCCCGGCGACATCATCGTGGCGCTCGTCGATGACGAGGAAGCGACCCTCAAGCGCTTCCGCCGCAAGGGTGCGTCCATTGCGCTCGAGGCGGCCAATCCGGCTTACGAGACACGCATCTTCGGGCCCGATCGGGTGAAGGTCCAGGGCAAGCTCGTAGGACTGATACGCCGCTACCACTGACTCCGTTTCGCGAGCGGCGGGAACTTTTATCCCGGCTGATGCATTTCCCGTCCGGCGGAGCCACATTCTGCCGGTCAAAGGCGGGATGATTGCAGTCTTGCGCGTCCTCCGATAAGGAGAAGCGAAGGGCCAGAATTTCCGGAAATTTCTGCTTTTGCCAGTCCCCTCCTGGGGTTATCGGGCAATGGCTATGATGTGTTCCGGCCTTCTGACATGTTACCGCCCCAATCCGCCTCTAGCGCGGAGGCAAGCAGGCAAACAGCCTAGAGATTGCATTCGACAGGAGAATTCATTTGAGCGAAGACAAGAGAAAAGTAGCGCTTGTTACCGGTATTACGGGCCAGGATGGCGCCTATCTCGCCGAACTGCTTCTGAGCAAGGGTTACATCGTCCACGGCATCAAGCGCCGGTCGTCGTCGTTCAACACCAGCCGCATCGAGAACATCTATCAGGACCCGCATGAGAAGGACCAGCGGTTCATCCTGCATTATGGCGACATGACGGATTCCACCAACCTGATCCGCATCGTGCAGGAAGCCCAACCGGACGAGATCTACAACCTCGCCGCCCAGAGCCATGTGCGGGTGTCCTTTGAAACGCCGGAATACACCGCCAATGCCGACGGCATCGGCACGCTGCGCCTGCTCGAAGCCATCCGTATCCTGAAGCTGGAACAGAAGACCCGCTTCTACCAGGCCTCCACATCGGAGCTTTATGGGCTAGTGCAGGAAGTGCCTCAGAGCGAGAAGACGCCGTTTTATCCTCGCAGCCCTTACGCGGCCGCCAAGCTCTATTCCTACTGGATCGTGGTCAATTACCGCGAGGCCTATGGCCTGCATGCGTCCAACGGCATCCTGTTCAACCACGAGAGCCCGCTGCGCGGCGAAACCTTCGTCACCCGCAAGATCACCCGCGCCGCCGCAGCCATCCGGCTCGGCAAGCAGGAGAAGCTCTATGTCGGCAATATCGACGCCAAGCGCGACTGGGGCCATGCCCGCGAATATGTGCGCGGCATGTGGATGATGTTGCAGCAGGACGAACCCGATGACTATGTGCTCGCCACTGGCGAGACGACGGAGGTGCGCCAGTTCATCACCTGGGCCTTCGAGGATGTCGGCATCAATCTGGAATGGCGCGGCACGGGCGTCGATGAGAAGGGCTACGACATGCTGTCGGGCGATGTCATCGTCGAAATCGATCCGCGCTACTTCCGTCCGACAGAGGTCGAACTGCTGATCGGCGATCCCACGAAGGCGCACGAGAAGCTCGGCTGGAGACACGACACGTCGGTGCGCGATCTCTGCCGCGAGATGGTCAACGAGGACCTGAAGGTGATGCAGACCGCGACCGTGATGAAAGAGGCTTGAGTCGGATGTATTCTCTTGCCGGAAAGCGCGTCTGGGTCGCCGGTCATCGCGGCATGGTCGGTTCGGCGATCATGCGCCGGCTCGATAGCGAAGGTTGCGAAGTGTTGGTCGCGTCCCGCCAGGACGCCGACCTGCGCGACCAAGCCGCGACCCTGGCCTGGATCGAAAAAGCCAAGCCGGACGCGATCTTCCTGGCCGCGGCCAAGGTCGGCGGCATCCTCGCCAACGATACCTATCCGGCCGATTTCCTCTACGACAACCTGATGATCGAGGCCAACATCATCAACGGTGCGTTCAAATCAGGCGTCGGGAAGCTGATGTTTCTCGGCTCGTCCTGCATCTACCCGAAATTCGCGGCCCAGCCGATCACCGAAGATGCCATGCTGACGGGGGCGCTGGAGCCGACCAACGAATGGTATGCGATCGCCAAGATCGCCGGCATCAAGCTCGTGGATGCCTATCGCAAGCAGCATGGGGCCGACTACATCTCCGGCATGCCGACGAATCTCTATGGTCCAGGCGATAATTTCGACCTGAATTCCAGCCATGTCATGCCCGCGCTGATCCGCAAGGCGCATGAGGCGAAGCTCTCAGGCGCGCCCGACATCACCGTCTGGGGAACCGGCACGCCGCGACGCGAGTTCCTGCATGTGGACGATTGCGCCGACGCCTGCGTTCATCTGATGAAGAATTATTCGGCGCCGGGTCATGTCAATATCGGTTCGGGCGAGGACATTACCATCCTGGAACTGACGCAGCTGGTCTGCGACGCGGTCGGCTTCAAGGGCGAAATCGTCCACGACCTGACCAAACCCGACGGCACGCCGCGCAAGCTGATGAGCGCCGACAAGCTGCGCACCCTTGGCTGGCAGCCTTCGATCGAACTGAAGGACGGCATATCGGCCGTCTATAAATGGTTCCTGGACAACAAGGCCTGATCGATCCGACTGGAGCGCAAGGAATGGCGGATAGCCGGCATCAACTGGCATTTCTAGATGGCCTGCGCGGCTTTGCGTCACTGTGGGTGCTGGTCGGCCACGCCATGTTCATGACCGGCTACAAGATCGACATCATCGCCCAGCCAGACATGGCGGTCGAGCTCTTCATTATCATCTCCGGCTTCCTGATGACCTATCATTACCAGGCGCGCGAGGCGCGAGAGCCGTGGATGGAACCGGACACTTGGAAGATATTCTGGATCCGCCGCTTCTACCGCATCGCGCCGCTTTATTATCTGTGCCTGGCGGTCGCTCTCTACTTCGGCCCCGAACTCTGGCAGAGCAGGCTTGACGGGGCCAGCGTCTTTCCAGGCGGCGTCGAAGAGCAGGCGCGCTACGCCAACCGCTATCTCGACCAATCGCTGACCAACATCCTCCTGCACGTCAGCTTCCTTTTCGGCATGACTTGGACGCACAATTTCCAGACGCCCCTGCCCGATTGGTCGATCGGGCTCGAAATGCAATATTACGCGATCTTCCCGTTTCTGATGATCGCAACCCTTAAGCTCGGCCGCGTCGCCGGCATGGCTCTTCTCGTCGGTGCGATGGCTGTGATCGGCGCTTGGCTCGACCGCAATGGCTTCATCGTCGGCGCCTATTCGATCCTCGCTATGAAGTTCCACCTTTTTGCCGCCGGCATGCTGATCGCGATGACGCTGCGGGCCGACGCGAAGTGGAAATGGCTGCTGATAGCCGGCGCGCTGGCCGTCATCTTCGTGCCGCTCGGCGGCGGCCGTTCGGCGATGCATCGCGCCATCAAGATCGGGATCGTGCTCGGCTTTTTCGCGCTTCTCTACAAGGACCGCCTGCCGGCGCTGCTCAAATGGCCGACCGAGATGCTCGACCGCTTCTTCTCCAATCCCCTCGCCCGCTGGATCGGCGACCTATCCTATGGCGTCTATCTGATCCATCTTCTCGTCATACTGCCGGTTTGCGGCTGGCTCGCCACGACCTACCCGACCATGGCACCCATTCCGCGCTTCTTCGCGGCGCTGGCTCTCTCCATTCCGATCACCTACGGCATTTCCTGGCTCTGCTACCGTTTCATCGAGCAGCCCGGCATCAATCTCGGCCGCAGGATCGCCAGCCGGTATCAGAAAGCACCAGCGCCGAAAGCTATCCCCAGCGAGAATCTTGCCTGATCAATCTCGATCGACCATACGGAAAAGGCCCCGCTCGATATGAGTGAGGCCTTTCCCTGGTGCAATATCGCAAGAGCGCTTATTTCGGCAGTTCGCCTTCGACGCCTTCGACGAAGAAGTTGAGCCCGCCGAGCACGCCGTCATCGGCACTGACGCCGGCCGCCAGCCATTCGGAACCGTCCTGCTTCTTGAGCGGGCCGGTGAAGGGCTTGAGCTCGCCCGACTTGATCTTGGCTTCGGTCTCTTCGGCCATCCTCTTCACATCGTCAGGCATGTTGGTGTAGGGCGCCATGTAGAGCACGTTCTGCGCCAGGCCATCCCAGCTCATCTGGCTCTTCCAGGTGCCGTCGAGGGCCGCCTTGACGCGTTCCACATAATAGGCGCCCCAGTTGTCGACGATCGCCGTCAGCTGTGCGTTCGGGCCGGCCTTGATCATGTCGGATGCCTGGCCGAAGGCATGGATCTTGCGTTCCTCGGCAATCTGCATCGGGCCGGTCGAGTCGGTATGCTGCGTGATGATATCGACCCCCTGGTCGATGGCAGCCTTGGCCGCATCGGCTTCCTTGCCGGCATCGAACCAGGTGTTGACCCAGATGACCTTGAGCTTGAATTCGGGGTTGATCGAACGGGCGCCGATCACGAAGGAATCGATGCCTTGCACGACTTCCGGGATCGGGAAGGAGGCGATGTAGGCGGCGGTGCCTGTCTTCGACATCTTCGCGGCAATCTGGCCGAGGATGTAACGGCCTTCATAGAACCGCGAATTGTATGCGGTCAGGTTCGGCGCGGTCTTGTAGCCGGTGGCGTGCTCGAACTTCACGTCGGGAAACTTGGCCGCGACCTTGACGGTCTGGTCCATGAAGCCGAACGAGGTCGTGAACACCATGCCGCAGCCCGAACGGGCAAAACGCTCAATGGCGCGCTCCGCATCCGGACCCTCCGGCACGTTTTCGAGATACTGCGTCTCGATATTGTCGCCCAATTCCTTTTCGAGCAGCTGGCGGCCGATTTCATGCGCCTGTGTCCAGCCGCCATCGGTCTTCGAGCCGACATAGAGGAAGCAGACTTTCAGCTTGTCGGCTGCCTGGGCGCTGACCGAAAAGCCGATGACGGCGGCGGTCGTTGCCAGTGCGAGGATGATTTTTTTCATTGTTAAACCCCTGTGGTTGCTACTTTTACATGTGGTTCATCGGTCGGGAACGAAGCTCTTCCCGAGCGATGCAGGCGTATTGATCAGCGTGAGCCGCCGATTTCGCGAAATGACGATCAGCACCAGAACTGTCGCCACATAGGGCAGCGCCGAGAGGAATTGCGCCGGAGCGGCGATTCCAAAGGCCTGCGCATGAAGCTGTCCGATGGAGACAGCGCCAAAAAGATAGCCGCCGATGAGCAGCCGCCACGGCCGCCAGGACGCAAAGACCACGAGCGCCAGCGCAATCCAGCCGCGTCCCGCCGTCATGTTTTCCACCCATTGCGGCGTATAGACAAGCGACAGATGCGCGCCCGCCAGACCGGCACAGGCACCGCCGAACATCACGGCGAGATAGCGGATGCCGATGACATTCAAGCCGAGCGCATGCGCCGAGGCGTGATTGTCGCCGACGGATCGAAGCACAAGACCAGACCTGGTGCGGAACAGGAACCAACTGACACCGAATACCAGTGCAATCGAGATATAGAAAATCAAGTCCTGACCCAGGATCACGCGCCCGACATAGGGAATATCGCTGAGCCATGGCGGCAGCAATGCCGGCAGTTTGATGCCCTGGACGCCGACAAACGGCTCACCGACCATGCCGGAGAGCCCGAGCCCCAGAATGGTGAGCGCAAGACCCGTCGCGACCTGATTGGCCACCAAGGTCAATGTCAGAAAACCAAAGAGCAGCGACATCAGCACGCCGGCGCCGATTCCCCCGAGCGCCCCGATATAGGGCGAGCCACTCATCTGCGTCACTGCAAAGGCGACGACCGCACCCATCACCATCATGCCCTCGACACCGAGATTGAGCACGCCGGCACGCTCGGTCACCAGTTCGCCGATGGATGCGAGCAGCAGCGGCGTCGACGCGGTGATGATGGTGATCAGGATCGACTCGAAGACAGTCATGGTCGCGCTCCACCAAGGCGAGTCCAGTTGAACCGGATCTTGTAGAGGATCAAGGTATCGCAGGAGAGCACGAAGAATAGCAGCAGCCCCTGGAACAGCCGCGTGACCTTCTCCGAAACGCCGAGCGACAATTGCGCCGCCTCGCCGCCGAGATAAGTCAGCGCCAATATCAGCCCCGAGACGATGATGCCAATCGGACTGAGCCGGCCGAGGAATGCGACGATGATCGCGGTGAAGCCGTAACCGGGCGAGATCGACGGCCTGAGCTGGCCGATGGCGCCGGACACTTCCGAGATGCCCGCGAGACCTGCCATCGCGCCGGAGAGCAAGAACGAGAACCACACCATGCCCGACGCCGAGAAGCCCGCGAACCGCCCTGCCCGCGACGATTGGCCGAGCACCTTGACCTGATAGCCGCGCAGCGTGAATTCCATCATGAACCACAGCAGGATCGCGGCGACGATGGCAAAGACAAATCCCCAATGGGCGCGGCCCGAACTCTCCCATATCGCGGGCAGCACGGCGGGCGGATCGAACATCCGCGTCTCCGGGAAGTTATTGCCCTCGGGATTGCGCCACGGCCCGCGCACCAGCCAGTCGAGAAAGAGCTGCGCGACATAGACCAGCATCAGGCTGGTCAGGATCTCGTTGGTGTTGAATTTCGTCTTGAGCAAAGCCGGGATGGAGGCGTAAAGCGCACCGCCGATCATGCCCATCAGCATCATCAGCGGCAGCAGCCAAGGGCCGGTCCATGCGTGGAACAGAACTGGCATCGCCGAGCCAAATATGCCGCCGAAGATGAACTGCCCCTCGGCACCGATGTTCCAGTTGCCGGCGCGATAACAGACCGACAGCCCGGCGCCGATCAGGATCAGCGGTCCCGCCTTGATCGCCAGTTCGTGCAGCGACCATTCCTCGCGCAGCGGATCGATGAAGAAAAGATAGAGCGCCTGCCAGGGATCCTTGCCGAGCGCGGCAAACAGGACGAAGCCGCAGACCAGCGTCAGCAGAAGCGCGATAACAGGCGAGAGAAATGTGAACAGCCTGGAGGCTTCGGGCCGCTTTTCGAGTTCAAGCCACATGGGCGGGCTCCCGATGCGCATCCATGCCGCCCATCAACAGGCCGATCTTCTCGCGGTCCATCTCGGCGGCGGGATACACTGCCGAGAGTTTGCCGTCATGGATGACCGCGACATGGGTCGCGACCTCGAAAATCTCGTCGAGATCCTGGCTGATCACCAGCACGGCCGAACCGGCTTTCGCCAAATCGACGAGCGCCTGGCGGATGCGGCTTGCAGCGCCCGCATCGACGCCCCAGGTCGGCTGGTTGACCACCATCACGCCGGGTTGTCTGTCGAGCTCGCGGCCGACGATGAATTTCTGCAGATTGCCGCCGGAGAGAGAGCCCGCCGCCGGGTCCTCGCCGCTCTTGCGTACATCCATGGTATCACAGATGCGTTTCGTGGCCGCCTTGATCGTCGACGCGCGGATGATCTTCAGAGCGCCTCCGGTCAGGAACGCCCTCCGGTCCGACACATTGCGCGACAGAACCATATTGTCCGACAGGCTCATGGCCGTCACCGCGCCATGGCCATGCCGCTCTTCCGGCACGAAAGCCGCACCGAGCAGACGCCGCGCCGAGATGCCGGAACGGCCGACCGAGATGCCGCGGATCTTCACCGCATCGTTGTTCGCAACGGTATATTCGCCCGACAGCACATCGAAAAGCTCGCCCTGCCCGTTGCCCGCAACGCCTGCGATCGCCAGCACCTCGCCGGCATGCACATCGAGCGATACGTTCTTCAGAGCAATGGCAAAGGGCGAGCGCCCCGCCGCATCGAGCGACTTGACCTCAAGCCCGATCGGGCCGCTGGCGTCCGAAAAAACCTTCTCGACGTCGGCGACGTTCGAACCCACCATCATCCGCGCAAGCGAGGCCGGCGTCTCCTGCCTCGGGTCGCAGGCACCGGTGACTTTGCCGTGCCGCAGCACCGTCGCCTTGTCGCAGATGCGCTGGACCTCTTCCAACCTGTGGCTGATATAGAGCACCGAACGCCCCTCGGCCTTCAGCTTCATCAGCGTCTCGAACAGCCTGTCGGCCTCCTGAGGCGTCAACACCGAAGTCGGCTCGTCAAGGATGATGAGTTTCGGGTTCTGCAACAGCGCGCGGACGATTTCGATACGCTGGCGTTCCCCCACCGACAGATCGGCAACATGTGAATTGGGATCGAGCGGCAGGCCATAGGCCCTCGACAACTGCTCGGCCTCCTGCGCGATCTTGGAAAGGGGGATATTCCTGTCGAGCGACAGCGCGATGTTCTCGGCCACGGTCAGCGCCTCGAACAGGGAAAAATGCTGGAACACCATGCCGATGCCGGTCTTGCGCGCTTCGCTGGGGCTGGTGATCGTCACCGGCGCGCCATTCCAGAAAATCTCTCCCGAAGTGGGTGCGAGCACGCCGAACAGCATCTTCACCACGGTGGATTTGCCAGCACCATTCTCGCCGAGCAGAGCGTGAATCTCACCCGGCGCGATCTTGAGGTCGATCCCGCTGCAGGCCGCGAACGACCCGAAGAGCTTGCTGATATTTAGCACCTCAAGGAGCGGGATTACTCCGCCCGCGGCATTCCCAGACAACAGAATTCCCCAGTTCTACCCTCTGATCCCTTTGTTTTTATTAGGGTATCAGCAATGTTGTTCCACTTGTTCTTCTTGCCTCCAGATCGGCATGCGCTCTTGCGGCGTCAGCCAACGGATAGGTCTGATTGACATTGATAACCACTTTGTTGCCTCGCACAATAGCAAAAAGCGCCTCTGCACATTTGTTAAGCTCTTCGGGTGTGGAGATATAGTTGCCGAGTGTCGGCCTCGTCATGAAGAGCGAGCCCTTCTGCGCCAGGATTGCCGGCGCCATGGGGTCCACCGGGCCGGATGCATTGCCGAAGGTGACCCACAGCCCGCGCGGCTTGAGGCAATCGAGAGACTTCGGAAACGTATCCCTGCCGACGGAGTCATAGACGACATCGACGCCCTTGCCGCCGGTCAACGCCTTCACCCGTTCGACGAAATCCTCATCGCGGTAATTGATCACGTGGTCGTAGCCATGCGCGAGCGCAAGCTCGACCTTATCGGCGCTCCCGGCGGTGCCGATCACCGTCGCGCCAAGCGCTTTCGCCCATTGGCCGGCGATCAGCCCCACGCCACCCGCAGAGGCATGCCAGAGCAGTACCGTTTCCGGTCCGACCTGATAAGTCCGGTGCAGCAGGAATTCGGCCGTCATGCCCTTGGTCATCATGCCGGCGGCGATTTCGAAGGCAATATCGTCCGGTAGCGTCACCAGCGCGCTCGCTCTTATATTCCGATACTCGCAATAGGCGCCATTGTTGCTGGGATAGGCGACCCGATCGCCAATACTGAAACCGTCCACGCCCTCGCCCACGGCAACGACGGTGCCCGCTCCCTCGCTTCCCGCGACGAATGGCAGGCCGCCAGCCGGCTTGTAGAGGCCGGTCCGGTAATAGGTATCGACGAAATTGACGCCGATCGCGGCGTGGTGGATCTGCACTTCTCCCACGCCGGGAAGCGGTACATCGATTTCCGTGAACTCGAGTACCTCCGATCCGCCGTATCGACCGATGATGATTGCCTTGCTTTTCATCTCACTCGCTCCGTCCAAGATTGGGGAATATCTGCAGCACGAAGCCGATGCAGTACATATAGAGCCCCGTCGCGACGACGCCCCAGACCACCCAGTCCGGTGAATTGAAATGCTTGAGCAGCGCAATGCCCGAAAGGATTGACCAGAGTACGAAGACCGCGAGATTGAGCATCCTCAGCCGCTTGACGCGCACCGGGTGCAAGAACCAGATCGGGAAGAATGAGAGTATCGCGGAAACGACGACGATTGCGAATGCCACGTTTTCAGTTGGCTTGATGACGAAGAGCGTGAACACCACCATGTTCCAGACGACGGGGAAGCCCGAGAAGAAATATTCGTCCGTCTTCATGCCCATGTCGGCATAGTAGATGGCCGAGGATACAACGATGATCCCGGCCGCAACGAAGGACCATGGCTCTCCGATCATGCCGCTCTGATAAAGCGCAAACGCCGGCAGGAGCACATAAGTCACGTAATCAATGATGTTGTCGAGCGTGTCGCCCGACCAGTTCGGCAGCACTTCCTTGACGCGCACCTTGCGCGCGATCGGGCCATCGATCCCGTCGACCGCCAGAGCCAGGCCGAGCCACCAGAACATATCGACGAAGCGATGCTCGGCCGCAGCGACGACGCCAAGAAAAGCGAGAAACGATCCGGAGGCTGTCAGCAGATGGACGCAGAATGCCCGTATCTCAGCGTAGGGAACGGCCTTGTAGTTGAATACATAGGAGAAAATCCGCATCCCCGTTCCGCCCTCCGGTTGCCTGGTGCCTTTCGGCCAAGACTTGATACAGGGGATTCTGGCGGATCGCCAGCGGAAAGCGGCATTCGCCGCGCAAAGAAAAGGCCGGGAAATTGTCCCGGCCCTTCATGTTTTTCGAGCTCACTCGCCCTTCCTGGGCACGTTGGGCACACGCTTCTTGGGCTTGGGCGCCTCGCCTTCCGGCTCGGCGGTGGCGGTGACGACCACCGGCTCAACCTTGGCTTTCTTAGGGGCCTTGGTCGTAGCGACAACTTCCGCCTCGTCCTTCGGCTTGACCTTGACGTTGTCAGGCAGGCTTTCCAGCAGGATGCCCTCCTTGCCATCGGGCTTGGTGCCGACCGTGACGCGAACGACGCCGCCCTTCTTGAGCTTGCCGAACAGGATTTCCTCGGCCAGCGGCTTCTTGATGTGCTCCTGGATCACGCGGCCCAGCGGACGCGCGCCCATCTTGTCGTCGTAACCCTTCTCGGACAGCCACTTGGTGGCCTCGTCCGTGAGTTCGAACGTGACGTGACGTTCGGCAAGCTGGCTCTCCAGCTGCATGACAAACTTCTGCACCACCTTGTGGACAACCGACATCGGCAGCGACGAGAACGGGATGATCGCATCGAGACGATTGCGGAATTCCGGCGTGAACAGCTTGGTGATCGCCTCGATTTCATCGCCTTCGCGCTTCGTCGAGCCGAAGCCGATCGCCGCACGCTGCGCGTCAGACGCACCGGCATTGGTGGTCATGATCAGGATCACGTTGCGGAAGTCGATCTTCTTGCCGTTGTTGTCGGTCAGCGAACCGTTGTCCATCACCTGCAACAGGATGTTGTAGATATCCGGATGCGCCTTCTCAATTTCGTCGAGCAGAAGCACGCAATAGGGATGCTGATCCACCTGGTCGGTCAGAAGCCCGCCCTGATCGAAGCCGACATAGCCGGGAGGCGCGCCGATCAGCCGCGACACGGTATGCCGTTCCATATATTCCGACATATCGAAGCGTAGCAATTCGACCCCGAGCGAGCCCGCAAGCTGCTTGGCCGCTTCGGTCTTGCCGACGCCGGTCGGGCCGGAGAACAGGTAGGAACCGATCGGTTTGTTGGGCTCGCGAAGGCCGGCACGCGCCAGCTTGATCGCGGACGCCAGGGCTTCCATCGCCAATTCCTGGCCATAGACCACGGCGGCAAGTTCCGTCTGGAGATTGGCGAGCGTCGCCTCGTCATCGCGCGATACCGTTTTCGGCGGTATCCGCGCCATGGTGGCGATCGTCACCTCGATCTCCTTTTCGGTGATCAGCTTGCGACGCTTGGAGATCGGCAGCAGCATCTGGGCCGCACCGGTCTCGTCGATCACGTCGATCGCCTTGTCAGGCAGCTTGCGGTCGGTGATGTAGCGTGCCGAGAGCTCGACCGCCGCCTTGATGGCGTCGTTCGTGTAGCGGAGATGGTGGAACTCTTCGAAATACGGCTTGAGACCCTTCATGATATCGATCGCGTCATCGATGGACGGTTCGTTGACATCGATCTTCTGGAACCGGCGCACCAAGGCGCGATCCTTTTCGAAGAACTGCCGATATTCCTTGTAGGTGGTCGAACCGATGCAGCGAATCGCACCCGAGGACAGCGCGGGCTTCAGCAGGTTGGAGGCGTCCATGGCCCCGCCCGATGTCGCACCGGCACCGATCACGGTGTGGATCTCGTCGATGAACAGCACGGCGCCCGGGAAATCCTCGAGCTCCTTGACGACCTGCTTCAGGCGTTCCTCGAAATCGCCGCGATAGCGCGTACCGGCCAGCAACGTGCCCATGTCGAGCGAGAAGATGGTGGCGTTCTGCAGCGCCTCGGGAACCTGCTTTTCGACGATGCGCTTGGCGAGGCCTTCCGCGATCGCGGTCTTGCCGACGCCGGGGTCGCCGACATAGAGCGGATTGTTCTTCGAGCGGCGGCACAGGATCTGGATCGTCCGGTTGACCTCGGCCATGCGGCCGATCAGCGGATCGATACGGCCGTTCTTGGCCTTCTCGTTGAGATTGACGCAATAGGCCTTCAGAGCGTCGAGCGGCTTCTTCTGGCCGTCCTCGCCCTCCTTGGCACCCGTCGGCTTGGCCTCCTGCTCGCTCTCCTCGACGCCCTTGGGAGAACGCGTCTCGGAAGCGCCGGGGCGCTTGGCAATGCCGTGCGAGATATAGTTGACCGCGTCGTAGCGGGTCATGTCCTGTTCCTGCAGGAAATAAGCGGCATGGCTCTCGCGCTCGGCGAAGATCGCGACGAGCACGTTCGCGCCGGTCACTTCCTCGCGGCCGGACGATTGCACATGGATCACCGCGCGCTGGATGACGCGCTGGAAGCCGGATGTCGGCTTGGAGTCCTCGTCATAACCGGTTGCCAGGTTTGCGAGGTCGTTGTCGACGTAGTCGCTCACTGCCTTCTTCAATTTATCGAGATCGACATTGCAGGCCTGCATCACGGATGCAGCGTCGTTGTCGTCGATCAGCGAAAGCAGCAGGTGTTCGAGAGTAGCATATTCGTGACGCCGCTCGTTGGCGAGCGTGAGTGCCCGATGAAGGGCCTTTTCAAGGCTTGACGAAAATGTGGGCACGATCAGAACCTCATTTCTTTTCCATAACACATTGCAGCGGATGCTGGTGTTCCCGGGCGAAATCCATGACTTGCGTCACCTTCGTCTCGGCGACCTCGTAGGTGAAGACGCCGCATTCGCCGACACCGTGATTGTGCACTTGCAGCATGACCCGCGTCGCCGCTTCCCGGTCCTTCTGGAAGAAGCGCTCCAGTGTGTGGATCACGAATTCCATCGGCGTATAGTCGTCGTTCAGGAGCAGCACGCGGTATAGGCTCGGCTTTTTGACCTTCGGCTGGATGCGCGTAATCACCGAGGTGCCTCGGCCTCCGGTGACGCCGCCACCTTCGTCTTCGCCCTGCATCCGGGATTCGTATTCGCTCATGCCTGCCATTCACCTTGTTGGTTCCGCGTGCTTTTCACCAGGGAAAACCAGACGCCTTATGTGGTATCGCAAAGCAGTATTTTAAGAGCCTTTTTCTGAGGAGCAACACTAATCGCATTAACTTGCCCAGAAATGGAGACAAATATCAGCGCGGAAGTTCCCCTCCGTGAACGAAAAAACCGGCCACCTTGCGGGCAGCCGGTTCCTTGAAAGGTCTGGGGTGCTCGTCAGGCAGCGGCAGCGGAGGCCTTGGAAACATTCGACTTCGCGACATCAGTCGCCTTGGCAGCGGCGGCCTGCGCCGGCACATAGGCCTGCTTGGCGATATCCGAATACAGTTCACCGAGCTTGTTGAGTTCGGCGAGGTAACCTTCGACCGCCGACTTGGCGAAGGATGTGTTGAGTTCGATCACGGCTTCGAAGCTCTTGACCGACATCAGTTGCTCGAGATGGGCCACATTGGCCTCATACGCTTTCTTGGAATATTCCGCGGTTTCCGTGGCGATTGCCTGGAAGCCCTTGGTCGCTGTGGAGTAGCTCTTGAGTGCCGTGTCCACGGCTTCTTTCCCGTAGAGATTGGCGTCATCAAATTTGAACATGGTGGTGTCCCGTCCTTTTTTGTTGCGACATCTCTAAAATATAGGTGCAACGCACAAAAGGTCAACCCTTATTTGTGCGCCGCAAAAAGAAATCCCGCCATTCGGCGGGATCGAAACAGATGCGGCGCTGGTGTTTTTACGTGAGGTCTACGTCGAGAATCGCCATGGAAAAATTATAGGAAAGATCGCCATCCTCGTCGTCGCGGTAGATGACGCCGAGGAATTCCTCACCGATATATACCTCTCCCGAATCATTCTTGCGCGGCCGCGCCTTGACGACGATGTTCGGGTTCAAGGTGCGCTTGAAATAGGCGTCGAGTTTCTTGAGTTCCTCGGGCTTCACGTGAGCGTCTCCATCGGGGTTCCTGTGATTTGCGCCGCTTTTGCCATCTTGAGTCGGGGCTGTAAACCCCGACGGAAGGAACGAACCGGATTTGGCACGGCTCCACTAGATATCCATCGACGGGATCTGCACCTGGTCCATCGAGCGCGACGGTTCGGAACAGCCTGCCTCTCCCATTATTCGCGCCGGCACGCCTGCGACCGTCGTATTGCGCGGCACTGACTTGAGCACCACCGAACCGGCCGCCACGCGCGAGCAATCGCCGACCGTGATATTTCCCAGCACTTTCGCGCCGGCGCCGATCAGAACGCCGTTGCCGATCTTGGGATGGCGGTCGCCCGCCTCCTTGCCGGTGCCGCCGAGCGTCACGCCCTGCAAGATCGACACGTTGTCGCCGATCGCGGCCGTCTCGCCAACGACCAGGCCGGTGGCATGATCGAGGAAGAAGCCCTTTCCGATCCGTGCGGCCGGATTGATGTCGGTCTGGAACACACTCGACGAACGGCTTTGCAGGTAGAGCGCGAAATCCTTGCGACCCTGTCGCAGGAGCCAGTTGGCCAGCCTATAGGTCTGGATCGCGTGAAAACCCTTGAAATAGAGCACCGGTTCGATGAACCGCGTGCAGACGGGATCGCGATCGTAGTAGGCTTGGATATCGGCGCGGATCGCCGCGCTGAAATCCTGACCGTCGCCGCACATTTCCTCGAAGGTCTGGCGCAACAGCACCGCCGGCATATCAGCATGGTCGAGCCGCTCGCAGATCCGGTAGATCACGGCGTCTTCAAGACTCTTGTGATTGATGACGGTGGAATAGAGGAAGGTCCCCATATAGGGATCGTGGTCGGCGGCGTTACGCGCCTCGGCCTTCAACGTATCCCAGATCGGGTCGACGGACGACAGATGCTCGGCCGACCTGATTTCGCTCTTTACGGCCATCGCCGCTCTCCTTCGTTCATGCCTGAGAAGGTCATTGTAATGCATATCAGGCGTTTTAGGAATGGCCGCGCCGCATCCATATGACGCCTCGCCTCTATGCCGCACCGATCTCCCGGTAGAAGTCCAGCACCGCCGCCTTGAACACGCGATCCCCCACGGCAAGCATGTGGTCGCGATTGGGAATATCCACCGCCCGCGCATCGGGAAACAGATCGGCGAGATCATGGGAGGAGCCCGCGATATCGTCCTTCGTTCCGACGCCGATGAGGACCGGCTGCAGGATGCGTGCGAGCTCAGCCTCGCTCACCAATGCCCGATTGGACGAAATGCAGGCCGCAAGCGCTTGCCGGTCGCTCTGGTTCTTGTCGGCGAAGGCGCGGAACATCCGGCCGCGCTCGTGGGTGACGTCGTCGAGCGAAGGCGCGAGCAGAGCGTCGGCGATCGGGTCCCAATCCCCCACCCCGTGGACGAGGCCTATGCCCAGCCCGCCCAGAACCAGCGAACGGACGCGTCCGGAATGTTCGAGCGTCAGGAACGTGGAAATCCTGGCACCCATCGAGTAGCCCATGACGTCGGCGCGCTCGACGCCGAGGTGGTCAAGCAGCGCGGCCGCATCGGCGGCCATCAGCGACGGATGATAAGCGGCGGGGTCATGCGGCTTGGAACTGCCGCCATGGCCGCGATTGTCGATCGCGATGACCCGCCTGCCCGTCTGCGACAGAGTTTGCAGCCAGCCCGGCTGCACCCAGTTGACCACCGCCGAGGATGCAAATCCGTGGATAAGCAGCGTGGGTGGACCGTCCCCGTGGCCGGCATCGAAATAGGAAAATTCGAGGCCATCATGAGAAAAGATCGAGAAAACCGGGCTGTTGAGATGCATTTTGGCGATCGTCTCCCGCATGTCAGTTATGCACCGGTCTCATGAAACAGGCGCGTTTTGGCTCTACACTTTTCGTTTGAACCACACTATGTTGCGCCACAACAAAAATGGTCGGAGACTTGCATGGCCGGACACAGCATCCCACATTTCCAGAACGATGGCGGATATAAGACGATCGCGATCGGGGTCAAGGAATTCATGTGCACTGGTGCGTCGATTCCCTTCGATCATCCGCATATCTTCATCGACATGGGCGATGACAATGAGAAGATCTGTTCTTATTGCTCAACGCTCTACACGTACAACCCCGCTTTGAAAGCCAACCAGTCCGATCCCGCTGGCTGTGTCTTCGTTGATCGCGCCGCGTAGTTGCGCGAAGGCCCCGATGGGCCAAGGACAGAACAAATGAAATCCGTTGCTATTATGGGCGCCGGCGTTGCCGGCCTGGTGAGTGCGCTCGCCTTTGCGCGCAAAGGCGTCCGGTCCGTGATTCTCGAGCGTGCCTCCGCGCTCCAGGAAGTCGGCGCAGGCCTGCAGCTTTCTCCCAACGCCACCTACGTACTCGGCCAGCTCGGCCTGTCGGATGAGCTTTCGGACCTATGGCGCGAGCCTGACAATATCTGTCTGGTCTCCGGCCAGACGCTTGCCCCTATCACCTCGATTGCCACCAAGAGCCTGGCCCGCGAACGCTGGGGCGCGCCATACGCGTCGATCCATCGCGCCACTCTGCAGAAGGTGCTGATCGAGCGCGTCAAGGCCGAGCCGCTGATCTCGCTGAACCTCGATGTCGAAGCCAGGGACGAGAGCGAAATCCACGAACTCATCGGCGAAACACCCGATCTGACGATCGGCGCCGATGGCGTGTGGTCGAAGTTCCGCCAGTTCGTGCCGCAGGCCGGGACACCGGAATTCTCCGGCATGGTAGCCTGGCGTTTCATCATTCCCGAACGCGATGCGCCGTCTTTCCTCAATCCGCGCAATGTCACTGCTTTTGTCGGCCCGCATGCCCATATCGTGGCCTATCCGCTCAAGGATGCCGGAGCGTTCAACGTCGTGGCGCTGTCGACCGGGCGCAATCCGGGCGAGACCTGGGCGGCGGATTGCAATCCGACCTTCCGTTCCGAGATGACCGCGCAGTTCGGCAACTGGCACCGCGATATCCGCACGCTTCTCGCCTATGCGCCCAAGCCCACATGGTGGCCGTTGTTCGGCGTCTCGAACGGCCGCTGGACCGATGGCCAGAGCCGCATTCTGATCGGCGACGCGGCGCACGCCATGACGCCGTTTGCCGCACAGGGTGCCGCCATGGCGATCGAGGACGCCTATGAGCTGGCCGGCGTCTCGACCGGCAATGCGGCGCTCTCCGATGCCTTGCTGTTCTTCGAACGCAGCCGTCAGCATCGCGTATCGCGTGTCCGCTCGCGCGGCGCCTTCAACAAGTTCGCGTATCATGCCCGCGGCCCGGTACGGATTGCTCGCGACTTCGTGCTGAAGATCCGCCGGCCGGAACATGTCGCGGCCGATCTCGATTGGCTCTACGGCTACAAGGCCCAAGGATAGGACTGAGCGCTCGCTCAGCCCACCGCCACCGCCTTCGCCGCGACAAATGCACCCTCGATATCCCGCTTGAGATCGGCGACGTCCTCAAGTCCGATCTGCAGGCGGATCAGCGGTCCGCCCTCCGGCGCCTTGGCGATCTTGCGATCGCCAAGATTGGCGAGGACGGCGAGACTTTCATACCCGCCCCAGGAATAGCCGAGACCGAAGAATTTCAGCGCATCGAGGAAGGCGAAGGCGCGCGCCTTGTATCGAGCGGGATCGCTCTCCTTCAATACGAAGGCAAAGAGGCCCGACGCACCCTTGAAATCGCGCTTCCAGATGTCGTGGCCCTCGAAGCTCGGCAATGCCGGATGCAGCACCTTGGCCACGCCCTCGTGGCCCTCAAGCCACGTGGCCAGCGCCAGAGCGCTTTCCTGATGCCGCTCCAGTCGCAATCCCATCGTCCTGAGCCCACGCAGGATCTGGTAGCTGTCATCGGGCGATGCACAGACGCCGAGCGTGATATTGGCCTCGTTCAACTGGTTCCAATGCCTCGCATTGGCAGAAACGGTGCCGAATAGAACGTCCGAATGGCCGGACGGATATTTGGTCGCGGCGTGAATGGAAATGTCGGCACCGAAATCGAGCGGCTTGAAATAGATCGGCGTGGCCCAGGTATTGTCCATCATCACGACGGCGTTGCCGGCATGCGCCGCGTCCGCGATCGCCCTGATATCCTGCATCTCGAACGTGTTCGAGCCAGGCGCCTCGGTGTGTACGATCGTCGTGTTCGGCCGCATCAGCCTGGTGATGCCGGCGCCGATCAGCGGATCGTAATATTCGGTCTCGACGCCCAGCCGCTTCAATATCGTGTCGCAGAAATTCCGCGTCGGATGATAGACCGAGTCGACGACCAGGATGTGGTCGCCCGCCTGCGCGAAGGCCAGAAAGGGCACCGTTACGGCAGCCAGGCCCGACGGCACGAGGATAGTGCCCGCAGCACCCTCGAGTTCGTTGATCGCCTCGGCAAGAGCGTCGGTCGTGGGCGTGCCGCGCGTGCCATAGGTGTATTTCTGCGCCCGCTTGTCCATGGTCGCGGCATCGGGAAACAGCACCGTGGACGCATGCACCACCGGCGGATTGACGAAGCCGTGATAGTCGCGCGGATTGTAGCCGCTATGGGTCAGCCGCGTGTTGACACCCAGTGCGGGCGCGTCCGTTCTGTCATTGCTCATGTCTTGAATCCGTATCGTGTGGGCGGGTAGGCATTCATAATGCGGTGACCGGCCGAAAGGCAAATCGTCAATTGGCGTTAAAGCGCCAAATTGAACGGTTGCGCAAAATTATTCGTCAGAATGCCTCGATTGCATGCGTGCTCATGCCGATTTTTTCGCACTTTAAGGCAAATCCGCAGATTTTTTGGCAAACACCAAGGTTGGTCTTGACTAACGGGCTTTTTGATACTGTCTTAAGCGCTTACCCAAGCCGGGAGGGAAACTGGCTGGGCGCCTGACGTTCCGAAGGGGGATCGGCGGGGGAAGAACAACGACAACAAATCTCAAAAAGGTTGGAAAAAATGACAAGCAAGCTTCTGACCGGCGCCATCGGCGCCGCAATCATTGCCATCGGCGCCTCCGCCGTGCATGCCGGCACGCTCGATGACGTCAAGGCAAAGGGCTTCGTGCAGTGCGGCGTCAACGGTTCGAACCTCGCTGGCTTCGGCGCGCAGGATGCATCCGGCAACTGGTCAGGCCTCGACATCGATCTCTGCAAGGCCGTTGCCGCGGCAGTGTTCGGTGATGCCACCAAGGTCAAGTTCACGCCGCTCTCGGCGAAGGACCGCTTCCCGGCCCTGCAGTCGGGCGAAATCGACATGCTCGCCCGTAACACGACCTGGAGCGCCAGCCGCGATAGCCAGCTCGGCTTCGATTTCCGCGCCATCAACTATTATGATGGCCAGGGCTTCATGGCGAAGAAGGAACTCGGCGTGAAGTCGGCTCTCGAACTCAACGGCGCATCCGTCTGCGTTCAGTCGGGCACGACGACCGAACTCAACCTCTCCGATTATTTCCGCGCCAACAAGATGGAATTCAAGCCCGTCGTGTTCGAAGCGCAGGATGAGGCCGACGCCGCCTACAATGCAGGCCGTTGCGACGTCTACACGACGGATGCCTCGGGCCTCTATTCGATCCGCCTGAAGATGGCGAACCCGGACGACCACGTGGTTCTGCCGGAAATCATCTCCAAGGAGCCGCTCGGCCCCGCCGTCCGCCAGAATGATTCCAAGTGGTTCGATGTCGTGACCTACGCGCATTACGCCATGGTAACCGCCGAGGAATTCGGCATAACCCAGGCCAATGTCGAGGAAATGAAGAAATCCGAGAACCCGGATATCAAGCGCTTCCTCGGTGAAGAAGCCGACTCCACCATCGGTGCCGACCTCGGCCTGCCGAAGGATTGGGCCGTGCAGATCGTCAAGGCTGTCGGTAACTACGGCGAATCCTTCGAGCGCAATGTCGGCGCCGGCTCGCCGCTCAAGATCCAGCGCGGCCTGAATGCTCTTTGGAGCAAGGGCGGCCTGCAATACGCACCGCCGATCCGCTAAAGCGCGATCGACTGGGGCTTCGGGAAGGCGGGGTGACCCGCCTTCCCTTTCCGGAAAGAACACCCGGCAAAAAGGGTGACGGAACAACAGGGGAATTTTGATGGCTGTAACCGACGCCCGATTGCGGGGCGGCGATGCCGAACCAAAGGTATCGCTACTGTATAACCCGGCTCTTCGGAGCTACGCCTATCAGGCAATCACGATCATCGTCATCGTCTGGGCCGTCTGGTATGCCTGGACCAACGCGGCGGCGAACCTCGCGCGAGCCAATATGCAGGCGGGTTTCGGCTTCCTCAACAGCCGCGCCGGCTTCGACATCGCCCAGACGCTCATCTCCTATTCAAGCGACTCGACCTATTTCCGCGCGCTCGAGGTCGGCCTGCTCAACACGCTGGTTATCGCCTTCTTCGGGGTCATCACCGCAACGATCGTCGGCCTTCTCGTCGGCATCGGCCGCCTGTCTCCCAACTGGCTGATTTCGCGTCTGTGCACCGTCTATGTAGAGATTTTCCGCAACATTCCGCCGCTGCTGGTCATCTTCTTCTGGTATCTCGGCGTTCTTGCGCTTCTGCCGACGATCCGCTCCATCCTCCAGGGACTTAAGCCGGCAGTCGGGCAGGACCCTGTCGCCGTGCCGTCCTTCTTCATTTCGAACCGCGGCATCTATATGCCCGCGCCGATCGCCGGCGAAGGCTTCGGCATCGTCGTCGCGGCGTTCATAACAGGTATCGTGCTGGCCATCATCTTCACGATCTGGGCCAATCGACGCCAGCTCGCAACGGGTAAGCGGCCGCCAGTGCTCTGGGTCAATCTGGCGTTGATCGTCCTGTTTCCCATGGTTATTTTCTTCGTCGTTGGCCGGCCGTTGACGCTTGACTATGCGGTCCCGGGTGCCTTCAACCTCAAGGGCGGCATGGTCATCGGACCGGAATTTCTGGCACTCTACCTGGCACTCTCGCTCTATACGGCCGCTTTCATCGCCGAGATCGTGCGCGCCGGTATCCGGGGCGTGTCCAAGGGCCAGTCGGAGGCAGCTTATGCGCTCGGCATTCGGCCAGGGCTGACGACGCGGCTTGTCGTGCTGCCGCAGGCACTCCGGATCATCATTCCACCACTGACTTCGCAATATCTCAACTTGATCAAGAATTCCTCGCTTGCCGTCGCGGTCGGTTACGCGGACCTGGTCGCTGTCGGCGGCACGATTCTCAATCAATCTGGCAAATCGATCGAGATCATCTCGATCTGGATGCTCATCTATGTCTCGATCAGCCTGACCACCTCGCTGTTCATGAACTGGTTCAACGCCAAAATGGCACTGGTGGAGCGCTGAGATGACAGACATTTCTTATGTCCGTACCGAGTTCATCGCGCCGGAAAGCCCGCCGCTGGCAGGCGCCACGGTCATCGGCTGGCTGCGCAGAAACCTCTTCGCTTCGGTCACAGATGGGATCATGACGCTCATCGCGATCGCGGCGATCCTTTACTACGTGCCCGGATTGCTGAACTGGTTGTTCATCAAAGCCGTATGGTTCGGCGCTGATCGCACGGCCTGCCTCACCACCGTGCAGGGTGGCGCGCTGCCCGAGGGCTGGAACGGCGCGTGCTGGGCCTATGTCGGCAACCGCTTCGGGCAGTTCATGTTCGGCTCCTATCCGCGCGACCAGCTCTGGCGGCCGCTGCTGGTCGGCGCCATGTTCGTCGGACTGCTGATCCCGTTCCTGATGCCCAAGGTGCCGCGCAAGGGACTGAATGCCCTCCTGCTACTCGTCGCGCTGCCGATCGTGTCCTTCGTGCTGTTGCTGGGAGGGCTGTACCGATTCATTTATATCGATTTTTCGATCCCGCTCTATTTTTT
>Ga0307515_10003455_pt1 | contig 33225 bp, 50 predicted proteins | sample 17_EM_MG_FD_194513 | JGI IMG/M metagenome (GOLD analysis project Ga0307515, IMG submission 194513) | Populus trichocarpa ectomycorrhiza microbial communities from riparian zone in the Pacific Northwest, United States - 17_EM | ecosystem: Host-associated > Plants > Roots > Unclassified | place... | reverse complement strand
TACTCGACAGTGTTTGCCAAACTCGTTGGTCAGACTCTGGGCTTCGGAGCCTACCATGCCCTTTGTTGGGATAATAGTAGCATTGTCTGCTTTTTATCAGGGCATTGCATTGGTTATCAGCCGAGCAACGACGAAAACTCGTGGTGGCCACGAAGATCAAACAAACAACGGCTTTGTAGTCATTCACAATCCCTTCGTCGTGTCGCGCAGATCGCCTCCAGGGTCTGCAGTAAGCGCCATCTGGCCTGCATGCAACCACGCACTCTTAGTCGCACAGTTGTCTCGTGCCAAATCCCCCACTGCAAAACTATCCAGGCCCAGCCTGCCACCGCATCCTGAGTCTCGGACACCGTTTAGTCTCCAACACGAAGGTCAATGGATAAATATATATCTATGTGCCGGTTCTGGGCGCGGAGAGCGGGCTTTAGTGCCCGACGCAAGTGATATCGCCGTGCTATGCGATCTATGGCAACCTACCATATCCTTGGATCAATCACTGCTCAGATACACTGTGAACTCGTGGTGCTAATGGGTGTCTCGAGAGCGCAAGTTTGTTGGATCAACGACTGACAAATACCCTTGTGAGAAACCAAAATAATTCGATATCAAAACTAATATCATGGGCGATTAACGGCACTAGCGGTGGTTCCCCGTGGGCCTAAGTGCCGCTCTGGGGTTATGTAGCGATTTTGCGATCGCCAAAAAGGTATTGGCGAGTTCAATCTAGAAAGGGATGTGAATTTCTTCTGAGCAACTGATTGGAGTATCTTACCGTATTGAGCGCCTCGCTGTATGAGCATGCGTTACCAGGAGGCGCCAAGGGATCCCGCGGAGCAGCATTATGGATTTCGGTTGCGATTTGTACCATATGACGAAGACTTGCTGATCGTGCATCGGGGCCAAATGAAACAGCATGGAATGAAAGCGCAGATCTGAGGGACTGTGAGATATGAGAGTGATAGAATATCACCGACGTTACATACCCTGCCCTGACGGCGGAGCGACATAAATCGTAAACAACTTTATCCAAAACTCTGCTTTCTCCATCTGACAAGAATATGACGACCGGAGTGCTGGGGTAATAAAGACAGTATTAGCTTCTGATAAGCTAGGCGTGTAGACTTTGAAATTACCGTTGTGCATCCCACTGGCGTTCCATCACAGTACGGGCCTCCTTGAGAACCTCATTAAAGTTTGTGCCCCCACTGGGGCGGCATTGTCCAATCAAGCTGTCCACGAGCTCGTCTGGGGTGCTGGTATTATTCCCCTCCATAAGTACCTGCAGCGACTGTAGGTGACTCTTCAAGAAATGGATTAGGTCTCCTACCTCGGGGGAACGGTCGAACACGACGATACTGTATGAGTCTTGACGTATACCAGTGGCGGAGCCATTTCTCGTCACCACTTGTCTTGAAACCCAGAATGCATAGAGTGCAGAAAGTACAGCACCAAAGCGATTGTCGTGTTGCGAGGAAATCGTTTTGGTCATTGGTGTATTGGCAAGTGGGCGGTGGTCCGTCCCGGCCATTGACCCGGATCTGCAAAGAAAATGAGATTATGGTTCTAGACATTAACATAATGGTTCACTTGTCGATAAGGAAGATACTGGAGGTGCTTTAGCAGCGAATCACCATTTCGTATTTAGGAATTTAACTTACATGTTAAAGGCCCGCTGCATCTGGGCTGGATTTTTACAGGGAAAGGCGTGTCCAGTATCCGATATATGACCTACATATCTGTCAATAACAGGTATACGGCTTCATGGGCGCCATACCGTTGATTGAGCGGAAGTCAACTGGACCTTCTCGTGCCGGGGCATGGAAGAGCGGTAAACTGCAGTAGGACGGCGCTGCACCAGGGTTCATAGTATTGTCGTGTTCCGGACCTGAAGTAATGGTGAATCGTAGAGCGTGGATATGAAGGCAAGTATCTCACCTCCACATTTGTGATCACTGGACAAACAATAAGTACAATATATGATGACCTCAGAAAAATAGGTGATACGAACCAAAGATCGAAATCAGCTTGCTCTTGTCGAGTATAGGGATCTGAGACATATTGAAGAATCAGTCAGGTGAAAGACGAAAGGTCGCCATTCATACCAGAAAACCCTGGGGATAGGTATTAGAAGAACCGCCACACGACGAATGAGTCATTTTACTCGCCACTACGCTCCCAGAAAACGCGGTGTGATATCAAGTCCTCTTTTTTGTTGCCATCAGGATCATTGATGTGTTGAATACCTGGGCTTCCACCACAAGCTCCATTCTCATCTGCAGACCGACATGCGTCGATGTGAATATGGCGCCCGAGCGATTTGCACACAAGGCTGCAGAGCATTGGAGCGCCGGAATCGCCATCAGAATACTTTCGACCCTCAACCTCGACAGTACCATTACTCTCTCCGTGTACGGACCAAAACGCATTCGACATAGAACCATGGGATGTTGTATGCAAGCGTTGTGAGTGACCAAGGGGGAGCGTACAGTAGTACTCGCAATAATCACACCGAGTGTCGCAGAAATGGGATACGCCCAGACCTGTTGAATGGACATGGCGCCCGGAATGCTTCAGCTCGTTCGCGGGGATAGGAACGACACAAGGAAGGCGACGAGCTTCTTGGGCGAACTGGGGAGATATCCAAATTAGTAATAAAATGCAATGCTATGTCGTGCCGAACCTTGGTGTACTGAAAGCGCTCATGTCTTCCTATGAAGGTAGACTCGATCGAATGAGGCGTAGTATCGACGTGGCATACCCCCAACATTTCGCATAGGGATTTACAAGGGTGTTCTTCACTGGATATTCAATAGTAAGTTAAAAAAATAAGAATTCGAGAAAGTCGAATTTCTCACCCGCAGAGGTGGATGGCGTCAGCTTCGAGTGCATGGAAATGATCACCTGCGGAACAGAAGCTGTGGCAAAGCAGGCATTTAACTGGGCAAGACAGGGCCAAAGAGCAGCAATGGCGTTCATGCTCTTCGCGACTAAAGCGCTCAGATAAGTCCACCGTTACCAAAAAAGTTCAGAGACTTGCCAATCAGCAACACACTTCCGAGTGCATAATGGCTTTCCGTCAAGCTGAAGGCTGCATGGAGCACCGCAAGTATGAATTCGTGCCGCACACATGTGGTCCTCATCGTTGTCATGGTCAACGGTCTGAAAATGCGTCAGGTTATTCCCTTAGGATGATAAACTGGTCCTTACCTTGCAGCATTTTTGCAAACAACCCCCTCTCAAATGAAGTATGCACAGCTGCCCGCATTGATGGAGCATCTCACCACAACTAAAAGGTTCGTGAGCTCGAAGCGCAAAAATATTTCAATGGAATGTACGCACACGTGCCTCCCATTGTGACCAGCACTGTGGAAGACAATCAGCTCATGAAACAAGGACAGAATGGAGGTACATACGGCATATCGCATGCAGGTGGGGGTAGTCCATCATGTTGGTCATCGAACTCGCATGCATGAGAGCACTGGTGCGTTGTGTAACAATCATGAGCATCATAGTGTTGTCTATCCTTCAAGCAAGACAGGCTGCAAGTGCCACATGCCGCTCCACAAAGCGCAACATGACTCTTCAGTTCCTTTGCCAACTCATCGAACCTCCGGAAAAGTGCCTGGACATCTGCATGTTGTCCGAACCTGGCAGTGTTTGCGGTTAGCCATGTCTTGACCTGACTAATCCTTGCATCGGCAATGGAAATAAGGTGTTGATTGAGAGTGGCAAGGAATTCCTCCTCCGAGATCTTGAATCGGTCGTGGCGGCCTTTCCAATTCGATCGCAAAGAGGCGAGACAGGACTCAGGTGTTATCGGCGCTTCAGTCTCCGAAAGATAAAAAACGATCGCGGAGGATGGTCCAGGAATGGTCTCGTCTGTACCCATATTCTAAAAATGACACATTAGAGTCTCGTTCCAATGAACTCCAAACTCATTACCTTGAGCGGCTCGGAACGAGTCCCTGGGTCCAAGCATCCGAAAACCAGAGCTGTAACGACGTAAGGAGTGAGATGCTGGACACGGTGTGCCGCCAAGTTTTCTAACAGGGGTATTAGTGTCAGCCACCATGTTTAGTAATTAGTACCAACGATCTAAAGCACCCCAATCGCAAGCCTGGACGAGATCTCAGAGGACACCTCGGTAGGACAACCAGTACGCCTACGTACCTTGAGCTTCGCCATGAGCATCTTGAGCACCCGAAGGAATTCACCAGCACTCTTGTGTGTGACAGGTTGCTTCTCGAGAAGAGTCTTGAATGCTCCGAAGAGTTCATAAAATCGGGTTGATTGAATGACAGGCCATGGAATGATGGCGAATTTCCCACGATGTAATTTGGAAATAAAGTTGTCGCCCCCTTCGTTTCGGACTATTTGTTCGAACTTCAAAGAGAATCTGCGAGCACTCATAAGCTCCAAGAAAGAAATTCAGGGCAAATAGAGCTTACTCATTCACGATCTCCCTCGTGTCAAAATCGGTGACATCCTTGATTAGCAGCAGTGAGCCTCAACTCAAAGACCGCCGAAGATACGAACCTTGATAATAATTGCAAGAGTTGAATGAAATAATGTGGGATTGGCTGCTGGGTCAAGGACTTTGGTAGAGGATTGAAAACTCTTGGAGTGCGTGAGCAATAAGCCATTAATGGATCGCACACCCGACCTTGAAAGAACTAGCAATGTCTCGAGAGAGGGCAAAATTGTTACGGAACAACACCTAGCATTCATGAGCACGAACCGCAGGTTCTGAGGTTAAAACATACCAGGTTTGAGATAGCTGCGTTGAACAGGACCAGGAGAGTATCTGTATTTGATAGGTTCGGTAAGCTAGATCTCATTCATGTTTGTGATTCACCTTCTTGGGCACTTCGCTCGATGGAGTTTACACCTGTTGGGAATGTTAGAATACATACTTCTCTGACCAGTTCAACTGGAATTACCCTCGAAGTCCATTGAGACTATCAGGGCGTCTTGAGTAGGAGTCACAGAGAGCCATACACCTTCAGTACATCTCATCGCCGACCCAGCGAAAGAGGTATCCACAAAATGATTCAGTGCATAGCTTTTCCCGACAGATTGCTCCCCTGAAAAATATCATGAGAATGGCCAAGCAGTTGCACCATGCTTACTGACCCATCGATGTAACCACTCTGACGGGCTAGAATGTTGTCAGACGCATTGGATATGAACAGTAGATGACTCACTTTGCGAGCTAAGTATGAAGCAAATATGCTCTCATACCAACCAAAACTCAATCTAATATCAAATTCGATAGATGAGAACTGGCTTGAATGAGAAAATGATTGTACACACTCTTCTGCAATGCGAGCGACGTCTGCCCCAAGGAGCGATTGCTCGAACTCCTGCGATATCACACCATCACGAAGTGGGATGAAGCGGTTTTGCCCAGTCACAGCAATATGGATCGGTATCAGACAGAAGAGACCAACGAGCCAGTCTCCGGCTTTGAACTGAGATATCGGGAAGCTGGGTGACGCCGGATCGAAGGATGGCTGGACGGATATACTGATCTCTGCGAGTTGACAAGTTGGCTTGCGCGTCTTCTGCTCGAAGTCACGGATGATGGCATTGAAATATCTGGAGAGATTATCTGGCGAGCTTGACGATATAAACGTAATGGAACGTGGGCGATGGCTCGTGCCCGGTGCAGTCTCCCGACAGATTGCAGCTTGGACAGGATATCGCGTCCAAACATCTGAGTGGCAATCCATGAGAGAGTTGTGAGCCGTATCCTTTCCGGCAGAGTCCGAGCGATTCCCTCCTGCACGAATCCCGTATTCACTGGCCTTACTTGCAATGTGAAGCGAAATCGACGAGCAGACCCCTGCAGAGTGATCCAGGAATATTGCATGAGGGCTCCTTGTCTGCCCTACACAAGAAACTGCCATATTGGCGCTGATGTGTAGCCCCTCTGGCAATTCGATGGGAATTGCAGCCACAGAGCCAAACGAGGCAAGATGATAGCAGAGAAGGCGCGGTGGTCCGTCGCTTCTTGGCTCCAATGCGAGGAACGCTTCACTGTATGGTACGGTATAAACCGAATCAGGGAGGTAGCCCAGATTACAAACAGCAGGGCTATGCGGGCTCGGTCAGCGTTACTTTCACAGAAATGGTGCAAGACAAACCGAAACTGTTCAGTCACAAGCGAGAATATTCTTGCCAAACCAGTTTCATCCACTAGCAGAAGCTCCTCAGACCCGGAAATAAACGTGGCATGCAGCATTCGAGGAATTGACGGGCCGTCAAACCATCGAGTAATGTTGATGGCTCCACCACGGGCGTTGAGGGAATTGCTTGCGGTGTCATAGGTGTACGGGATGACCTGTGCGTGGTTCTGATAGCCAATTAGTCCATTTTCGGATCAGCCGCAGTTCCTGATTCTGACCTCGTCACTCGCATAAATTACCAGAATCCGCTTTGCCTCGTCCAAAGCAAACAAAGGATTGGAACCAAGTTTTTCTGAATGGAATATCTTCTTGGCCTCCAACTTCACGGCGTTCCCTAGCCCGGAAATAGTGTCCAAGTAGACATTCCAAACACCTTGAGGATCCTGAACGCCTTGAGGATCCCGAACGACGAGAAGGCAATGGTTGTTTCCGATGAATCGAACAAAGCTTTGGTGGATTGTCGGGTCAGTAGGATCCAAGGTCACTCCTCCCACTCTACCTACCGGATATCATGATACGGTGGGAGCACGAAATTAGGAGGGGCTGCATGACGGATGAACGGTTGAGGGACATAGTTACTCCCGACTGTGTCCTGTTTCTTAACCTCCAGGGCGTTAAACCTATAACATATCCCGGCTTCAAGCGGGACAATCGTCTCCCCATCGACCTGATACCTTTCTAGAAGATTATTAAGTCTCTTAAACAAGGATTCCCATTGAAGACACAACCTTGAAAACCACTTTTGTCCAACGAAACGCCGCGAATGATGACCCGGTTACTTTGTATGTGGTACAGTGTTCGTAAGCTCGACTGCACCTAGAATGTTATGAATACCAACCGATTTGTAGGATGATCCGGCTCCGCGTCCAGGGCTGCGCGGATCACGGAACAAAGCCGTGCTTCTGCTGCCTGACCCGCATCTTGCTTTTCGGCATTGATCCTTTCGTCAGTTTCCTGCCTTGTAATACGAGCTATCTCTTTTCCGACAAGTTGTAGCAGTTCCTGCTCCAGCTTTTTGAACTTGACGCCGAGACTGTTGGCCGCCTCTTGAAGAATGATTTCTACAATCAGTCGGTACGCTGGTTCCTCCGCGACAATCGTGCATATTTCTATGAGGAAAGCCGCATCACCCTTTTGGGCCAGCTTAGACCCATTACGCGTCGCCTTGGAAAGCATATCTGATCTGGGTCTGGACATAAGAAGATCCATAAGTTTGGACCATGCGCTGGGTTGGTCGGAGTGAGATTTGTCTGCGTTGCCTTCCACCACTTGCATCAATTCCGCTTCGTAGTTACCGTGTGTTCCAAGGACATTGATCATACGCTGAACTGTTTCATTGCTAAGCCCCTCCTCCATCTGCAATAGTCCATAATGTTGACAAAAGCGTTTCTTGAGAGTACAAAAACGGCTCTTGGGGTCATTGTTGAGTTGGCGTAAGTTTCTGGTCACGAAGGCATGGACTTCTTCGGTTTGTAGATAGCCTAGGAGACATTGGAGCAAGCGGCATTGGATTTGAAGAGACTTACGAAGGTCGTCCATTAGGATCCCTTGTTCTGACGAAGCTTCCAGGATACTCGCGGTAATCACCTCCTCAGTTAAGGATCTGCAGCGAAACCATCAGTCTCGCATGGATACACGACTTGCACACGCACGGATATTGCGCTGCAGCTTGCCCCGCCAGCCACCTCATTATTCCATTTCTGATCCTGACCAAAGCTGCTCCCACTTGTCTCCACCCAGCAACAATGGCATCACCTTCGCGCTTCTTCATAAGTTTGTCATCACGGATCTTCTCTGCATGCCAACTTTGATAAACTCCAGAGCAGCGCTGAATTAGACCACGTCGCAAGAGGATCCTCAGGCTGCTAAAGTTGATGGATTCATCCAAAATAAGACGAGGACTCCTTGAAGACCCATCACAGTCCATGAACGGATGCCTTTGATTAGAAACTCAAATGGTACCCACTTCAGAATTTCACAGAAGCCAAGATGGTAAACAGAGCCAATTGGTTCTTTCTTGAATTGTTCCGGGATCCACTCCGCACTCAAAACGGCTTGAAATGTGTCGCCCGTAACGACGGTGGGCTGCAGTCGGTCCAGGCCAAAGTCCTTGGGGCATGCTATTGCTTCGGCCATGCATGGATGAGAGAACTAGAAGCTGTCAGATATCGCATTAAGGTGACCCATTGATATCACCTTGAAACCCATCCTTGCTGTGGCGGTTTCCTCTTGCTGGTGGGTCTGTTGAACCTCGAAAGCAAAAAGGCGATCAGAATAGTCAAAAGCCGTGTCAATATAGTCGGTCTTAGTTTTGAAGACGAGTTTCTCGCTGTGTTGGTCAGAGATCAGGGCAACCACTTGATCGCACAACTTGGTCAAGAATCTGCAAAGAGTGTGTTCCGAAGTTGGTTGAATAGCTACTGCAGACAACGCAAAACCACGCACCGCATAAATGTCGTACGATTCCTAGAAACCACTCCAGATGCGTTGTCGTCCCAGGTCGATTCCTCGGGCCAGAAAATGATGTAGATGAGATTAGGCTGGAGGTTTGACAAGCGAAGAAGGTATAATCCTGGACGGAGAATTGGTTGCTGGACCGCACCCATAGGGCGAGGAAGAGAGAGGAGAGAGGCACTGGAGGATGATTGAGTTAAAGTACTGAAGAATAGAATCACATTACGTTTCCACATCAATACACCCAGCCCTCTGCAGGAAATCAACAATTGCAGAAATGTTCCCGTAGACACCGATAGGTTTCATATCATGACAGTCCAGTGCGTCAAAGTCAACCTATGGGAGCACAATAAGCCCGTTTTCACCATTTCAAGCTATTCTTACTCACCTTTGTCATGGAGGTGTAGGCACCTGGGCAAATATCGTTCACAAACTTCGCCACAGACTTTTGAGCGATGATAACCTTGTCCACTTGGAAATATCGGTGGGTTGAGTCTTGATAATGTAGCATTATGGGGCTTATATCATACCTGCTCCTCCAGAGCCTTGCTCATTGATAAGGTCGATCAAGCGATAGAGACCACAAATGCGAAACATCAAATCGGTGTCATCTCCACTTGCTTCATCACGCGTGATAGTATCAATTGGGCCTGCGGTCGTCACCATCTCTTTGATAGCGGGATGCATCGGTTGCTCTTTGGGCGAGTTTGTGTCGGGGTGCAATGATCTTTCACCGCTTATATCGCCCTCAACCGAAGGAAGGTCATTCGTGTGGCTAACGACCATTTGTTCTTGATTCCCTGAGGGGCCAAGAGGCAAACTGTCCTGCTCCTCGGCTACTACAACAAGAGAATGAGGTATATGTGTGCTGAGGGACGAGGGGTATACCTTGCATAGTTGATGATTCCTTGATCAAGATTCAAGAGGGCAAGATTTCGTGCTAAGCGTCGCAGCGAGAGTTAGTTTGGTGCAAGAGGTGGTACGTTTATCACTGATCTCTCCAGGCAGACTCCTTCCTAGATGTAGTAAACCAATTACGCTGTGATAGCGATAGCGCTGGAAGCCATTGGAAAGGGCTGGAGGCAACGCGTCAGTCACGAGGCGTTTGAAACTTGCTCGTCCAATCCCAGGCCTCGGAGCTTAACATGCTCTTTGTTGGGATAACAGTAGCATTATCGGTTATCAGGGGAACATCGACGAAAACTTGTGGTGGGCACGAAGAAAACAAACAAACAAAGCAGATGTCAACAGTAGCGATAAGCCAGAATATGAATGTCGGAACATGTGTACGCCGTCGGGCTTGTGTGCTTATTATGTAACCATGTACCCAACTCTCAAACCTTCCAACATAAAACCCCTGTTGGCCGCGATGGCTATTGCCGGGCCCGCCCAGCTAGCAGCAATGCAGGCACGCTACTGGTCAGGCGATCGGCCTGCCTCTTTTGTATACTTTCATTTGTTCTGTTCATTTGTATGCCACGTGTGGCCTGTGCCACCCTCGCTATGTACATAGGGCGCAGCTTGCGAGGGGGCGAAAGATCCTTACGGTTCTTCCGCCCGCTCACCCGCTGTGCCAGGTATGCTACTTGTATAGATACTTACGGTTCTTCCGCCCGCTCACTCGCTGTGCCAGTTCTACAACCTCCCTATCCAAGCTCAGTTTGTTACTGCATACTGAGTCTCGGACACAGTTTAGTCTCCAACACGAAAGCTAATAGACAATAAATATCTAAGTGCCGAATCTGGATGCGCAGAGTTCCATCATATCATATCACCGTCCTCTACAAATTACGCAACCTACCACGTTCTTGGATCAACCACTCACTTTCTCAGATGTACTGTGAAGCCATAATTCTAAGGGGTGGATCGAGAGTGCGAGCTGTTGGGTAAACGACCAACAAATATCCTCATGAGTAACCAAACTACCTCGATAGCAAACCTAATATCACGGACAATTAACGACGGGAGTGATGGTTCTAGATAAGCCTAAGGGTTGCTCTGGGATTATGTAGCGAGTCTGCGATCGCTAAAAAGGTATTGGCGAGTTCAATCTAGAAAGGGATGTGAATTTCTTCCGAGCAACTGATTGGAGCGTCCCACCGTATCGAGCGCCTCACTGTATGAGCATGCATTACCAGGAGGCGCCAAGGGATCACGTGGAGTGGCATCATGGATTTCACTTGCGATTTGTACCATACGGCGAAGACTTGCTGATCGCGCATCGGAGCCAAATGAAACAGCATGGAATGAAAGTGCGGATCTGAGGGACTGTAAGATATGAGAGTGATAGAATATCACCGATGTTACATACCCTGCCCTGACGGCGGAGCGACATAAATCGTAAACAACTTCATCCGAGACTGTGCACTCTCCATCTGACAGGAATATGACGACCGGGATGCTGGGGTAGTAAAGGCGGTATTAGCTTCGGCTAGGGGTGTGGACTATATACTGAAATTACCGTTGTGTATCCCACTGGCGTTCCATCACAGTACAGGCCGTCCTAATAGCCTCATTAAAATTTGTTCCCCCACTGGGGCGACATCGTCCAATCAAGCTGTCCACGAGCTCGTCTGGAGTGCTGGTATTATTCCCCTCCATTAGTACCTGCAACGAATGTAAGTGACTCTTCAATATGCATCAGGTCTCGTACCTCAGAAGATCGGTCGAAAAGGACGATACTGTACGAGTCTTGACGCATACCAGTGGTGGAGCCATTTCTCGTTGCCACTTGTCTTGAAGCCCAGAATGCATAGAGCGCAGAAAGTACAGCACCGTAGCGGTTGTTATGTTGCAAGGAGATTCTGCTGGTCATTGGTGTATTGGCAAGAGGGCGATGACGCGTCGAAGACATAGACCCAGATCTCCAGAGAAAATTATATTATGGTCATAGACACCAACGCGATGGCTCACTTGTCGACAAGGAAGACACTAGGGGGGTGTTATCAGCGAATTACTATTTCACTTCGGATTTTGACTTACATGTTAAAAGCGCGTTGCATCTGACCAGGACTTCTGCAGGGGTAGGCGTGACCACTACCCGAAACATGACCTATGCCTGGGTGAATAACAAGTATACGGTCCATAGGTGCCATACCGTTGACCGAGCTGAAAGGAACTTGACCTTCTCGTGCTGGAGCATGGAACAGTGGCAAAATGCAGTAGGACGGCACTGCACCAGGGTTCAGAGCACTGTCATGTTCCGGACCTGAAGTAAATGGTGAACCGCAGGGTGAGGGTGTTAAAGAAAGAATTTTACCTCCACATTTGTGATCACTGGACCAATAGTAAGTACTTTATTTTATTTAAAAAATGGATGGTTCTGACCAAAGATCGAAATCAGCTTGCTCTTGTTGAGTATAGGGATCTGCAGCAGACGTGATAAGGACTCAGTCGGGGGAAGACAAAGTGGGACCGTCCTACCCGAAAACCCTGTGGATAGGTATTAGAAGTACTGAAATACGATTAATAGGGTATTGGCTCACCGCTACGTCCCCAGAAAACGCGATGTGATATCAGGTCCTCATTTTCGTTGCTATCAGGATCATTAATGTGCTGGATACCTGGGCCCCCACCACAAACCCCATTATCATCTGCGGACCGACATGTGTCGATGTGAATATGGCGTCCGAGCGATTTGCACACAAGGCTGCAGAGCATTGGAGCACCAGAATCGCCGGTAGCAAACCTTCGACCTTCAACCTCAACAGAACCATTATTCTCTCCGTGGACGAACCAAACCGCATTCGACATAGAGCCGTGGGATGTTGCATGTTCGCGTTGTGAGTGACCAAGAGGGAGCGTACAGTAGTACTCGCAATAGTCACACCGAGTGTCGCAAAAATGGAATATGTCCGGAGCTGTGGAATGGACATGGCGTCCGGAATGCTCCAGCTCGCCTGCGGGGATAGGAACGACACAGGGAAGGCGACGGGCTTCTTGAGTGAACTAGAAAGATGCCTAAATTAGTAATAGGATGCAATGTTATGTCGTTCCAAACCTTGGTGTACTGAAAGCGCTCATGTACTCCGATGAAGGTCGACTCGATAGAATGAGGCGTAGTATCGACGTGGCATACCCCCAACATTTCGCATGGGAATTTACAAGGGTGCTTTTGACTAGATATTCAATAGTAAGTTAAAATAGGAATTCGAGAAAGTCGATTTTCTCACCCGCAGAGATGGATGGGGTCAGCTTCGAGCGCATGGAAATGATCACCAGCGGAGCAGAAGCTGTTGCAAAGCTGACATCTAACTGGGCAAGACAGGGCCAAAGAGCAGCAATGGCGTTCATGCTCTTCGTGACTAAAGCGCTCAGATAAGTCTACTATTCTAAAAGAAATCTCAGGGACCACTTGCCAGTCAGCAACACATTTCCGTGTGCATAGTGGAATCCCGTCGACTTGAAGGCTGCATGGAGCACCGCATGTATGAGTTCGTGCCGCGCACGTATGCTCATCATTGTCATGGTCAATGTCCTGACAGTGCGTCAGATATCCTTTCAGGAAAACTGAATTGAGACTTACCTTGCAGCACTTTTTCAAACAACCCTCTTTCAGATGAAGTGCGCATTCTTTCCCGCATTGATGGGGCGTGCCACCGCAGCTAAAGGGATCGTCAGATCGAAGTTCAGACGTAGGCCAAGGTCGTATACGCACATGTGCCTCCCATTGTGACCAGCTCTGTAGAAGCCAATCAATATCAAGAGAAATCGACGAGACAATGGAGATACTTACGGCATGTCGCATGCAGGTGTGGGTAGCCCATCATGTTGGTCACTGAACTCGCATGCACGAGGGCACTTGTGTGTTGTGTGACAATTATGAGCACCGTCGTGTTGTTTCTCTTCCAAACAGGACAGGCTGCATGAGCCACATGCCGCTCCACAAAGCACGATATGGCCTTTTAACTCCTTTGCCAACTCATCGAACCTCCGGAAAAGTGTCTGAACGTCTGGATGCTGTGCGAACCTGGTCGTGTTTTGTTCCAACCACGTCCGGACTTGTCCAATCCTCGCATCGGCAATGGTGAGCAGGTGTTGATTGAAAGCGGTAATGAATGCCTCTTCCGAGTTCTCGAATTGATTGCGATCGCCCTCCCAACTAGACCGCAACGAGGCAAGACATTCTTCAGATGTCATCGGTGCGTTGGCGTCCGAAAGATAGAAAATGATCGCGGAGGATGGCTCAGAAATGGCCTCGTTTGTATCCATATTCTGATGATAAAACGTCAGAGTCTCCCAAACCACCCAACGACATCAGGTACCTTGAGAGGCTCAGAAGGCGTTTCTGGGTCCAAGCACCCAAATACTAGTGCTGTAACGATATAAGGAGTGAGATGTTGGGCACGTTGCGCTGCAAGGTTTTCTAACAGGAATTTAGTAATCGCCGCAATGCTTTATGACTGGTACCGACGATCTAAGGCACCCCAATCGCAAGCCTGAAATAATGCCTCAGTCAACACATCAATAGGGAGAGCTGTACGCATGCCTACCTTGAGCTTTGCCATTAGCATTTTGAGCACGCGAAGGAAATCACCAGCGCTCTTGTGTGTGACAGGTTGCGCCTCCAGACGAGTCTTGAGTAACCCAAAGATTCTATAAAATTGCGGTGATTGAATAACGGGCCAAGGTATGATGTCAAGTTTTCCACGATGCAACTTGGTGATGAAGTTATCGCCCGCCTCATCTCGTACAATCTGTCTGAACTTCGAAGAAAATCTGTGAATATCTATAAGTCCCAAGAAGATATTTCAGGGCAAATGGGGCTCACTCATTCACGATCTCTGTCTTGTCAGAATCGGTGACATCCTTAATTAGTAGCAATAAGCTTCGGCGCAGAGATGTGTTAAATTATACGAACCTTGATGATAATTGCAAGGGTTGACTGAAATAATGAGGGATTTGCATCTGGATCAAGCACTTTTGTAGAGGATTGAAAACTCTTGGAGTGCGTGAGCAATTAGGCATTAGTGAATGACACGCCTGACCTTGAAAGAATTTGTAATGTCCCGGGAAAGGGCGAAATTGTTACGGAACAACACCTGACAGACGTGAGCACGGTCCTCAGAGTTCGAAGCTCAAAGCATACCAGATTTGAGAGCGCCGCGTTGAATAGAACCAGGAGAGTGTCTGTTCGATGGTTCAAGCAGGCTAAATCTGACACGTGCCAAGGCCCTCACCTTCTTGGACGCTTCTCTCAATGGAGTTTACCCCTGCGGGGAATGTTAGAACAAACTCCAATTCTCATGACCTTAGATAGCATTACCCTCGAAATCCATTGAGACTACAAGCGCGTCTTGAGTAGGAGTCACCGAGAGCCATACACCTTCAGTACATCTCATCGCCGACCCAGCGAAAGAGGTATCCACGAAGTGATTCAGCGCATAGCTTTTTCCAACGGATTGCTCCCCTGAAATACCATGAGAATGGTCAAGAAGTCGCAACAGGTCTACTGACCCATTGAGGTAACCACTTTGACGGGCTAAAAAAGTATCAGATAGTCGGACGCAAACACGGGTGACACTTACCTTGCGAGCTAAATACGAAGCAAATATACTCTCATACCACCCAAAGCTCAATCTAGTCAGGTGGGTGAGAACTTGCATACATAGGTCAAACCACAATACGTACGCTTCTGCAATGCGAGCGACTTCTGCCCCAAGGAGCGATTGCTCGAACTCCTGTGATATGACTCCGTCGCAAAGCGGGGTGAAGCGATTTTGCCCAGTGACAGCAATATGGATCGGTATCAGACAGAAGAGGCCAACTAGCCAGTCGCCAGATTTGAATTGAGATATTGAAAAGTTGGGTGATGTCGGATCGAAGGATAGCTGGGTGGCCACAATGATGTCCGCGAGTTGGCGAGCTGGTTTACGCGTTTTTTGCCCAAAGTCACGAATGAGCGCAGTAAGATACCTGGAGAAGCTTTCCGGTGAGCCTGAAGATATGAACGTGATGGAATGTGGGCAATGCCTCGTCCCTGGTGCAGTCTCTCGATGAATGGCAGCCTGAACAGGATACCGCGTCCAAACATCTGAGTGGCAATCAATAAGGGAGTTGTGAACCGAATTATTTCCAACAGAGTCCGAGCGATTCCCTCGTGCTCGAAAGTCGTATTCGCTGGTCTTGCTTGTGATGTGCAGCGAGATCGATGAGCAGACTCCTGCGGAGCGGTCCAGGAATATTGCGTGAGGGCTTTCTGTCTGTCCCACACAAGAAACCGCCATATTGGCACTGAGGTGGAACTCCGCTGGCAGTTCAATAGGAATTGCAGCTGCAGAGCCAAACGAGGCAAGGTGATAGCAGAGAAGACGCGGTGGTTCATCGCTTTTCGACTCCAAAGCGAGGAACGCTGCACCACCTGGAACGGTACAAATAGAAGCAGGGATGTAGTCCAACCTGCAAGTAGCAGGACTATGTGGATCCGGTCAGTGGTACATCCACAGAGATGGCACTGGACAAACCGGAACTGTTCAGTCACAAGCGAGAATATCCTTGCCAATCCAGTTTCATCCACCAGCAGGAGCTCCTCAGACCCGGAAATTAAAGTGGCATGCAGCATTCGAGGAATCAATGGGCCGTCAAACCATCGAGTAATATCGATGGCTCCACCACGAGCGTTGAGGGCATTACTTGCATCTTCATAGATGTACGGGATGACCTGTGCGTGGTTCTAATAACCAATTAGTCCATCTTGAATCAACCGCAGCTCCTAATTCTGACCTCGTCACTCGCATAAATCACTAGAATCCGCTTCGCCTCGTCCAAAGCAAACAAAGGATTGGAACCGAGTTTGTGTGAATGGAATATCTTCTTGGGCTTCGACTTGATGGCGTTCCCTAGCCCGGAAATAGTGTCCAAGTAGACATCCAGATCTCCTTGATGATCCTGAATGATGAGGAGGCAACGCTCGCTTCCAATCGGGCGAATATAGCTTTGTTGGTCGAGTCAGTATGATCCATGGTGACCACTCCTGCTCTACATACCGGATACACTGAGAAGGTGTGACCGTGAAATTAAGTGCACGATGGATAAACGGTTGAGGGACATAGTCATTCTCTAGCGTGTCCTGTTTCTTAACTTCCAGGACGTTGATTTTATAACATATCCCAGTTTCAACTGGGACAATCGTCTCTCCGTCGACCTGGTACGTTTCTAGAAGAAATTTAATTTCTCGAACGACGATTTCTATCGAAGGCACAACCTTGTAAACCACTTTTGTTCAACGAAACGCCGCGAATGATGACCTGGGTCCTTTACATGTGGTCAAGGCTCGTGAGTTCGAGTACGTTTAGGTGCCTACCGATTTGTATGATGGTCCACCTCGGCGTCAAGAGCTGTGCGGATCAGGGAAGGTCGCTGTGCTTTCGCCTCCTGATCCGCATCTCGCCTTTCGGTACTGACTCGTTCGTCGATGTCCTGCTTGATAACGCGGGCCACATGAGTTCTGACAAGGTTTAGCAGTTCACTTTTCAGCTTTTTCAGCTTTATGCCGAGACTCTTGGTCGCCTCTTGAAGAATTTCTTCTACTATCTGTCGGTAGTCTGGGTTTTCCGTGATAATCGTGCATATTTCCGTGAGGAAGGTTGTGTCATCCACCTGGTTCAGCTTATAGCCATTGGGCGTAATCTTAGGAGGGTTATCGAATATGGTTAGGGCCACCTTTTTGGCCACCCATTGCACCGCTTTGGCGACTCGGCCGGGTTCGCCGGAGCGAGGTCCTTTTGTGTTGCCACCTATCACTCGCGTTAATATCTCTTCGTAGTTGCCGTGTGTTCCAAGGGTATCAATTATTTGCTTGACTGTCTCGGGACCAATCCCCTTCTCCTTCTGCAGGAGCTCAAAATGTTCACGAAAGCGTTTCTTGAGGATACAGAAGCGGCTGTCGGGGTCATCGTTTACTTCGCGTAACTTTCGGTCAAGTAAATCATGGGCTTCCTTAATGTCGAGGTAGCCTAAGAAATATGAGAACAAGAAGAAGTAGACGTGAAGTTTCTTACGAAGGTCTTCCGGCAGGATCCCTTGTTCTGATGAATCTTTCGTGATATTCGCGACAACCAGCCCCTCGGTTAAGGATCTGCGGCCAATGCATCAGTCTTCGCGCAGTTACACGACCCCTACACGCACGGATATCTGGCTACAGCTTGTCCCGCCAGCCACATCATAATTCCATTTTTGATCCTGTCCATCGTTACTATTCTCTCTCTCCGTCCAGCATCAACGATTTCTTTGTGACGTTGCCTCATAAGCTCGTCATTGCGCCTCTTCTCTTCGCACCAACTTTGGTAAACTTGAGAGCAGCGCTGATTTAGACCACACCGTAACAGGATATCCAGGCCGCTGGAGTCGATGTTCTCATCCAGAATAAGACGAGGACTCCTTGAGGGCCTGTCATAGTTCATGAGTTCGATGCCTCTCTTCCGATAAATGCCCACTTCAAGATATCACAAAACCCAAGAAGGTAGAGCGTGTTGATCGGCGTTCTCTTGGGTTGCCCCGGGATATACTCTGCACTCAAAATGGCTTGGAATGTGTCGCTTGTGATGAGGGTCGGCTGCAGTCGCTCAAGCTCAAAGCCCTCGGGGCGTGCTGTCACTTCGGCCATGCATGGATGAGATAACTAGGAGAAATCAGATATTGCTTTAAGGTGACCCATTGATATCACCTTGAACCCAATGCTTGCTGTGGCAGTCTCCTCTTGCTGGCGAGTCTGTTGAACCTCAAAATGGAAAAGACGATCAAAATCGTCAACCGCATCAGAGTCACCAAAATCCACATCAGCATGTTCCGTGTCGCTATTGAAGACGAGCTTCTCGCTGTGTTGGTCGGAGATAAGGGCAACCACTTGATCGCACAATTTGGTCAGGAATCTGCAGGAGGTGTGTACCAATTTCAGTTGGATAGCTCTTACAGACGGCACGGGGATACGTACCGCATAAATGTTGTACGATTCCTTGAAACCACTCCAGACGTGTTGTCGTCCCATGTCGTTTCTTCGGGCCAGAAAATGATGTAGACGAGACCAGGCTGGAAATTCAATGAACGAAGGAGGTATAATCCTGGGCGAAGAAGCGGTTGCTGGGCAGCATCCGCAGGACTAGGAGGAGCGAGGAGGAGAAGGGCACTGAAGAATGATTGAGGTAAAGTACTGGAGGAAATAACATAACTTTACGTTTCTTCATCAATACACTCAGCCTTCTGCAGGAAATCCACGATTGCAGAAGTGCTTCCGTAGATACCAATGGGTTTCGTATCGACGCCGTCCAGGGCGTTAAAGTCGACCTATAGAGAAGGGGTTAAGCCTGTAGTTGCGATTTCGGGCCATCGGAAGTCACCTTTGTCATGGAAGTGTAGGCACCCGGACAGATATCGTTCACAAACGTCGCCACGGACTCTTGAGAAATGATGACTTTATCCACTTAGTAATGGAGGCATGTTGAGTCTCAATAATGTAGCGTGATGGAACATCGATCATACCTGCTCCTCCAGAGCCCGGCTCACTGATAAGGTCGAGCAAGCGGTAGAGTCCACGAATGCGAAGCAGCAAATCGGTGACGCTTTCCTTTGGTTCGTCGTGCATGACAACGTCAATTGGGTCTGTGATCGTCGCCTGCTCTTCGATAGGGGGTTGTGTAGGTTGCTCTTCGGGTAAATTTGTATCGAGATGCAATGAATGGTCATCGCCTATGTTGCCCTCAACTGAAGGAGGGGTATTTGTGTGATTGCCTGCTGTTTCCTCTTGATTCCCTGAAGGGGCCAGAGGCAAACTGTCTTGCTCTTCGGCCGCTAGCACAAGAATGTGAGAAATATGCATAGTAATGGGTGAGGGGCATGCCTTGCATAGCTAATGGGCTTTGGTCAAAGATATTGTGGCGAGAGTCTAGCTTTCGCCAGGCGATGGCATGCTTATCACTGATCGCTCAAGGCAGGCTCCTTCCCAGTTGTGGTAAACCTGATCGCGTAAGCAGCTACGGTATTGGCTAAGGCTGGAGGCAAGGTGCCAATCGCGGATGTTCGAAAGTTGTTCGTCAGACTCTGGGCTTCGGAGCCTAACGTGCTCTTTGTCGGGATAATGATAGCTTTGTGAACTTCAGCCACGGTATTGGCGAAGGCTGGAGGCAAGGGGCCAATCGCAGATGTTCGAACGATGTTCGTCAGACTCTGGGCTTCGGGGCCTAATGTGCACTTGTTGGGACAATAGTAGCTTTGTCTACCTTTTTTGTGATAGGTCAGTGAGGCGTCGAAGGCCAACACTGCTTCCCATCACACCGCATGTCGTATGATGTCACATGGCAAGAAGCATCGATGGGAATTAAACACGATGCGGAGACTCAGTCGCTACGGTATAGGAACAATCGAATTATACTAATCAGCACCAGAACATTATTATAATATTCCGACAATTTTCGAGCGAGTTCTTGCCACCAGCACCCTCCCCCGAGGAGCCTCGAGTGTCCATGACGCACTCCCTGTAGTACAAAGTCTTCCTATGATTGATCTTTCGTTGACATCAATATGGTACTATTACATACATCCGCGCTCAAGACGCTTGTACGGCGATTGCCTCCTCTTGATCTCTCCAGCTTTTACCTGCCATCCTTTTCCTTTGTCACTATCACCTTTGTCAGCGTTTAGCTCCCCACTTGAACCAGTCCCCTGCTCGTCACATCCGGAACTTTGACCGGTAACACCCAGAGTAAGGGGGTGAGTGCTCATCTTCCTCACCTGGTACTGTGGTTATGCACAATAAATTTGAATAGTCGCTGCCAAGACAATATCAGCGGTATGAGCAGAGCCTTGGAGGGGTAACACACATACTCAGAAAACAGTGCGAATTTATAGTGAATACCCAAATCGACCTGCTTGCTTGGGTGTCGTTTGAGAAATCTTGGGTGAATCGTCAATCCTGAAGAAAGTATTCCCACGTTGAATGGGAGTTTGGGACTGTCTTAATACTTGTAAAAACAACCTATTCAGCCAAGTTTATCATCATACGAGCAAGGAATCCCATTTGGTGAGAAACGACCACGACTAGGAATCCTTGACGTGTTTGAACGGACTCCAATCTCGAAATCTGTGCCTGGATGTGCGTACGCAGGGTTTCGGAGACCAGAGATCATAGTATTGGCTCACCTGGATCTGCTGCCGCATACTTCTGTCGACTCTAACCCGCGACCCTCGATCTTAGTCCTCTTGCAAACGAGAAAGTATTGGACATCGGGAGGGTTTTGATGGTGGACATCGACCTGTGAGATGCCGTCCTCCAGTGATCGCATTGTGAAATTTCTTTAAAGACATTATACCTGCATTGTTAATGGCAGCCTCGGTATTATTGCCCCGCTGCAAGCAACTCAGCTCGTAGGAATGTGCCTCCATGCACGTGCGGAGCAATTCGGCCTCCTCGGATGGTAGATGGGGTAGTAGTATTTTATTCTTGCGTACGACCAGAAACGTTGTATTAGTAAACTTGTCAGGTCAACCATTATGGCTACCAAGAATGGTTTTCAGAGAGACACAGCTGAACCCCTTCACAGCGATCAAGGCGGTTGGAGGGACTAATATAGAAATCATCAAGTTGGACGGCGGCCTCCCATGATCAAATTCAGGTGCAGATGGTAGTGATACGCTGGTCCACAAACCATTAGGTGGTAGAAGAAATATAGAATGTGTCAAATCTTTAATTAAATACGTGCATTTGGAATGTCACAAGACTTTTATACCATCGCTCGTGAAGTGGAAGCGCCTTGAGCAGGATCAAGTTTCTTAAGCGTTGCGCGTGGATTCTGCAATGAGTCTGCGATCGTAAGGAAGGCTTCGGCAAGCTGGATCTGTTGAGTCAAAGGTTAATGTCTGGGTGACTACGGGGATTTTTGGTGCCTACTGTGTCGAGAGTGGTACTATAAGAGCAGGGTGTGCCAAGGGGTGGAAACGGACCGCAAGGAGTAGAGCCATGTACTTCCGTAGCTATCTCAGCCATGCGACGCAGGGTACGAGAGTGTCCGTTAGAACCGAATGAGACAGCATGGAAAGAGAGTGCCGACCTAACCCTCAGTCAGTATGGGAAATTATGATGCCGTTGCTTTCTTACCCCTCGCGCACTGCAGCTCGACAGAGGCCATATACAGTTGCATCTGTCAAGCGACCTTCTCCGTCTGAAAGGAATATTACCACCGGCGTACTGCGAGGATACTGTAAGTGCTTCGCCTTATAAATGAAATACCCCTTACCGCTCAGATGTGGTATGCCTCTCCACAATTTCTCTAGTACTGATGAGGGCATTGTCAAAGTGAGTCCCACGTGTCGTGTCGTGATTCAAAAGAAGCTCAACCAGCTGCTCTGCAGTACTGGTAGCGTTGTTCTCAATAACTATCTGGAAAGGAAGTCAGTCATAGTCCCAATTGCCGCCACACGGATCTCCTTTACCTCTGCGGTTGAACCGAACAGGACGATGCTGTGCGTATCTTGACGTGCCCCGGTGCGGGACGCATTTCGATTAGCCACCTGCCTTGATTGCCAGAACGACCAGAGAGCAGATAAGATGGCACCGTAGCGGTTGTTGTGCCTACCCACGATGCGACGGGCCACTGGCGTATTACTCAAGGGTAGACGGTCAGTACGGGTCATCGAAGCCGACCTGCAAGGTCGATCAGAGGCGGTAGAGTCACTCGGAGGACCTAGACGAATACCTGTCCACAACAAAGATGCTGGGTTAGGATGTAAGCCAATGGCAGAAATCCTAAGCGTGAACACGTACATATGGAAGGCACGTTGCATCTGGGCTGGGTTCTTGCACGGAAAAGCATGACCGTTTCGAGAAACATACCCTAGTTAGTATCAATATTGCTCTTTGTTCACCGCTTAGTTTCCTGACGAACCATTCATACTGCTGAAGTTTACTTGACCCTCCTCCGCTAGTGGATGGAACAAAGGTAAAATGCAGTACGAAGGTAGTGAACGGGGGTTGAGCGTAGAATCATGTTCTATTCCTGTTGGATGATTAGGAGAATCCGATAGACCACAGTTAAAGGTGTACCTCCACATCGATGGTCGCTTGAGATCTAGAGTCAGTAAAGGAGAACAAAAGAAGTGTTAGAGATCCACGAACCATAAGTCAAAATCCGCTTGTTCCTGATGCGCGTACGGATCTGTGGGCGGTAGGTAATTATTTCGACAGTTGAGGCTGACCATTGAACTCACCTGCGAAACCTACAACATAGAGATTTAGGAAGACATAAAATGGTTGAAATCAATAGAAAGATACCAACCGCTTCTCTCCCAGAAAACACGATGAGTGACTAGGTCCTCTTGAGTCCGTCCAGTCGGGTCTGGAATGTGTTGGACCCCCAAACCCCCTCCGCATATTCCCGTTTCACCAGATCTACATGTCTCGACATGTATATGCCGCCCGAGCGATTTGCAGACCAGAGAACACAGAAGAGGTGCACCCGAGTCACCCGCCGCATATCTTCGTCCTTCAACACTGATTTCATCATCGTTCCCATGAACAAACCATATCGTATTGGACATTGATCCGTGCGAAGTCGAATGTTCACGTTGTGAATGCCCTACATCAGGGATTTAGTGACGACCAGAGGAAAGCACGCAAGCGAACCGAGCGGGTATGTGCAATAATAATCGCAGTAATCACAGCGAGTATTACAAAAGTGCACTACATCTGGTGCAGTAGAGTGAACATGACGACCGAGGTGCTTGAGTTCGTTTGGTGGAATTGGCACAACACAAGGAAGGCGGCGGGCAATCTGTGTGAACTGTGGGAGCAGAGGATCAGTATGTTTCCCAAAATAGGTACATTGGAAGCACCAACCTTCGTATATTGGAAACGTTCATGTCTGCCCACAAACGTACTTTCCACGGCTTGTGGCGTGGTTTCGACATGGCAAATACCCATCATTTGGCATGGCAGGGAGCAGGCATGCCGTTGTCTGTAGAAATGGTGTCGGTCATGACATTTTGCAGCAGGTCTATACTCACCCGCAAAGGTGGACGGTATCATCAGTTAAGGCATGGAAGTGATCACTGGTACTGCAACGGCTATTGCATAGTTGACACTTGACAGGGCAAGAGAGTGCCAAAGGACAGCAATGACGTTCATGATCTTGCCGGCTAGGTGGAAAGTAAGCACTTGTACAATTAGATTAAGTCCGCCCCACCAATCAATAACACATAAGCCACTACAAGATACCACATTCTCTTTTTGCAAGCTACAGGGAGCACCGCAAGCATGCGTGTTGGCGGCACAGAGATGTTCCTCATCACCATGGTCGATCGGCTACGGAGGGCTTGAGTATTGGGACACTGACAATTAAGGGTATTGTATACCTTGCAGCATTTTTGCAGACATCCCGCCTTTGAATCAAGTAAACAAGGCTGGCCACATTGGTGCGGAATGTCCTTGCAGCTGAATGGAGTTAGGGTTGACATATTTGACATCTCAGATCACGCACAGATGTCTGCCACTATGTCCAGCTCTGGAAAAGCTTAGTTGGGGTTCAATTGTGAGAGAGATGTCTACGTACGGCATCTCGCAAATGGGAACTGCCGCAGTTTGGTCGTGTTGATCGATGAATTCGCAGAGACGAGCACATTTGTGGGACGTATTGCAGTGATGAGGACCGTTGTGTTGTCTCCCATTGATGCAAAGAAGGCTGCATTCTGCGCATTGCACCCCACAAAGGGCCAACCCGCCTTTCAGCTCCTTCGTCAGCTCCTCGAATTGCCGATAGAGCAATTGAACTTCAGCATTCTCTCGATATTTTTCAGTATTTTGCTCGAGCCAAGTTCGGACCTGATGGATCCTTGCATCCACAAGACATTGAAGATATTGATTGAAGGCGGCCAGGAAATTGTCCTCAGACATCCTAAAGCGGTTATGTTGTCCTTCCCAAGATGATCGCAATGCAGCAAGACATTCTTCAGGCAACATGTGAGGATCAGCCCCAGCAAGATAGAAAATGATATTTGAGCGTGGCCCAGGAATCACTTCGTCGGTATCCAGGTTCTGGAAGCTATAGTCAGTAGATGTTCTAAGTTTCAGTGTGTCGTCACCTTAAGAGGCTCTGTATTCGATTGGGGATCCAGGGTCCCATAAACAAGTGCAATTTTAATGTATGGGGAGATGAGTTGCACACGTTGAACAGCAAGATTCTCTGTAATACAAGGCGATAATGAGAACTTGGAAAGCGAGAGGTTGGAAACCTACGATCCAAAGCACCCCAGTCGCACGCCTGTAAATCGTTACCACATGCCGAAGGAGACTGGCAGAGAATATACCTTTAATTTTGCCATCAACATCTTGAGGACTGTCAGAAACTCTCCCGCACTCTTGTACGTCACAGGCTGCTGGTCGAGACAAGTTTTCAGGGAGCCAAATAATTCGTAGAAGTGGGTAGACTCGATCACCGGCCACGGAATAATGGCAAGTTTGCCACGGTGAAGCTTGGAAATGAAATTGTCGCCAGCTTCATCTTGAACAATTCGCTGAAACTTTAAAGAGAATCTAGTGGATTCTCGTCACAAATGTGGCCAACGTGTGCCTGGCAAGACCTAACTCGCTTACTACCTCCCTTGTGTCGGAGTCGATAACATCCTGAGTGGAGCTGGTCAGCTGCATCCTGGAGAATGGAATGCAAAGATATACTTTAATGATTATTGCGAGAGTAGATTGGAAAAGAGATGGGTTTGTAGCAGGGTCGAGTATATTTGTCGAGGATTGGAAACTCTGGTTGCACGTAAGAGAAGGCACGTTGATTTATTCAGGAACACACCTTGAACGAGTTGGTGATGTCCCGAGACAGTGCGAAGTTGTTGCGGAATAGGACCTATGTAACAATGATGAGACAACCAAATCCAGAGCGGGTAATCCCAAGGAAGTACAAGATTTGATATCGCCGCATTGAAGAGTACAAGTAGCATATCTGCCGAGGAGAGTGAATGAGAGATATAAACTCCCAAGTAATAACACACCCTCTTGGGCACTTCTTTCAATCGAATTGACACCTAAATCAAGCATGAGACAAGAATGTGCTATGATAAACATTCTTACCCTCGAAGTCCATGGAAACGATCAGAGTGTCATGTGTCGGAGTTATTGATAACCATACACCTTCAGTGCACCGCATTGCCGAACCGGCGAAAGATGTATCGACGAAATGATTCAAGGCGTAACTCTTTCCAACAGATTGCTCCCCTGCAGAATTTGTGAGGGGATGCTGACGGTTGAATGAGTCGACCCACCCATAGAAGTGACAACTTTTACCGGCTAGACATGAAGTGAGTAGGGACCTTCTGCCCAGAAACTAGCACACCTTTCGGGCCATATAGGAAGCAAAGATGCTTTCATACCAACCAAGGCTCAGTCTAATGAAGCATTGAGTCCCTACCAAATATTTAAAATTAAGAAAGTACTCACGACTGCGCAATGCTCGCGACTTCTCTGCCAAGGAGCATTCTTTCAAATTCGGGGTCGTCTACACCATCTCGTAGTGGCTTGAAGCGGTTGTGTTTGGTAATTGCAATGTGGATCGGGATCAAACAGAACAAGCCGACAAGCCAATCTCCAGCCTTGAATTGTGAAGTAGGGAAATACGGTTCGAGGGGGTCAGGGCCTTGCATCACCTCCACCTGGGTTTCTGCGAGTAGTCGACGAGTTGGTTTGCGTGTCTTCTGTTCAAATGAGCGCACAAGGGATTTGAAGTGGCCTCGGAACACTCTACGAGGGCGGGAAGAGACAAATGTTATCATCCGTGGACAGTGTGCTGTGCCTGGTGCGGTATCGCGGCAAATAATGGCTTGAACTGGATATCGTGTCCAGACTTCGGCGTGGCAATCGATGAGAGAGTTGTGTACGCTGTGGTGTGTTGTAGCAGCCTTTCGCCCGTTGGCCTCCGGTCGGAATGTGAACTCGCTCGCCTTGGAGGTGATGTGGAGAAAGATGGAATGTGCTATCTGTTTCTCTGTGTCAATAAATATTCCGTGCGGGCTCTCCTTGCGTCCAATTCCGGAAATAATGAGCGTTTCGTCGGGGCGGAATTCAGAGGGTAGGTCGATTTCAATACCGTTGGACATTCCAAAGGAGGCGACGTGATGGCAGTGCAAACGAGCCGTCCCATCTATAAGGTACAATACCAGAAAGGCAGTACCGTCAGGAAGAGAATGAACCAATGTTGGTACGACAGGGAACTTATAAGTTGCAGGCCTAATGGTAGACGAAGTCAGAGGGGTAATCACATGGCCCTGAGGACCTACCTGAACTGCTCAGTAACAAGGGAAAATATCCTAGCCAGCCCGGCCTTGTCTACCAAGAGAAGCTCCTCTGTTCCAGACAAAAATACGATATGTTGCATCTCGGGTATCGCACCGTCATCGAACCATCGTGTTATGTTAATCGGAGCACCGTGGGGCATGATGGCACCAGTATTGGAATATTCGTACGCATATGGAATGATTTGTACGTGACCCTGAGCAAGAGTTAGTTCGCACATAGCAAAAACAAGCTCATTCAACCTCGCAGTTGCCATAGGCGACTAGAAGCCGCCTCGATTCGTCCACCGCAAACAATGGGTCTTGACCAAGCTTTGAGAGATGGAATGTCTTCTTTGGAGCGCCTCGCAATGTCTCATCGAGAGTGTAAATGCGGCTCATGTAAACCTCCATCGTTTCGTGGCTGCTTTGGGCGATGAGCAAGCAATGTGTGTCATCAATCAACCGCAAGAATCTAGGATTACTAGGTAAGAGGAAGCAACTAGAACCATAGAACAAACTAACTGTATGGTGCTTGTAAGCGGCAGATTGAAATAGCATTGACTGCGGATGATTGGTTTGGGCACATGTTGCCCGTCCAGAGCGAGAGCATGAACGTCTTGTTCCTTGAGTTCAAACATACCCATACTATAGGATATATTGGCGTCCACAGATTCTGATATATTCCCGTAAACGTGGTAATCCTCTGGAATGGGGTCAGTCAATTTCCATTGGACGTGACCATCAGACTCACCAAGACTGCCTGGCCCTTCTCGAGTAACACCGCGTATAAAGACACAAACCCTGTTCTCAGCTTCAGTGCGGATAAGAAGTGGTCCAAATGGCGGTTAGCATACCGATTTCCTTCAACCTCGCGTTCATTTGCCAAATAACTTCGAACTTGGTTAAGTAGCTCTGCTTCTGCACGCAATCTCGCTTCTTCACGGTTACTTGCAAATTTTTTCTGCGCTTCCTGCCGTAAAACCTTTGCTAATCCGTCTTTGGCGTTTGACAGGCTTTGATTGAGAAAATTTTCGAGTCTAGTGCAAAGGCGTTGACTAGCCAAATTGATTATCTTCTCTGCTGTCTCTTTGTACACTGGTTGATCAGTCGAGCTTGCATGGAGTTTGGCGAGAAATTCCGGATCTGGCACGGACGGAAGGTGTAGCCGCTGGGATGACGACTTATGAGATTGTTTAGACCCCGAACCTGAGGTCCAGCGAGAGAATTTGGCCCTGAACCCGCTAGAGGGTGGCTGAGAGGGTTCTTTTCCCAGAACATGCACCATTTGTGCCTCAAGATCCTCGCCGGTGAGTATAGCATCCACCATAAGTTGAACCTGTTCATTTGACAATTTTTGATCGCTTTGCAGGAGTATTTGATGATGTTGAAAGCGTCTTTTGAGCCTTCTATATTCACTGCTCGAGGAGCTGTCTACTCGCTCTAGCATCTCCGTAAGCCGATCTGTGATACCAATTGCTTGGAGCATGGCTATGGAGACTTAGCACTCAGTATGCGCGACTCAAAGCCTAAGGTCCGCACCGAGGTCTGCCTGTTCCAGTTGTTTCAATTGGTCACCTCTCCAAATACTCTGTATAATCCAATCCTTGTCCAAGCACCTGATGTCACGTTGAGTTGAGTATAGGATCTCCCAATCATTACTCACGGATAAACTTCAACCGTTTGCCCTGCCAACCATTCGGCGAGCCCGGCTTCTAGCCTCCGATAAATCGTCATAACTTCCTCGTGTATTCTCGAGGTGGCGCCTTCCTCCTCTTGAGAAAACTGCGCTTCGTCGTGGTCTCGTTGCCTTTGCCACCTTTCATACACATCGCAGCAGCGTTTGGAAAGACCGTTTGTCAACAATATCTGGAGGCCATCAAAGTCTATGGTTTCCTCCAAGACGATTTGAGGGTAGTATTGACGCCTAGCCTTATCAATGAGCGGGGACTGGGCTTCTGGCGTACAACTCACGAGAGGTAGTCTTGAAGCGCCACACGGGAAATTCGTCCGATATTACGCTCTCTAGTATGCTCATTCCTGTATTCTGCGCTCAGAACAGCCTGGTGGCGATCGCCAAACACCAGTTTTGGTTGCAGTCGCTGGTTGCAGTCTTCAGGGCAGTCAATAACTTTTTGCATGCAAGGATGCGAAACCTAATGCTCGTCATAAACACCCTAAACTAGAAACGTCATGGTGATAAGAACCTTGAAGCCTTCCCCTGCTGAAGCTGTCTCCTCCTGTTGTATGGTTTGTTGGACCTTAAACTGGAATAGTCGATCCGAATCGTAAGCGGGATTCATTTCAGGATCGCTATCGGGGGTTTCATCCTCGTTTTCTAGAAGCAACGTCTCCTCGTGCTCTGCTGAGACTAGTGCAAGGACTTGGTCACAGAGCTTGGTAAGGAACCTGGACAAATTGTCAATTCAGGCGGTATTGATTATTGCACTAGTGCGGTAGACGACCTACCGGATGAAGGTCGCCCTGTTCCTGGAAACGGATGAGATGGCGTTGTCATCCCAGGTCGTGTCCTCCGGCCAGAAGATCACATAGACAAGACCAGGCTGCACATGCATGAGGTTAAGAAGGTAAAGGCCGGGGCGAAGTGTCATCTGGTTTGTGCCCTCCTGATGCTGCAATGCGAGTAGGCGGGCGCTGCGGAAGTAACCATTAGATATAAATGAAATAAGGTATTCACCTGAACATACGTGTTTTCGTCAATGCACTGGGCTTTCGAGAGAAAATCGATAATAGCGGGAATACTCCCGTACACGCCGATCGGCTTCAATGTGAACTTATCTAGGGCATTAAAGTCGATCTATGGAGACGATATCAATAGAGGAACGGTTTAATGTTACACAAAATAGGCTCGTACTTTCGTCATTGAAGCATACGCGCCGGGACAAATTTCATTGATGAAGGTGGCAACAGACTCTTGTGAGATGATGATCTTGTCGACTGTCAACAAGAGGGAGGCTCAATTATAGGACAAAAGAAGGTGTCTTAGCATTCTAACCTATACCCGATGAGCTGCGTTCGCTGATGAGATCCAGCAAACGGAACATCCCACGGATTCGATGAAGGAGATCACGGTTATCTTTATTGGAGCTCTGCATAAGTGTTTCGGGTGCTGTTGTGCTGGCTGGAATATTCTCCACTGGCCCTTGATTGCGAGCAGGATTCTCGTCCCTGGCGATCGACTCCTTGGCAGAGAACATTTCCACATCACTGTCAGAAGCGCTAGCACTGGTGTTGGTGCCATCTGTATTGTGGCTCGCATTTTCCTCTTCAATTCCCAGCGGTCGTTCACCAGAGTCTGGTTTGTCGGGATCTGCGCGGAGACGAATGAGAAAAAGATCTGACGAGTTGGCAGAGACCTACCACTCATCACAGTGGCCAAGTGTGGTCGGTTTCAAGCTCTATCAATTTGTAGCTAGTGTGGCAGGAGGATGGGGTCAAAACGCGACCGAGGGCGTGGTGTCCGCCCTTTATGGAGTGTACAGCTTGAGGCAGGCTCCCTGCCATACCTGTCATGTAAGGCGCGAAGAAGTACTGACAGCAGGCGCAAAAGCAGGCTCAGAAGCTCTCGCCATCGCAAGCCAACTTGGTCGTTTCTGGTTTGCATAAAATTAAGGAAACGACTTCCTGAAGAGGGCCCGAATTTCGAGACATCACGGACAAATGGAAGGGAAGGAAGGAAAACAAGATCGAACCATTGACACCGCGCAAATGAGGCGCGCGACGGACGGGAAGCAAACATTGATCAGGTAGTCTATAAACGGAACAAATATATACGACACAAATATTGTACATTATGAGAGGTCCTCTTGTGCTTGAGGTATATTCTCATGATGCAGCCTCCTTTCCTGTGCCTGTCGCGTCTTTAACTCTATATATCTCTTGGCCTGTTCGTTACGCTGTGCTGGTGATCGCACACTAAAATGCATCGCAGCAACCACAAGCGTCTCAAGAGATATCGTCTTCAGTAATATCTTCTCGCGTCGGTGGGACATCACTCACTATACTGGCAAGCGAATACACAAGCATCCTATCGCTCTTCCACCACTTCCCGGCATCTGCCTCGGCCCTCAAGGCCCTCTGTCTCCGCATCCACACGAGACCGCCACGGTTCTGCTCCCTGCTTCGCCAAGTCGCAAGGCGTTTCCGTATCTCCTCTGCTTCTTCATCGACACCTCCCGCTGACGGTGGGAGCGAGGAACCCCCGAGGCCGGACCGCAGAGCATTGTAAGCCGCAGTGACGGCCTGAAAGCGGGATTCCGCGAGGGATGGGTCGAGCCCGCGGGCTTTGCACACGTCTGGGTGGTAAAGGCGTACGAGCTCAAAGTCTGAAGAGTGGAAATACGTCAGGCCCTTTCTTCTAAAACAAGAAGGCGGAGAGGAGCATTTGAAACGCACAGCGAGCCTTGATTTCTGCTTGGCTGGCGTCTTTCTCTAAATGGAAGATATTCCACGGAGATGGATTTGAAGTTCGTGGAAACGGAAAGCGATCCCCTGTGTCTGCAGCTGTTGCATAGTCTGTCGCAAACACACAGCAAGTCCAAGGACGACTTGGACGATGTGAAGTCTCCGCAAAGGTAAGTACATTCTGATATAGCAGCGAGTCAAAGCGTCGCGGGATGTGCGGGAGCCGTTGGCTAAGCTGGTTCATGGTGATCGACGGTCAACAAATGAAAACGGTTTGATTCGCGGGCTGAGCGTCCCAAAGTAGCGGAAACTCAGAGAGTAGATATATATTTGAGATACATTGGCCGTAGTGAAGTACATAGAGCTGATCAACGGGGCAATCAAAGTCCGTGTCATAAATTTATTCCATCTTTGCCAACAAGATGAAGGTGAACCGGAGCACCTTTTGAGGGGGAGATATTCCTGCTCAATCAGACTTGACTCTCTCGTAGCCCTGACGGCTTGCACCCCAGCCTGAGAACCACCCACTTCGACGATTGGACGAGGAGTCCTCGCCGCCGGAACCCACGTCCTCGGCAGCAATGTTTTCGTACTTCCCCGCGTCTCCATCGCTGCTACTTTCTGCAGTGACACCGCTCTCAGTTCTCCTCCTGGGCACGTCTCCACCACCGTAGGAGATAGACGATGAAGAGCTGGGTGGTGAATTATTATTCGCACTTGGGCGAATGGTATCACTCATGTCGGTGATAGTTCCAAGGGCAGCAAGCTGTGCCTCGAGAGCCGCGCGGCGCTCTTCGACCGAAGTTGGTCTACTTGAACCAGTAGCCACACCATCGACATCGTATCCTGCTGTCTGTATATTCCGACGACTGGCGGCGTTCTGGGCTGCTTGCGCCGCTGCGGCTTGTTGTCGGGAAGCGATATATGCAGCTCCGTTAGCAATGATGGCAGGTGCGTAGGCAGCCCACCACCCGGACGCCATCTGTACTGCGCCGGATAGGGGATCGGCAAGTGTAGGTGGGTTAGCGGCACCAGTGTTCGGCGCCGGCGCGACGTTCGCCTGCTGCTGCTGAGGTATTCCCATGGCCTTGGTAACCTGTTCCCACAGGGCTTGGAAGCGTTCTTGTAGGAATGCGTAAAGCTGAGTCTTCATCTTGCTCACGGCGGCGTCGATCTGATTTTCATGTGCGTGCAACAAGGGCGCGACATGTGCCTGGTAGATAAATGTCGACCCCTGTGTCTGCGGTAACGCTAAGAAGAGCAAGAAGAGCATCTTGAAGAAGTAGTAGAACGGTATCCTGCAGATAGCGAATATGGAGCGGGTTGGTTGTGAGGCGCGCATGCCAGCTTAGCGAGAGACACACCATCTAATCAACCATTCTGCGACATACTCTAGATATAACAATGAAAGTCAACGGGCGCGCGTCTCACGGAGGGGGGTGATCACTGACCGAAGGCGATAACGGCAGCAATCACGCTCCAGTACATGAGCCACCTTTCGAGCTCTAGTTCATCTGCTGGGCGTCTAGAGAGTGCCTTGTACGACTTGTATCCCGGGTACAGAAAAGCGAACGCCGAACTACACGCGGCCGACCATCAATCGGTGCGTGTACGTCTGGGTTGGGTCGACTTGCCTAACAATACGCGAGAACAGGAACACTATCATCTTTGTTTGGTGTCTTCGGATTTCTTGTAATTACTGGAGAATTGGTGCCAGGGGGCGCGGAGTGGTGGCGGTTGAGTCTTGTCGGCCCCGCCTCTCAAAGCGATCGGGTTTTAGAGTGGACGATTCAGGGCGACGTGGTCGTTCGGCAGCCACGTAGCCCACAATAATCCTAATATCGTGGCGCAGTCTGGACCACTACCTTCGGTTGCCAAACCACGCGTACCCCATGCACGC
>Ga0307515_10003454_pt1 | contig 33234 bp, 24 predicted proteins | sample 17_EM_MG_FD_194513 | JGI IMG/M metagenome (GOLD analysis project Ga0307515, IMG submission 194513) | Populus trichocarpa ectomycorrhiza microbial communities from riparian zone in the Pacific Northwest, United States - 17_EM | ecosystem: Host-associated > Plants > Roots > Unclassified | place... | reverse complement strand
TTGGGAAATAAGACAAATTTTTCTACCTATAAATAGATGCCCCCCCCCCCACACACACACACACAAGAGGGGGGGGGCATTAAAAGAAAACCCTAAAGAAAGACAACATAAAAAACCCTAACCCCCTAATAAAACCTAAACCTAGTCGTCACCGCTCCTTTTTTTTCTTCCTCCCAAACTAGTCTCCCTCATAGGCCAATCCTTAACCCAACACCTTCATTCCCATCTTCACCAACTTGTAACACCCTCCTGTTGCAACCTCACCATTAGCAGTTGAGCCAAACTAGCCTTTTACCTCCCGAAATAAACTCGTTCCCTCATCTCTCCTTTAAAAAAACCATCGTTAGCCCCTCTCTTCTCTCACATCCCCTCCATCTTCTTTAATGAAAAAACCAGAGCCACTAACCCCCCTCAACCACCTTCAGTGACCTCTTCACTTCCATTGCCAAGCACGACCTCCATCATTGACGACTCCCTCCTCTTCATAACAACCCATCCAACAAAGCCTTACTCTTTTTTTTTTCTCTTCCCAGCAAAGTTGCATTTTGCAACGTATCTTCGTCGGCTAGCCATAAAGACTCTCAACAACCTTTTAACCCAAACACAACAGACCTTTTTGATTTCTCTCACGATTACCAACAACCATCAACGTGACCTAAATCAACGCCACCTTCACCCGTGATAACCCCAACTCCAGTTCTGCCCACAATGATAGCACATCAACTTCCCAATCACAGCTTCTACCACACCTCTCCCCCACTGTTTCTGTTTGAAGTAACCATAAAAGGGAGGAAAAATTGAGAAAAAAATAGAACCATAAAGACAAATCTAAAAAATAATAAAATCAATTATTTGTGTATTTTTCCTTGTTTTGCAGGTGATGATGGCTCTCACCGCTGGCATAGGAAGAAAGAGGAGTGAAAGTTGATCCAGATCCCCATATTTTTTATCTCACTTGTTGCGACGCGTGAACCCATGAGCCAACAGTGGTGGCAGCGCGTGAGATCCACGCGCCGACATTGTTCATATACCTCCAAAAGACTCCAGACTTAATTCCTTTAACATACTTAACATCTCGGAAGGTCGGTCTATAAACTTAAATTATTTTTGGAATCAAACGTTATTTTTCTGTATAACATTTAGACTATTTGGACTGTTAATTTGGTTTAATTGTGTTTGGATTTAAAAATAATTTGATTATTTGCATTGAATTATGGATTTATTTTTTTAGGTTGTGCTTGTTTTGTGGACATTAAATATTTATACAAGAGTTATGTTTGGATTGGTGTTGGTTTATTTGGATTAACATGAAATTTGAACGGAATATGTGACATTAGTAAAATTTATGTGAATGTTTGGTGTTTGCTTGCTTTTTAGTCAAATTTTGAATAATAAATAATTTGTTTTTAAATTGATATCTTATTCGATTTAAAACATATTATTATGTTTCACCAAATATGACATTAATAAGAACTTTTCTTAAACCTTAGACATACCAAGAATTACAAAACACAACAATATCTTAGTTTATATCAGACAAATGAACAATGCAACTTACCTAAGGTGAAGCGTATTATGGGTGCTAATACTTTCTCTTTACACAACCAGTCCCCTTACCCAAACTGTAAGACCAGTTAGGGTTCCTAGTGACCAAAATACTAAGTAGTGACTCACATTCCTTCTTTTTACTGATAAAGGACAAGAATTCATTGTCCTTTCTCCCACACCATTCCCAATCTAGGAGGATGATCATCGCGACGTCACACACGTTCGACAATATACATCATAGGAGGTTATGAGTTTCAACTTTTGAACTTACTAAACCCTACAATAAACAAATTTAGTTCACCCATTATTTAGTTTACACAACTAAACTAAAGCTTTACTCTTGATTAAGTATGATTAAACCTTTCCCGACCTAGTAGATTAATTCAATGACCTGTTGACTAAAAACTCAATCCAAGTTGGGTTTATATTGAACTAGGTAGGAGTTGACCTAATCAAACATGGTTGACCCAATAAGTCAACATGAAACCCATCACTTAGTCAAAACTAGGGTAAGACCTTGTTTGACTTTTTTAAAAAATTAAAACAAAGTCATTTTATTTTTTTAAAAAAACTTGAAACAATACCATTTGAAATTGATCTAGATCAACTAATGTTAAACCCTAAACTCTATGCATGACCCGAGCCTTAAACATGGTCATGAATTAGATCGGGTTTATGCTTCCTGTGACATGAGCATTGGACATGGTCATGAATTAGACAAGTTTTATAACTATGCTTCTAATCCTATATACATACTAGACGTTGGCCCATGCCACATCGAGAAGCCGAATTATTATTTTTTTTTGTAAAAAATGATGTTCAGGTGTTGCAAATGCATTTTTTTTTAAAAAAAGTTGGGACTCAGGCTAAAGACCCGACTAGGTCAAATAAGGTGGTTTTATCTAATTAGATGATAAAAAAATAGGCAACGATAGTAAATGAATCAATTTTTTTATATATAAAAAATTATGATAACTTAGGAAAAAAAAATCTTTTTCCAAAAGAGAAAAAATGATGCATCTCAATTATTAGTTAATTAAATATAGAATGATGAAATTGAATAAAAAAAATGATAAAAAAAATATTTGGCATGAGGAACCCAAGTTAACATAACATTTGTTTGTATCGCACACTTTAACAACTTTTCCATTTAAATAATAATTTATGTTTATTAAAAAACAAATGTGCTCTCATTCAACTTAATAATAATAATAATAATAAAACACAAAAACTTATAATGCAAGTTTTAAAAACTTTGCTTCTAAAAACAATTCGGTTATTTTACTATGTTTTAAAAAGAAAAATGAATAAAGAATTCATAAATATTAATTTTAAAAAATTATTTTTAAAAGTAATTAATTAATTTTAGCATGTTAAAAAAAAATTCAAAAGATAATTCTATTCTTGAACAATATGAGCAATGTGCCTCCAAAAAAAACCGAAATGTCGACAGTGATTTTTTTTTTTTGGGTAAAAATATAATTATAGTATTATAGTATTACGGTGAAGAGTGAAATATACGTGGTTGTACGATGAAAATGCATTTTAGTTTATATATTAACAAATAGCACGAACGATGTAAGGGATTATTATTAGATCCCGAAGCGATTCTTTTGGTGCGTGCGAGAGAGCGAACTTTAGAGAGGAGGGGAGTTACGTAGGGAGGGGAGAGGAGAAGAGAAGAGGAGAGAGAGGGAGGAGATCTGAATTATTAGGGTTTTGAAATTCAAGTCCCAGGTCAGTGAGCGTATAAATTCTTATGATCTTTTGTTTTTTTTTAGCAGAGGAAATGGTGTGTTTGATGATGTTTAATTGTGAGAAAGAGGTTGTTGTGTGCTTGTTATTTGCAGGAGCGACCACCTACGAGAGGAGTGATAGAGAGCTAAGATTTCCTTCTTCTGTTTCTTTTGAGTCTTCTAAGAGAACTGAGAGAGAGCTAAGATTATCACTTTCGATTTTAGGGTTTCTCTTTTTTGCTTTCTTGTCATCACCAAACAGCAACACAAGGGGTCTTCTTTGTAGTTGTTTTGAATGGACCGAAAGCTTGTGGTTAGTTAATTGTTTTTGGTTTTGCAAATTTATGAAGTTTGAATTTTCTTTTTGTGGGTTCTTATGCTTTTGTGTGTGATTCAACTTGTAGGTTTTGGGTATTCCATGGGAGATTGATACCGAGGGTTTGAGAGAATATATGACCAAATTTGGTGGATTAGAGGATTGTATTGTTATGAAGGTTAGCCCATTATTTTTTTTTAAAAAAAAGGTACAGGCTTTATGCTTATGATCCTGCTTCTTCTTTTTTTCTTTTGAATTCATGGAAAATCTAATATTGTGGGCTGTGTGATTATAATTTTATTATGTCACAAGAAATTTAGATTGTTGTGATGGTTTGGTAATTTCTATTTCTTACTGGCTTTCCCATTCGTACATCAGATTTTGTGTAGTGCCAGTATTAAAAGGTTTGTACTTCATTAAGTTGGATTTTTGGTGTGAGAACATTTTCTGCTGTTTGGTGTACTGAATTTAGTTAAACTTTATGTTTCCTTGGTTTGGCCAAAGCATCTCATAAAGATTTTAAATTTGCGGATGCCTGAACGCTAACGGTGGAAATTTGCCGGTTGATTTTCACTTTAAGCGTCTTGTGCCTTGTGTAACCTTGCTGTGTGCATACACTAGCAATTCATGGCAGATCTTATATTGTGGGCTTTCTGGCAGTATTCGCAGCACTGCACTGGACCTCACTACTTATGTGTACCATTTTGCCAAATAAAAGTGGTTTTTTCTTAAACCCCTCTGCAGTATATGAAAGTTGAACCAATGTTTTGGATTGGCTAGATTAGTCTTTATCAGTTTCTAGTTTTCTTGTCTTCCCAAGGTGTAGTTTATCATGAATATTGAACACCATTAGTTATTGTTTGTTACAATTAGAAGTTGTAAATGTGAGAAAGGGGGAGATGAAAATAGCATTCAGTCGAACTTTAGGTCTAAGAGTAAAAAGATTATATTTGAACACTCAGACTTCTTCAACTTTCTACTGCAATGTGCATTATGCAATATTATTTCCTATTCCAGTTTATTTTGTATCAATGTGTGAGAGGTGCACAATTTGGTTACTATATTTTTCCATTATTGGCGAGGAATCTTTATCTTTCATTTTCTTCTGTGTATCTCTATAAATCCCTGACAGTGTTGCTGTTATACTTCTCCATGTTTAGGAACGGTCATCAGGTCGATCTCGTGGTTTTGGATATGTTACTTTTGTGTCGGCTGAAGATGCTAAGGTATTTCATATGGCCTTTATTCGTTTTCAATTTCTATGCCGCATAAGATTGTTCGTGTGCTGAAATCTTGTTGGCTGCAGGCTGTGCTATCAAGTGAACACTTTCTTGGTAAAAGAATGCTGGAAGTTAAAGTGGCTACCCCAAAGGTTGGCTAAAACAAATCTTGAACAGATTGCCTTGTTATTTTTTTTTAGACCTGCTTCACTTTGTTTTGTTTACCGTGCATGATTGAAATACAGGCACACTAAATTTTCTCACATGCTACTTTATCTTGTGTTTTTTTTTGGCAGGAGGAGATGCGAGCGCCTTCAAAAAAAGCGACTAGGATATTTGTGGCCAGGATTCCACCATCTGTGACAGAAACTACCTTTCGAAGGTAAGTATTGTGATGGTGGTCAGGGTGCTTGTTTCCTTCTCCTCTAAACACAATTCGTGAAGTTTGATGTGGAATGAACACAGGTCATGATATTTTTTTCTCTTGCAGTCATTTTGAGAAATATGGGGAGATAATAGACCTATACATGCCAAAAGTAAGCTCTGATTCATGTGCTAATGACCATACTCTGATTCATGCTGTTTTGTGTACTAAGAATTACATTTATTTAATTGTTCCTCTGGTTTGAAACATTATATTTTTGTCAATAATTGTGCTGTACAGGATCATAGCTCGAAAGCACATCGTGGAATTGGGTTCATCACATATGCAAGTGCAGGTCAGACTTTTAACATGCCTTGCAATTATTTTTTCTTGTAATATCCAGATTGGTTTTTGCACTTAATTATGTTGCTATGTCACATGAAAACATGTATGAATATGTGGTGTAGAGACCAATCAAAGTATTGAACCTCTTTACATTATGGAGATTTTCATCCTTTGTGTGTGTCTAGCAAATGTGTCCTTATTGATCACTGAGACTTCATAGAGATGCGGAGGATGTTGTGGAATCTTTCTCTGATGCAAAATACTGAAATGGATTGTGTCATAACAGATTCTGTGGATAATTTGATGGCTGAAACTCATGAATTGGGAGGCTCTACTGTAGTTGTAGATCGAGCAACGCCTAAGGCAAGTTCTGCAGAGCCACCTTTTTTCTCTTTAAAATAGGCTTGGTTTTATCTTATGGATGGAAAGTTGTTGTTGTTGTTGTTATTTTACTTGCAATTGAAGTCACCTGTAGTCTCAGAAGATATCTCATTTGCGATACGTTTTAGCAGTTTTTTTACATTTATTTTAATAGATATGCTGTTGATATAAATGGTGTAATATTATATTATTAGGAAGATGATTTTAGGCCAAATGGAAGAATGGCTCCTGGTGGATATGGTGCATACAATGCTTATATTTCTGCGGCTACTAGATATGCAGCTCTTGGTGCTCCCACCTTGTATGATCATCCTGGACCATTCTATGGAAGTAAGTACCACTGGAAATAGGTATTTTTAGCAAATTGGCAAGTACTATTTCATCATGTATTAATTTTTTTCCTGTTGGATTAGGAGGGGAATCATCTAGAGGAATGGGCAAAAAGATCTTTGTTGGAAGGCTTCCTCAGGAAGCAAGTGCTGAAGATTTGCGCCAGTATTTTGGTAGATTTGGCCACATATTAGATGTATATGTTCCCAAGGTAAGATAGTGATATTTTTTGTTGTACAGTTGAGAGGGATTTTCATCTATTTATTGATCTGTGCATGCTTATTGGATGTAGGATCCCAAGAGAACTGGCCACAGAGGTTTTGGATTTGTAACCTTTGCTGAAGATGGTGTAGCAGATCGTGTATCTCGAAGATCTCATGAGATTTGTGGACATCAGGTATTACTAAGAACTTTTCCCTTACCCAGAGCATTTGTTGATAGTTGATTTTTATCCAGAATCTACCATAAAAAGAGATGTATGCAGAAAGGGTTCCTTATTCCTAAGGTTTTCGAATGAAGATATGTCAATTGGGAAGGCATTTCTAATGCTTCATAAGTAAAATGAAGGGTTTTTGTGTCTCTATCCTGGAGGTGGTTTGCAAATTTCTGGATTTGCTAGGTGCTGGAGGGTGGTTATCATTGTTATTCACGAGCTAGAGTTTAGGATGCTATTGTACTTTGTATATCATTCAACAAATTATTGTTATTAATACTTGAAAGAACAAAATATCACTTATAGCACGAGTCAAGACTGAATATTGCATATTGGAGCATGATGCTTGAAGAATTGATAAATGTGTATATTATTTAGGCTCATAAGCTATCTATGTGCTGTGCTTGCCTGCATGTGAAACCTTCACTGATAAGGACATTTGTTACTGTGAAGAAAGCTGAGGCTTCAATTCTAGCTTAAGTGCATAACATAACTTCTGACTGTAACTTCCTGTGCAGGTTGCAATAGATTCAGCCACACCTATTGATGATGCTGGTCCAAGCGGAAATTTCATGATGAGTGGTCCTGAACCTTTTGGGAGTTATGCTGGTCCCATGCGCAACTTTGGCAGGATGTATGGAACCCTGGATTACGATGATGCAAGTGCATATATGGTTCCTTCTAAAGTAAGTCTGATGATTGTGGAATCCTTTATATGGTGTTCTTACACTGATAAATATTAATAAGTTAATAGCAGAGTTTCTTTTATCTTGATCAATTTGTTAAACGAAACATTCTTTTCTTTACAGTGGGGTTATGGAATGGGGAGTGCAAGACCTTCAAGGGCAGATTGGAGGTACAGGCCATACTAGACAAAAGATGGTGGCCTTGGAAAACTAGGACTGTCCACTGAATTCTTAATGACATGTCGGTGTCAGCTAGTTGTGTATCTTCTGTGGGTTGAAGTTTCTTCAATAATAGTATAATTATTTAATGTTGACATTTTTCCTGCTATGGAGAATCCTGAACTTATAAAAGCTTCAAGCGCCAGATTGTTTATTATGTTAATGCTGCTGGCATGTACTTCGTAGGAATGTAGCAAGGGATCTACAAGATGTGGCCTGTGTACCATGTAGGTTTGAACTGCGAATGGGAATTCTCCTTGTGTTGATAGGAATTCTCCTTGTGATGATCTTAGATTTTTTTCAATTATCATTATAATTATCATTGCTGGTCACACATTTGGAAATCAATTGTTTTCTCTCCCAACATCTCAACAATTTGCACCGTCATTTTGTCGGATATGGTTGTAACTGCTGCAAAGAAACATTGTGCAGTGCCAAAAGAATACTGCAGGATTCTAGATACGACCTTCACAGCAGCAGAGAAGAGGAACTTCCTCGACAACAGTGGGAGGTACCCTCAGGGCTCATTTGGGTTGCCATATCCCTCCTTGAAATAATACGATCAACTGTGTTTGCATCATCAATGCCCTCAGGTTTTTCATCAGCTCATATAATCAGAAAAGAAGTGTGTGAGGATACAATCATGCAACATTTTAACACCACAAGAATATAGCAACAATGGAAACGTTCTGTATAAGATAGCATATAAACCTATAACCGTACCTGAGACCAATGCATAATAACTGACATATTGGTATGGCTCTATCTAACTGCCTGGATGCAGTCAATTGATTAGATTTCCAGACATATGGCAGATGCATGCTAATTCAGTACCATTTCGTTTCATAAGCCTATCTGTATCTGCAAAATTTTTCATCTCTTTGCACTTACACATACAAGGCACCATTTTCTCCTGGTCCTCCGGTCTAAGGTCTGCACAAAGAGTGTTACCTTTGTTTCCTAATGATACTAAAATACTTTCTTCTCAAATGTAAGTCATGACTAGAAGCGGTAATTATTTATCCCAGCCAGTTTTCATTTCAATATCGACATCCAGCACAGCTGAGAAGGTACATAGATATTGTAAATGTGGTTTACTGCCCATTGCATCTCCTTGAACAACATTGGTCATAGTAACACTTGCGAGTCGAGATTACAGTGAAAGTGGTCGTGCTTACGAAAATATTTCAGGAACAGATTAGTATTCAAAGGCACCTCACTGCCGTCAGCCCATTCATTTTACAGAACCTATAATACAGTGTTCTTCTAACACCCAGTCAGAAGAACTACAGCCTCAATCCTCGTGATGGCACTGTTGATATGTGAATTATTACTAGTCAGTCTTACTGATCTAAGAGAGTGTCCTCAAAACAACTTGAATAGAGCTAATGATTGCTTCAACGCAATCTTAACTAGACATGACGAAGGCTTGCCCATGAAACACATTCCTATGTCTAGTCCTTCAATGGATTCATATTTAGCATTGTAGAAATAGCTAGATTTACTTTCCAAATGCTCAAAGGCACATTTAATGTCATACCTTGAGAGCTGGAAGATGAACACTCGCTTACCAAGTCAGACCAACCAGGACCACTAGCCAAACGTTCCCACATGACCCTTCCCACTATTACGAGCTCCACTCCCACTGTAATGAGAACCAGCCCCATTAGGCATCAAGACTCCAGTCGAAAACGCAGAATTCACCATGAAGTTCCTCACAATCCCACCATCAAGAACTCCCATCGAAGGTGAAGAATTTTGATACTAACCGATCTCAGGATGTACATTAATAGGCCCACTTTTTGACTTGGCACGTCTTAGAGGATGACATCGTGAACTTTTAGCAACACCATAACCCAAAACTGGACTACATATCCACCTCTCTGCATCTTCCCATTTTGAAGGCAAAGCCCTGCCACTATAAAAAGGAGTTAAAGCACTTACATGCCTCCTGCTGCTGCCTGATGAAGGGTGTGGAACTCTCTATGAACTCCATCCTTTGTTATCGTGGTATTTGGCTCCACCTGGACTTGGAAGCGCACATAAACTACTCTGGGAAGATATTAGATTTTGCTTCATGTTTGTAAGTTACAGAACCATTTATGAAGTGGGTCTTTTGTCTGCTAATTATTATTACAAGTGTCTGCAAAGCAAGAGAATGAATTAGACTGTTAGATTTGCAAGTGTTAGCTTGTTCAGCTGCAGTGGTTTTCTTGCTTTCGCACTTCCAACTATTTTTGCTTGTACGTGGACAAAACTTTTGTTGAAGAAGTTGCACCAAATGGGGTTGAGTCGGGGAATAATTGCTGCGTTGTGGACGACGTTTGCATTAATAATGATTTTATGGAAATCTTTGTTGAACAGATAGACAAAAGTTTATCGCTTTATGTGCAAATCTTTTAGTTTGAAAAATCAAATCTAACTCAACCGTAAGCCACACGTACGGGTATAAGAAAGTAACAGTGGTGTGCATGTATGGACCATGATTTTACAATCAAATCTTTGTGTAGTTGCACTGATCACTCTTTTAAAAATAAAGAGAAAGTGACTAAACTTGTGTGGGTTTGGTCCAATTACTCTGCCGACATTTGTTTCAGAGATAGTTACATCATGTAACTCCCAAACACGCTTAAATCGAAAGTGACTAAACTTGTATGGGTTTGGTCCAATTACTCTGTGAAAAGTACTCTCTAACTTACATGTCGCGTGAATGTTATGATTATTTTTTAAAATATTTTTTATTTAAAAATATATTAAAAGAATATATTTTTTTATTTTTTAAAAATTATTTTTAATATTAATGTATCAAAATGATCTAAGAAAATCAAAAAATTATTAATTTAAAATAAAAAAATTTTAAATTTTTTAAAAAATACTTTTAAAATATAAAAACAAAAACAATGGTTGCATTGCATCATGTGCAGGGAAGCTTTGAATTATGAAAAGTTAAGGCATGCAGGTGCCCCCCGTTAACTCGAACAAACAAACAAACATACATGTTTACAGTGTTTCAACTTGTTTTTTAAATTTTTTTTTTAATTTGTTTTGTATTTAAAGATGTATTAAATTAATATTTTTTAATATATTTTTTCAATAATGTTATTAATGTGTTAATATTAAAAATAAATCTTAATATATTTTAATTAAAAATATATATTTAAAAAATTATCCATGATCAAACACATATTTAATCTCATTTGAGGACGGAAAAAAAAAGGCTAGCTACAAATTGACTTGTGATTTTATGCTGGTTACTGGCTATGAATAAAATACAGGAATCTCGCATCTCAAATCACTACAGAATGCAGCCCACTCGAAGACAGATCCATTTTAACGAATTGTTTCATTATAGTGGTTGTTCATCCGTGTGGATAAGTATTATTGCTAAATTTTAGAGAACAAATAAGTCACCATTTGCTAAATTATCCCTTACTAGCATCTCTCATGGTTGTTTGTGTGTTCTACAAATATTTAATTTTTTTTATTTTAAAATTATATTTTTTAATGTTTTGAAATTATTTTAATGTCTTAATATCTAAAATAATTTTTAAAAAATAAAAAAATATTATTTTAATATATTTTTTAAAAATAACCACTATCGTATTCTAAGTTAAGTTAGGACATTATGATGGATAAGTGTTAAGGTTACTTCCAAAAACATCCAACCTGACGCCATGATCACTTTTTATGTATAGATGGAGGAGCTTCACTTGATCGACCATTCGACGCTAATGGAATGACACTGATGTTTACTTGGATTTTCGGTAACCTAGCAAATATTTATTGCGAATATTTTTTAAAATATTTTTTATTTAAAAATTTCTTGGATTTTTAATAACTTGTTTAGAGAAGGATGTTGGAGGGTATGGTAATGGATTTTTTTTAAAGTATTTTTTATTTATAAATATATTAAAATATTTTTAAAAAAAAATTATTTTTGATATTAGTATATTAAAACGATCTGAAAACATAAAAAAAATTAAAGCAAAAATTAAAATAAATTTAATTTAATTTTTTTAAAACAATACTTTTAAAACACAAAAAAAAAATTGTTACCTCACAAGTTGGATGCTATTTATTATTTAACAAATGTATCAAATCGATCATAAGATTATGATAAAATAAAATATTTTTATTAACTGTCGCTACCCGATATAAATAGAACCTCCAACATCAAAACAATTTTATTTTTTTACAAAAATAGAGTCACCATCTAGTTTTAAAGGATACTAAAAATCCTAAAATATGCATTAGTTTCATAGATTTAAGTAAGGAGCTGGTTATGCTTAAGGAAATATAGACATCACCATTACCGTATCATTTCTAAGAAAATGTTACCTTAACTATGTGTTTCTCTTAAATTTATTTTTTATGCATGCCTTTAATTGTCTAAATTATTTTTTGAATTTATTTACAAGTCATTTATTATTGATTGATGTTTTTTTAAGTTAGCATCAAATCCTGGAACAAGAATCTTGCAACTCAATAATTTTTTTTTGGTAAAAAGCATTATGTTAGGCTTGTGTCGGTCTCTAAAACTAGAAGACTTAACGACCTAAATGTTTCAAATTTTAAACAAAACTTGTTGAAAACTTGATAAAACTTGTTGATGCTTTCGTGGGATCTTTTTATGTTTAAAAATCAAGTGTTAGGTTCACATTGAACTCTAAAACTCTAAAGGTTCATCGACCTAACCATTCAAAAAAACTTCAACAAAATTTGACAAAAAAAGATGCAATCTTGATGAAAAATTATCAAAACTCTTTAAAGAATTTTTAGGCTATTTTAAATTTGCCCATCAGCTTAGAAGTAAAGTGCAGTGCTGTGTTATAATTATATTAATCCCTAAAATTAGTAGACTCATCAGCCTAACTTACTTGTGAAATAAGACATTCATGTTGACATTCACATTGTTAACTTGTAAGAAAAGGTATTTAAGTGAGAGGTTGTAGTGATGTTAGCTTGCTTAAAACATTATTTGACGTGTCATGTTAGTACAAGAATGAGAATTGCCTAAAACACAAAAACAAGAAGATCAATGAGTTTGGTTTTGAACCCATTTTCCAGCACTGTTGGACTTGGTTTTAAGCTCTTCTTCTCCACCATTTGGGCCTCGTTTGCCTTTCTATGTTAGGTTTTGCCCTTCCTTCTTCCTTCCTCCTTCCTTGTTGGGTTTAGTTTTGCCCTTCTAGGTGAGGTGTTGGCCTTCCTTTTTCTCTCTTTAGACGTGGTTTTGCACCTCTTTTTCTCAGTGTTGGGCTCCATTTTGTGCCCACCATCAACATTCAACTATAGATAATAAGTAATCGGGACCAATAGAATTTGACTATGTTGATTCCAGAGTTAGCTTAGGCTAATAGTACTTTGGAAATGCAATGGAAATAGTGTTATGTTAAATTTTAAAAAAAAATTGTAAATTTTTTTTATATATTTTTAAATTGTTTTGATGTGCTGATCTTAAAAATAATTTTTAAAAAATAAAAAAAATATCATTTTAATATATTTCTAAACAAAAAGTATTTTGAATCGCAACCGCTACCATAATTCTAAACAGATTCTACAAATTACTTCAACAATGATCTAAAACCCCCTGTCAAAAAAAAAATCATGAATAAATAAAGTATACTTTATGAAATGAAGATGGTTTCCACTTAAAAAAAATTAAAATGATCAAATATACTATTTATTATATATATATATATATATATATATATATATATATAATAAAAATAAAAATAAAATATTTTAAAATAACTCTTTTATAATTTTGCTCAGGTATACTTAACGTAACCGATTTCTATTACATCTCGAACGTGAAATATTACCTGCCGCCTTTAGTATTGACACTGACATTGACACCAACATCGAATGGGGAGGTGGGGGTAGGCCATTGCAGCCTTGCGTCCGCCACGCATGCGGTTGGTCACTGGGTGGTTTCCACCTTCCAACCCCAAAGGAAGGGCCAAAAGCATGGGTGGCCAATGACCTATAGCCTAATCTACTTCTCTTCTTCTAATTAGTTAATTTACTCTCCACCGCCTTAATCTCCCATTATGATTTGGTTAATGCCATCACATTAGACCTTTCTCTCTCTCTCTCTCTCTCCTCTCTCTCTCTTAGCCTCAACTAGGATTTTTCCCCCCGTTCCATCACCTTTCCTTGATATTTGATTCAAGTGGCCAAACGCTGTACCTAACATATTATTCAATTTCATGTCGTGTTTCAAGTAGAAATTATCTTAAATTGGTTAATTATATTGTTTATTTTATTGAGAGGTTCATTGAGTTTTAAACTAGGCAATGAGAATAGCTCTTCACCTTTACGTAATAATCAAATAAAATGGATCATTAAAATTTAAACATATTTTATTAAATAAAAATACACAACTATTATAATAGAATAATTACACTAATTCATCACTATGCCATGTTTTTTCCAAAAACTAAAATGAGAAAGAAGATTTGATGTTTAATCTCAGTAACTTCATTCTCTTTATAAAATGGTAATAAATTTATTGAATTTTTTCATATCATTTATCTTCGTGGTAATTTTGTTGTTAGTATTCATTAATTACTTATAGGTTTAATGTGCAAAAAATAAAGATTGGGGTGCTTAAAATCACAAAATATTTATATAAGAGCTCAAGATTTTCTTTAAAAACAATCATAATCGGACAATTTTAAAAAAATAGTACTTTAACTAGTCCATTTGTCCGTGCTCTTTTACAAGTTAGACCATTTATTTTTAAATGTAAAAAATAATATTAAGAGCATGAAGAATTTTTTGATAGTGTCATTAAACTTGATCAGAAGAAACATTCTTGAAACCCCTTAACTCAACTCTTTGCCTAAATTAAGTTTTCAATTAAACTACGTGGACGCTGACCCGAATTAAATCGATCGATTTCATGGGTCCAAATACAATCTTGATTATTAGTTAAAATATGACTTAACTTTTAAAAAATAAATTTAATGGTAACTTAAAAAAAAATATTGAGACAATGATAAATTAAATCGATCTCGGTCCCCCTGCAACCGGGTCATGGACTCTATTGAGTTTAATAACTTTTTTCATATAAACTTTTTTTATTTAATTATATGATAAAAATAGATGCTTATAAAAGTGAACTCCAACCTAAAAACATATATTTATTTTAAATAGTGATAACCATATAGAAAAGCAAACAAAAATAAAGCATGCAATCTATTTCTCAATCAATTCAATATTTAAGGACGAAATTAAAAATAATAATAATTAAAGGACAAAGAAACATATATAGTCTGTATGTAAACTAGTCAAATCTGTGAATTGGATAACCCAGGCTAGCACGTCAAACCTATGAACCGGGTTATGGACTCCACTAGGATTATATTTTATTTTTCCTAAACCATTTTTTGTTTAATTATATGATAATAAAAATAGACAATCGCAAAATCAAACATCAATTTTAATACCGAGACTTTTTTTTAAACCGTGATAACCTTATAGAAAACAAAATGAAACCAATTATGAAATTAAATTTTCAATTAACTCAATATCTAAGGATGAAATTGAAAAATATTTTTTGAAAAAAAAGTTAAATTCATCATACCCATAAACTAAGTCAATTAGCCAAGCCTGTGAATAGATTTATGGATTTTATAAAGTTTAATAACATAATTTTTCTATTAAATTAAATTTTTTAACTATATAAAAAAAATAGATTATATAAAAAAGTTAAGTTCAATTAAAAAAAAAAACAACCCACAAACCTATAATAAATCGTGGCAATCTGGGTTACTTTGTCAAACTTGCAAAGCACACTAACCTTATAGAAATATATAAAAAAAAATACAAAAATAATTTTTCAATCATTTTACTATTAAAAATAAAATTAATAAAAAATTATTATAAAAATTTAAAAAATAAAACAAAACAAAACTGAACTGGAGAATACTATTCCACGATGCAATGAACGTGGAACGTGGTTAACAATAGTTCCCCAGCCCATTATTTTTTGTTAATAATTAATAATATATTAGTAATATTTGTTAACGAGAAACGGCCACCAGAGAGATGTCAACAATTGTCAAAGATACTATCACACGGAAATGACACGTGGCATCACAATCTGCGGGACTAGTGTTCTATATTTGTTTGCTTCAAATTCATGGATTGGCTCAAAATCTCTCAAACCCCACCAATTTTTAGCAACAAGAACAACAAAAAATCCCACTTTCCTTATCAAAGAGAAAAACTACTGGCATCAAAAGGAGCAATAGCATATAATACAATTTATATGGTAAGAGTAGTAGTGGCCATAACTCCATATACATTTTACTCTTTGTTTTGAGCTTTCCCATATCAAACACAGAACAAGAAAGGCACAGCAAAAATGGCATCCTCAACTTTGTTTGGCAACACTTTAACAGCTGTTTCTTCAAGAACCCACTTTCCAACCCCAATCTTTAACAACAACTCACTAGAATTGTTGTCTTCCGCACACTCTAACTACAACTTCAAAACCAAGACAAGTACTAGTGCTAAGAAATTGAAAGTGAAAGCTGTAGTGACTGAGACACCTGCTGGGAGTAAATCAGAAGGGAAACAATCGGAGCAAAGAAAGTTAAAGGTTCTGGTTGCTGGAGGTGGGATTGGAGGGCTGGTTTTTGCATTGGCAGCAAAAAAGAAAGGGTTTGATGTGATGGTTTTTGAGAAGGATTTGAGTGCAGTAAGAGGAGAAGGACAATATAGAGGTCCAATTCAGGTACAGAGCAATGCATTAGCTGCTTTGGAAGCTATTGATTTAGATGTTGCTGAGGAGGTTATGAGAGCTGGGTGTATCACTGGTGATAGGATTAATGGACTTGTTGATGGGGTCTCTGGTACTTGGTATGTTGTTTCCATCTTTAATCCTACATATATGCCCTCGTTTTGTTTTTCCGTTACTTGGTATTTATTTTGATTTAAGTCTATAGCTCTGTGGTTGGCCTCTCAAGTTTATGGTAATTTCGGTTATTTTTGAAGAATTGAAGCTTTGTAGTTGTGGTTCGCTGTATCGATGGTGATGAATTTGAAGAATCTGTTGGTTTGTTTTTCTTGCTGCTGAAGTTGTTTTGTAATTGTAGTTGAAGTTTATGAGTATGGTGATTAGCAAGTTGTGCTGGTTCTGATTACTTAAAAAAAGTGAAACTGATATATGAAGCTGAAGTTTGCATCTTTTTCTCACAATAAACTTGTATGAGGCTGTAAGTAATTTGTAAAGGTTGAAAGCGATGATTTTCACACTGACAATTCCCAAAACAGTGAAAGTGAACAAATTCCAGGCTTACTGATATGTAAAGTATTGAAATTCGGTTGGATATATCCCAACCTTGTTCTTTTTGCTTCTTCTTTTTTCCTTCTAATCAATCAGAATCAGATAGTGGGCTTACAAAACTTCTGAAACTGAAACTTTTTCTGTTTTTGGGCTTGTTCGTGAAATTTTCTAACAAAACTTGTGGTTTGGCCTCAACAGACCTGGAAACTTCTAATGAAAAATATAATTGTGTTCGAAGCAGCAGAAAGGATGATTGGTAGACCTGGATCACTTGCTAGTTTATACTATCAAAGAAAAGTCTTGTACTATCAACAAAAATTACATGTGTTTCAGAACTTTGTTGTTTTGATTGGCCTATCAGATGTAAGTGTTAGCCCCCAATGACATTGAATGATAAATGGTTATCAGGTATGTCAAGTTTGATACCTTCACTCCTGCAGCAGAACGAGGGCTTCCGGTCACAAGAGTTATTAGCCGAATGACTTTGCAACAAATCCTAGCTCGTTCAGTTGGAGATGATATGATTCTTAATGATAGTAATGTTGTTAGTTTTCAGGATGATGGGGATAAGGTAATATGAACTGCTGATTTGTTGAAGATTGTCCTTTTGTCAACTCCTTCCTTCATTGAGAGTTCTTTCTAGGTTTTCATTTCTTGCTCAATGGGATATTCATTTGACTTACTGGTTTGTCAATTAAAAGCATATTGTCCACATCTTGAATTTTCACATTTATTAATTTGTTCTTTGAAATTTACAAGTGTAGGTCACTGTGGTTCTCGAGAATGGGCAACAATACGAAGGCGATCTCCTAGTTGGTGCTGATGGAATATGGTCAAAGGTATTGCTATGTCAAGTTCTTTCTTTGTCCCTTTGAGAGCAAATTTTATCAAAATAAAAACTATCTTTTGAATGATCTCAACAAATGCTATCAGTCAATCGCCACAATAGAGTGTGCATATAAAGTTCTGTTACAAGTACAATTTATATTGTTCTGGAGTTAAGAACTATAGTGTGATTGAAATTCCTTATGTTTGTCTCCTGCACAGGTGAGGAAGAACTTATTCGGGCCCAAGGAACCAGTGTACTCAGGCTATACATGTTATACCGGTATAGCAGATTTTGTGCCTGTTGATATTGAGACTGTTGGGTATGTTTGATTTCATTGAATACCAACTTTCCACCTTAATAGGTGCTTTTTTTCTGCACAGGATACCTTGTTCAAATTCAATAGAATGTACAATTTTAATTAGTTGAATTGAATTTCATCTAGATGCTAACTTTGATTTTTTAATTTTTTTTATTGAAGGTATCGTGTATTTTTGGGTCACAAACAATACTTCGTTTCTTCAGACGTGGGTGCTGGAAAGATGCAGTGGTATGCATTTCACAAGGAACCACCTGGTGGCATGGATGCCCCCCATGGTAGATACTTTTTAGAAGCTCTAGATCCATTATAAGCATGCTCTGAATAGGATATTTTGTTGAAGTATTTATACAGTTGAAACATTCTTTTAGTGTTTCATAGAAATAAGTTTACTTCATGCAACATATTTGTGATCTTGGCTTGACAACATGATCATTCAAAGTCATCTAAACTCCTTTTTAAGATACAAAAGACAATTGCATCTGACAAGGTCTAAGCTTTCAACTGAGAAGTCATAAACCGAAAGCAATAAGGTTAAAATATGCTTGTGATACTATAGCAGTTTATGTTGTAAGAAAGGATGTTTGTGGAATGTAATCTGTCATGAAGTTCTTACTGCTTGGTAAATTTACAACAGGAGGTTCCTCCTTTTATAAAATATGGCTTTTGAGAAATAAATAGTATTTTCGTTCTATGTTACTGAAGTTATGTTTCAAGTATTTGTGGTTTTATTGGTCAATGTGGTGGAGTGGAGTGACACTGCTGAGTTTTAAATGAACTATGAGCGATTCTTAATGTTCATTTGGATTCTGAATCCTCTAACAAAGTGCACTTTAAAGTAAGATTAAGCCATAAATCCATGATAATATTGAAGAATCCATCTCATGAGTAAAAGGATTAAAATGGTGATGAAGCACTTTTTTTATCATTTTCTAATGTCAGTTTCTAATGTTATCTTTCCTATTCATATTTCTGCAGGTAAAAAGGATAGGCTCTTGAAAATATTTGAGGGTTGGTGTGATAATGTGATAGATTTGCTACTGACCACAGATGAAGATTCCATTCTTCGACGTGACATTTATGACAGGGAACCCATTATTACATGGGGAAAGGGCCGCGTGACCTTGCTTGGGGATTCTGTCCATGCCATGCAACCGAATATGGGTCAAGGGGGATGCATGGCCATTGAGGTATACCTTCCTCTTTGTGAATCTGGACCGATGCTTTATTGGTAGTTTTTACCTTCAAATGTATAAACGTTTCCAAGGATTGTATCACATAATTAACATTGGCCTCTTGTGTAATTCTCTTATGCTTCTTGAACTTTTGAATGTCTCCTTCACTGAAAAAAATATATTTATGTACATCCTCTTAACATCAATTTTTACTTTTATTACATAAAATAAATGAGCAGTATCATGTTTCTTATCGGATATTATTGTCTTCAAAAGTTCTTAAGGAGAGAGACTAAGCAAAAATTGAGTTGAATGAACAATTTCAAAAATACACCTAAATGAACTACGTATTTCAATGTGCAGGATAGCTACCAACTCGCATCGGAACTTGAGAGAGCATGGAAACAAAGCATTGAATCAGGAACCCCTGTTGATGTTCTTTCGTCACTAAGGAGGTAACATGTTAGATATTTTATAAATGATCTGAAAATGCATAAAATTTTGAGGCTGGTATAGTGTCCGGACATGAGACTCGAAAATAAAATGGAAATCATTCACGTGGACAATTGGAAGGCATCTCACAATTTTGAGTTCAAAGCTTTCTTGAGTAGCCTTCAGTTTAGCTCCCTTTAAGTAGTGACCACAGAACATTCCACTTAAAGAATAAGCATGTGGAGTGTAATGTGTACCTGTGCTTGCAATTGATAAGCATTGTTGCTAAGTCATCTCACCAGAACTCAGGCTTTATCTAAGGAACAATTAGCCGGTCCTTGAAATGCATTCATCTTGAAGTAATCAGTCAATGTTATCTGGATGTTTGTCTTCAGGAAACTTCTATTCTGCTGAAAGTGTCTCCTCTATAGAAGTATGTAAAGCTTTCTGTGAACAGATTATGATGTATCATGGGTAATGGACAAAAACTGTGTTTATAAACTATTTGCCTTGCCATTCTCTCTCTTTTTCTTGGAGTATGTGGTCGCCACTCACTGTGGAAGATCCTCTAATTTGGATGGTTTGCAGGATGTTGCATGCTATTTAGTACATTAGAATTAAGGATACTGGTTAGCAAGGACTGACCTGGTGTTTTTTACATATAAAATGATGGATGTTTATAACCACTAACTTTTCTAATTGATTCATACTTCCTTCTTTCCACAGCTATGAGAATTCTAGAAGACTTCGAGTTGCTATTATCCATGGAATGGCAAGAATGGCAGCAATTATGGCTTCAACATACAAGGCGTATCTGGGTGTAGGACTTGGTCCACTGTCGGTCAGTGTCTTTGATGATTGCATGTTAAGAAACTAAGATAGCAGTCAGAATTATTCGTCCATAACTGATATGCCCTTTTACCCTGTTTTCAGTTCTTGACAAATTTTCGGATACCTCACCCAGGAAGAGTCGGAGGCAGGTTTTTTATTGACATAGCAATGCCTGTAATGCTTGATTGGGTATTGGGCGGAAATAGGTTGGAACTTGGAAACCCAATTTTTTCTGCGTAGTTGATTTTTTTCTTGGATATTTACTATACATTTGTTACAGAAAATTTTCATCTGATTAAAACCATGATAACTCGTGTTCAAGTTATTTTCTTCTGAATGTAGAAGCTTATGGCATATTAGATGTAACATGTCACAGGTTTCTCTCCTGTAATTTGGGTTTTCTCGATGAGAGCTTTAGCATGTTCTTTTACTCTCTTTAGGACTGAAAATCTGAAGCTTTTATGTGATGAACAATTTAGAACTATGAGCTAATGGATAGTTCAGGATTCTAGAAAATATATTTAAGCATTGGAAATGAGAGGGTTTCTAGGTGTTATAATAAGTTCATATGATTATTCACATAAGGGTGGTTGGGATTGAGAAATAAACCAAGAATTTCTATAATCATAAGCTTCACATTTATCGTACCCTCTGTCCTGTTAATCTTTTTAACCCAACTGGAAAACTTATTTTCTTCTGCAGTTCAAAACTTGAAGGGAGGTCTCTGAGTTGCCGACTCTCAGACAAAGTATGTTGCCTTAATGACATTAATGTTATTTTCAAGGGTAGCTTATTTTATCTTATTCTTGAAATTAGAAGATTTTGATATGCGATGGAATCTAATATGTGATTGATCATATTGTTAGGCCAATGACCAGTTGCGAAGATGGTTTGTAGATGATGATGCCCTAGAGCGTTCTCTTAACGGAGAGTATGTGTTATGCAGCTGGTGAATCTTTTCTTGACACATTTTGTAATGATGCAACTACTGTCTCATTATCCATCTTCCTTGTTTTGTAGGTGGTTTCTTTTACCATGTGGAAATGATGCTGTTGCTTCACAACCTATTGGTTTAAGTAGGGATGAGAACAAACCCTGTGTGGTTGGGTATGCATTTGATTTTTATTTAATCGCAATAAACCAATTTCAACTCGGTGGATGACTTTATCATCACTCCACAACCATCCAGCATGACACATCTTGTGGTGTGTTTTGTAATTACAGGAGTGTCTCACAAGAGGATTTTCCGGGAATGTCCATAGTGATACCTGCACCGCAGGTAATACAGGCCTGATATGCCTACCGAGTTTTTGTGTTGCCCTTAGAAACTTGATTCCTATAATGATGATATGAAAAGTAAAAGTGTAATAGTAAGGTTTCTTTTTCATTAGAGTTTAAACAAAAATGCTCCTTTGTTGTTTTTTTTTTCTTTTTAATGTCAGGTTTCAAAAACACATGCTCGTATAACTTGTAAAGATGGGGCATTTTACTTGATTGATTTGCGCAGTGAGCATGGTTCCTTTATCACAGAGTAAGTTGTGGAAATCAAGATACATCTTCCTGTATTTCATATTTTATGATGGAGTTCTTCTCTAAGATTGAACTCTTATACATGTGCAGTATTGAGGGGAGACGGTATAGGGCACCTCCAAATTTTCCTACCCGATTCCATCCATCAGACATGATTGAGTTTGGTTCAGATAAGAAGGTGACAAACAATCTCTTCCCCGTTGATAGCTTTTCTTTTAAATTAAATTAAATCCATATTCTAAATGCAATCTAGTAACCAATATGTGCTGGTCTAACTTTCATTGTATCTTTACTAGCATGTCTCGTACGATAGTGTGTGTTTCCAAATAAATTTCATGAGAAAAACGTTGTGAGCTTCCATGTTCAGGTAATATTTCGAGTAAAGGTGATGAGGTCTCCTCCAAAGATTTCAGAGAAGAAGGATGAGGGTCAAGTTCTTCAGTCAGTATAAAACTCTGGAGGTCATTGAATTTTACTTGCACAGTAATTTATACAGCAATTATTCGGTGCAGTGAGCAATGTCATTCTGCTGCCATTTTTACACTCTAGGATTGGAAGTACAGAGCCTTGTATAAGATTTGGGAAATTCATACATTGTTCTAGTATGAACTGGAATTATTCTCAAAAAAAAAAAAAAAAAAAGAGATGCCAGTAAGATTATCAATGTAAATCCTCCATGAGTTTAAAGAATGATCAACGTAAGATTATTGGCAAAGATAGAAGGCAAATTATTATTTTTTTCCCATTCGAGCGTCCACCTAATTATGGTCCGTAAAATATACGCAGGAGATTCACTAGCTGCCTTGTGGCCATGGACACCAGGTTGATCTACCTCTCTCTCGATGTATTAATATGTTTCAACTGGCTATGCCGGGTACTGTATCCGAATAATTCTTCCTGTTAACAAGATAATTGGGAAATCAATCAGTAAAGAGATGAGCATAACTCCCCTTTCAAACATGTGGATAAGCTTACCATGGATTAGTGTTCTTGTGATAAGCATAAAAAACAATTGAAGAACAGGAAATGAATCAGAGCGCAAGCAATAAAGAAAGCATAAAGAGTTTAAAAAAAATGCAATGGAAATAAACTGCATGTGTAGCCAGAGAAATACAGTGAGAACAAGATGCTTGAGCATCAAGTTAACCATCTCATGTTTTGATTCCACCATGAAAGCATTTCTCAGAGAAACGAAGCTTCATAAATCTGCAGCTGCAGGTCAAGGTTTTGGTTCAAAGCAACTTTTGTGCAGCCCATTTGCAGATAAGTTTTCACACAGCCCATAAATCAAAACAGCAATTATTGAGCTTCTGCTTTGAGAGGTGCAAATTGCGGTTCACACATGGAACCATTGACAAAAGCTCACCTGCCCTGGCCTTCAATAATGTACCAAAACGAGACTAACCTAATACCAGCCACTGTGGCGCTATAGTCCAAGGAACCCTCCTCTTCATGTCAACGAGTTGTCACCATCCTAAATTTTCATGGCGATCTTCTAACTTGAGATCTTGTATCACACAACCCTCCAATTACCCATCACTTTAAAAGCCCACACCAAGTGCGACTGTCTCCCTGTGGATGACAAAAGCAACAATGCATTGCCAATCTGAGCGCCTCTTCCAAGGACAAGATAGGCCACCACCACCCCCCTCCTCACGAGACAAAACTAAGACAACGTTTTGATTAATCTCTATCACCTCAAATCATCATGTACAAATTTATTACATATACTGTAGATTGCTACATATATTCAAGCTTGATCCATGGCTGCATTTTAATCTTATATATGTGTGTCGATTTTAGGTATGACTTAGATCAAACAAAGTGGACCCAGTATGTTTGTCTTTGGATATACAGACATGACTACTAGTGAAGACCTAAGCCCATGCTCTCATTAAAAACCCAAGAAGGAAGATCCATATAACATCATTCACAAACCATCTGTTAGGGTTTCTGTACATATGATGTTTGCAATTGCATGTGCTAGAACTAGAAGGAATAGTATTAAAGGTTTGACGAAGAGGAGGTGGCACGTGATGGATGTAAACAGACGGTGGAGATTGCACGTGATAGGATTGAAGTCAGGTTTCATGTGGTGGTGGTGGTGGCAGGTGCAGGCTCAGTGACCGTTTGGGGTGCATTAATTGCTTTCTTGCTATGGCCATTTCTTATACTAGTGATTTTGTCAGGTTCGGATCGAATTATTGGTGCTCAAAAATGGAATTCCTCATGTGGGCCTCAAGGAAAGAATCTGTGAAGAGGAGAAGGTGGTGGTGGCATTCAAGCTGCTCAGCCGGATCGACTTCACTATCTAATCATGAAAACATAAATCAGCATTTTTTTAACATTGTTTCAACATTCAAACAAGCCTTCCAAGAATTATTGCCTCATGTATCGCTCTTAAAATTTTGCTTTCCGGTAAAATCGACCCAAACCATGTGCGGGAATAAGAAATATATACTGGTTGGTAATATATTAAAATAATATTTTTTAAAATTTATTTTTGATAACAGTATTTTAAAATAATATGAAAATATCAACCTCCATTCAGGTCGTACTCTTAAAACAAGACCTTCATAAGGGTGTGTTTGGGAATGTGGTGCAAATCATGTTCCCTCAATTTTTGAAATTTTTTTTGAAATAATTTTTTTATGTTTTCAATTCGTTTTGATATGTTAATGTTAAAAAAAAAATTGAAAAATAAAAAAAAAATTATTTTAATACATTTCTAAGCGAAAAACACTTTGAACCGCCACCGCCGCCATAATCCAAAACACATCAAAAATGACCAAATTGTTGTTGTTATTTCATGGATAAGATTGGTAGTTTGATACCCATCTGTGTCTTTTGCATGTCCAATTCCTCAAGCAAATCATTTGTGTCGATGCTTCACAATATTTTATAGCAATCAAACTAATTAAGCTTAATAGTGTCGGACCATAGCTTGTCTTTACCATATTTCCTCATCAATGATCATGTTTTGGTAGTGCCAACAACGTATCTTCAAGATGATCAAATGGCAATAAGTACAAAACGGGTAGAGATTTGGATCATGAAACGGCGTGTGCAAAATCATAGAGGACATTCCAAAAAAACAATTTTAGGGTTTGGAAGTAGAAGCACAAGACAAGGTAGTCCTCCACTAACCTTGGATGCTACATAACACAACCATGAAGCCACACTTGTAGTAGAAAATATGCCCAAAGATCTTGGATTGTTATTAGCTTTGAATTGTCAAAGTTAGCAAACCATATTATTAGTAGAGAAAAGGCTAGTAGAAAATATGCCATAAATTCACTCAACAAAAACAGACTTTAGCTCAATGATTCGTTCACTATTTCCCCCAAAAGGCAAACCATTAATTTAACACAACGAAAACCTAACATGAAAGTTAGAAATCCACAGTAGAAGAAGAACTAATGTGGCCCATCTTAATTATAATAGGATTACCTAGCAATTATAATAGGTTCTTTATGAAATAAATGGTATCCAATTCAACCAGCTATGAGTATTCCGAAATGGGATAGAAATAATGTTTTAAAGTATTTTTTATTTAAAAATATATTAAAATAATATTTTTTAATTTTTAAAATTTATTCTTATATCAATAAATCAAATCTATTCAAACTTTACTTTTGAGAAGATGATTGCTGATCAAAAAATTTCCTAAGTGGTTTAATAATAAGAGTTTGAAACTAATGAGTTTATTTTTTCTGTGATCTCAGATTCGAGCGATGTGGTTACTAATATGATGACCACTGGAGATTTACATGGTCATTAACTTTAGGACCCGTGAGATTAGTCGAGGTGCGCGCAAAATGACCCGGACACCCACGTTAATAAAAAAAAAAACTTGTTTTTTTAATTTTTATTTGATGGTAAGAATATTTTTGAATTAGCTCCTATGTTGATGGAGATTAAGTTTTGTTTATATGATTTGAAAAAACACATTATTAATACATTTAAAGAAATATAATAGGTTTTTATATTAAAAAGGGAGGGGGGAGACAAATTTCATTCACCGTCAAATAATCATGTTAATGTGTTCCGGCACCGATATCATTATCTGGCATGCCCTTCCCAAAAACAACAAAAGAAAAGGCAAGGCAAGGCAAGGCACGGGGGTGTGAAAACTGCGAAGGACTCCACCGTTAGTCCACCTTTGCTCCCTTCTTCTCCCATCTCATCAACTGTACGGCCTTCTTGGGACCCCACACATCACGCGGCCCCCACCTTATGTTTACTTTTCTAGCTGCCGCTACCTTCCAAACTAGGCTACCCAGTTCCCCCAAGATTACTTCTTACTTACACTTATTTGCCAAAGTCTCACATCTCAAATTCAGCTGTCCAAATCCAATTTCCCACTCAAAAATTTAATTTAAAACAAAAAAATAAAAAAATTGTATTTTTTAAAAATATATTTTTAAGAGACAAAACCTGGTGTCAAAAGATGAGCGGTGAAAAGTTTCCCCGTGTCAGGTTTCCCACTGGAAACCAGTATCTTTCTTTATCACAAATTCCGAGACAAAACAAAAAGAAAATACAATAATATAATATTTCAAAACTCAAGATTTTGCCTCGATTCTCAAAAGAGGTGAGATTACTTACTCTCGCTCGCCACTCGCGTAAACACCTTTGCCAGTGTTATCAAAATCACCCAAGATTCTTGTGTCCTTCTCTTGCCTTTTTCAATCTCGTTTCTTTCTTTCCCCGTAAATTCTTAGCCTGAAAAAAGATAAATATGAAAAAGCAAGAGTTGCCAGTATTCATCCATCCACAGGGACAGGAACAGGAACAAAACGACACTTTTGAGGGGCTAAACGACGCCGGGTTCTGATACCTGGGCTCGCCTTGAAAATGACCTAAAATGCCAAACATTTTCCATTGGAGACCGTCCTGAAATTACTCCACACCTTCCAAGCATATACTTGCCTCTTTCTACTCAATAAGATGCACACGTGCACATGAGGCCCGTTTAGAGAGCTGAGCCTATGGAGCTCCATTGATTAATTCCAAGATGACACTTCATTTTAACAAGGAATTAAAATTGATTAAACTCTCAAATGTATTAAAATATAAGTGTTTCATTAAAATCATAAAAAAAACATTTCTTAGCAGGCCGTACATTAGAGTAATTAACTAGAAAACTAAAAGGCGTCGTGAATTTACAAATGTACAATGGATCCTCTCACGTGTTAATGTGGATGGATTGTTTATAGTTTTATTTTCTTTTTATTTTTTTTAATTTAACCTTTATTAGATAAAATTATAAGCAAATTTATTAGGATAGGATGAGATTAAAAGAGGGAGATCAAAGTAAAAAAAAAAAAATATAAGGAACTGTTGGCTTTAAAAGCCTGGAAAAAATATTTATTATAGTCCCTATACTTTATAAATTATAGATAATGGGTACATTCAATTTCTAAAATTATTTAATTAATATCATTGATTTCTTAACACGGTTTGAAAATAAATAAAGTTTAATAAATATATTCAAACAATGTTTAATGCATGGGTGTCTTAGTTAGCTTTTCCCTTGAAAACATGTCTTTAATATGTCATTAATTATTAATTATTGGTAATGCATTAAAATCATATTTAATTTTACAGGTTTGTCATGTTATTTTTTCCTCTCCAAGAATTAATATTTGTGTTTCTAATGATAAAACTAGTGACCCCCTTTATAATGTTGAATAAATAACTGCGGATCATAATGTATATTTATAAATCTAAATTCTAGCAACTATATCTTATCTATTATCTATTTTAAAAGCTTTAGGTATTCATATTTTATCAATTAGCTTCGAATATCCATTCATGTATTTATTATTTGATCAATTAGCTTCGAATATCCATTCATGTATTTATTATTTGAGTATTATTTGTTATTTAATATAAAATAAAAAAGTAATATATACACACACACATCTCAAGCCAAGTTTGGATTGAGTCCGGGGGTGTAAAATTTATATCTTTAATAAATACTCACTTAAGAAAAAAAATGAAAAACTTGAAAGTTTGGATTTCATAAATAAAAAAATTATTTTAATAAATAAATTTAGTGAACACAATCAGGTAAATATCTCATCTTGTGAAATTAATATCTTGATCTATATTTATTTCTTGATTTTTCTAATTATATTTTTATTTATCATTTATAATTATAAGCATGTTAAAAAAAAAGGTGTATATATATATTTTTTTTAAAAAAAAAATATTTAACCTGCTAAAGTATCTGGTGGTATCTAAATTCACAAATGGTAATGTACGATTGCAGAATCATATGGCCACCGGATCTCTTCAGGTAGATTCGAAATGTAGATCTCAGCTCACCACATGTTATGGGAAGATGTCGTTTTAGCATTGCCAAAATTTGAATGCTAGCAAACATGTATTTACAACAAATAATATGAATTGCGATGCTAACATATAAAAAATTATTGAACATTAAACGACAGGACAGCTATCTAAGGTTTCCTTCGATTATAGAAATTTAAACTCTCTTTTCTTTTTTTCTTTTCTTTTTTTTTTAAAAAAAAGTCCTTTATACGCTTTGTTTCATAGTACAACTCGTTTTCCCATATACATACATTTTTTCAATTCTCCATTTTTTTATAATTACTATCAGAAAAAGAAAAAAGAAAAAGAAAACCCAACCCCGAGAAACCCTTGGAAAAACAATATATTTATATAATATATATATATATATGATGCCACTTTTCTATCATCACCGGGAAACCGACTCAGCCAATTTCCCAATTTTCTCAACAAGTTCAGGCGACAGTTTTTTAACCGGTTTCCTCTCCTTCTCTGGTCTAAAATCAAACCCCAGGGCATCCGATACTTCCTCGGAGCTCCACCCGGCTTTACGTAGAGAGTCCGAAAACCGATCCACTTTCAAAAGCAAAGCATCCAGGACTGCTTGATTGTCTAAAATTACCATTTCACCCTCGAAAAAACCCGACGCTGATACCTCAACCATTTCCTCTATGTCGGACTCCTTCCACCCGCCTTCTCTCAAAACCGACCCGATTTTCTCTATATAATCCCCCACCCATTTCGGTATTTCGGATCTTCTCATCTCAAAAAACCGTTCCGGGGACGAAGATCCCGACGAGGACGACGCTGAATTCCTCCTCCTCCTGTCCACCGCCGCGTCACTCCAAAACTCTACCCATCTCGGTGTCCTCGACCCGTTTACCAGACCCGTATCCAAACTCTTCCGCGACAGATTGTTGGATAACCCAGTAGATTTCTCACTAACAGACTTCTGTTTTTTTATGATAATCGGGTGAGATTCGGAGCTCCGAAAGAGAGATTCACGGTCAAAGAAATCTGATAAATCCAACCCGCAACAAAAGATCCGACTTTCATCGATAAAGAAAATGGGATTGCCCGCTAGGGATGGCTGACAAGGAATGTAACAATGGTTAAAAATGGGAATCAAAAGAGGGGCTCTTTTAAGTGAGTTTCTCGCGACTCGTAAGGCTTTTTCCGGGTCGGATGGTCTCGGGCCCCAAGATTTCGACCACAGAGTGTTTCGGGCAATTTGGAAGCAAATAGCAGCGATTGGGAGGTCAAGGGAGGCGCGTAGGTGGAGGCGGGCACCAGCAGAGCGCCAGTCAGGGAATCCTGGGCCGACAGGGAGGCCAGCAGAGAGGACGGCGCGGAGGTCAGGAGGGAAAGCAAAGCCGAATTCAGCCTCCGATCGGGCGAATTCAGATTCAGTAAGACCAGGTTGGACTTGGATGCCAGAACTGCGCAAGTGGGTAATTACTTTATCAGCTAATGAAGAGAAAGAGAGGAGGCTGTTGCGAGGTGGGAGTGTGGTGGTTGTTGATGGGGCAGCTGCTCGAGCTGAGAGACGGCGTAAGCCGGCAATATGACCCGGGTTTAGGCCGGTCATTCTCCGGTCCACGTCTACCATTGTTGTTTAGTTTCAAAGAAAAAACAAGAAAATTGTGGACAGAGAGACAGAGAGAGTGTATAAAACAAGAAATGGGTTATCGTTTCTGGATGAAAGGCTTAAGGAGGTTTGTGTTTTCTCTTTTAATTTACCTATTAAAGGAGAAGCGGAAAGGATTGAGAATATTTTGTGTATGTGAGGCGCAAATGGAGAAAAGCGAAGGAACTCCTAGTGCTGGTAGAAGATAGAAGGCTTTTTAAGAGAGAGAAAGAGGGAGGAAGAGGGAGAGCTTTTGTTTTGTAAAGAAAGGTGGGATATTTATAGCTGTTAAAGGATGGAGCCTACCTGTTTCAGATTTTGGTTTAATCAGTTTTATCTTTTAGCTTTCCTTATTTAACCTTCAAGTTCCCTCCAATTACTACTTGCTGGTAGGATAATTAGCATCGCTGCTAATGGTAAAGAATTTTTATTTTTTTAAAAGTAAAATTTTATGAAACTGACTCTTGAAATAGTATACAAAAAAATTATTTTAATCATAAAAAAAGGGAGTTTTATTTTGGTTATATATATTATTATTATTATTATTATTATTATGTATGATTCAAATTAAGAAGGATTTATATAAAATAAAATAAATTTTTAAATCTAATAAATGCATTTGGAATAAAATTAAAAGTAAATCAAAACCCTAAAAAGTAGTTTAACCGGTAAAATCTTGAGTTTATTTTTTAATAATCATGAATTTAAATCTTTTTAAAATTATTAAAGATTTACATAATCGTTAATTTTAGAATTTATAATATTAGTAAGATACACATGAAATTATCCATGTATTCACATTAATAATAATAATTAAAAAAAAACAATCAGAAGGACTGTTACGGTCCAGTCAAATGAAAAACAGGAGGGGGATAGTGTATTTATAGGCTGGACATTTACTTTTCGGCATCCAAAAATCGCTGTGCGAGATTACTTGAGAACAGAATATCTGCAAGTAGTCAAGGGTAGAAATGCAACAGAGACTCGAGAGGGGGAGAGAAGCAACGGCTCCTCAAAGTGGAAAGTGACAAAGTGTGGGTAATTGGGAGGTGATTGTGTTGGGATGCTATACGGTCACTTTTAACGGGAATTTAGCACAGGAGAGGGAGGTGATACTAAGCCAAAAAAAAGAAAAAGAAAAAAAAAAAGGAAGAGGAAGAAGAAGAAGATAGAATTGGGGTGATGGATTAAACTTTGTCTTAAATTCCCTACCTCTTTGAAAAAAATGCTGTGGTCGAATCAATTCATTTGACGATCGTACCTTTCTTCCATTCTTTTGTTTTTTTTATATATATATATATGCACACTCCTACTTCTTCTTTGATTCACTACTGTTTAACTTTCTTTCTCTGCTTTTGCTTCTGGTCTGAACTATCTGTGGCCCATGAGAAATCATGGCCTGTTGACAGCCGAGATAAAGCTAAGCACATAATCATAATGGCAACTTGTTGTATGCTAACGTTAACTGCTTTTTATTTCTCATTTGTTTAAGCAAAGATAGACCAGTTTCTGTAGGAAAGCTAATCATTGGCTATCCACACAACAAGAGTATCGACAGGTTAATATTTTGGTGCTCAACACCACTTCATAAAGATAAAAACCATGCTCGTCACTTTTCTTTTCTAGCCACCATGATCTTCTGGGGAAAAATCCATGCAAGTGTGTGATGGCCGGCTTCAGTACTGCAACTTTACTAACTCGAATAATTCTTGTGGGAACACGGCAAAACTTCAATTGATTGATTTTTCATTTACAATGAAGAAGAAAAATGATTTGTGCTTGCGATTCCATCAAAATAAAGGTTTGTGTGTGTTGAACATGCACAGGCCATGCTTGACAATCATAGCAGCATGAGGCACATGAGCGAATTAAGGGCCTTCCGTCTTTGATGAGCATGATTTGGTAATGCGGTGCGCATTCCATTATGCTGGGGGCACCGCCATTAATTGCGTTTAGGCATAATAACTCTTGGACGTTTATGGACGCACCAGCACATGCAATCCTATAACCTTTAATGATCCAACTTTCAAACACTTCCAAAATAAGGCTAAATCAATCTTCTCTAGCTACCTGTGCTGAGCTCATTACATGCACTCACGAGCCATCCGAGCTAGGGATCAAGCTTTTTCCAAAGCGGGTGTGGCTGAGAAGTTACTACTTACAGCTACACCCACCTTTTAGACCAATGAAACCCCCACTAATACAAGAGTACTTTCAGCAAATTCAGACATTATTGGGAACAATAAAATCCCACACACTTTTTGGAGAGGCGTTGCCGTACTCACGTGGCATTCACCCCCAAGTGTACAAACACCTAACTTGTTGCTTATAATCCATCAACTCATGTCCTAGCAAGCGACGGATTAGGACAGTCAATTAATAAGATATCATCAAAAATACACAAACAGACATGGCCCAATGGGTGTTATAATTAACCTAATAACCTCAATTTGTTTAATTGTTATATGATTAAGAAGAATTGTTTTATTATGTATATATAGCTTCAAATCCAACAAACATAAAACAATAAATAAATAAATAAATAAATAATCAGGAGAAGATTGTTTAGCTTATGCGAAAACTAGTCTAAAAAAATATTATTTTTTTTTAATGTGATGCTGTTAAAAAGAAAAAAAAAGGGGAAGAGGATAAGTTAGCCTCTTGTGTAAATGTTGAGGAGTTGAACAAGTCATAGCTAGGCAGAAAAGGACTTCGAAGGAATCAAAAGAAAAGGAGGTGGGAATTACTATTTGGAGGTGTGGGAAGGAACCCATCATAGGTGGGAACGAAAAAGCAGGCAACAGCCGGCAGTTAGATCACAACGTCTCTCTCTCTCTCTCTCTCTCTCTATATATATATATATATATATATATATTTTGACAACGGATTCTTATGTTCGGCGTCTGCTGGCAATGCCTCGTAACCGTTGCCAACCAAGCTATGAGTCTGCCTGTAATTGCTCCTTTTTGTCATAACAAGTCTTGTACTTCCTCCTTAATCTGTTAATTGCTCAAAACAAATAATCTGTCTTCTTCCATGGATTTACTTAAAGCTAGATGGTATAATACATTGAAGTAACTCTCTGTGTGTCTATATATATAACCAATTGTGGGATCAAGATAATTGATTTCGTAATACGGGAAATATATCCAATTGTGTTTAATAATTTTTTTTTTAGAATTAATTTTTTATTTAATTAAATAATAATAAAAATAGATATGCACATGAAAGTGATCGAGTAAGATCCAAGAAAACAATATCATGCAAGGTTACACAAAAAAAACACCTACTAATATTAAA
>Ga0307515_10003453_pt1 | contig 33250 bp, 43 predicted proteins | sample 17_EM_MG_FD_194513 | JGI IMG/M metagenome (GOLD analysis project Ga0307515, IMG submission 194513) | Populus trichocarpa ectomycorrhiza microbial communities from riparian zone in the Pacific Northwest, United States - 17_EM | ecosystem: Host-associated > Plants > Roots > Unclassified | place... | reverse complement strand
GGTGGAAGGTCGATGTATTGGACGATATCTGCCCTGTCGACGAACGCAGAGTCTATAAAGCAGATGTGGAATTAAGGGTCGGGGGAATAGGGTGGAGGTTTATTTCGTAAACTGACCTATGGCTTTTGGAAGGTTGCTCGTGGCCAGCACAAGAACGTTCTTTTTGTGCTTGAGTTTGTCGAGTTGGGTTAGGAGTGCGTTGACGACCTGTGTAACATATAATATGCTCAGTCAGGTGGTGAGGTTAGTTCTCAGGATGCAGGACTGACCCTAAGACCATCAGAGGGTTCCGTGCCAGCCATAGCAGCTGCCCGTGCAGCGGTCAAAGATTCCACTTCGTCTAAAGAAGTAAATAAGCCCCGATCCAAGAACGGCTTGAAGAGCTCGGAGAAGGCTCCACCCTACCTATTAAAACCACAACAAAGCGGTTACCCTCCTCAATCATCTCCATAACGCTCCCGAACAAGCCTTGAACGAGCTTCCCGGACTCGGAGAACCACTTGGAGAAGAGAGAATGAGCATTGATCTCGAGTAGTCTTGCGTGGTCGTATCTGGTGAGAGGGGGAGTATTTGAGTTTTTTCGAATCGGGTTTGGAAGGGCGGAACGGAATGCGGGTTCGAGGGTTCAAGGATTTGCTCTGGTGGGATGGGTTACGCACCTGTGAGCGAGCCGGATCGAGAGTTTTTGAGCGAGAGCTCGACATAGAGAGGTTTTCCCTGTCCCTGGAGGTCCATGGAGCAGAACCACTCTGTTCCACGACACGATGTTGACTGCAAGACCGAAATCAGACGCATATAGTCAGGTACAATTCCACTGCAAATGGGGGTGGGTCCGCACAATCAACGTCCGCGTCGCTGAACGAGATCGTCGCGTAGATATAATCCAGCAACTTGGACTTGACACCATCAGCGTAAATCAGACTCTCCCAAAGCCCTTCCAAACTCCTGCTAGGCATCTCACACACGGTGGCAGAAACGACTTCTTCACCATCGCCATTTCCAGTACATTCTTCGTAGGCGTCGTCGGGATACGGCTGGAACACGTGGATCCGCAGGTCGGCTTGAGAGATTGGAATGGATCGGTCGGGGCAAGAAGATTCTGAGGCGTAGATTCGTTCTACGGAGGATTCGAGTTTTGGGATGGCTTCCCAGCCCTCGATGACGGTTGCAGGCCAGATGACGGCACCGAAGGATGTGGTGATGAACTCGTGAGCTGCCTGTCGGATGACATCGAATCTGGCTGTTGCGGTTCTGGAGAGGCGTACTTCGACTTTCGGTGGACCCGAGATCAGTGCTCAAACGCGTCGGCTCCCAACCTGGGTAAACTATCGACTCACTGTGTACAGGCCAAGTAGTTGAACCGGCACCGCGGGTTTCTTCGGTCATTTGTCTTACTCTAAGAGAGGTTGGGGGAGCTGAAGTGAAAGGCGAACACGAGGATAACCCGTGGCCTTCAATTAAGCTGATCGCGTCCAATCACGTGCTGCAACTTATCTAGCATATGTTCAGCGGGGTGCAGTTTGGGGATGACGATGCTACCACTACAAGAAGACTGAGCACGACAGCGCTGGGGGCGAGTGGTATCCCGCACCAGTAATAAAACACACCATCGAAGTTAAAACATTATTTCTTACAATGGACTATTTCGAGTTAACAAACCACAGTGCGCACACACACTGGGCTGGTATGTATCAGGATTAAAACACCAAAGCATATATCATCTCATTTTCTGTCCTTCCAAGATTTTTCTCTCCCTCTTCCTCTAATCTCGACCTCAACCCATAATGTCCGGCAGGGGCTGCCTCCTCACCCAATCTTGCAATTCATGAATCGAACACTGGCTTGCCTGGGACCCAACCCTATCTGAGTCCGCGCGTCCTAAGAAGGGGCTCCTACATAACGGAAGATATGAGACCAAATCAACCCTCATTACGGTTTATAAAGATCAAGGTAGGAAGCGGACCTATCATAAGCTGGAACTGGGTCTACTTCGACTTGAGACCCGACGGGTTCAAAAGTGACCGTCAAACCGGAATCGTCGCGAATAACGACAGAGGATCCTTCGGTCTTGATGGAGAGTTTCAACCGTGGCGGCCAATCAATCCATGGCTGACGGATTCGTCCCGTCGCTGTGGATGCGGGGGCAACTGTGGGATCTTCCCCCTCAACTTTATTGGGAGAATTCGCAGACAGCCTGAACGTGATGTTTCCATTTTTGCGACGGCAGTATTCACTCCCGTCGGAATACCGATAGAAGACACTTCCGTCACTGTGATCGTCGCGTATCCCACACGCGGATGTTAGACCGGCAAGTTTATGTATTCTGCAGGCAGCGAGAGAAAACGCACGTGTTGTGATAATGATACGCGTTGTTCTCATGGTCATCGTTCGAATATAAGGTACCCTGAAGAGCAATATTAGCATATACCCTCAGCGATCTTGGGCTCCTGAGCTCGCTCCACAGCGTCGTGGACTCACATCTTCCTTTTGGTTATGGCCTTCAACGTGTACTCCGGGACAAAACTCGCCTTGGCAGCAGTCAGGAATCGTCAATTGCATGGTGGAATACCGTAGAGGGTTTTGGTGCGGTGAGTCAAGCGGGAGAGCGGTCGGAATTCTATGACGCGATACGTCGGCGTCTTGATGCTTGGTGTATTTGAAAATGAGGAGACGAGCGGAGCCTGCACTGAGTTCCTGAGAAACCCCCGCCTCGGGCTGAATCTGGCTAGAAGGTGACCTTATTTGGGCTTGCGGGTGAGGATGTATGCTAGGACAAAAGCCCGGCGCAGAAGAAAAAAGCAAAGTTGATAGCAATCACATCACTATAAACACTCTAGAGTACTAGCGCAAAGAGTCAGCGCACCACCGTCCGGAAGGATTGTAACTAAGAAACAAATCGCTCGGGGAATAGGCTTTGTGCACATCCCTCAGAGCGTCTTTTCGTGGCGTCTCTCCAACTCCTCTGCCACCAGTTCAAAGGGCGGGACGACATGGGTCTCATCGCTGCTGCTAGGCGTAGCAGTCCCACTTCCAACCTCAGTCTCATACGCTGTTCCATTAACCGACTCCTCCCTCCCCCCCTCTCTTTCTTTCTCCTCCGCAACCTTGTCCTGATAGTTCTTGACCCTCTTGGCCTGAGCCTTCTTAAGTGCCCTCGTCCCTCCCGCATAGAAAAAGAACAACGATCCTCCGACGATGGTGTACCCGTACCACGCCACACGACTGAAACATTCCAGGCTATCTTCCACAGTGAGCAGCATGAACGGAGCCGCGGCGTAGTTCATGATCATAGCGGTCAGAACGATTCCGGACCAGTCGTAGATCTTTTTGTTGAATGATGGAGAGGTGGTGGGTTGACCGGGGACGGGGATGAAAAGTGGACGAACGCTGGAACGAACCAGTCGAGCGGCGGTGGTAACGAAACCGCCGAATGCAAACGTGAGATAGTAACCCGGGGAGACACCATGCTAGAAACTGAATGTCAATAAGCAGTCAGAACGCATCAGCAAGATAACGTTACCCAGATAGCGCTGACGGTAAAAGTCATCATACTGCTCTTGAATCCAGGCTTGTCTCCCTTCTTGGTGATCCTCTTGTAGATGCACTCTCGCAACCAAACGTTTGTCTTCATGTTCCACGAATCGAGTAACATCTTAAAGTTCTCGGCGAATTCGATATTGAGCACACGAATATTAGCGGCGCCGTCCCAAAGAGTCCTGCCTTCTTCGTTGTACCCAGTGAACCCGAGACCGGTAATGATGGCGGCACCCTAGATGAGAGCTCAAAAGTCAGCAGAGATCGTTTGCGTGCAATGGGTGGGCACGGACCTCAGTGAGAGTCCAGATGGCGTAATACTTGGATCTTTCAAAGAATCCAGCAATCTGGAAAAAGAAAAGCCTTGAGGCCGAGCACATCAGTTCTGTGGAGTAAGACACGTTATCCCTCCAGGCATACCTTTCCGCGAGAGTGATCCTTCCAAACCATGGCTTCAACGTCTCCGCGTAACTAAACTTGCCATACAACGTGACAAAGAGTCCCAGATACACCAATCCGGTGGCGAGCTTGAAGTACCCAACGCGTTTCCTACCGGATGGCAGAAGTCGTTTCGGTACGAAGCTGGGATCATGGAGGTGTCTAGGAGGTGTAGCACTCTTGAACAGCTTCTCGGTGACCAGAGCGTCGTATTCGGCGTATTCTAAAAATGGGCCGACGAGGAAACCTGGGAAATAAAAAGTGTATCCGAGGAAAGCGAGGAGGGATGGGAATTTTTGTTCCGTTACTCGTCGTTCAAGTTGCCATTTGTCCAGTTCCTATATGGGCGGGTCAATGACGATGAAAAGTGGCGACGATATAGGTAAAAAAACCTACCTCGGCGCGCCGTCTGCCATCATACACGTTCCAAGCGAACGTGGTGAGTTTCATGACGAGGACCATTTGGGGACCTGTGACTTCCATGGTCTCATAACTGAGATTGAAGAACGCCCGAATGATATGGCTGTTCAAATTATTGTCAGGTAATTATTGTCAGGTAGATCGTCGAATTTCCTCATGAGGTGCGTGCGTACTTTGTTAACAGATGTCCCATCACGAATCTAACAAATACACCGCGTTTAGTAAACGCGTTTTGTTTTTAAAAATCAAAGATAACGCACATGAAAACGAGCCATGGCATCCGTTTATCCGTCATACCCTTGGCCAAGTAGTACGTCACGAGGATATCCAACAACAGTTGCAAAAACGCGTTGAACATGTTGAGCATGCCGAGGAGGTAAAACAGCGTGACGGAAACGTTGAAGACATGCTTGAGTCCGACCGACGGCACGCGGACGAATACGCTTCCAAGCGGATACGAGATGAGTAGACATGATATCAGCTGTGAGTTTCCAAGTCAATATCAACAAGTTTCGAGGGGTTCGAGAAAGACGCCTCGGATGCGTTGGCGGTTTGTGGGAGTCGATCATCCGCTGTGGTCGAAAAGCGAATGTTCACCTTGATCTGGTCTACGGAGGCACCGAGCGAGTCTGCGAGAGAGTTGAAGAGACCGTCCATGATGAAGGGCACCAGATGATGGTGGATGCTCGTCTACACCGAGGAGTGGTTGATTGGGGTAACCGAGTAAACACGCATGGCCGTTGGGGCTTCGGCGGATCCCCAGCGCCCGAGAGCGCCTGCATAAAGGGTTCCACCAACATCTTTCCACGCTTGTTCTGACTGTTTTTTACTTCAAGGAAAGACATATATTAAAATACCAATGGAGATTGGGCGGGAAGTAACGTTGAGCACACACTAAGCAACTATGTAATACATTCAGACAACCAGAATTGGAAGGGAAGGTAACACAGGATTAGACTTGGGGACTTCCAGCGTACTGAGGATAGTTGGGTTGGGATTGAGGGATAACGGGGGGAGGACCGTAGTTAGGGTTGCCGCCAGGGGGGTACGTAGCAACGTTGGGATTAGGAGAGTTGATGTTCTTTTCGAAGTTCACGGTCCCCGGGATCCACTGAAGGTCCTTCGCGTCACTCATCCAGACGTTGTTGCCAACCCTGAGGGCAGCCGTAACTAGGAGGATGATGTATCCAAGAACTATATAAAGAATCCAGTTTAGCACGACAATCGCAATTGCACAGGCTTTGGGACGCACGTATTATCCAGTTGAAGAAACCAAACGCAGCGATCGCCTGAGTGGCTCCGCAGACTATAAATGATTATTAGAACCAAGGTATCGAAATGAAGGTGGTAAGCACATACAGGAGCCCGAGCAAGTAACAACACCACCCATAGTGGCAGCGGTCTGAGCACCAGTGGAGAGCCACATGATGCAGAGGTAGGACAGCCATCCAACCTGGAAGCCAACCTTAGACGAGAAGGCCCCATCACGGATGCGACCAACAACGATCCTAAGGACCGCACCGTGAGTTACTGGTGGGCGCGCGCAAAGCACGAAGCTCACATAGCGGCAATAGAAGTCAAGTGGATGACTGAAGTTGCGACACCGAGGGCGGAATAAGTAAAATAAACGCCAATGTAACCCGAAGTTTGGGTCAATGTGTACGCGGAGAGGGCGAGCACGAGGAGAGCAAGGATGTTGGTCGCCCCTGTTAACAAGCACGTCAAATTAGCGACGCGTCAAGACGGGGGCGAGTAAAATCTCACCGAGGACGGCAGTTCTAACGAGGGGGAGGGAGATTGACATTGCAGAGGCAGAAAAGAGGGGGAAAGAAGAAGAGAGCTAAGGGAGTGACAGGACCAAGACATTCTTTTTGTACCCTGGGGAACAGATGGCAGCCATCTATCAAACTGGGCGCGGATCCACATTGAGCTGATTGGCACATGGGCGGCGTCGAATGTCATTTGCTTTGTTAGTGCGCAACAAACGATCGAATCGACCGAGGATGGCTCGAGCAGTTCCCGGGCCAAGCAAGGCACAGGGGGGGGTATACAAAGGGAATATGCGGTCGAGAGTGACCCTCAATGAGAGCCTCGTTACGGTCTAGGGGAGGGCCCGTGATGGGAGGAAATCATAAAAAATGACTAGCGTCTATTCCTCCAAAGTCGATTCGAAGTAAGGCACGTATGGAAACGTCGCACGCTATCAATGGGAGGGTGAACCGAGCGCCCGCCTGTTTGGAATACGGAGCTTGAAGGAGCCGCTCGGGAAGGGCAGTCCTCACATCCGCGATTTAATTTTCCTTGGCAACGGTAAACAACAATCAAACGCGCCGACCAAATGTATGTTGCAGAATGAAATAAAAACTGGAAGGGTTTGACAACGCCTGGTCGGTCGACAGAGTGCATGATCGTCCTATGAGACACCCGGACAGATGACACTGCGTGGGACACCGCGCTCGGATCTAGACGATCTAACGACCCACACCTTCCCTCCTCCGTTGGACGGTGGTCCCGATCACTAGTTCACCGCACCTTTCCGGTTTACTTCCATCCGACCTTGCCAGATTTTGCCTGATGCCTCCAAAGAATAAGGGAAAAAAGGGAAAACAGGCTGGCGACGATGATTACTGGTTCAACTATCCCCCATCTCGTCCGCACACCACATCTAATCAATCTACAGGGAGAAGGCTGTAACGCCTACCGCTAACAACGACCTCGCCCTCGCCCCCGCGGACGACGATGACCACCACGACGGCCCCTCGAGTTCAATTTCACCCTTTGCCGCTCTGGGCATGATGGATCAACCACCTGACGAAGAAGAGGAGGACTTTGGAGGTTTGATGGTACGAACCTTGGCACTTTGATCTAAAATCTTATCTCACGTCACTCGTACGACTCCTTGGCATACATACAGTCTATGATTAAGGCGTCCCAAAAGAAAAAGGGAGGGAAAAAAGACAAAAAGAAGAGGGATACTGATGTATCCTTTGCCGATGGTCCTCCTCCTGGTGAAGGATCAGACGCGGAGGCTGCCAATGCCAAAGGCGACATTAGTGCGCCGAAGAAGCCTGCCGAAATCGATCCCGACGATCTGCTCGATCAAGAATTTGGTCTCGCTAAAACGAAGCCCAAGAAGGGCAAAAAAGGTAAAGGAAAGAAGGTTGCGAAGGATGAGGATGAGGATCTTGACGGAACCCCGGAGCCAAGTGGGTCGATCTCCGCCCGATTCTCATATACACTTATGCTAATCATGCACGCGACTAGCACAAGCCGCTCCCCCTTCAGAAGAGCCTAAGCAAGAGCCTCGGGAGGAGGCAGCTCCTGCCGACGACGCTGAGGAGGCCGGGGACGCGGGTCCGAAGTTATTGTCGAAAAAGGAGAAGGAGAAACTGAAGAAGGAGAGGGAAAAGGTTGTCATTTTCGCCGCATCGATGTTTCCTGCAACGACTCACTAACGCATTTCGTCTAGGCGAAGAAAAAGGCCCAAGCTGCCGCAAAGAAAGCTACCGCTGCCGACGATGCTCCCGCTCCTGCTGAATCCCTCCCTTCAGAACCTCCAAAACCGGCACAGCCGGAGCCAAAAGCTGGCGAGGAGGGGGAGGACGATGAAGAGGGACATGCGGCTGGTGCCTCGAGCAACAAAAAGAAGAAAAAGAAGAAGGCGAAGAAGGAGGAGGAACCTGCCGCTGCTCCCAAGAAGAAGACAGGTGGTGTCAGTGCGTTGAAGGCGATGATGGACGAGAGGAGGCGGTTAGAAGAGGAGGCTCGCAAGAAGGAGGAAGAGGAGCGGAAACGGATAGAGGAGGAAGAGAGGAAGGCTAAGGAGGAAGAAGAGCGACGCGAGGCCGAGAAACAGAAGAAAAAAGAGAAGGAAAAGGTCAGCGAGCGCCGCCCGAGATAGTTTTGTGCGCTGAACACTCCTCAGGCTAAGCGAGAGCAATTGAAGAAGGAGGGTAAGCTGTTAACCAAAAAGCAAAAGGAGGAGCAACGGGTTGCAGAGATGCGGAAGCAGGCTCTCCTCGCTTCTGGTGTCGTCATCGACGGATTGCAACATCAGCAAGCTGGCGGATCCGGCGGCACTCAGAAGAAGTTCTCATACGGTAGCAAGAAGAAGAGGGCACCTCAAACCGGAACCTCGACGAAGGAGTCGACACCGATATCGACGCCATCTCTAACGACGAAAGCCCTTTCACCCGAGCCGGAACCCGCGTCACCAACACCGGAGGAGAAGCCTGCTGACATCAAGGATGAATGGGATGCTGAGAGCGAGGAAGAGAAACCCAAGAAGACCCCTGCCCATGCTGCAGACGTCAAGAGTGACTGGGACGATTCCTCTGAGGACGAGAAGCCAGCCCCCAAGCCTGCTGCTCAAGGTATGCGCCCAGTTACGTTGAGCTCACTGTAATCTGACGACTCCTGGGTAGACGCACCGACGAAGACAGGAAAGGTCGCCCCTGTGCCAACGAAAGCACTCGCTAAGGGCGCTCCCCCCAGAAAAGCCACGCCTGCGAAGAAACCTACTGAAGAGTCTTCGTCGGAGTCGTCGTCAGAGTCCTCTTCGGACTCGGACTCTTCGGACTCGGATTCTGACGACTCTGACGAAGATTCTGATGAAGGTCTCTCCAAGGCACAGCAGATGGCTGCCCAGAAGAAGGTTGAGGCGGCCGAGAGGAGGGCCAAGGCTCGCGAAGCTGCCCTTGCTGCCAGGAGTAAGGATAATTTGCGGAGTCCCATTTGTTGTATCCTCGGACACGTCGATACCGGAAAGACGAAACTTTTGGACAAGGTCGGTGATTTTTACAGGGTTTTCCTTGCCGTCGAGGGGTATTCATTGACACCCACTTTCAGATCAGGCAAACGAACGTTCAGGAGGGCGAAGCTGGCGGTATCACACAACAGATCGGAGCCACTTACTTCCCTGTGGATGCCATCAAAACCAAGACCGCTGTTCTCAACAAGGTGCTCATTAACCCCCCTTGGTGATGGTACGTGGTGGGACTGAAAATTGGCCGCTTATAGGATGGATCACAAGAATACAAGATCCCCGGTCTTCTCGTCATCGATACACCTGGACACGAATCCTTCACAAATTTGCGATCTCGTGGTAGTTCGCTGTGCAATATCGCCATATTGGTCGTTGATATCATGGTAATGGGGTCATGTCTTTTCCATCGATGACATCAGGAAGTTCATCTGATCAATTGATTCTGTAGCATGGGTTGGAACCCCAGACTCTGGAATCTCTCAGGCTGTTGAGGGACAGGAAAACACCATTCATAGTCGCCCTGAATAAGGTCCGTTTTCAGTGCTCTAGTTCAGTGCTCCTGTTTCTGTCCTCGCCGCCCGCGTATTTATTCACATCACTGACTTTCTGTCCATGCCCACCCACAAACAATCGGAAATTTTAGATCGATCGTATGTATGGATGGGAGGCAACACCCGACAATTCCTTCCAAGATTCCCTCGCGAAACAAAAACCAGCCGTCCAGCGAGAGTTCGAGCATCGGGTCAAGAACACTATCCTCGCCTTCGCCGAACAGGGTCTCAATGCTGTGTTGTATTATGAGAACAAGAACTTGGGCAAGAATGTCTCACTGGTGCCAACATCGGCACATACGGGAGAGGGCGTCCCGGACATGATCATGTTGTTGGTCAACCTCACCCAACAGAGGATGAGCGACAGGTTAATGTACTTGTCCGAGCTGGAGTGCACAGTTTTGGAAGTCAAGGTCATAGAGGGTCTTGGGACGACCATCGATGTTGTATTGTCGAATGGTATCCTGAGAGAAGGAGACAAGATCGTCGTCTGTGGGTTGAACGGGCCAATCGTCACACAAGTCCGTGCACTGCTCACACCACAGCCGCTTCGGGAGCTTCGTATCAAGGTGGGTTCAACTCAGACAGGTATAACCCCATACCCGAACTAACCGATTCCTCTAGTCTTCTTATGTACATCACAAGGAGGTCAAGGCCGCTCTGGGAGTCAAGGTCGTTGCTCCAGATCTGGAGAAGGCTATTGCTGGTTCGCGATTGCTCGTCGTCGGTCCTGACGACGACGAAGAGGATATGATGGACGAAGTCATGTCCGATTTGACCACCTTGCTCAATTCCATCGACAAGTCTGGTCGTGGCGTGTGCGTACAAGCAAGTACACTCGGCTCGTTGGAGGCGCTCCTGGACTTCTTGAAGGTCAGTAAGATTCCTGTGTCGGGAATTAATATCGGGCCGGTGCACAAGAAGGATATCATGAGGTCCGCGACAATGTTGGAGAAGGCGAAGGAACTAGCGTGTATTTTGTGTTTCGATGTGACTGTGGATAAGGAGGCTGAGAGGCTGGCGGAGGAGATGGGGATCAGGTTGTTCAAAGGTTTGTTGGGCCGGTTTGCTTCCATATTGCGTGAACGCTGGAACAGTGGACTTTTCAAGCCGACATCATTTACCACCTGTTCGACGCTTTCACGGCGTATAACGCTGAGATCACCGAGGCCAAGAGGAAGGACGCGGCGCCGCAGGCCGTTTGGCCATGTAGGCTAAAGATCATCGCGGTGTTCACGAAGAGGGATCCGATTATCATGGGGGTGGATATTTTGGATGGGACGTTGAGGGTTGGGACGCCTTTGTGTGTTGTGAAGATTGATCCGGTCACGCAGAAGAAGGAGATTATTGCTCTGGGAAAGATGTGAGCACCCCTCTATTGTCCCCCCCCCCTTTCTCCCCCTCCAGTGCGCTGTATCTGAGACGTTGATCAATCTCCTTTTCCGCACAGAACCTCACTGGAAATCAACCACAAGAACTACGACGTGAGTTCTGCGCCCATCGATTTGGTCTAGCTCAAGCCCACGCACCTCTTTTTCTTTTCTTCTCTTCTCTCTCAGCTTATCAAGAAGTCGCAAGCGGGCGGCGGTGTCGCAGTGAAGATTGAACATGCAGTGTATCAGTCTGCCAAGATGTACGGAAGGCACTTCGACGACAAGGACGAGATTTATAGCCACATCACCAGGCAGAGCATCGACGTTCTGAAGGTACGTTAGGATTACTAGATTTCTTCTCGATAACACACGTGACGTTGATGTTACTGATTGCTCATTGTCGTTTCCCTCCTCTGCCTTTGTCCGTCGTAGGCTTCTTTCAAGGACGACGTTTCCAACGAGGAATGGCTCCTCATCAAGGCACTGAAACCAGTAAGTTACTCACTCCTCCGCTTGCATTTTCCCCTGGCAGCCGGGCACAGAATCTTTGACGATATTGATTGCTTCTAGCGGTTGAACATTCAGTAAATTAACCCTCTTACGCGCTCGCATGCACACCACGTTACATCACACAGCTGATCTCCTTTTTGTTGTACACTACCGACCTGCCAATCTTACACCAACCTCTCGGAGAGATGCAGTGGACCCATGGAAGTCTCCGTGCCCGCGTGATCACCGAGTCCCCTGTTTCGTTTTTCATTCCCCGCTCCTCCCATCTTTCATGGACACACTGATTGCTGGTGTGCAAGGGCATGTGCGTTCCACCCGTTTGGATGCCTTGTGATCCCTCGATGACTCCCCGACGATATGGTGCGAGGTATCAGCGGATCCTATGGGTGTGACGCCCTGCTTGCGGTTAGTTGATTACTGGGTTGAACTGCCAACCTCTATCGACGGGGAGAAGGAGCCGGGCCGGTGTGTAGGATTTCAAGTGTGCCCCAGCATGTCTGCAGCCTAGCCGCTCGCACGAGGCGACGATTCTCCTCTCTACCACTGCACGCCGGCGCTCGTCTCTGAGTTGGTTGAGGTGTTGGTAGTTGGCCTCTCTTCGTGGGTGTCTAACCGTGAAGGGCTAGCCGGAACCATCGCGTCATGCTCGGGCTTCGGGGAAAGATATATGAGGGTTTCAGGCTAGAGACACGCCCGCTTGCGGTGGATCACTATATCACCGCAACCGCAAACCATGGTGCTGGAATATCAGGGACCTGGGATTTTCGTAACCCAGTATGTATCTTGCCGAAAGGACTGGATCTATATACGCTGAACACTGGAGAATCGTATCGGGCGGTCAGAAGGAGCAATATATCCGTCGGGGATCTTGCCGATTTGGTGCGAGACGTAAGAGTTGGCTTGACAGTTGACCCTCATGACGCCTGCGTCGGGGAGGAAGAACCCCGAGGTCTGATCCTGTGAACAATCGTGAATCAACCGCTGTACTGTGACGGTATCTGTGCGTCCACAACCCAACCCATCGGATACTCTTGGAGCGACTTGTGGCAACATCAAAGTTCGGTTGTTGACGGGATCGTTGATAGATCAAGGAGGAAGTTATGTAGTGGTGCGCCCACAACGCTAGCTTTATTAGTCTCTTTAGGCGTAATTCTCGCATAAACAACCTTTGGATAGTCGCATCTTGCCGGCTCAGCTGCAGCTTTGACCCTTGCTTTTTTTTTTTTTTTGGTGGGGGGGGGGGGGGGGAATTGCGCGATCATAAGCGCAAACTCTAGGTCTTATCGGGTCACTTTGATGATACCCTGGGATTCGTCAGTCGTTATCGATGCCTTCCGCACGGGCACATCGAGAGCCATCTGATGTTCGGATGAACCGAACGTCGATGAACAGGAGATGCACAGTCCCAGGTTTACTGGCGATCGACCTAAGCGCTACTGGATCATCGCCACGCACAGCTGAGATACAGTGCTTCTATGCTCGCGTGTTTGATCTTGACCTTCCGAAGAGGGAAGAACGACGATACTTGGAGTAACGCTGTCGACTTCGAACCAGTGTATTGGACGTGGAGTGTGCGGGCGTGAGGCGAACATCGGATGCGGATCGAGGTGAACCTGAATCGGTGGCACAGCCTCGAATCAATGAGCTGAGTTTGAGTGGACTCACAGCCCGACTCATCCGTTTTCTCGTATGACTCAAAGCCGTCATACCGGCACCTTGCCCTGACCGGCAGCTGTTATAAAAGCCTGCCGGTCGCGGCGAGGTGGGAAGTAGCTAGGTCCGGGAGTCTCTTCCCTCCCCCCTTTCAGTTATCCTCGCATCTCTCTCATTGTTGAGTTGCTACCGTCATGGACTTGAACAATCTCTCAGCGAACTTCACGAATATCACCAACACCCTCGCCGAGAAACCTTCCATCGCGACCCTTGCCACCATCTTGCTCTCCTTCGCCGGGTTCCAAGATTGGCTCAAACTCTTCCTCATCGGTGGTTTCTTTGAGACATTTCGAAGGGCCGCCTTCCAGGCTTGGCACGATATCGTCGATTGGTTTTGGGTCACTGTCGACGTTGAGGAGGGCGACGATAGTTATGGTGAGCGCTCACATATTTCGGTCACTCCGGCGTGGATGCTCGATCTCGGCTCCGCGACGGTACCGCCCGTTGTCAGGCGCTGACCGCTGATCATATGTCGTTTTTTTTTTTACAGATTGGATGATGGTGTGGCTTTCGCAGCACCCAGCTTGGATGAAGGCGAGGAAAGTTGCTATCAGCACTTCGCCGTTTGGATTGGAAATACCTACGGACCCTTATGGCAACTCGAAGAACCATCGAAAAGTCCGCTTCATCGTAGCTTACGATTACATTTTCACCTTTTGGCACAAACGGCGGTACATCAAGGTATTCCGGTCCAAGGCCGAAGGCATGGGCTACTACCCTACGCGATCTTTACACCTCAGGTGTGTGAAGGAATATTGCCCTGTGTTTTCTAGTCGGCTGATCCCATCGCGTAGTGTCCTCGGTGGGAGCCACCAAGTCGTTCAGGACATCCTCACGGAAGCCAAGGCGTGTTGGCAAAAAGCGAAAGAAGAGCAGGTCTCAATCTACGCTTCCGACATTAGAAACGAATGGCGCCTCATCACCTCTCGTCGTAAACGCCCCCTCAAATCCATCATTCTCGATACCGGTGTGAAAGAATCCATCCTCGAGGACGCCCGCGACTTCTTGGATAGCAAGGAATGGTACTCGGAACGCGGAATTCCGTTCCGACGCGGTTACCTTCTCGTAAGTCACAACTTGTTAGCATCTATCGCAAACGCGCGCCCACACCAGAAGTTTTGTCATTGCATAGTATGGAGCACCCGGATCCGGAAAGACGTCCCTTATTCAAAGTGTCGCCGGGGAACTCAATTTGGACGTTTATGTCATCTCGCTCTCTCGAGTCGGTTTGGACGACAATTCTTTGCAGGAGCTAATTTCGGAGCTTCCCGAGCATTGTATCGCGCTAATGGAAGACATCGATGCCGCGTTTCATCATACCCTCAGTAGGGATCTTCCTGGTGAAGGTGGGGGATCCGAAGAAACCAAGAAACCGAATGGGCCTGCGGTGCCTCAGGATCGGTCGAGTAGGGTTTCGTTGAGTGGGCTTTTGAATGCTCTCGATGGGGTTGGAGCTCAGGAGGGACGTTTGCTTTTTGCGACTACCAATCGGTATGAGGCTCTTGACGCCGCGCTTCGACGTCCTGGAAGGATGGACGTCCACGTCGAGTTCAAACTAGCCAGCCAATACCAAATCGGAGAGTTGTTCAAGCGGTTCTACCTCCCCACCCCTCGTACCTCCACCACCACTCAGCGGTCATCGTCCAAGGATACCACGACCTCAAAAGACGAGGACGGCGATCGCAAGACCTTAGACTCTGGTTACGGCACTCCAGTCGAGGCTGAAACCGAGAAACTCATCGACATCGAGTTACCCACGGAACCGAGGGATCAATCTCTCGCTGCGATCACTCGTCGAAGGAAATGCGATGGCGAGGTCTCCCTCGAGGAACTCGATGTTCTCGTGGAGCGGTTCAGGGTGTTGGTTCCTGAGAAGGCGTTTTCGATGGCCGCGTTGCAGGGATACCTCTTGATGCACAAGAACCAGCCACGTCGGGCTATCGAGTGCGCTGGGAAGTGGGTTGAGGACGAGACGGCCAAACGGGAGGCGGTGAAGACCTTGGAGAAGAAGGATCAATGACACCTTTTAGACTTGGCTTTGGTGAACAGGGGGGTTTATAAAACTGTATAACGAGCATCACATCACGTTTATCGATACCAAGAAATTTACAGGCTACTGTACACGTCTATAGTCACTTTTTGTCGTCTTGAAGCACAAACTCTTTCACGAATGACCCGAAATCCGAGCTACGGAACGAAAGCAAGACGGAGGGGTGTGTGTGGCCTTTTGCGAGTGCGAATCCTTTTGTCAGGTTACACTGATAGGTTCTTCGTCGGCGGTGCGTAAAACCCTGATGACTTGTTCCTTGGGAAGCCATTTGTCTTCGGGGGTGAACCACCAGCTCAAGATCGCGAGGATGGTGACCGCACCCAAAATGACCCCAGCCTGTCATTTGAACCACAGGATTGATCAGATCTGCGTTCGCGAGGGAAGAAAATTGCGTGTGAATCCACTCACGAAGTTGAACGTCTCAGCAGTAACGGGGAAGAAGAACGGGGAAACTTGGACCGAAAACACGATAGCATTGAAAAACGCCGCCGCGACGTAAAAGTACTTGGCAAGGGGTCCCAGCTTTAACTTTGAAGACCTGAAATCGTCCGGAGTCATGAACAACCTCAACAACGCGATGAGGCCATACGCGGCGGTAGTAGGGATTCCGCCGGCGGAGATGAGGGAAGTAAAGGCGACCTGGCTGGGGAGGATCGTGCAGAGGAGGGAGGCGCCAAAGATGTACATGACCGTTACGGCGTTTCGTGGTTGTTTGTTTTCGTCGACTCGGCCGATCCAGGAGGAGAGGGGCAGGACGCCATCGCGGGCCACAGCAAAGATGAGACGGGACGCTGCGACTATCGCGACACTGGTACTCTGCGTAAGGTGGCGTTAATTATCGAGGGGTCAGGTGATGGAATAGAGTTCACCAATATCAAACCCAATACTGCGATGATAGTCATGAAAATACTGGGTCCCTTGCCCAACGCCAGAGCGTAGATCTGGACAAAAGGTTGGGGAGCATCCAAGGAAAAGAGAACGTCCAAATCCGGGGTGCAGAACAAGAAGAGGATCGTGGTAAGGAACCCCATGATTCCGGTGGCGAAGGCACTGGTCAAGATACCACGACCAGCAACGACGCTATAATTCAGTGTCAGCAGGTGATAAGGAAGAGCCGGAGATGACTCAACGTGCCTGGCGTTACGGGTTTCCTCTGCAATATGACCAGAAGCATCAAAGCCGATCATCGTTCCGGCTGTGAATAAACTACGAGGAGTGGGCATGGAGACCGAAAAGGGCCCGACGGTCGAGACTCACAAGGACAAGAGCCAGTTCCATCCGGCTGGGGCGCCAGTACCGTTATCTATCCAACCCCACGTTGTCAGACGAGTGCAATGTCAATTCAAAGGGGACACTGACATGTCGCGGTGAATACCTCTTTCGCAGAACGGAATCCATACGTTTTCGAGACCCCGATGGGAAGCCAGATAAGGCATAGGAGAAAATCGACGAAATACAACCCAACCGAGAACTTGAAAACGGAGGAATACAATCTTGGGGGAAGGTAATTGATGGCGATGGCCAGCACCAAAATACCCTCAGAGATAACCCAGATGAGGGCACGCCACTTTACATTATCATTCTGTGCCCCTCCAGGGAAATCGATCTCCCAAACGGACAATTGAGACACAATATAGTTGGCAGTGGTCTGCGCGTAAGTCCAGGAGTTTAGTGAGGTTTTTGGGGCTGTGGGGTCGCGAGACCCTGACCTGGCAGTTTCCGGCAGCGAACGTCATCCAGGCGGTCGAGGACCACCAGGCGACCACAAAACCGAAGAATCTGGCGTAGTCGGGACCGGCACTTTCGGCAGCCCATATATAGATGGACCCACTGAGGGGTAGGGCTGAACAGATCTCTGCCAGAACGGCAGCAGTGATCCACATGAACACGAGGGTGATGATGTACGAAGACCTGAAGTGTATCAGCGGAACGTTCGGATCTCCAAGGTGTTGCTAGAATTTCACCAAACGGCTGCCGGACCGCCTGCAAGTAAACCGAGGAAGAAGCCTGCCCTGTTTGCGACGTTATTTCCCGACTCCGATCCCAGCCGGGAATTGAGTTGACTGCACGTACCGAACACCGCCGATGAAGTTCATCGCAACAAAGCTTGCGGCAAAACTTTCGATGAGGTTCCAGCTACGATGGAGTTGCTACAACGAGTTAGTACGGTGAGTTTGGACGCATCTCTTCTGAGGAACATACTTGTTTGTACCCCAATTTTGTCTAAATGCGGCAGAAAAACGTAAGAGGTCAGTAATTATGTATTGGCCCCCCCTCGTGAGAGAAGGGGGACGGCAAGCAAGCAGTGAAGAACGCTGGGGGCTTCCCTACGCAGGTGTGAGCGCTGATCAGGTTCAAACGGTGTGATCTCAATCCGTGTGCATCTCGACCATGAGGTCAGAAAAGACGCTATACAGATACCCGTAGCCGTTCCAGTGTGCGACACCAAGAATCGGACGTTACCGATATGATACAGCAGAACACGATGCATAAAGAACCTCCCCATCCTTCATCGGTTTTTTACCAGCTGGAGTTCGTCTTGATCCATGGCGGAAGCCAGTTCGGGGATTGAAGCATCGTTGTAGGCGGGGGAGAGTTCTCCGGATTTGCTCTTGGTAGTCATGGTGGTGGGAAGAGGGTTTCTGGAAGCACGAGCGTAAGGGAATGAGAAATGGGACAATCGGCTGTTTATGAGTGATCTCGGATCACTCTGGGACGGGTTTACCGCGAGCGAGGAAAAACCGCGCCGCTCACCTGTTTGGATAAAATTCCGGGGGTGCTTTGCTCCTGGTTTTCTCCTGCAGGGGCCTTCTATCGGAGAATGGAGCCGTTAGATCTGAAACGACGGGAGCGGAACGTCATGTGAAGGCGAGGAAAGAGACGAGATGCATAAACTGGACCAAACATGGTCCGTGCGCAGGTGGGGGAAGTATAAAAACTTTGGTGGATTGATTTGAACACCTCATACTTACCTTGAGGGCGTGATCCCCTTCATGTACTGGGGTTACGGGCTGTAGGGTTCTTCCATAGCACGGCGACCTTGTCCTCAGAGGAGATCTGTGGTTTGTATGGGCTTCGGCTCATGCACCCTCTCAATATTTCCCTGTCCTGCTTCGGCCCTCGGGCTGGGCAGGCCTCTTTTTTTTTGGCCGATAATTAGTCCTAACCCTAACCCTAGAAAACTTCTAAATATATCAAATTCCTCCTGCTCTTTGAAAGCTGTGTGACCCCCGCCCCCTAACACAACGTGTGACTTCTCTCTCCTCCGCACATTCAGGAAGCCAACACAGTCCCCAGACGTGCCTCCCCCCGGAATGGTACCGAATATTCATTCACCCTGCCTTCGACGCCTCACTTCCGCCAACGAGCACCGCTCGCCGCTTTGTACGAAGACTGGGCCACCAAATCTGGAATAATTCCGGCGGCCTTGCGTAAGATATGGACGTTCCTGTTAACATTGTCCTCCGTAACCTGCACAGGTCCTTTGTCTCTGAGGCTGGGCCATTATCCCCATCGTGAGGACCATTCTCACCTACCTGCGACGTTCAGACGTGCGACGCCACAGTTCTCGAGTATAAGACCTTGCGCTGCACGATGGTGGCAGGACCTAACCCCCTCCCTCTCTTCCAAACTCTGAATGACTAGATATACAACCGGAGAACCTAATCTGTGTTGGGTTGGCAGAGCCGCACAGAAGCTCGGATGTCTGCCAAATAAGCTCACCATCAACACCCCCCGCTACTATCCAATAGGTAGGAACGCTTGCCTCCGTTTCGACAACCTTCTCTCATTGTCCGTAGCCATATATCCTGTAGGCAACGGCTCTGGCTATAGCAGCGACATAAAGTATAAGTCCGGCCCACGTCTCCCGCCTCCGCAGCCGGACGAACCTAAGCGGCAGACTCCATCCACCGCAACATACCAGCTCGCACCTTCGCGGGTCCCCAAGAGTCCGAAGAAGACCCCCGTCGCCCGAACAGTGCCACTGAGCACACTGCCGTTGCCGGGTGTGTATATCATCCACTTCCAATTTGCACACTGAACACTGAACCGTGTGCCGACAGTCAACACACTCCCGACCCCGATGGCCACTGGCGTCACCCTAAATATTGACCTTCCTCCGATCCATCCCACGGTGCAAACAGCTTATACTCCTTACTCGGCCCCACTCTCCGTCATTCCGCGAACTCCTCGCCAGAATGCGGTCCCTGACTCAGTCTTTGGGGACCTGGGAAACATCGCACCGACCCAGTATACTTGGAATACCGAGCACGGAGCTCTGACCTATACCCCTTCCCCAACATCTCACCTCCCCCTGTTTAATCCATTGGCAGATAACAATCCATTTTCTCCATGTATCGTTGAAGTGGGGGTTGGAAACGGTGGGTCTGGGGGTCTAGGACTTATCCCAAGTCCCATCCCATCCAGTTCCTCCTCCGACTACTCAGATTCTGACCACCGGTTGGGGATTACACTCCACCCAATGCTTGCGTCAGACCACCTTCTGTCAAACGGAACGCCGATCGAGTGGAATGTCTCCGAACCTGCAGACATGGCGAGGCATGTGCAACACGATGCAGTCTTCCTCGCAAACGCAGGAGAACCGGCGACGAACCCTCCAACACGCACGCTACGTATCGAGCTCTGCTTCATCGACCAGCCGGCGGCGCAGTGGAACTGGGAACCAATTACCTTGAGAAAACGTCGCCCAATCCGGGTCGCGGACGTCCTCCACGCGATTCACGACTACTTTCAGCTGCAACTCACGCACGCCGAATTCGATATCATCAAGTCCCACGGAAAACGCAACGAGAGGAATGTGAAGACCTCGTGGTGCGAACGCGTTGCTTCACAGCCCGATGATGAGTCGCAATCCGCGACCTTCTACGGTGGTCTCAGACGTGTGGATTGTTTGGGATCGCGCAAGATTTTTTCTGGATTGTGGGTTGAAGGTTCGCAGCTGCAGCTCGGTTTGCGTGCATGATATCCAGAGATGAGGTTCATTACCCTTTTATAATTTTTTCTTACGATACCTGTATACCACCATCTTTTGTATGCGTCGTCAATAATGAGATCGTCTATAACCGCCTACCTGTCCGGACCAAGTGTGGACCAGGGGCTTGGTGGCCAAGCTGGAGTAAAGATTTGTCTAACCATAGTGGTGATTTTCCAGGGATAGATCTCGTTACAATTTGCTCAAACATTTGTACTCGTACATTATTACGGGGAGAATGAACATTTGGAGCGGCAACTCCCCTTAGAGTCATTCTTGCACCTCTTGTAGTTTCCAGCCATCAAGTCCATGAACCCTGACACGGTGCTGTAGAAGCTCCCGCGTTAAACAATGCCAGAGGCAACTTAACACTCGTGCACCCACCTCTCGCCAGAGCGAAATGCTAGGGAACGGGGGTAGGTCTCGACAGTATCCACACCTCCAGCAGTGGACAAATTTCGCATGCTGTTCGAGGGTGAGTGGTGGGCGAATCCGATAGTTAAGTCGTAGAAGGGTTACCATCGCAAGTGTTTCTACAGTTAGAAAAGCATCCGGACACAAGTCACAGCCGATATATTGCCGGTTACCCTGAGCGGGCTGTCTCCCCTCACCCTCGAGAGGGGATCGCTGTTCGACCTCAGAGGACGGCTGTCCTCCATCCTCGAGGGACAGTTGCTGTTTGTCACCAAAGGATAAGTCCCCTTCGTCATCAGAAGATAGGTCCTCTTCGCCTTCAGATGGCAGTTGCCCCTCGTACTGAGCGATCTCAGTTTGCATTCAAAATACCCAAAAAGTGAAAGGCGCACATCAGACGACGATTCAGAAGGAGCCGGAGCAGTTTTCCTCTTGTCATTTGTTACGCGTTTCTTGACGGATCTCTTCATGGCCTTGAAAGGGATGCCGTGTGCTTTATTCGTGTGCTTTGATAATATTAGGGGGAAACGTGGGTGGGAGGTTGGATGGGGCTCACGTTCCACAGCCCCCTGTAGGTGAACTCGACCGAACATGCCGTGCACTAGACGATTTGCATTGAGGACATCTTGGTCTGCTCGAGAAACGCAATGTGTTTAGGGACTACCTTGTAGAACACCGTGTGCGATCGAAGATGCTGGATCGAAGCCTTAGTAGCTCATCGGTCATAAAGAGAATACAAGTCACGGCACATTCTTGAGTTCGGAATTGGTCACGAACACGTCGGAGCAATACTTGCAAGGTTTTAAATTGTTGCCCTCTCTCGGTTGTATTGTGGGAGGTTTGGCCACCTGAGGGATTCCGAGAGCGGTGGCTGTATCGTTAAGGCCCGAATGTAAGGCTAGGTCAGGCGGCGCGTTTGTAAGATAACGGGGGTAGACGTGCCGGCGGAAATAGTACGTTCGTAAATGGCCAACCGTTTGCTCCCAGTTCCAGGGGGAGGTGTGATCACCACGATGGTCTGTTGAGCGCTAGCATTGGGGTGTTTCCGTATATGCTACGAGATATCAGAGGCCGCTCCGCGCGGAAAGCGAATGGTGGTGTCACAGGTACGCACTTCCTGGGCTGAAATGGGGTTGCGGTACCGTTTGCCACATACAGTGCAAAGGACGTTTTTCCCTTTTTTCACCATGGCAAAAGTGTGGCGGATGCTCAGCGTTCAAGCGCTCAGGCCTCAGGTCTTAGGAGGAGTACGGGATAAAGGAGCCCGCCAATTCATTCGCGGGGCGACACCAGTCACGGGATACAATGTTGGCGCCTTAGAGCAGGAGCATCGACCTCCAAGCAAAAAAGAAGCAAAAGTAGGCATTCTGGGTGGCGAAGGCGTCCACGCTCAGTGTCTGGGCGAAGCACCGTGTCAACAGCGGTTTCCGTAGGGGCCTGTGGAAGCTGGGACTGAGGGTCGTCAACACGAACCTTGCGGGGTTGCGTGGGAAAGTTGAACTTTCCCCACTCGACAGCATCGGGCGGTCGGTAGGGTATCGAGGGATTGTAGGTCTCCTTCTCGCTGTTAGCCTGGGGTGATACTCCAGGACCAATTGTGAGGATAGTGAGGCCCACCCCCTCAGATTTGGAGAGGTGGCTCGCGATAAAATTCCCGGCTTACGATTGTGATACCCAGAAAATATTTTCAAGGAAACGTTACCTCCACGATTTTTTTCTGGGATGAACGACGTGTTTTTTTACAAGAGTTTTCGGGTGACGAAGTGATCCTGAGGTGATCTACTGCCGGGACCGCCTACGTGTCTCGATCAAACACTGAGCCAAATCCGGAACCTCCTGCCAGCTCACCTCTAAGCTTCACCCTCTACCATTATCTCTCTACTCGCCATCGGCGATTCGACGTCGTCGCCATGGCCAACTACCACTACGACGAGTCAGGCGTCATGGCCGCTTACTTCCTCGTCTCCGTTCTCTTCATCATCCTCGTACCTTCAACATACTCACTGTTGTCCTCCCTCCACGGTTCGTCCGAATCACCCGCATCGAATTCGCCCCCCCCTTGAAGGAATCCTTATGGTCTGACACAACCTTCCTATTGGTAACATATTACACAGCGAAATCACAGGTGTCCGGGTGCCAGTGTAGACCATGTGTGGATCAACGAGCCCGAATACGCAAGCGGGAGAAAGGTTCATTACTGAGGCCGAAAATATCAAAATTGTACGTGGCTTGTGACACTCTTTCAAGATTGAGTTCGTTGAATATCTTGGTCAGGACCATCTTTGTCACTGTTGGCTGGGCTCTCTTTGCCTTCCTGGCCACACGGGTTTCTTCACCGGCGCTGGACTCTAAAATATACGATCCGTACGAAATTCTGGGTATTGCGCAGGTGTGTGGCCCTGTTGGCTGAGTTCATCAGGCCAATAGATTCACCACGCCTCTTTCTGTCAGGGTATTACGGAGAAGGAGATCAAGTCACGGTACAAGAGGCTCTCCCTGAAATTGTACGTCCGACATATGAGGAACGGTTCACCATAATTGACTCGCCATTGCAGTCACCCTGACAAAGTAAAACTTGCCATCAACCAAACCGCGGAGGAAGTTGCCGCCAAGTTTGTCGAGATTACCAAAGCATACAAATCGTCAGTTGGTTACTCTCCTGCCACACCCCTTCCGCTCAAATCTCTCAATTCAGCCTCACCGACGAGACCATTCGTGAAAATTACGAGAAGTATGGTCACCCTGATGGCCGTCAGGAGATGTCTATGGGAATTGCTATCCCCATCCAGTTCATTGAGGGCAAGAACAACGTCTGGGTTCTAGGTCTCTACGGCCTCATATTTGGCTTCGGCTTGCCCGCTCTCGTAGGGAGGTGGTGGTTTGGTAACCAAAAGAAGACCAAGGACGGCGTTGACGCCAAGACTGCTGCTTCCTTCTTCTTGAGCGTAAAAGAGGAGTGGGGTATCGATGAGCTCGTTGGTGTTCTGGGAAAGGGGTTCGCAAAGGAATTAGAGCTTCCTCCCGGGTCCCCGAAGGAGTTGCAGGAGCTTGAAGCCAAGGTTCGAGAAGGGTTGGGAGAGAAATGGAGAACCCTAGCGGACGCTGCTGATGTCAGGCAAAACAAGGATGCGAGGAGAGCCTTCATTCTTATTTCTGCCCACCTTTTGAGGATTCCCGTGACGAGCCAGAGTCTGCGAGACGGTGCGCCGAACGCTAACCTCGAGTGTACTCATCGAACTGACTTGGTTAACTCTAGAACAAACAACAATTCTGTTGCAGTCACCCCAGGTCCTGAATTCCCTCCTCAACATCTGCCTATCTCGCAACTGGTTGACCCCATCGTTGGCGGCTGTCCAACTCAGCGCCCACTTGACACAAGCTGTGCCCCCTCCTCCGAAGACGATCAAAGAGTCAAACAAGGACTGGCTCAAGTTTTCACAGCTCCCTGATATCGCTTTGGACGAGGTTGAAAAGTTCAAGGATGTTCAAGGTTTCGACCGGCTTATTCAGAACTTGGAGAGCTCGAACGATCCTCGCGCTGGTGAAGTCAAGAAGGCGGTTCAGAATTGGGGAAATGTCCAGATCGTCGGTTCTGCGTTCAGAGGTTTGTCATCCGACAGCGTCCCTCACCCCTGCGAGGCTGACCTGACACGACTGCAGTCGTTGGGGAAAGGATCGTAACTCCGTTATCATTTATTAACCTGATCGTCAAACTACGCATCCCACGGAACTCCACCACCAACGAAGAACCGTCTATTCCACTTAAGGACGCCGAAAAGCGCGAGCAGGAATTCCTCGTGGGCAAGAAAGATGCGGAAGATGTGACAATGGATAACACCGGAAGGACCTTCGCCCATGCCCCACATTGGCCGCAGGCGAAGAAGCCTTCATGGTGGGTCGTCTTGGGTGACATCAAGGCGAATAGGGTCGTTGTGCCGCCGTTCAGGGTTTCTGACGTTCCCTACACCGATTCGGATTATCGAATGTACAAGATGCAGTTCCAGGCTCCGCCAAACGTTGGATCGTACACCTGGAGGCTGTTTGTGGTTGGCGATACGTATATTGGGGATGATACGTATCAGGATATCACTGTGCGTTTATCTCTGGGATGTCTGAACCTGAACTGATGATCTGGATGTCTATTTCCAGTTGCAGGTCGAGGACGCGTCGGCGCTAGGCGAGGACGCTCAGGGTGCTGAAGACGATATTTCCGATCCAGAAGAGGACAGCTTGGCTGGTCAGATGGCCGCCATGCGTGGTGGAGCCGTCAAGAAGAGGCAAACAGAGAGCGACGAGGACGATGACAGTGATACGGATGGGGATGAGAAGGGTGGTAATAGCAGCGATAGCGACAGCGACTAATTGTTTCTTTGTGTGTTTTCGTGACCCCTCCTCCCCTTGCTGTTCCCTCGTATATCAATACTTTACCGTATATCCGTCGTTTTTTCGGCTGAACCTTCGTCCCATACCTCTCCACCCCAACAGTTTGAACAATCTTACCCCTTAAGTAACTTACTACCGAATTCTTTCCGTTACACGGTTAGAATGTAATTCCATGAGATCGACGTGGTAGATAGAGGGACCAGCAGGGGGGTGAACTCAGACTTGAAATGCCTGACAAAAATATACCGAGATGTCCTAGAGAGAGAAGGCACTTTAACGAATGTGTATACCGTTTACCGTCCGTATAATCACAACAAGACATGGTGAGTGGGGAAAAGGGGCAAGAGAGCGTAAAGGTCGTTTGTGTACATAGAATAATACATACAAAGAAGAGGAATAGAACAAGAAACTGCCAGCAAGTTGCAAGTGGTGAGAGGTCTGGGATAACGTGGAAAGGGCGGAGCAAGGTGGGAGAAAAAGAAACCCAAAAAAACGTAGAGCAGAAGTCCCTTATTTCCCGGGAGAAGTAGATCGTCCCTTCATACACCATGAATTAATGAGAGAATCGCATCGTGAGGAACTAGGTGATCCGTTTAGTCACTTCCAAGAATTTGGGTTCATGTGGTTTTCACTCACGGGTCAGGAGAGCAGGATTTTCAACGAACTAAGCGGAGACTGCCGCATCTTTTGGCAAGGGTACTATAGGAGGACCGGGGGTGCGCTCGGGGCTGGCCCGGCCTTCGTCAACAGACGAACGCTGCTCATTGGAAGTCCCCGACGCTTCCTGCACGTCGACAAACTCCCTGTCGGTCTTGGGGGTCTGGTCGGGGTCTGGCAACCGGGCAGAAGGTAGAGGTTCCGTGGGTGTCGCCAACGGGGAGATGCTGTCGTTGGCGGTAACGGTATTGCTCCTGTCTCTCGTTTTCCCGTCGTCCGTGATTTCAGACACGGTGTCCGCAATCGAAAGATCAGCTGTATCAGGGATGGGATTATCCACGCTTCCCCCAACACTGGTCATATCGTTGTCGTCGTCGTCGTTATCTCCGTAGTCGTCCACCGTGAGCCTGTCCCCGGTCCTGATACTGTTCGAGGTCCACAGGCTCCTGCCCCGAGGATACCCACTCCCGGTAACAGCAGCACTCCATCCACTGGCCCCACTCTCCCAACTCCCCCGCCTTGAGCTCCTTGGTCTCAAGGCTCGCACACTAGCATCGACATCTCGGTCAGCCTCTCCGTCGTTGAACAGTCGCTCGTCGTCGCCGAGTAGCCCGCTGATGTGCGAGATTGAGTCTCCCGCTCCAATGATGGATCTGTCGCCTCCGTAGGATAACGCATTCGCCCCGATCCTCGCTCCTGGAACTCCAAACGCGGATGAAGCGAGTGTCAACATCGACGCGTTGTCAAGTGGTGGAGAGAACGGTCGGGGATTATTCCGAGGGTGATGCGCGGTGTGCAGGGGTGCCTGAACAGGTCTCGTCGCCCCCGAGTTGGTATTTGATGGAGAGGGAGGTCGGGAAACCGTAGGCGAGGGAGGTAGAGCCGAGAAAGTGATAGAGTTGCCGCTTCCGATCGGGACATCTAGTGAGTTGCGAACATGCGGTGTGAACCATGGGCCGGCCGACACAGGAGTCGGAACCTGAGCAATGTGCGCGAGGCCACCTGCAATGTCTATACTCAGGATCGTTGTTGGCTTTGTACTGGCGGTCATACTCCTGAACGTCCTTGGGTCGGATAGATAGGAAGAGGATGAATGTGAGGGTGAGGGAGACGGGGGAGTGCTTGGGGGTAAAGGACGTAATGAAGCATTGTCGTCTGCTTCGAGAATGCTGGCGGGGGACCAAGTAGATATCCTCGCTAGCGAAGACCCTTCATACCCATAGTCGGAACGATGGTCACCAGTAGTCTCGGGTGCACTGTCGTACCCATCCTGCGAGTCTAGCGAGATAGCTCGTGATCCCGCGAAGTCGGTCGACACAGGCGGGACGATTGGCCGTTTGTTTTGTACAGGTGGTGAATTGGGGCGTTTACGTTGTCTATCTTGTCCGCTATTTTGCCTCCGCTGGGATACATGCCGTGGGTTTCGGAGGCCATCTGTTTCGGAGGCCCTCCTTTGTCGTCCGGTGCCCGTCAGTTTACGCTGAAACCAATTTATAATGGGCTTGCTCGATTTGCGAGCGAGTTTCTTTGGTCGTGGCGGGTGTTGGGGCTGTTGTTGTTGGTCCTGGCGGGGTGGATATGCGGGTGGATGGTTGTGGTTGGCTTTGGAATTTGGGGTAATCGTCGAGGGGCTATTTGTGCTGGGATTCAAGGTCTTGCGTGGTTTGGGATCAACATCCGCAGGTTTCTTGTGTCCGCGCACGGTGGATTGCGGAGGTGCATTTTGTGCGTTGTGTTTTGTGGGAGACATTGGTAGAGGCCAAGGAGAAGGAGGAAGGGTGATGATCGTCAACTGCTACCGCCACCTCCCGCGACGATCCAGGGGGCTGCTGTTTAATTTTTCTCATTATTCCACGGCGGTTGCTTCCTTCTCACCCCACCCAAAGGATCCAAATCCGCCTCCATCGACCTCTCTACCGATACCAGCTCAGCCACAAACCACTGGAAATGCTAGGTCTGGCTCATCGGAAACCGGGACACCGTACTACTCGAGTCCACCATTCGACACGCACAAGTTCTTCGTAGCTCTCGAGAAGAGCTTTGAACCTCCCACTGCCCGCAGTCTAATGCGTGCGACTAGGGCCCTGCTGGTGGACAGGACAGGCCGCGTTCGGAACGAGGCTCTGAGCACCAAGGACCTTGAAAACGTGCGTCTCCCTCTCTACCTTTTCCGTCGTAGATCCATCTCTTCTAGCGTGCTAATCAAGGTTTCGATGTTTCAATAGCAAGCTTATTTGTTTAACGCCGCATCGTCGGAACTGAGGAACGAGGTCACCCTCCGGTCAAGAAACGAATTCGCTTCACTCCATACCGTCACTTTGACCGTCCGGAGAGAGGTAGACGCTCTGGGGACACAGATCAACGAGGACGTGTCGAATCTGAAACACGAGTAAGTGTTTGGCTTGCTTCTAGTGGGTTGTTCGGCGTTCACCCCGGACCCTCAGAATTCAGATGGAGTTGGGTAATCGGAAGAACGAAGCCAAGAACGAGCTGAAGCGCCAGGACATCGTTATTGAGGTAGGTTATTCACCGACCCGTGTCTAATGGTGTCCTGATGAACGTCCCAGTCCATGTATAACAGGACGATGGGGTCATTGGGTGATCTCAAGACAGAGGTCGAGGAAGCGAAATGGGACAACATGCGTAAATCAGTCGGTAAGCCCCCCAAAACACATCTGATCTGTGCGACGCTGTGAACGATATCATCGCAGCCGCTCTTTCGTGTTTCCTCGTCCTCATCCTTGTGGGTCTGGAGTTCAACGCCGTCGCCAGGTGGAAGAAGCAGAAAGCGGCCGAGAAAGCCCAACTTCAATCATGGGATCGGAATTCGAGTCCACCCCCACCCCCCCAGTCCCAGGATCCATTTGAAGCTACGGACGAAAGAAGCCAATAGTACAGACATCCAATTAGAGATCTAATCCACCCACTCCTCGTCACCACCCCAGTAGGGCATACTTAGTACAATCCACCTTAATTATTCACCTCTAGTTTCTCCAACTTCTCCGCCACCTCGTCTGCCGTTGGATCCGCTTTGTTCGAGCTCTCTGTCTCCTTGGGCTGGGACACAGGTTTGATCTCATCTTCGCCATCATCGTCGTCGTCCTCCCAATTCTCCTGAATTTTCTTGGCGATATCTGCCTTCTTCTTCTCCTTCCTCTTCTCGTTCTTCTTCTGACTCTTGCTCATCGCCCCCGATGACTTGCCCGCCGTATTGTTCGTCGCAGAAGGGGGGGCGGTCCAACCGATGATCTGACCCTTCGGGAGCGCACGAGAATCCATCTCTTGTTGCTTGGTCCCCCGGAACCTTCTGACGTCTTCTTGGGGCGTGAAGCCGGGTCTTATCTTGATCTCCTTACGAGTTCTGCGAAATCATGCGGTCTTGGAGATAAGGAGATCCCATCGTGTGAAAGAAGAACGGATGAGGAGACGTACGTCCCATCTGAACGTCTCGATTCGGGGATGACGCGGTCGAGGGTCCTGGGATCGACAGAGATGCCGGATGGTGTAGTGTCTGGGTGCAGAGGTGGTTTGGACATGGACCAGGACCAGTTGTGGGAGGAGGATGAAGTTGAGGTTGGAGTGGCGTTACGGCAGCAAGATTAGACTTCCTTTTCACTTCTCGCCCGCCATCATCTGTGTCACTCGAAAACTTAACACACAAAAGATCCGACATCGCAGGCGTTGCCTCACCCCTGGGACTTTAATTCTGCTTGAACATGAGATACGCTGTCTTGGTAACTGGTCCGGCAGGCACAGGGAAATCCACATTCTCAAACGCACTCATCACACATCTCCACACGTCCAAACGGACCGGGCACCTCGTGAACCTCGACCCTGCTGCTGCTCCAGACAGTTTCGAGTACGAACCGACGATTGATATCAAGGACTTGATAAGCCTGCAGGACGTCATGGATGAGCTGGAGTATGGGCCAAATGGGGGGTTGGTGTATTGTTTCGAGTGAGTGAGTGTGGCTGCCGCGTACGGGAGAAAACGCAAAACCGAGTGTCTCCGATTCGCTAGGTATCTGATGCAGAACATGGATTGGCTGGAGGAGGAACTTGGCGGGTACGAGGATGATTACCTGATAATAGACTGCCCGGGTACGTCGCCCCTGCTCCTGACCTGGAGACCCACTCAAGGAAACAACATTAGGGCAGATTGAGTTGTACACTCACCATCCATTTCTTCCATCATTGGTCAAACATTTGAACCGGCTAGGCCTCCGCGTATGCGCGCTCTATCTAGTCGAGTCGCAGTTCATGGAGGATAAATACAAATTCTTCAGGTATGTTTCACTGCGTAATGGAACTCATCGGGCGCTGTTTCTGAAACCCGCCATCTCCAGCGGTGTGTTGTCGGCGATGTCAGCGATGGTCAATCTCGAAATCCCATGGATCAACATCATGTCCAAGATGGATCTCGTGACCGTGAACCCCGATGACCCTGCAGGAGGTCGGAACGGTATCAGAGCTAAAAAGGACATTGCCAGGTGATGTGCTCTGCTCTTACGTGCCTTCTGTGCAGCGTGATTGAAGGGGGCGCGTCGTTGTTACTGCCGAACAGGTACCTTGATCCTGATCCACTGCTGCTCGCCACAGCACATGGAGGGAACAAAAAACCGCAAAGCGAGATCCAGAACCCAAGATTCCACGCACTTAATCAGGCCATTGTACAGCTGGTGGGTCAACCGTTTGATCGGAGGTAGAACTCGCCAAGAGGTTGATCGGACGAACCTTGCTCCCTCCCCACAGATCGAAGATCATCCTCTCGTATCGTTCCTGCCGTTGGACCTTACGCAGCCAGATTCCATTGAGACCGTGCTGAGTCACATCGACTATACAATGCAGTACGGCGAAGACGAGGAACCCAAGGAGCCTAAGGATCTGGACGAGGGGGATTTCCCGGACCACGAGTGAATAAACTCACTGGGATGGAATAGTAACGGAACCGGAACGGAAAACCCCTGTGGCGCGGGAGGATACGACGGGCTTGAGCAGCTGACTGCTGAACTGTGCGCAGTTGATTCGTCATGCAGCCTCCGCAGACGTTCCGTGAACTCCACCTTCGCTTCCTGTAGTCGCTTACTGTACACATCTCGTGCAGTGATAGCCAATGGCGTTTGGTCGATTTATATAACGTTGAGAGTCAGGCTCCACCCCCTTGTCTCTCGTGCTTTCCCATTCCTCCTTACAGCGTTGTCGTCTTGCGAGCAAAAAAATGCCACCCGCTCAAATCATCCAAACTGAAGACAACGCCGTCTACACCACGTCCAACGGTGCACCGGTCAAGGAACCCTATGCCTACCAGCGCGTTGGTTTCAACGGTCCCCTCCTCCTCCAAGGTATGTTTCACCAACCGCCGTCGCACGTTGGGGTATTTGCTGAGTTCGTTTTGCTGAGATTTCCACTTGATCGACCTCCTGTCTCACTTTGACTGGGAGAGAATCCCCGAGGTTCGTCATTCCCGCCCAACAGATTCCCACGCACATATCAAAGTCTAACGCTTGACGCTGCCGTTGCCTCGCTGACGCGTAACTTTGCGTATAGCGTGTCGTCCACGCAAAAGGAGCAGGCGCTCACGGATACTTCGAGTTAACCCATTCACTCTCGGATATCACCTCGGCAGATGTGTTCCAGAAGGTCGGGACTAAGGCTCCTTTGACCATCCGGTTCTCTACGGTCGGGGGTGAGTCTGGGTCTGCTGACACCGCCCGTGATCCACGAGTACGTACATTACGATCAAGCCTTTTCTACGTTCACTCTTTTGCTAAAAACGGGTCGGGAATCTGCGCTTTTCTTACACATGTCTGTAGGGATTCGCGATCAAGATCAAGACCGAAGAAGGAAATCTCGACTGGGTGTTCAACAACACCCCGGTCTTTTTCCTCCGGGATCCTGCCAAGTTCCCCCATTTCATTCATACTCAGAAGAGAAATCCCCAGACACACTTGAAAGATGCTGATATGTTTTGGGTATGTCGAAGTTTGAACTTTATGTGGGAATTCTGAAACGAAACGGAGTGGGTTTCAACAGGATTACCTGTCCCAAAACCCCGAGTCTATCCATCAGGTCCTAATCCTCTTCTCCGACCGTGGAACCCCCGACGGGTACCATAACATGCATGGATATTCCGGTCACACCTTCAAATACATCAGGGGGGACGGAAGCTACGTTTACACCCAGATTCACGTCAGGGCCGATAAGGGATTCAAGGTCTTGGACAACCAGAAAGCTGGTGAACTCGCTGGCTCGAACCCCGACTATGGAACCCAGAGCCTCTTTGAGGCGATCGAGAATGAGCAATACCCAAGCTGGACCGTCTACATTGTGAGTGTTCTGTGACCACCGGTGTTTCGTTTGCTTACTGTATTCCCCTCTCCCAGCAAACCATGACGCCAGAGGAGGCCGAGCAGTTCCGTTACAACATCCTAGACCTCACTAAGGTCTGGCCGCACGAGGACTTCCCCCTCCGCGAGTTTGGGAAGATTGTTCTCAATGAAAATCCCAAGAATTACTTTGCTGAGATCGAGCAAGCGGCTTTCTCGCCCTCTCATCTTGTTTCCGGTATCGAGCCATCAGGAGACCCTGTCTTGCAATCCCGTTTGTTCTCTTACCCCGATACCCACCGTCATCGCCTCGGTGTGAACTACCAGCAGCTCCCAATCAACAAGCCTATTGTTCCCGTCGCCAACTTCCAGAGGGACGGCCCTGCGAGCTACGACAATCAAGGTTCTAGACCAAACTACCCGAGCACGATCTATCCTCTTCAGTATAAGCAGCGGCCGTACGAGGCTAAATGGATGAAGCATGAGCAGTGGCTTGGTTATGCCAACCTCGATTTGAGTGAGGTCACCGAACGTAAGTCCTATTTGATTATTATCCTTTGCTTGGTGTCTGACCCGGTCCCTCGCAGTGGACTTCGAACAACCCCGTGCTCTGTGGCAGAGGGTCTTTAGCGACACGGACAGGGAACACTATGTCAGCAACGTCTCTGGGCACATCAAGGGTGTGAAGAACGAAGCAATTCTTGAGAGGCAATGTAAGATCCCCTCCCTGCAGCCCTCACAGTGTAGAGACTGAGCAAATATCTACTTCCAGTGCGCGTGTTCGCCGCCGTCGATCAGGATCTATCCGATAGGATCGCCGAGGCCATCGGTCATCCGGCCGTCAAGCCACTCGAAGTGAAGCCCGCCTCTGAGGCTGTGAGGTTCAAGATTAACGAATTGTAACCGCCGGATTACCTGATAGCCACAGATCATCCATTTAAAGACTCCTGTTTTGTATAAGTTGTAGTGTAAAATTAAATCGACTCGTCACTTATCATTAGTCGAGCTTGCGAGACTATAGGGGGAGGAGGGGGGTAAAAGTCGTAGATTTGTCAGCAAACGTATTTCCTTTTGTGGTAATACATTTGCTTATCTAATTACCGCGACTCGGCTAGCACGCCGT
>Ga0307515_10003452_pt1 | contig 33263 bp, 7 predicted proteins | sample 17_EM_MG_FD_194513 | JGI IMG/M metagenome (GOLD analysis project Ga0307515, IMG submission 194513) | Populus trichocarpa ectomycorrhiza microbial communities from riparian zone in the Pacific Northwest, United States - 17_EM | ecosystem: Host-associated > Plants > Roots > Unclassified | place... | reverse complement strand
AACGGAGAAGAAAGTAGGTAGCCTGTTAACCTATAAAGTTTTCCTAACCTAGAGGATGCGGTACTAGACCTAACTCCTATAACGTCCAGAACCGATAACCTTTAGTAAAGAGAGGACAAGAACCAGGAGGTTAACTTACCTATCCTAGGAGAAACTGCTAGTCCGTTGCCTCGCGATAAACCACTAATAGAATAAGATAAGGTATATGTTATGGCCTAGCCTATGCCAGCTCTAGGGACTCTAGGGATTTCTTACTTTACGGGACAAAACGTATCGCAATTTATTGAATAGTACGAGCAACTGTGCATTTGGCACCGTGTTACGAATGATAAGAAGTATTAAGGACTTCTGGAATATTGCGACTATTAAATAGGGACCTAGATCCGAAGTCTGCCTAAGTTTATTATTGGTAGATAGACGGAACTTATAGGAAAGCTTTAGACAGACTACTAAGGAAGTAACTACTTTTAACAAGTTGAGACGGTAGAATTCTTAGAAGCGTATATACTGTAGTACAGGAATAACCCACCTAGTAGTATACGCAAGTACTATAGACAATTTACACTAATTTCCTAGAAGGTTACTAAAGCTGGCAATTTGGAAAACTGTAAATAAGGATACTGGTTTGCAAAAGGACTCCTATTTAAATATTAAAAACATACTATAACTAAGACAGAAGCTGACCCGGATAGACGAGAGTCTTTTAACTTCTACCTACTGAGGAGGGCTGTAGAAGATAGGCTTAATTTGCATAAGGGCGCAGACTGCTTATTAATAATAAACCCTAAGGAGCAAGGTCTCTGTTAGCTGGTTGGACAATTCCGTAAGTAGTAGCCGGCTATATTAAACTAGAGAGATGCTGCTCTTCGGCCGCCTATAGTCTCTTAGCTAAATAAGTCGGTAAGTGCCCGTTAAATAACCTAAGAGACAGATCCTGAGCTGGAGAACCTTACTAGTTAACTCTAAAAGCTTAATCTTAGGACGGTTAAATTAGTAAGCGTTATATCTTTAATAACGTTCCTTAATAGGATTTGCTAAGACCTAATACGGTATATACAGCTCCTAAATAAGGCGTTAGTGCGTTAAGAATAAGCAGGTCCATAACCGGTAATGAATAATAACGGACTGCTGCCGTCCTATAAGGGGGCGCCACGAGAGCGATATAAGCTAGGCCTAGGAAGGTATAGAGAACTAGAAAACTTTAGTGCATACTAGGCATAAGCTAAGACGTGTTATGGATGTGGAGGCCCTTATTATTTTATTAACTAATACCCAGAGCTTTAAGAACTAGTTAGCCGGGGGTTCCTATATATAAACGAGAACAACCGAATCTGTACTAGAACACGTTAGTACCTAGGAAATCTACTCCCGTATTTACCGAGCAACCATTAAATTCAGTTTATTAAAGACTGGCTAAGGCAGAATGTAAATATTAATCCTAATACGACGGCGATAGGCATTTAACCAAACGCGTCCTTAGTAGAGCTCGTAGAAAGCAATGGCGCTGAAAGTGAAGAAGAGCTCGGCGAGTCCTGGGAAGATGTGTATTAAGTAGAGTCGGTGTACGTTGATTCAGTAGGAGCAGCAACCCAGTCGCAGCCTATAACACGGTCATACGATCTTAGGAAGCCGAGAGGAGACGTAAGGGTGATGAAACCACCTCTAAAACCGACTGGTTCGCAACCGGCAATAGTTTAAAATATACGACTAGGAGGATATGTCTAAATCGCACTACGACCACAGCGGCAGGCCCCCCAATCACTAGTAAGCAATGAGGAGACTGACGAAATGGACTATTCTAAACAGCTAAGAAGAGAAGTAGAATAAGGAATGGAAGTGACCGCGACCGCTAAAGCACCGCGACTAAAGCCGGTTAGGATAATGGATATACTAAAAGGGAACGTCCCAAGCCCAACTGTAATGGCGGACAAGATCTTGTTAAAAACTATTAAAGTTACTGTCGGTGACTGCCTTGTATATATGCCTAAAGTCGCAAGGTTATTCTTTAAGCCTCTCCTGCTACCTCTTGCAGAGCCTTACTAATAAAAGTAAGAGGGTATTAAGGCATCTATATCGTCGGCGTACCTAACGTTTTATGCTGATTAAGCTGGCCTAATAACTATGGAGGTAAACCAGATTAAACGGGAAGCAGGATTTACCTGGTTTTGACGACGATGTCTAAAGGTGGAAGTATAGATAGGAGATAAAAGGGTTAAGTGCTTAATTAACTCTAAAGCGGAGCTTAACCTTATTAAGAAAAGTGTGGCTTTATGACACGGCTTGCTAATATTAAGTCTACCCCTGTAGTTATAGGGCGCATGTCTAACGTCTGCAAATGGGACTTAGTTTAAGTTCATTGGATTAGTATATGCAGCCCCTATGGTTATAGGGGACGTCTTAATATCTACGACTTTTATTGCTGTAGGAGAAATGTCATATAAGGTAATACTTAGTAAGCTATAGTTGGTAAGGGCTAGACTGGTAACGTAGCAAATAGCAATAGGCTAGGTATCTTATATTATTTAATTAGAAGATAGCGGAGTTGAAATAAGGTTCTTAATATCCTATAAGAACGCAATATTTCTTAGACCAGATAAAGAAATCAGTATAGGCAGTAGTTTGGGAAACGTATAACTAGTGTAACCGCTAGAATCGTATCCGGGGTTACTTATAACCCGGCGTATTAGGATAAGGAGGACGGAGAGGAGGGAAATAAGGTGCGACTTTAATAAGGGCGTCTACTATTTTGGATATCCGCTAAACAGGGTAATTAACGGGAAGAAGAGCATAACGCTGGATAGAGAGAGCTCGACAGCAAAACGTTAAAGGAAGTCCTAAAGAAGCACTTAGGAGGAAGGTAGAAGCCAGTATTTAAAGTAAAGGCTGGATCCCTTATATATTAAATGTTAAAGACAACGGATCTATTTACGATATAAATGGAAGGCTATAGGAGTAAAGCCCGATAGAACGCTATAAGTGTAGCAACTGCATATAAATAAAAGGCAGAGAAAGTCTGCCTGGTTAATTCGTCAGTACCAGATAGAACGGTTATAGGAGGAATAATGGAGTGGCAAGAAGTGGCCTTGTGTCGCCAAAAGGCGTCCATTTAAGGGTTGCCCCTTAGTCCATATAATCATTTCCTTAAGCCGCAGTATACTAAGCTGGCCCGCGGTGCACGGCTGAAGCTAGAATAATTAGAGCGTGTGATCGTAGGGGACCTCCAGCCAAGAGAACGAGAAATCTTTAAGGCCATATTGTTTAACCGAGAAGAAGCTCTAGTATGGGAGTTCTCTAAGATGGGTCGTGTTAGCAGAGACGTAACTCCACTATTAAAGATTAAGACTATACCGCATAAAGTATAGTAAGTACCAAACTTCCCTGTACTAAGGGCTCTATAAGGGGAAGTAATAAATATGTTATAAGAACGACTAGCTTAAGGGACTCTAGAATATTGCGAAAGCCCGTATAGGAATCTATGGTTTCTTATAAGTAAAAAGGAACATAAGAAGTACCGGCTAATTAACGCGGCGATGAATATTAACTAAGTGACTATTAGGGACGCAAATCTGCCGCTATATGCTAATAAGTTTTCTAAGGAGTTTGCGGGGTGTAAGGTTATATCTCTAGTCGACTTCTTCTCTGGATATAACTAATTGGAGCTGGATGTAGAAAGCAGGAACCTAACGGCCTTTGCAATACCTCTGGGACTTCTATAATAAACAACGGTACCTATAGGAGGAACGAATTCGGTAGCCTAGTTCGTGAGGACAATTACTAAGATTCTAGAGCGATATATCCTATACCATGCCTTACCGTTTCTGGATGATATCACAGTAAAAGGACTATAGACAGTGTATAATGGAGAAGAGAGCCTTCTAGGCGTATATAGATATATTCTGGAACACATTGTGTAGCTAGACGGAGTACTTGCAGATTTGGAACGAGCTAGGTGTACGATCTTAGGCGCAAAGTCTCATTTCTGCAAGGACGAGATTGTAGTGGTTGGTTACCGCTATAATGGAAAGGGGCGATATCCGGAAGAGTCGAAAGTTATAAAGATTATTTACTAGAGAGACTGCGAAGACGTTATGTCTGCCCAAGCATTTATAGGAGTTGTTGTATATTACCGAATATGGGTGGAAGACTTCGCAATAAAGGCAGAGCCAATCTTCCGACTACTACGAGTGAACGTTCTATTTGTATAGGGTATAGAGCAGATAGCCGTTATAAAGACTCTGAAGCATATAATTACTACAGCACCCACGTTGGTTTAACTGGATTATAGTAAGGGGGCTAGGCTAATTGTTCTCGCCGTTAACGGATACAAGAATGGGTAGGGATGCGGTCTTATGCAACTGGATGTGCAAGGTTATCGCCACCTATATTAATATAAAAGCGGCATCTAGTCTTAAGCGGAGCAGAAGTACAATTTAGGAAAGCTTAAATGTTAAGCATTGCTATATGCATTAAAGAAGTGTTAAGTGTACCTATACGGCGTCCGCTTTACGGTTAAGACGGATGCGAATACCTTAGTCGCGTAACTAAATTATGCTGCTACCGATTTACCAGGAGCCTTAATAATATAATAGCTAGCATAGATTTAGTTATGGGACTTTGATATTAGGCATATTCCAGGGAAGAAGAATAGCCTAGCTAATGGACTATTACGACGACTACTAGATAGCGAACGACCTAATAAGCCAACTAAGGATATTAAAGAGTTTATTAACTGCGAACTGAGTGCTTTAAAATACATGGCTAGCCCAGTTAAAATGGAGGTGGATCTACTACTAGAAGACTTATATTCGGGGGAGTCTTAGAAGATTGTGAAATGGCTAGTGACCTTACAACGTCTAAAAGAAATAAATACTAAAGAATTTAAAAAGTTTAAACAATATGCGCTGAAATTCCTAGTACGCAATTAACAGCTCTTCCACTGACAGTTGAAAAATGTGCTAATGCGAAGGGTAATTGATAATGAAAATACTCAGTAAGAGATCATTAAGAACCTTTATAATTAAAGTGGACATCGTGGACAAGAAGGAACATATTAAAGAGTCTTAAATTGATATTAGTGGCTAGGACTATGGGATCAGATATTGTAGCATATTAAGTTGTGCCCGTAATGCTAGGAACGACAGCTAGGACAAAAAGAAGAAGTAATGTACCCTATATAGGAGTCCATTTTATAGCACCGAGTAATTATAGATATCACGTTTATGCCGACAACTCGTCTTGGTTTCCGATACCTGGCTACTGCTTAAGAATATGTATCTGGATAGGTGGAAGCTTAAGCCCTTTGGAAAAAGGATGCAAAAAGTGTGGCGAAGTTTCTCTATAAAGATGTTATCTGTAGATAGGGAGTATTCGGATAGCTTTCTGTAGATGGTGGTGGAGAAAATGCTAATATAACTGCTGCGCTTGCGGAGCTCTACAACATTAAAAGGGTTATAGCTTCTGTATATTACCCGCAGGGACAAGGCTTAATAGAGCGAGGACATAAGCCTATAGTAGACGCTTTGGCAAAGATAGATGGCTTATAGCTGGACAATCTCTATACTATTTTATGGGCAGATAGAATAACCGTTAAGCGACCTACGGGAATAACGCTAGTGAGAGTTATATGCGGATATAAGCATGTCCTTCCTATTGAACTCTGTATACCCACTTAGCAAACGCTACCCTAGTAAATAGTCCGGACTACTGTAGAGCTACTAGCACTTTGTGTAAAGCAGTTTAACCGAAGAGACGCAGATATATAAGAGGCTGTTACGCGTATAAGACGACTAAGGGAGGCAAATAAAGAATATTTTAACGATATCCGCCGTGTTTACTAGGACGTATTTAAGGTTAGGGATATAGTTATGCTTTATAACGCGCAACTTAAGCAAGACTATTCTAGCAGTCGTAAGTTGGATCTAAAGTGGCTGGGCCCGTTCCGCGTACGTAAGAGTCACCCTTATAAAGGATGGTACTTAATTAAGGATCTCAATGGTACACCGTTCTGTAATTAAACTCTAGGAAATAGATTAAAGAGGTTCTATTAGCGACAGATATCTAAAGTCTACTAGGAAGACCGGCTTGACCAGTTAGGCGGAACTATGTTATAAGAAATAACAGCAGAGCCAGAGCCTAAGAAAGATATGTAAAATCCACCAGTATCGCAACGCTGCGTAGTTTAAGAAGTGCGCGTTCTAAAAAGATCGTTTAATAGAACTGAGTACGAAACATTTAACTAGGGGACAGTTAAGTTCTGCGGCGGGGGAGGGGATGTAGATAATAGCCGTGCAATCCTTTTATTTGCCGTATTTCCTAAAGCTCTTTCTATTGCGCATTCTTATTTACTTTTTTAGTTAGGAATCTAATGCGTGTTAATAGTAAGGTAAGGGTAGAAGAATATTTGCGAATAACTATATAGTATTATTTACTGTAAAAATATTAGTTCCGCTTACCGCCTTTACTAAGCTAATAGCGATTTTCTATGCTGGGCATGGAAAATTATAATTGGTTTATTTAACGATTAGAGCCGGCAGAACTCTATACCGCTACCTAGATTTAGTAGACTATTTAGATTAGGAAACCCTATTCAGAACTTTACCTTTTTGCCCTTAATAAACCTTAAAGATAGTTATAATCAGCTAAAGCAGAAATTAAGCAGAATTAAGAATAACGGTATACTTATTATATTTTTATCTAGCAAACCACTGGTTCTCTATAAAGGAGCTAAGCGATAGATTAGTGACGTCCTAACGGAAGTCAGAGGCTTCGCGGTTAATTGGCGTTGAGTAGTGCTTATCTAAATCTATAACGAGATTTTGCTTTTATAAGAAAACTACGCAGATGCGGCTAGTGTAGTAGTTAATTTCATTAACTAAGATAACGGACTGCAAGCATCTCTAGGAAAAGACGCATTTATGTTAATCTTTAAGGACATCTCTAACGTTAGTAAAATGGCTAAAGATTAGAAAAACCGATGTAACGAAGCTAAAGAAACTATCTAAAAGGCCTAGAAACAAGATGTTCTTAACGGACCGCTAAAATACGCAGTCTTCTATAACTTCCTCTCCGCCGTCTAAAAGCTCGCAATATACCCACTTCCTAAAGTCATAGTAAGAGTTAATAAAGCTCTAATTAATAGGCTTAAACATCTAGGACGTGGCATTTAGAACACTACTCAACTATAGCCGACCGATTTTGCGCTCGCATCTAAGATGTTAGAAAAGGCAATATTAGACTAGGTGGTGAATAAGCATAGTTTAGGAAGACACTTAACTAGCTTCCTTGTTCCAAATAAGGACCTGCCACCAAGAAGTGGGAGACTGACTACTATGGGACTAGAGGTTATTAATGTCGGAATTAAACAAGCAGGAGAGAGCTTAGCTCTCGCACTGCGAATACATTCACGGCATGCTTCTAACGTAATAAATCCCTTAGCCTTTCAGCTATTAACACCTGTTTAAGGAGGAGGCGTTAGCATTATGCCAAGTCCGTCCCAATAAGGATCGCCTATATTAGTCAACTCGCCTTTATTATCTATAAACGAGAGCATTCTTGCAGCTAGAACGCCTGTTGGCTTACCCCTATAGCTGCCAGTATCTTTATTAAGAAGGAATCTAAGAAGGGGGCTAGTGATTGCTTACCCGGAAGTAGGAGGGCTAGGAGTAGAATTAATATTCAATAAGAGCATTATTAAGCCGGGAGATAATGTGGAGTATATTAAGGAGGCTACAGATGCTGTGGCGGTACTCCGTGCAAAACGAGGATGCGACTGTAAGGATGACGTGCTAGCGCATCTTAAGGTGTCCCTAAATTAAACCACTAAAATTGAACCAACAGAGGTTATAAAGCTCTTGCGTAGCTGGTATAGGGCGGCTAGTTCTAATCCGGAGATATATAAGGTCTGCTAGATGCATACTTAAGTAATAGGAGGACGTATGGGTTTAGCAATAAAAGGTCTAAACTATGCCGCACTATATTACAGACTCCGTTTGATATATTACGCCCGTAACTACCTCGGCACTATAAAGACTAATCCCACTATATACTCCTAGTTTAGAAAGGCTTATAGACCTCTAGTTCCGTCCGATTCCTTAGGACCGTATAAGTTTATTTATAACTTAGCGCTAAGGTTTTCCTATAATAGAAAGGCTTTGCTTAATCGGATAATGTCACTAGAAGACTAAGAAGTATGGCAGCGAGAAGGATCCGTAATTTTGAACGTGTTTGGATGGTAGTGGGATTCTAGCATCTTAACGATAATTAATAAGGAAATGCGCATATACCGCCATTATTAGCGTCTGATTAATGGGCGGCTAAATTATAGCTGGTTAAGAACGATAGTCTACGGTCTTTGCTAGCAGCTAATAAGATAAGATCCTTAGTATTATCGTCTCTATTACGCTCTTAGGCCTAATAGTTGGTGGCGACTTATTTCCTACCCTTATTATGTGAAATTCGCGGTTAAAGGAAACTCTATAGCGTTCCGCCATATTAACGTTAATATTCCCTTACTCCTTAAAAGTGGACGCGGTGCCGATATAATCCAAAGAAGCGTTTCTCTAGATAATAAGACTGAGGATAACTGCACGATTATCCTACCCGGTATGCATTATTACTTAGAATTGTAGTGGGCAGATCTTAAAGCGTGAGGATCGACTAAGGGCGACGGATTTGTGCATAAAATCTCGGATTATAACTGGACCACTGAGGATATAGAGAAATATGCGACCGACTGGGTAGCTCAGCCTTGTAAAAAAGGAGATATGCGTATAACTATGCCTCACCTTTCTTATGGAGTAAAAGGACCTTTGACTGGGACCTGGCGAATAATACTGCTATAGTTTGTTGGCATTTAGGACGATCACGACAACCTTAAGGTCATAGAAGGGGGAACCTGGGTAGAGCTAGCAGATATACACCAAGACTTAAAAGCGCCGCCCCGTACGCCATCTGGACATACTAATCTTTACGGCGCAATCCTATACCGCTTCCCTGCTGTAGTCGAACTTATAGCTGCCAGCGCCTTATCTAACGCTCTTCTGGGTAGATGGCGATGGGATTCTCCGGCAGTAATTTAAGATTATAACCTTTTTCTTAATGGCAATAGGAACGAAGTTGGGAAATAGATGCGTTCCTACTGTCTTAGGGCTATTAAAAACTACAAGGATGCGTTTCAGCTTATACATGCAACTAAAATAGAGCGCTTCGATAGCCACTTGTACTTCTACTGCGTTAACAATAGAATTGATCCTTTAACTATTACAGTAGACCTAAGTAGAGTGCCCCCGGTTGTTGTAGAAGGACAGAGTTATGTGGAGTTGCCTAAAGAATTGTGGGACAGAACTGAGCAAATGGAAGGGCGCGAAAGAGCTATATTATCTAAGAGCCGCCAGTCTAAAGTCTCTTGTGCTACTTAGCCAAATAGACAAGAGCGGTCTTATTTAACCAGAACGGAGTCTCCTTGTTTACCATCTCGGGTTTATAGTAAGGGTAAGGAACGCATACGATCACCTGCCGCGCCTTTATTTTAAAGATAAGGAGTTTTAGAGTTTCGGAAGTCGTTAGGGGACAACGACTTAGGTAGGGGAGGTATATAGTGGTGTAATTTGGCCCCTAGATTTAACATTTAGATTAGGCATAGCTTTGGGAGAGCCTAGGCCTTCCATAAGTTATATAGATCGGTCTGGAGCCTTCAGAGTCTTTAACAACTCGGACAGGCACGAGGGACATAAAATACACTCTTTTCTTCTCTTCTTACTAACTGCTTTCCTACTGATTTCCACTAACTAACTGCGCCCGACCGGCAGACCTGACAGCACTGTGACTTACTATCTGAGAGGGACCGCGTACACCACTACAGTAAGATTATACTATCTCCATATTCTCATTGTTTAAAAGAGGGGTTAGTTTACGTTATATTAGTAAATCCATCTTTATAATAACCGTCCTCTTACTTAAAGTATATTAAAGTAAATATTCATTTATCCTATAATATTTACTCCGTCTTTAATACTAAATATACGTGACCTATTACTTTTAATAGTTATCTAGTTCCTAAACTAATTTGTCTTAGGGTTTTATATTTAATCTACTACTACATAGCTAGATAATAAGCTGTCTATTACTCTAGTAGAACTATATTATTCTTATAACGCTAAATAAGAGGCTACTAATGCTTAGTAATAGGCCCTAGAGTCTTATTTTACGACGTCCGCTTAACTAATTCGTCTTAAAAAGGTTTATAAGAAGGTTTATTTTAAAAAGTAAAAACTTATAAAATAAGGTTTATAAAAACTTAGTAATAAAAAACGGATTTTTTTCTAGCTAAGGAGAAAATAGATCTAAGTAGTTTAGTAACTACTCTTCTTAGGTCCCCCTTAGGTAACTTATTCTTTAGTAATCCTTTTTTATTAATACTGCCTAACCTAATTTCTTCTAATACTTCTATACCTTTCTTATAACGTTTTTTAAATTCTCTAATAGCTTCTAGGTAGTCTTAATATAGCCTATTTACTTAATCTTATACTATATTTTATTATTAATGTCCTTATAACTAACGATCTTTAAAACTTACTATTTATCTTCTTCTTATCCTCTATATATATCTACCTTATAAACTAGTAGCTTAATATTTCTATATACTAGTTCTAGTATTACAATATACTATATAGGGTAGATCTTTATCTTAGCTAATAGGTTTAACTTAAACATAACTAGTAAAATCCTTTAAATAATTTTAAAAGGTCCTAGTCTAACGTAGTCCAATTTCTTACTTAGTCGTTAACTCTTAAAATTTTTATATAGTAGCTATACTTTATCTCCCTCCTTAAGATCTAGTCCCTTAGATCTCTTAGTGTTTGTACCAATTTAATGGCACGAGTGAGTTAGATCTAGGGGCACGAAATACGTATAGTATTGTATACTCTTTTAGATAATAGTAACTATCAATTATATAAAGTAGACTACGTGGTCTATATACTAATGCACCTCCCCCCTAATTAGTCAGTGCTTTATAAGTGCACTAGACGCGTAAGTAAGTGGTTGGTGCACTGAACGCGTAAACGCGTACCTGGTGTACCGAACGCGTAGGCACGTGGTTGGTATAACAGGTGCTGTAATTATACACTAGCGGTACTTAAAAAATTGAACCACTTATGTACGGTCTCCGTAGTTGCTTTAATAGAACTATAAAACATAAAGGAAATATATAAGAAATCCCTCTTAAGGTGCCTTCTGGGCTGCCTTTTAAATGGTGCTCTAAGCTGGCCGTAAGTCCTGCTTACAGTCCGTAAAATAAACCGTACGGCCTTTTGACGGGCCGTAAATGAACCATACGGCCTTCTAACGGGCCGTAGGTGAGGCGTAAGTGCTCCGTTAGTCTCGTTCTACCTATTTTATAACCTTTAGGTTAAGCCTATTTGTGTTAATTAGGGTTTTTAGAGCTTGACACGGCTTTGCCTTAGTTATGGCGTCTACTAAGTTGTCTCCGCTGCTAATTTATTTGACCTCTGTAATTTTATGTCGTTTATAGGCCTAATATAAGCACATTAGGTCGACTATAAGCCTCTTCTTTTATGTCGTACCTAGTTTAACTAGGCAGTTGTAAAGGGACTTTAAATTAGTGCATAAATCCAGGGGTAATTACTCTAGTTATAGAATCTTCTAAACCGTTAATTTAATTGCGGCTACTATATTAAAGCTATAAGCTAGTGCATATAGTTTAGAAGCTAGTATACTGCGGGTTACTTATTTGCACTTAATTAAAGACTAGTATAGTATATTTGCGTCCTAATTACGGTCTATAAGTACAATTATAAAGCCGATTTGTGATGATAGGTCTCTGTTATTGGTAAAGGAGGCGTCTATAAATACTAGTAAGCTAAGGGAACTTAGGTCTAGTAGTACAAAAGTAAATCCCCTTACTATATTATTAATTTGCCACTAAACGCGCTTATTAAGCTACTTAATATTTTCTTTTTACGGATTTACTGCCTAGGCCGTAAAGGATAAATTATAGGCAGATTTAGGTTGGCAGACTATAGCAATATAGGCGCCTCTTACACACTATGCGACGTATTAGTCCTTTATATTTACGGTTTTATAAGTCTCTCTGTGGGAGCTGGTAAGGTCTATAGGCTTTACTATAACAGGCTTTAGGTTTTAAGCTTGGCGTTCCTAAGTTAGCTTAATTAGGTTGCCCTTTTATATAATTAGGCCTCTATTAAACTTAATTAGATTCTACTTAGTTAACTACTTTTACGGCTTTGCTAAGAACTTAGCCTTTTATAGTTTAGTTTCTTTAGTATCCGTAAAGGTCTAATCTGCTAGAAATAGGGTATCGTCTATTTAGAGTCTAATAATATTAAGGCCGTTTAATGGGCTGTATAGGAGGCAGGGGTCGTAGGTTAACTGTTCTATTTTAAGTTTACTAATGTAGTGCTAGTAGTATATTTTAAACTAATGGTTTTTAGCTTCCGGTACTCTATATAGAGGTTTTATAACCTATAGGATTGTTCCTAGTTATAGGTTAAGCTTGGGGGGTAGCTATATAAAGATGTTCTTACTTAGGTAGGTATTAGACTGTATATAGGCTTGCGAGATATCCCGTAGGTAAAGAGCTATGGGTTTACTTTACTATAGTCCGGGTATAAGTGCTAGTATAATCCGTTAACTAACTCGTTAAATTATAGGCGATTATGTAAGGACTAAGTCCTTTCCTTAGTTATTATAGGCTTGTACAATAAGCCTTAATTTTTTAAAAGCTTTATTAGTACTAGGGTGCTTAATTTTTATTAATAAAGCGTAAGTTAAATATATGGACGCCTTACGGAATGTCTCTCTCCATTATAACTGCAAGGATACCCTTTTTAAGTAGTCCGTTAATCTCTTTATATTATAAATCCGTAAACGGGGTTTCCTATACTAGAACTAATATATCTATAGGCGGAGGTTACCCTGCGGATATTTCTATAGAGGTTAGATAATTCTCTATTATAGGGTTCTTGGTTATAGGGTGCTTTTAGGGGCGTCCTTAACTACGCTTTATAGTAAGTTTAGTAGGTTTAGTAGGTTTCTAGGGGACTTCTAGGGTAGGTAAGGGTGCTTCTAGTTTATCTAATTTGGCAGTTGCTTCTAGTTTATCTAGTTTAGCGGTTGCTTCTAGTTTATCTGGCTTAATGTTATAGGTGGTTTCGGGCCAAAAGTAGGGTTTTACGGACGTGCTTTTAAAGCTAGTTGGCCCGCTAGGGAGCTATACGTAGTATATCTCGTTTTCTATAGCTAGTAGACAATAGGGTCCATTCTAGCTACCGCTTTTACGCTATATAAGGACTTTAGAGTTAAGCGGGAGGTTATATACTAAGGTTGTATTAGGTCTGTTGCGGTAGTATAAGGCGTTATTAATAGTTTGTTTAGCCCGTAGCTTAACTATCTTAGCTATTGCCTTCCGTATTACAGCTACTCGTTCTATAATAGACGGGGTAGGAGGGCCTAGGTTACTTATCCTTAGGTAAGCTCCGTAAACTAAGAGGGTAGGTACTAGTTTATTAGGGCTAGCGGTATTATTAACGGCTTTTACGGCTATTTATAAAGCTAGTTCCTTTTAAATGTCCTTATATTCGTCCGTAATAATCTAGTAAGCTCTCTATAAGGCTAGGTAAGCTTACTTAATAAGCCTAATGGACTAATATGCCTTAACTGGGACAGCTTTTATTAATATAGCCATAGCCGTAGTATACTGCTGGAATTCCTTACTGATAAAGTTCCTACTAGTGTTATAGGTAATATACTTAGGGGGTCCAACGTATATATTAATCTAGTAGGTCTGTAAAATATCCTAAGTATATTTTGTAGATATATTTTGCAGCTAACAGGCAGCTTAATAGCGGGTTGCCTTATCAATTATGTATAATACTAGGCTGCCGTTAATGTATATAATGTCTACGTATACTAAGTGGTTGAAATTAAGGTCTTTATAAAGAGTAAACTTAAATTAGCCTAGGGAACGTCCGTATTTCTGGCAGAAGGAGCAGTATTTAGTTAGGTGGTTAACTGCCTTTCTGTTAACGTTGTTATGTCTAAAGCGTTTAAGGACTCTATACAGCTTTTCGGCTAATAGGTAGCCGAAACGGCGGTATAGGCGGTGGATTTCCGTACTGGTAAGGTAGTACGGGTTATAGTCAAAAGATTCCTAAATGTAGGTTTATAAAGTCTCTCCCTATATAAGGAACGAGTGTCTAAATTGTTGTATAATTGGTAAGGTAATATGCTTGCTTCCTAGGGTAGTTATAGGGCTAATTAGGGTGTCCGTAATATTATTGTAGTATACCTATAACCTATCTATGTCTATAAGGCAGAGTAGGAAAGGGGTATCTACTTTTACTATATGGAAGTTAACTAGGCCAATTAGAGTCTTAACTGCAACTGATCTAATTAATGCGGTTGAGCTAATGCCAAATTAGACGTTTATGGCCCCAGTTTACATAGTATTAATGTCCGTATTGTTATTTGTGGTGGTTTTATATATAAGGTATTGTCCATAACCTATAGTAGACTTCTTAAAGGCACCTATATTAATTATAACGCTGTAAAATTCTTTAGGGGTATAGCGTTTAGTAGTAATATATACAAATAGGTCCTATTCGCGGTCCGTAATATCTATAATGGGTCTAATAGGTATATTTATGGGCTGGTTTTCAGGTGCAATTAAGTGTATAAAGGAGCGGTCGGCTAATATGGTTGTAATATTAAAGGCTTAGCTATCTGTAAAAGGTTTAAAAGTAGTTAGGAATGTTTTTAAGGTCTCCTATTTCTAAATATTTAAGTTAAAGTTAATTATAAGGGCTTCTATTGACTTATTAAGAGACTTCTCTACTTCCTTTCCTTCGTAGTCTAAGATAAACTGGTTAATCCGATTGTTAAATCTCTTCTTAAACTTGTTATATTCTTCCTAGGTATACCTTATAGACTAGCATCCTTCCTTACTATATAAAGCACTTCTAGCTAGTTTATCTGTGGGGGTATACTTTTGTATAGGGGTTACTACGGGGGTTACGGGTAGGACTTAGTCGGTATAGGTGCTGCTAGCGGTAGCGGCGGTCCGTAAAGTAGACGTCTAAGTCTATTTATAGATATTAAATATCCGTAATAAAGGCTTAAGTACTACCTGGTAGGTTTAAGACTTTATACGTTATAATAGACAAGCGTATATTACGGACGCTTTAAGTACAATGTTATAACTACTTGGGGAAGAGTTAGAAGAAGCTAGTTAGTTAATCTAAGCACGGTCTAAGATGGAGCCGGTTAAGCTATATAACAAGGAATGGTAACTAAGGTCATATAATATACTATATATTAAACGAGAGGAATAAGAGGAACTTATATACCTTATATATAAGACGTATATTACGTATAAGAAGGATTTTATAGGAGTACGGTTGTGTATTTAAGGACCCTTAGTCCCTACCTAGATAGTTCCTTCCTTATAGTAATTCTTAGAATATAATTGGAATTAATCTATTAGGCAACCACTCTACCAGTTATTATTACTTTGTCGACTATTATTATTTACATTTCCTATACACCTAGCCTAATAATAGGACCTACTATAGTTCTTACTATAAGGTTCTGTTACATAATTACTACCTAGTTACAGTATTAAATAATAGTAAGTCGGATAATATGCCACCAAAAGCAGCCACTACAACGCCATTGACGGCGGCAACTACATTAAGGTTAGGTAATAACACTAGTATAGCAGACACTAACTTATAGCAACCTATAACGGTTAGATAGCTATAAGAGATAGTTAACTAGTTAATAGAAAATAATGCGATGTTAGAAAACAGGATTAATAGGATAGGCGCAGCAAAGGTTAAGTTACTATTAATTAAGAGGTACTTAGGAGAAAGATTAAAGCTTAAAGGATTCCTAACGTAAATACACTTTAAAGTAGCTTAGGAAGAAGCTAAGCTGGCAATATCTATGGATTAAATAGTATACGCAGGATTGTTCCTAATAGGAAGAGCACTTAAATAGTTTAAGCCTTACCTTATAGAGATCTAGGTAAACGGAATAATAACTATAAACTAAGAGGTATAGTTTATGTTCTTAAGCTAAAATAGATTTATAGAGTAACTTATATAAATATTTAGAGACCTAAAGGCAGTAACTATAGCGGAAAGAAAACTCTAAGACATTACGTAATAAACCTTAGTAATTAAGTATATAACGCAGTTCTAAATATTAGCAATATAAGTTAAGTGGAATAATAGGGCGCTTATAGCATAGTATAAGTAAGGACTTAAGGCTAAAGTCTAGGACGTAATTATTTTAATAGAAGATATAGACACCCTACAGGATCTAATAGATTAAGTAATTAAGATTAATAATTAAATCTACTAAAGGGAATAGGCTAAGAGAGGCTAGAATAGAGTTCTGTAGTTATATAAGGTATAAAGCACGCAATAACTAAAGCTAAGTTAAAAACTATAGTATGGCGCAGAGCTAATAGACCTAAGTAGTACTAAAGAAGCCTATAAAAGATAGAGTAAGAAACCATAGAAACCTAAAGAATAAGGATTAAGTAATTAAAGGTCTAAGGAGCAGAGGCTAAATTAGGGATTTTAGTAGCAGAAGATATTTAGGCGGACTCTATAGCAAGAAAAATGGTTTAGAGAAGGAGCTTATATAAATTATAGAAAATAAGGTTACTTTATAAGGGATTATAAAGATAGTTAGAAGCATTATATAATAAAGGGAACTAGACTAATAGTAGACAATATATATATATAGAGGGATAATAATGTACTATAAGGAACAAAAGAGTATTTAATTAAAAGTTTTGCGTTTTATTATAATAACGCATGCCGAATTTATAAGGACGCTAAATATAGCGTAAGCTATTAGCTATAGGAGCTATACTTAGCGGAGTATAAAGGAACTAATAAACCAGTTTGTAGATTAGATATTAAAGACAATAAATTTGATATAGGTAAAACATTTTATAACAATAAGGTAATAAAAGCGGTTTACTAGAAATATACAGCTATTAAAGATGTTATACTAGAGGTAAAGAATAATTCCACTATAGAATAGGGAACATTAGTAGGGATTAAGACCCTACTAGATACAATATCTATCGCTTTATAAAATATAAGAGAAGTAAGATAGCAAACTACTTCGGCACTTAATAAAGGCAAAAGGCTATAGGCTTAAGATTTTTAAGATAAGATAAAAGATAACTAAGACTCTTAAGAAGAGATAAGGTAAGCTTAAGGACCTATAATAGACGATAACTAATAGAGTAGAGTAACAGCTTAGTTTAGTAATATATAAATAAGCTTAGGACGAAGTTTCCTAAAGGTATAAGATTCTTAAGACGAGATAAGTAAGATTTAAGACTCTTAAGACAAGATAAGAACATTAAGTAAGCCTAATTAAACTAAGGCTGGAGCTAAGCTTAAGTTAGAAGCGAGCTTAGGGTTAAAAAATCTAAGGGATTAAGAATTTAGAGTACGAATAAAGACACCTATAAGTAAGAGATAAGGGATTAGAGAATCCGCGATATAAATAGCAGTTAGACTAGGAGACAGGTATATAGACCTAGAAGACTTACTAGGGGAATATAGTGTTCAGCCTAAAGATTAAAAAGTTAATACTAAGATTAAGAAGTAAGAAGACTTTAAGGATCCGTTAGTAAGACGTAAACCAAAAGAAACCATAGAGGAATTTAGGTAAAGAATTATTGTATAGCAAGAATAGAAACTAGATAAGAGATCTAGCATATTAGGACGTATAAAGGACAGAGTATTAGTATAAAGAATTACTAATAGGCCTAGGGCAGGCATACTAAGAGCTAAGTAGCTTATTAAACTGGAAAACGAAGAGGATTTAGGGATTCCTACTAGGTTTAAAGAACGACACATAAAGGGCTATTATAATGTAGTAATAAGAAGATACTTCCTTATGGACAAGCTGTATACACTCTAACAGCTATACTAAAAGTGGTATAGATAGCGACACAATAATAAGTAGGAAGATTTCTATATATAGTTAGATAAAAGAGTTATCTAAGACCACCTAATTATAGAAAAGGCTATAACTTATATTAAAGGAGCCTTAATTATAATGTTAAAGGATCTAAAGGAATGATTAGAGGACTAGAGAAGTAAAAGGCGTATCTTAGTACCTGTAAATAAAGTTATAACGTTTAGATTAGTACGGTAGAGGTTTAAACTTAAAGATAAAGATAAGCTAAGAGTTAACCTAAAGCACCTAGTACACTACACGCTATTATGGATTGTATATATAGACGATATATATAAAATGCACAAGAATCTAAAAGAAAAAAAAATTGAAAATACCTTATAAGAATATATTAGATAATAGACGAGTAATAATATAGAAATACTAAGTATATATATAGCTAGCATCTAGTAGAAGTTTAGGAGTTAGGCAACTTAATACTTTAACTAAGAAGATTTCTTACGGAAAAATGCTTAGATAAATAATAGTAGTGGGAATGCCTAGAGAATATATATCTATAGTATATTAAAGATAAAAAGCGAACTAGGTATTGGCTAAAGAGCGAGCTAAGTGCATAAGGATTAAATAGCTAATAGTTAGGAAAAGTAGAGGCCTATAGGACTAGAGGGAGCTAGTAGTAGAGCCTTAGACCCTTAAAGGAATTTAAGGATAATACCTAAATTTATAAGTTAAGTAGTAAGATTAGCAGTTTAAAGCGCTAATAGATAGTAGAGCAACGCGAAACTATATCTTATTAGTAGTAGTTAAGAGAATAGGATTACTTTATAGACAGAAGGAGCAACTTTACCTATTAGTTACGATTTTAGGAGATCTAATAGCCTATAGAGGAGGGATCATTAATCTTAAAATAGGACCTATTTAAATAACTATTAAAGGAAAATAAATTAAGATGTCTTTTAATATCCTACCATTAGGATAGGATAAGGTAGTATTAGAAATGCCTTAGTTATAGGAATATAATCTAAGGATTAATTAGATTACAGGTTAGGTTAATATTAGGGATACTTAACGCTGTAAAATACGATAGCAAGCTAAGTTAGTATAGTATTAAGTTGGAGCAATATATAAGGAGACTAAGTAAGGCTTAAGTTATATACTAAAAAGATACTATAAGTATAGTAAGAAACTATAGTTACCAAAAAGTAAAAAGTTATTAAATTATATAGTATAGAACTATAAAATAGAATTAGAACTAGGAACGAGTTTAAGGTTCTTTCCAATCTATAAGCTTACTAAAGAGGAGGGCAGAGCACTAAAAGAGTTTATCTAAGAAAATTTATAAAAGGGATATATTAGACCATCGCAGTTATTAGCAGGTTATCTAGTACTATTTATACTAAAGAAGAATGGTAAACTAAGGCTATATATTAACTATAGGTAGTTAAATAGCATTACTAGGAAGGATAGGTATCCTTTACTCTTAATTAGCGAAATCTAAGATAGAATAGGTAATGCGTAAATCTTTATAAAGATAGATCTAAAATAGGCGTACTATTAGATTAGGATTAAGGAAGGCAATAAATAAAAGGCAGCCTTTAAATTAAAGGAAGGACTATATAAACCATTAGTTATGCAATTTAGGCTTATAAACATACCAGTAACGTTTTAAAAGCGTATTAATAATATATTAGGAGAGCACTTAGATAAATTTATCATAGTATACCTTAACGACATTATTATCTATTTAATAACTAAGGAAGAACACGGGGAATATATTAAATGGGTTTTAAAGAGACTATAAGAAGAATAGATACTAGTAGCAATTAAGAAATGCAAGTTCTTTACTAGGAAGACTAATTTTATTAAATTTATTATTAAACTAGGCTAATTTAGTATAGATCTAAAGAAGATTGAGGCTATAGTTAATTGGTAAGAACTAGAGAACGTTATATAGTTAAGGTTATTTTTAGGGTTTTGCAATTACTGTAGAAGGTTTATAGCGCAATAGTTAAAGAATATTAAGCTATTTACGCGATTAACGAAGAAAGAAGAACTATAGGTATAGGGAAAGGAGTAATAAGAACTATTTAAGAAAGTTAAAGAATTATTTACCTAGGAGCTAGTTTTTAAGATTTATTAACTAGGACTAGAAACGGTTATAGAAATAAACGCATTAGATTATATACTAGGGGCGTACTTTATATAGAAATATTAAGATAAATAGCACCTAGTAGTATACTATAGTTAAAAGATAATACCACTAGAGTTAAACTATAACATCTATAATAAAGAGTTATTAGGTATAGTTGCAGTATTAAAGAAATAGAGAATATTCTTATAAGGTATAAAGAAACTATTTATAGTTAAGACGGATTATAAGAACTTAATAAGATTCCTAATAATAAAGAAACTTAACTAAAGATAGGTTAGATAGGCAGAGATGCTTATAGAATACTATTTTAAGATTTAGTATACTAAGGGTATAGATAATACGTAAGCAGATACTCTAAGTTAGAAGGCTAAACTATAGAATAACAAGAAGCTATTAGGGGCTTTACTATAAAAGGATATAGACGGATTAATTAGATATAACTAACCAAAAATTGTAGTAACTTAAAAAGATAATAAACTAGAGAAAGTCTATAAGATACTAGAGAGCTTTTAGGTATAAAGAATTCTAAAAGTATAGCTAGAAGATCTATAGATAGATATATACAAAAATTAAGAAGTAAAGTATATCCTAAAAAGTATAGTAGAGTAATTTATAGAAGAATTCTATAAGGGATTAACTTAAGGATATAATAGAGCTATAGGCTTAGTGTTAAGACTTTAGAAAGAATACATTATTAATAGAATCTAGAATATTGTAAGAAAAGTAATAAAAGAGTGTCTAAATTACTAAAGGAATAAACTAATAAGGCATAAGCTATATAGAGGGCTATAACCTATTAAAATACTAGAAAGACTATAGGAAGTTATATTATAGAACTTTATTATTAAGTTACTAAAGTTAAGAGATTTTATTACCGGATAAGATTATAACGTAATCTTAATAATAGTAGATAAGCTTATAAAGTAGGGATACTTTATAGCATATATAAAAGAAATATTAGCGGAAGATATCGCTAAAATCTATATTAAAGAAGTGTTTATAAGGCACGAAGTACTAAATAAAATTATATTAGATAGAGATCTAAGATTTATAGCAGTATTTTAGGAAGTATTTTTAGCAGAATAAGAAGTTAGAGTAGTAACTTTTACTATATATTATCTATAGACAGACGGTTAAATAAAAAGATTAAACTAAATACTAGAGCAGTATCTAAGGTATTATATTAATTATATATAGAACAATTAGGTATCGCTATTACTAGTTATATAGTTTATATATAATATAACACCTTAAGAAGGAATAGGCATATTACTATTTAAGGCAAATTATAGATATAAGCTAAGAATATTATTATTACTATAGTAAGTAAAGAAAATAAGTAGCAGAGCTAAAAAAAGAATAAAGATATTAATAAATCTTTATATAGACCTTATAGAATTAGTAAAGAAAGTATAAGAGAGAATAAAAAGGTACTATAATTCTAAGAGATCTAAGGGACTAGATCTTAAGAAGGGAGATAAAGTATAGCTACTATATAAAAATTTTAAGAGTTAATAACTAAGTAAGAAGTTAAACTATGTTAGATTAGGACCATTCGAAATTATATAAAGGATTTTACCAGTTATATTTAAGTTAAACTTACTAGCTAAAATAAAGATCTACCCTATATAGTATATTGTAATGCTAGAGCTAGTATATAGGAATATTAAGCTACTAGTTTATAAAGTAGACACGTATAGAGGATAAGAAGAAGATAAATAGTAAGTTTTAAAGATTATTAGTTATAAGGACGTTAACGATAAAATATAGTACGAGGTTAAGTAGATAGGCTATAATAAGACTACCTAGGAACTACTAGAGAATTTAAAAAATGCTATAAGAAAGGTATAGGAGTATTAGAAGAAATTAGGTTAGGTAGCATTAATAAAAAAGGATTACTAAAGAATAAGTTACCTAAGGGGGACCTAAAAAGAGCAGTTGCTGAGCTACTCGGATCTATTTCCTTCTCTATTAAAAGAGAATCCGTTTTTTTATTACTAAGTTCCTATAAACCTTATTCTATAAGTTTCTACTCTTTAAAATAAACCTTTTTATAAACCTTCTTAAGACGGATTAACTAAGTAGACGCCACAAGACGAGACTTAAGAGCCCGTTACTAAGTATTAGTAGCCTCCTATTCTGCGTTATAAAAACAGCGCAACTTCGCCAAAGCAATAGATAGTTTATTATTTAGCTACGCAGCAGCAGATTAAATATAAGACCCTAAGATAAATTAATTAGGGAACTAGATGACTATTAGGAGTAATAGGTTATATATATTTAGTATTAGAGATAGAGCGAATATTATAGAATAAATAAATATTTGCTTTAGTATACTTTAAGTAAGAGGACGGTTATTATAAAGATAGGTTTGCTAATATAATATAAACTAACCCCTTTTTTAAGCAGTGAGAACACGGAGACGGTATAATCTCACTAAGAGATAATATCGCAGCAATAGTGCGAGCACAACGTTAGGCGTGTAAAAAAGAAATTACTTTAGGTATAATAAGTAACAATATTAACTAAATTAATTAGACGGATATTATACCTCTAGTAAACAACTTAAAGATTTAAAATATCTTTAAGGACGAAGATAAAGAGGAAGGAGATAGTGTTACGGATGCTTTAAGTACAATATTACAACTACTTAGGGAAGAGTTAGAAGAAGCTAGTTAGTTAATTTAAGTATAGTTTAAGATAGAGCTAGTTAAGCTATATAACGAGGAATAGTAACTAAGGTTATATAATATGCTACGTATTAAACGAGAGGAATAAGAGAAACTTACGTACTTTATATATAAGACGTATATTACGTATAAGAAGGATTTTATAGGAGTATAGTTGTGTATTTAAGGACCCTTAATCCCTACCTAGATAGTTCCTTCCTTATAGTAATTCTTAGAATATAATTAGAGTTAATTTATTGGGCAACCACTCCACTAGTTGTTATTACTTTGTCAACTATTATTATTTGCATTTTTTATACACCTAGCCCAATAACAGAACCCACCGTAGTTTTTGCTATAAGGTTCTGTTATAGCGTAGATTATTAATAAGGCTAGCTAAGGTATCTGTAGGCTTATAGTAGATGTACTTATAGGGCTTTACTTCCTAGTAGGCCGTAATAAGTTTATTATACAGAAAGTCGTCTATTTAAAGCTTAGTATTAAGGCCGTGCTATAGGTGCCGGAGGTCTTTAATAAGAATTTATAGGCACTCTATAGTCGATTTTTTAGTATTCTTATCAATTACGGTCCGTAGCTTAGTCGCATTCTATTAGGTAAGGATATTACGCTTATATTCCGGTCCTTTAAAGTAGTTATAGGTAGCTTTATATAGCTTATTAAAGGGAATACTAAAGGGGTTACTTTTAAGGTTAGTGTAGTAGTGGTTAAGTGCTAGGCCGCGCAGCATGGTAGAGTAGGCTTAGCTAAACTCCTATTTAGAAATATTAGCCTTCTAGCAGAGGTCTATAAAGATAGTTAGTTTAAAGTTAAAGTTATTGTTTTCACCGCTATACTTAGATTTGTCGGTATAGAGTTTAGCTAGGTTAGCTAGCTTCTTGCTATAGGTCTTTACTTAGGTAGTTTACGGATTTATAACTTAAGTAATGGAAGTGTTTTAGTCCGTATTTTAGTTTACGGGGGTATTATAGTCCGTAATTTGGGTACTAGGTATACTTTAGCCCGTAAGATTAATTCTAAAATTGCTTAAGTTTATAGGACGAATTTGGTTAAGTAGGTTAGGTATAAGGCTAGCGATACTATTAAGTTTGGGATAAGTAAAGAGTTTATTAGTGGCTTTAACCTAGTCTAGGATTTCCTCTTTAGTCTATTCCGTTTGGTCCTCCTTTTGTATTATATTATATAAGGACTATATAATAGTAACTCGTTTATCCTTTTTAACCTATATACCTTAGTAACGTAAAAGGGTTTATAAGTTATAGATAGTAGTAGGGTTATAAGCCTTAAGAATAGCTTCTGTAAAGTCCGCAAAGTCTTCCTTATATTACTCCTATAGGTTATTATTTAGAAGCTTATAGTGTCCGTATTTAAGGATTTTAAAATTAATATAGTTGTTAACGCCGTCTATAGACGTAAGGTCGACTCCCTAACTTTACTTCTTTTAACCTTTACTAATTTGCTTAGTTATGTCTACTATATTATATAGCGTAGTATATTTATATAAGCTATAGTGGATGGTAGTAGCTTATAGCGGGTAGAGGAGGTCTTATAACAGTCTATAAAATCAATTAGCGGGTCCGTAACAGTTTAAGAGGTCTTATAGTGGTCCGTAAAGGCGATTAACGGATTTATAACGGTTTGTAGAAGGGTAAGGAGTTTCCGTAAGGTCCGAAGAGGTTTAAGGTTTAAGGGGGTTAAGGATAGGGGGTTCTATAAAGGTCTGTATTTACGTTTATAAACTTCTAGTAAACCGTACTAAGACTTAAATAAGTATATAGAGTTAGTAATAAGTCCGCAATCCCTGACTTCCAACCTTCTAGTAGGTTATACTAAGAGTCTAAACAGGTGGTCGCTATCGTAATCGCTTAGGGGGAGGTGTTAAGTAATTGCTAATCTGTATGCGCTTACTAATCAGTGTTTGTACCAATTTAATAGCACGAGTAAGTTAGATCCAGGGGCACGAAATACGTATAGTATCGTATACTCTTTTAGATAATGGTAACTGTTGATTATATAAAGTAGACTACGTGGTCTATATACTAATACACCTCCCCCCTAATTAGTTAGTGCTTTATAAGTGCACCAGACGCGTAAGCGAGTGGTTAGTATACTAAACGCGTAAACGCGTACCTGGTGTACCGAACGCGTAGGCACGCGGTTGGTACAACAGGTGCTATAATTATACACTTAGCATTATAGTACTTTTTTATCCTTTTTTATACTTTCTTTACTAATTCCATAAGGTCTATATAAAGATTTATTAACGTCTTTATTCTTTCTTTAGCCGTGCTACTCGTCTTTTTCGCTTATTATAGTAATAATAATATTCTTGGCTTATATCTATAATTTACCTTAAATAGTAATATGCCTATTCCTTCCTATAGCGTTATATTATATATAAACTATATAACTAGTAATAGTAATACCTAATTATTCTATGTATAATTAATATAATATCTTAGATACTGTTCTAGCGTCTAATTTAGTCTTTCTGTTTAACTATCTGTTTATAGGTAATATGCGGTAAAAGTTACTGCTTAAACTCCTTACTCCGCCAAAAATACCTTTTAAAATGCTGTTATAAATCTTAAATCTCTATCTAATATAATCTTACTTAGTGCTCTATGTCTTGCAAATACTTCTTTAATATAGATTCTAGCAATATCTTCTACTAATATCTCTTCTATATATGCTATAAAGTAGCCCTATTTAGTTAACTTATCCACTATTACTAAGATTATATTATAATCTTATTTAGTAATAGGATCTCTTAATTTTAGTAACTTAACGATAAAGTCCTATAATATAACCTCCTATAGTCTCTCTAGTATTTTAATAGGTTATAGCCCTCTCTATAGCTTATGCCTTATTAGTTTATTCCTTTAGCAATCTAAATACTCTTTTATTACTTTCCTTATAATATTCTAAATTCTATTAATAATATATTCTTTCTAAAGTCTTAACACTAAGCCTATTGCTCCATTATATCCTTAAGTTATTCCCTTATAAAAATCTTCTATAAAATGCTCTAATATACTTCTTAGAATATACTTTACTTCTCTATATTTATATAGTATTTCTTTTTTAAAATATTCTAACTATTCCTTTAGCTATACTTTAAAGATTCTTTATACCTAAAAGCTTTCTAGTATTTTATAGACTCTTTCTAGTTTATTATCCTCTTAGGTTGCTGCTAGCTTAGGGTAATTATATCTAATTAATCCATCCTTATCTCTACGTAGCATTGCTCCTAATAGCTTTTTATTATTTTATAGTTTAGCCTTTCTGCTAAGTATATCTGCTCTTATATTCTTAGTTCCTTTAATATACTAAATCTTAAAATAGTATTTTATAAGCATCTCTACCCATCTAACCTATCTTTAATTAAGTTCTTTTATTATTAGGAACCCCATTAGGTTCTTATAATCCATCTTAACTATAAATAGTTTCTCTACGCCTTATAAGAATGCTCTCTATTCCTTAAGTACTGCGATTATACCTAATAACTCCTTATTATAGACGTCGTAGTTTAACTCTAGTGGTGTTATCTTTCTACTATAGTATGCTACTGGGTGCTATATATCCTTATACTTCTATAGTAAGTATACTCCTAGTATATAGTCTAATACGTCCGTCTCTACAACCGTATTTAGTCTTAGTTAATAGATTTTAAGGATTAGCTCCTAGGTAAATAACTCTTTAAGTTCCTTAAATAACTTCTTTTATTCGTTTCCCTATACCTATAATTCCTCTTTCTTTATAAGCCTAGTAAATAGTTTAATATTTTTTAACTATTGTGCTATAAACCTTCTATAGTAATTGCAAAACCCTAAGAATAACCTTAATTATGTCATATTCTCTAGTTCCTACCAATTTACTATAGCTTTAATCTTCCTTAAGTCTATACTAATATAACCTAGTTTAATAATAAATCCAATAAAATCAGTCTTCCTAGTAAAGAACTTGTATTTCTTAATTGCTACTAGTATCTATTCTTCTTATAGTCTCTTTAAAACCTATTTAACGTATTTTCTGTATTCTTCCTTAGTTATTAAATAGATAATATTATTATTAAGGTATACTATAACAAACTTATTAAGGTATTCTTTTAATACACTATTAATTCTTTTCTAAAATGTTATAGGTGCGTTTTTTAATCTAAATTATATAACTAATAGTTTATATAGCCCTTCTTATAACCTAAAGGCTGCCTTTTATTTATTGCCTTCCTTAATTCTAATCTAATGGTACACCTATCTTAGATCTATCTTTATAAAGATTTACATATTACCTATCCGATTTTAGATTTCGCTAATTAAGGGTAAAGGATACCTATTCTTCCAAGTAATACTATTTAACTACCTATAGTTAATATATAACCTAAGCTTTCCGTTCTTCTTTAGTATAAATAATACTAGATAACCTACTAATAACTACAATGGTTTAATATATCCTTTTTATAAGTTTTCTTAGATAAACTCTTTAAGTACTCTAGACTCTTCTTCCGTAAGCTTATAGGTTAAAAAAACCTTAGACTTATTCCTAGTTCTAACTCTATTTTATAGTTCTATACTATATAATCTACTAGCTTTTTACTTTTTAGGCTCTATAATTTCTTGCTATACTTATAGTATCTCTTTAGTACGTAACTTAAGCCTTACTTAGTCTCTTTATATATCGCTCCGACTTAATACTATACTAATTTAGTTTATTATTATATCTTATGGCGTTAAATATCTTTAATATTAACCTAACCTATAATCTAATTAATCCTTAGGTTATATTTCTATAACTAAGGTATACTTAATACTACCTTATCCCGTCCTAATAGTAGGATATTAAAAGATATCTTAATTTGTCTTCCTTTAATGGTTATCTAAATAGGTCCTATTTTAAAATTAATAATCCCTCCTCTATAAGCTATTAAATCTCCTAAAATTATAACTAATAGATAAGGTTACTCCTTCTATTTATAAGGTAATTCCATTCTCTTAACTACTATATTACGGCACTAGCAGAACTTGGCAGAACTACGCACCGGCAAGTTGCCACAGATTGCCGTATATTGCGGTCACGTGACGCGAAGATCGTATATAGCTTCGAGCGGCGCTCCCCTTCTTCTCCTTTTCTTTCTTTAGCTTTAGATTCTCGTTTATAGACAATCCAATCGTACAGGCTTGCGCGACCCTTTTGCCGTGCTTATATCTCAATTGACTAAGTCGCTAACATTATCTAAAGCTTACTCTACTCTTTCTTCCTGAGAAGGAACTTAAATATATCTACGAGAACACAGAATAGGACCCTAAGGATATTACTAAGACCACAAAGATAGGACCTAAAAGAAAAGAATAGAACCCTAAGGAAAGGACCTATAAGATACACACAGACCAGAACCCCTAAAGAAATTACCCGGAATTACCTAACACCCCTACTACTATGCCACAAACTATAGCAGCAGGTAAAGCAGCTGTAGGACCCTTAAATACTTTAGATGAAGAAATAATTAACGTTTTTACCCCCTAGGCGGAGCTTGCGGCTGCTAATGCCGAAATTAAATGATTGCGAGAGCTGCTTAAAGCTAGAGATACCCCTATATTTAATAATAAGTCATTATTAGATAACTAAAGACTTACTATAGTCCTTTAGGCCCTATCCTAGCGCCTTAGTGGATTTACTAAGGCCCATGCCGCACTAAAGCGGTTAGTAAAGATTATGGACCCCCTACTACTTACAGACGGAACTAACCCTATATTTAATAATTGGAAGCTTTAATTATAGGATAAGCTTAAAGTTAATATAGACTACTTCCCTAACGCCCAAGCTAGAATGGCCTATATCTTTAGCCGTACTAGCGGAGACACCTAGACGCATTTACGCCCGCGATATACTAAAGACTTAGTAGACCCCTTTATTTCTAAAGAAGAAATAATTAAATACTTATCTTCTATTTATAAAGACCCTTTTAAAGTATAGAATGCCTGCCTTAGCTATAAAAGCCTAAATATAAAAACAACGGAGACCTTTTCGGCCTTTTAAACCCGCTTTTTATACCTGGTAGGATAGGCCTAGATCCCCCAAAAAGACCTACTACTAGACCTCTTTAATAAGCTTACCTTAGACCTACAGCGGGCTGTATTACTAGCTTATACTATGGCATAGATGTTAAAGGAACTTATAGACTATTGCCTAGCTATTAACTAAGGCCTTCGTTAAATTAAGGCATGTGCTAACTGGCTAAAAACTAGAAACCTTACAAACTAGGCCATAAGTACTGCGAGTACGGCCTATAGTGCCCCGGCATAATTAGCAACTCCTATAGCTAACCTAGCAGCTAGCCGCGCAGCTACCCCTACTGTGGGCCTAGTGTACACCCGGCCTATATACAGCGACCCCCATATATAGGCCCTCAGCGATTAAGGAGCTTGCTTCTCATACGGTTAAATAGGCTACCCTATAAGGAACTGCCCGATAAAGGCAAAGATAAATAAGGTTTTATTAATTTAGGAGGATAGTACGGAGCCGGAAAAAGAGGAACCCTAGAGGAAGACTCCTTTTTAGGGTTAAAAGGGATTAATATGTTATATATTAATCTGGGTTGGCTAGTTAGTAGAAGAAGCTGCACTATCCCTTATACTTTATTTCGCAATAGATATTAAGTTTTAACCTTTACGTTAGCTAACTTAGGAGTAAATACCTTTACCTTAATTAATATAAAGTGCGCTGTAAAACTGGCTAACTTTTTAAATGTACCCCTTAAAGAACTGCCTAAACTAATCCCTATTTGCGGTTATAACGGACAGATAGGGCTACCAATTATAACTATTTTGCGGATCTACCTTTACGTTAACGGACGAAGGTAGTATAACATCCCCTTTCTTATTATAGACTTAGGAAGCTACAATATAATCTTAAGAAGAAAATGGCTAGCCTATTTAGGCTTATAGCTTAAAGTATAGAGTAGACGGCTTATCTGGCCTAAAACTCTACCCCTAACCCCTTCCTTTATAAAAGAAATCAGCATTATAATAGAAAACCTCGTATGGCCCTAAATTAATACTATTTACTAGGCCGATGCTATACGTAGAGACTAGGCCTTTAAGAAGGATGTACAGCTTAACCCGTAACGGATCTATATACTACGCCGCCCTTAGACTACCTATATTACGCTACCCGCACTAAAGACCTAGAGAGTTAGTAGTAACCTAGCTAAGTTCCCTATAGAGAACCCTACGAAGCTATAAAGGAAAGCTAGGGATATTAGACGCTATACTAAACTAATAGATAGAAAGGATAACTTACGGAAAATAGAATATGAGCTGAGGAAGACTATAAACCCTATACTGTAAACTACGGCCTGACGGACGCTAAAGAAACCTACGGACCTCCTACCAGTTAATGTTTACTATATTGGCGCTATAGGATTTTACTAGAACCTGGTTTAGCCTAATACCGTTACCTTTATAACTAGCCTATACGAAATTAACTAAATAATTAAGGAAAAGGAAAGCGAGCTTAGCGGATAGGAAAGTGGGCTTATAGATGAAGAACTAGTGGAGTAAAAACTGCCTGATCGATACTGGAAATTTAAGGACGTATTCTCTAAGGTAGCGTCTAATATACTTCTACCCTACTAACCGTATAACCACAAGATTAAGATCAAGTAAGATAAGGGAAGCACCCTTAGCTTTAGCCCTCTCTACCTATAGTTTATTGCCGAATTACAGGCTATAAAGTAGTACTTTATTAACAACCTAAATAAGAGCTTTATTAAGCCTAGCCAAGCCCCTTTTAACTTATTTATTTTCTTTATTAAAAAGCCAAATAGAGGACTGCGCTTCTGTATTAACTACCGTAAGCTAAATAATATAACCCGTAAGGACTGCTACCCGCTGCCCTTACTTAATAAGACTCTTACCTAAATAAGTAGAGCTAAGGTTTTTATAAAGCTTAATATCCGCTAGGCCTTTTACCAAATTAGAATAGACCCTAGGTCTAAGGATCTTACTATATTCTGGACCCATTATAGGACGTATAAATATAAGGTACTTCCTTTTAGACTAACTAACGGACTAGCTACATACCAGCGGTATATAAATGATGTACTCTTTAACTACCTTAATGACTTCTATACGGCCTATCTAGATAATATTATAATCTACTTAGAGAACGAACTGGAATATAAGGAGTACGTCTATAAAGTCCTATAACGGCTCCGCGAAGCTAGCCTCTAGGCCGATATTAAGAAGTCGGAATTTAGTGTTAAGCGTATAAAGTACCTAGGTTTTATTATTAGCATAGACGGAATTAAGGCCGACCTAGAGAAAACGACCGTAATTAACTAGTGGACGCCCCCACGGACCGTAAAAGGGGTGCAATTATTTTTAGGTTTCTGTAACTTCTACTAACGCTTTATTAAGAACTATAGTAGGATTACCTAGCCTCTTAACCGCCTTACTAGGAAAGACTAGCCCTTTTACTTTAACGCCATATATATGCAGGCCTTTAATAAGCTTAAAAAACGGCTAGTGTCGGCCCCTCTACTTGCCTATTTTAACCTAGAACGGCCCTTAATACTAGAAACTGATGCCTTAAACGGCGCGATAGCCGGTATTTTTTCCCAGAAGTAACCGGACGGAGAATAGCACCCTATTATATACTATTTAAAGACTATAATAGATGCTAAACTAAACTACTATATCCATAATAAAGAAATGCTGGCTATTATCTCTAGCTTTTAGCACTGGTGTATATAGCTAGAGGGGACCCCTAAACCTATTAAAGTAGTATTAGATTATAAGGCCCTAGAATACTTTATAATAACTAAGGCCCTTACGGCCCGGCAGGCACGCTAGGCGGATATCCTATCTTAGTTTAACTTCTTAATTATATATAAACCAGGCGCTACGAACTGTATAGATGCTCTTATTAGGCGTAAATAAGACCTAAGTGACTATATAGCTATGAAGATCTTATTATGGACCCAGACGCTACTATAACTAGAGCACCTTAACCCCCGGATATAAGCAGAACTAAGTATAAACCCCTTAGGCGCCGAAATGTATCCTATTAACCCTTTAGGACTTAACTTAATTAATGAATTGCTGTAGATAAACCGTACGGCCCCTTCTCTATAGAAGTACTGTAAAAAGGCAAAGAATGTTACTGGCCTATGGTCCCTCAAAAATGGATTACTTAAGTATTAGGAATGGCTAGTAGTGGTAGAGGAATAGAACTTATAGACTTGGCTTATTGCTAAAGCATATACCCAGGTCTCTATGGCCTACCTTAGAAAGAATAAGACCCGCAGGATTATTGGCGACCGCTACTACTGGCCCGGAATGGTTATAGATATTGACCGCTATGTACGGAACTGCAATAACTGCCGTAGGTCTATAATTCCACGAGATAAGACCCTAGGACTATTAAAACCCCTCCTAATACCCGACCGCCCCTAGCAATATATCTCTATAGACTTTTATAAGCTACCTTTAGACCGTAACGGATATAATATAGTTATAATCCTAGTTAACTGCTTCGGTAAGCGCCTATTCTTAATTCCCTATTATAAGAATATTAATGCTAAAGAGGCAGCCCGACTGTATATTTACTACATTTACTAAATTTACGGACTACTAGATACTATTATATCTAACTACGGGCCGTAGTTTATATTAGCCTTTTAGAATAAGTTTACCTAGATCCTAGGTATTAAGCTAAAGCTTTTTACGGCATATTACCCCCAGACAGACGGTTAAACGGAAATTATAAATTAATACTTAGACTAGAGACTCCAGCCTTTTATTAACTACTTCTAGGATAACTAGACCGAACTGTTACCCTTAATAGACTATACCTAAGCGATCCTACCCCACAACTCTACCGGATTTGCCCCTATTTAACTAGAAATAGGTTACCTACCCTATATAAGCTTTGACTGGGAAAGACCAGAAGGGCCCCAAACTGTACGCGAAAAACTATCTTATAAGGAAGCCCAGCAGTACGCTAAGCGCTTAAAAGAAGCCTAGAAAGTAGCCTATACAAACCTAGAAAAGGCCTAAAAATTAATAAAATAGTAGGTAAATAAGTATAGGCGTAAGCCTAACTTTACTATAGGTGATATAGTCTAGGTTACGATAAAGAACTAAAAAATAGAACGGCCTAGCCGTAAGCTGGACTATAAGATAGTAGGACCGTATAAGATTCTTAATAAAGTAGGTAACTTATATAAGGTTAAGCTCCTAAACTTAATTAAAGTCCACCCTATCTTTTTACCAGATAAGCTACGGAAAGCTATAAATAACCTACTGCCTAGACAAAAGAATAAACCTCCCCTACCAATTTAAGTTAACGACGATAATAAATAGGAAATTAAAGAAATACTAGCCTATAAACTTGTAAAGGGAACGTTAAAGTATTATATTAGTTAGAAAGGATATAAC